>Ga0105047_10019693_pt1 | contig 10398 bp, 9 predicted proteins | sample MAT04_FD_78384 | JGI IMG/M metagenome (GOLD analysis project Ga0105047, IMG submission 78384) | Freshwater microbial communities from Lake Fryxell liftoff mats and glacier meltwater in Antarctica - MAT-04 (megahit assembly) | ecosystem: Environmental > Aquatic > Freshwater > Ice > Liftoff... | reverse complement strand
GCCGCGCTGCCGAAGGTTCAGATCAAGATCGAGCGGAAGACCCGCGTTCTTGAGGGATCGCCCCGGCAAAGCGCCGCAACTCCGCCGAACTCGAAACGATGTGGAAAGGACTTTTTGCCGCCGGCAAACTCTCGTGCCCGTACTACTCGGTGAATGCAGACATCCGCGAACGCATCTGAGTGTTGGCGGAGTGCGGAGTGATTTTTTCCTTGCGAAATCGGTTCGATCCGGTGTCCAATACGGACAACTCTCCCCGCTCGGACCAGCACCGATGATCCTCGCTTGCCCACAATGTCAAACGACTCTCAATGTCTCGGGCGTCGAGCCGGGCCGCTTGGCCGTCTGCCAGCAATGCCAGCATCATTTCCAGGTCGCCGGGAAAATCTTGGCCCAGCCTGCCGCCCCGCGCTACATCCCCGTGCCGTTCCCGATGCCCCACAACCCGCTCGACTTCACGGAGACCGAGGAAGTCATCGAAGAGGAGCGCCGCGATCGGCGCGAAATATTGGTCGAACGGCGCGAGCTCCGGGACGACCGCCGGGAAGATCGGAAAATTCGCGGGCTCGAACGCGAGAGCGGTATGCTCGGGATCATGGCCCTTGCGTTCGCTGGCACGACCTTTTTGCTCGTGCTGTCCGGATTGCTCTTCGCGAAGTCGCTGCCGCTGTACGGGGGGATCGGCGGAGTCTTGGGCGTCCCGATGGCCATCGGCAGTCTCATTACGGGCTTCATCGGCGTCCTGCGACCCGGTCGTACGCGGCTCTACTCCGGCATCGCTTGCGGGTTGGGCGCATTTCTGCTCCTGATCATGATCCCGCTGCTGTGGGTGTTGCTGACGGAAAAGAAACTGTGAGCCGCGCCGAAGGGCGATCGGCGGGATTCGCGATTTGGGCGCGTGCGACTTCGGCCAATAAACGCAGGGCCCTATTCAGAACATCGGCCACGGGGTCAGTATCCATCTCGGTATCCTTTTCGTTCGCCACGACTCGGCATGCGGGTGCTGGCGACCTCCATCCGCGACTTCGGTACACTGATAGCATATTCCCAAGCCAGATCGAACGGAACCGCTCCCGATGACCGCCGCCGCGCTGCCGAAGGTTCAGATCAAGATCGAGCGGAAGACCCAGCACCCCTGGATTTTCCAGAAGATGGTCGAATGGCCCTCCGTGAAAATCCAGAACGGCACCATCGTCGATGTGCTCGACAAAGCCGGCGCGTGGGTCGGCCGCGGCATTTACAACGCCCACTCGCGGATCGCCCTGCGCATCCTGACAGCCGATGAAAACGAACCGATCGACGCCGCGTTCTTCCGGGATCGCCTCGGCAAAGCGCTGCAACTCCGCCGGGAACTGCTGAAACTCGACGACGTGACCGACGCCTACCGCGTCGTCCATTCCGAAGCCGACGGCCTCAGCGGGCTCGTCGTCGATCGCTTCGGCAAGTTATTCGTGCTCGAGTTTTTCTCCGCCGGCATGTACCGCCAGCGGCAAGTCATCATGGATGTCCTCGGCGAATTCTTCCCCGGCGCCGAGTTCTACTTCTTCGCCGAAGAGCACGTCGGCAAGCAAGAATCGTTCGACTGCCGGCCGCCCGATCTGCCGGAGCCGGGCATCATCACCGAGCACGGCCTGCGCTTCCGCGTCGCCCCCGGTAGCAAACACAAGACCGGCTTCTTCGTCGATCAGCGCGAGAACCGCAAGACGCTCGCCGGGTTTTGCGCTGGCAAGAAGGTCCTCGATCTCTGCTGCAACTCGGGCGGTTTCTCGGTGTATGCCAAAGCGATGGGCGGCGCCGAGTCGGTGACGGGCGTCGACCTCGATGAAGAAGTGCTGGAGTTGGCGAAGCAGAATGCCAAGCTGAACCGAGCCCAAGTGAAGTTCGTGCAGTCCGATTTGTTCCCGTGGCTGCGGGACATCATCCCGAATGGCGAGCGCTTCGACGTGGTGATTCTCGACCCCGCCAAGATGACCCGCGACCGCGACGATGTCCTCGGCGCCCTCAAAAAATACCTCGACATGAACCGCCTGGCGATGATGGCCCTCGCCCCCGGTGGCATCCTGCTGACCTGCTCCTGCACCGGGTTGGTGCCCGAGGCCGACTTCGTCGAGATGCTCCGCCGGGCCGCGTGGCAAGTCGGCCGCACGGCGCAGATTTTCAAGATCACCGGGGCCGCGTCCGATCACCCGTTTTTCGTGCACGTCCCGGAAGGACGCTACTTGAAGGCCATTTTCGCCCGCGTGTTTTGATGGCCGCACTCGCCCTCGAACTCTGCGATGTCATCGTGAAGCAGGGGGCGTTCTCCCTAGGCCCGCTTTCGCTCGAATTCCCCACGGACTGCCATGCGCTACTCCTCGGCCCGACCGGCTCGGGGAAGACGACACTGCTCGAAATCATCGCCGGGTTGCGGCGTCCGACCTCGGGCCGCGTCGTCGCCTTCGGCGTCGACATCACCGAATTCCCGCCGGGTGATCGCGGCATCGGTTATGTGCCACAAGATGCGGTCGTATTTCCGGCCATGACCGTCCGGCAGAACCTCGCCTTCGGGTTGGCCATTCGCCGGACACCGAAAAAGACCCAAGCCGAGCGCGTCGCGGAATTGGCCGCGCGCTTGCAACTCACGTCGATTCTGGATCGCCAAGCCATCGGACTGAGTGGAGGCGAAGCCCAACGCATCGCCCTCGGGCGGGCACTCGCCTTCCGGCCCAAAATTTTGCTCCTCGATGAACCGATGAGCGCCATCGACGACGACACCAAAGAAGCCGTGCTGAACTTGTTGGAATCCGAAGCGACGACGGTACTCCATGTGTCGCACGACGGCCCGGAGGTCGAGCGCTTGGCCGACGCCATCTACAAATTGCAACCGAACCCTTCCCCGGCAGACATCGTACGGATAAGATAAGATCGGTATAACTTCGTATCCACCGCGGTGGGATTCCCCATGACACGTTTGCTCGTCCGCTTCGGGGTCGTCGGTTCCCTACTTGCGGTGGCCTTGGGGCTGTCGCTCGTCGGTTGCAAACGCACGTCCACGGGCCAATGGCCCGACAAGCCCGGCCCGAAAATCGCGGTGTCGTTCGCCCCGCTCTACTGCTTCACCGCGAATGTCAGCGGCGAGCGCGGCACGGTGAAATCGGTGCTCAGCACGCAAGGCCCGCACCACGCCGACGCGTCGATTCAAGAGCGCATCTTGCTCGAAGAGGCCGATCTGTTCATCTTCAACGGCCTCGGCTTGGACGATAACTTCGCGGGCAAGTTGAAGGCGAGCACGTCGAACAAGAAATTGAAGATGTTCGACATCGGCGCGAAACTCGAAGACGACCCCGACACCCACACGATGCTGCTCAGCCCGGATGGCAATAGTTGCTGTAAGCCGGGCGAAGACCCGAGCGGCCACGTCCACAACCACGATCCGCACCTGTGGCTCAGCCCGGTACTCGCCGGGAAGATGGTCGAAGAAATCCGCTTCGCCCTGCGGGGTGCGGAGCCCGACCAGAAAGATTTGTTCGACCGCAACGCCGCCGCGTACCAAGCGAAATTGAAAGCGATCCACGAGGACGGTAAGAAACTCCTGAAGGACAAGAAGGAGCGCACGATCGTGACGACCCACGGGGCGCTGCGCTACTTCGCCCGCGATTTCGGCTTGGTGATCGCCGACAATTTGCAGGCGACCCCCGGCGAAGAGCCGAGCCCGGCCGATCTCAAGCGCGTTATCGAGAAGTGCGTGAAAGACAAAGTCCGCGTCATCGCCGTGGAGCCGCAGTACGCCTCGCACCAATCGCCGAAGCAGTTGAAGGCGGCGCTCGAAACCGCCGGGATTGCGGACGTCGTCATCATCGAACTCGATCCGCTGGAGACGGCGACCGCGGCGGAATTGACGCCGGAGTGGTACGAGACGAAGATGCGGGTGAACCTCGACAACTTGGCCAAGGTATTGAAGTGAAACCGCTCCCCGTCGTGATCCCGCCGCTGTTGAGTTTCGACAACCTCCGCGTGATCCGCGGCGGCCAAGCGATCCTCGACGGCATCACGGCCGAGATCCCGCGCGGCGCCATCACGGCGATCATCGGCTTGAACGGCTCGGGCAAATCGACGCTTCTGAGGACGCTCCTCGGCGAGTTTCCGCACACCGGAAAAATCATCTACCGCTGCGGGCACGACCATTCGAAGCCCAGCCCGGAGCACGTCGGCTACGTCCCGCAACGGCTCAATTTCGAGAGCCACCTACCGATGACGGTACGCGATCTGTTGGGGCTTTCGCTGAATCGCGGCCGGCCGTTGATGTTCGGATTCCGCCGCAACTTGCAGGAGCGGATGCTGAAAATCCTCCGCAGCGTCGATGCCGCGGGGATTCTCGATGTGCCGGTCGAAGGACTGTCCGGCGGGCAATTGCAGCGGGTGCTACTGGCGTTGGCCCTCGAACCGCAACCGGAATTGCTGCTGCTCGACGAACCGGCCTCGGGCATCGACTTCAAAGACGAACTCGACTTCTACCGCATGATCGCCCACATCGTCCGCGATACCGGCGTCACGGTGTTATTGGTCTCCCACGATTTGGCAACGGTGCAGGAGTTCGCCCAGCAAGTGCTCTGCCTCAACGGCGGGCGGATCCAAGCCGTCGGTCCCCCGGAGGAAATCTTGACGCCCGAAAACATCCGCAGGCTCTTCGGCCCGCAACGGATGGTTCTGGGCCGGTGAATGGGCCTGAATCAGTCCCTGGGGAATTCGTCCGGGTTGTCGGTGAAGATCGCATCGACTTTGAGTTCGGTCAAGAAGTGGGCCATTTCCTTGCGGACGTTCTCGAACTTGCCGGTGTCCTTGGCGCGGAATGTCCAGACCGTCACGCTCATTCCGAGGGCGTGGGCGTCCCGCACCAAATCGGGTTTCGCCAAGACGAGGGCTTTGGTCGGTGCGACGCCGTCGGCGAACTCCCGGATTTTCTTCAGTCCCTCGGCGCTGGCGTGCTGGGCGCCGCCGAAGAGGAAAACGAGCGGCAGCTTGCAAGCGTGATCGCTCCGGAGCAGCTTGAGGCTATCGGCGCTGAACGACTGGACGATGATCGGCGTTTTCGGATCGGCGCCGGGCTGGTCGAGTTTGTTCTTCGCGAGCGCGTCCATCAGCAGCTTTTCCATTTTGAACCCGAGCTTGCCGTAGGCCTCCGGCGACTTGGTCTCGGGGATCATCCCCGCTTTCCCTTTGACCGCATCGATCATCTCTTGGAACGTCGGCACACGGGCCCCCGCGTACTTGGCGTCCTTCCACGAACCGGCGTCGAGCGTGCGGATCTCGTCGAGGGTGAACTCGGCGACGGGCCACGTTTTCCGGCCGTCGGTCTCCTTCGCCCGATCCGGGAAGACTTTCTTCACGTCGGTCGTCCGTTCCAAGGTGCTATCGTGCAGGCAAACGAGGACGCCGTCTTTGGTGATCTGCAAATCGGGTTCGACGAAATCCGCCCCTTGTTTGATCGCGAGGCGGTAGGCCTCCAACGTGTGTTCCGGTGCGTAGGCCGAGGCCCCGCGATGCGCGATCAGCGTCGGCTTGGTATAAGGGGCGAGCACTTTCGGTTTCTCGTCGGCGCGAATCTGCCCAACGACGACCGCCGAAATGAAGGCGACGAACCAGCGCATGGGAATTCTCCGAATTGCGGGACGGACACTGCTGGGCAGTTGTAGTCGAGCGGTGGTCGGGGCTGCGGAATAAGTGGAAGATTTCACCTTCGGGAATCCACCGTTCGCCTTTCCCGATCGCAAGCTATAATTATGGTGCCCGCCGCGATTCGCTTCCCGCCCGATTCCGGAGTTCCGAATGTTCCGCTGGCTCCTCACCTCGGCTGTCGCGCCTTTCTTTTGGCTGCCCCTGCAGGCGGCGGAGCCCAATCCGGCCGCGGTCGAATTCTTCGAGAAATCGATCCGCCCGATCCTCGTCGAGAACTGCACGAGCTGCCACGGTGTGAAGAAGCAGCAGGGGGGATTGCGCCTCGACACGGCGGAAGGCTTGGCCAAAGGGACCGACGGCGTCGCCGTGGTGGTCGCGGGGAAACCGGAGCAAAGCCGGCTGATTGCGTCCGTGGAGCGCAAGGGGGACTACCCCATGCCGCCCGATGGCGTGCAGTTGAAGAAGGAGCAAATCGCGGCACTCACCGAATGGGTGAAGCAAGGGGCCGTCTTCCCGGCGAGCGCCGCCGTAGCGACGACCGATCCGAAGTCGCACTGGGCGTTTCAGCCGGTGAAGGAACCGAAGGTTCCCACCATTGCCGGGGTGAAGAATCCGATCGACGCTTTCGTGATCGCCAAGCTCGCGGAGAAGGGTTTGAAACCGGCGTCCGCGGCGGACAAGCGCACCCTAGCTCGGCGGCTTTTCTTCGACCTCATCGGCCTGCCGCCGAGCGCGGCGGAACTCGATGGCTTCGTAAACGATGGCCGCCCCGACGCAACCGAGAAACTGATCGAAACGCTGATGGCATCGCCGAAATACGGCGAACGCTGGGGCCGGTACTGGCTCGACGTGGCCCGCTACGCCGACACGAAAGGCTACGTCTTTCAAGAGGATCGCAACTATCCGTACGCCTACACCTACCGCGATTACGTGATCCGCTCGCTGAACGAAGACAAGCCCTTCAACCGGTTCATCATCGAGCAGCTAGCCGCGGACAAACTGCCGATGGGCGACGACAAGAAACCGCTGGCCGCCATGGGCTTTCTGACGCTAGGCCGGCGCTTCAGCAACAATTCGCACGATATCATCGACGACCGTATCGACACGATCACGCGCGGCCTGATGGGCCTGACGGTCGCCTGCGCCCGCTGTCACGACCACAAATACGACCCCATCCCGGCGGCCGATTACTACAGCCTCTACGGCGTGTTGGCGAGTTCGAATGAACCGAAAGAATACCCGCTGATCGGCGAAGTCGAACGGACGCCGGAGTTCGAGAAATTCGAAGCCGATTTGAAGCGGCTCGAAGACGCCGTCGCGGCGGGCCGTACCAAGATGGTCGGAACTCGGCAGACACTGGTGAGTTCCATCGCCGGCGGAGCCTTCCAAGTGCCGAAGCCGGAGCGGTTGCTGAATCGGGCCGATATCAACGCCCTCACCGATCTGCAGAAGCGGGTCGATCAGTTCAAGGCGAAGTCGCCGTTCGCCCCACCGCGGGCGATGGTGTTGAACGACAACCCGCAGCCGATGGAACCGGTGATTTTCTTGCGCGGCAACCCGAACAATCGCGGATCGCAAGTGCCCCGGCAGATGCCCGAGATCGTCGGCGGTGCGGCGAGGAAGCCGTTCGGAAACGGCAGCGGCCGGCTCGAACTCGCGCAGGCCATCGCCGGCGACACGAACCCGTTGACGGCCCGCGTGATCGTCAACCGCGTCTGGGGCTGGCACTTCGGCCAAGGCTTGGTGCGCACCCCGTCCGACTTCGGCGTTCGCAGCGACCCGCCGACGCATCCGGAGTTGCTCGATTGGCTGACGAAGCGGTTCATCGAAGACGGCTGGAGCTTGAAGAAACTGCACAAGCGACTCTTGCTGAGCGCGACCTACCAGCAAGCGAGTCTGACTCCGGCCGCGGGTTTCCAAGCCGACCCGGAGAACCGCTGGCTGGCGCACCAGAATCGCCGCCGGCTCGACTTCGAAGGCATGCGTGATTCGCTGCTCGTGGCGTCGGGGCAGCTCGATCCGAAGCTCTACGGGCGTTCGCTGGATCTCTTCGCCCAGCCCTTCACGAAGCGCCGCTCGGTCTACGCCAGCATCGACCGGCAGAATCTTCCCGGCACCTTCCGGGCCTTCGATCTCGCCAGCCCGGAACAGCACACGGCCCAGCGATTCCAGACGACGGTACCGCAGCAGGCGCTCTACCTGATGAACAACACCTTCGTGGCCGAACGGGCCAGGGCTGTGGTGGCCCGCGAAGAAGTGGCGAAAGTCCCCGACTCCACGGCGAAAGCGATGGCGATCTACCGCGCGATCCTCAGCCGCAATCCGACAACGGACGAAGCGACACTCGCGGTGGCCTTCGTGCAGGAAGCGGGCAAGGTGAAACCGACCGGAAACCAACTGGCGGCGTGGGAGCAGTTCGCGCAGGTGCTGCTGCTCAGCAACGAATTCCTCTTTGTGGATTGACTGCCATGACGACGATGCCGCCGATCCGCCGCGTATTCAGAGGGCTCGAAGGTCCATTCGTGGCTCCGTTCGAGGACGGCGACGTGATGGATCAGCCGACATTCCACAAACTTTACGAGGCCGCGCCGCAACATTTCCGCGCCGAACTCATCGGGGGGGTCGTTCACTTGCCATCACCTGTCGGCATGCGTCACGGAAAACCCCATTCGATCCTTGGGGCGTGGCTCGCATTCTATTCGGCCGAATCCATCGGCACGGAAGCGTTCATCGACATCACGGCGATCATCGGCGGCGATAGCGAACCTCAGCCGGATGTATCACTCATCATCAGTCCGGAAGCCGGTGGACAAACGAAGGTGTCTGAAGACGATTATTTGACAGGATCCCCGGAGCTGGCGGTCGAGATCTCGCATACGACAACACTGGTTGACCTCCACGCGAAAAAACAGATGTACGAGAAGTACGGTGTTCGAGAATATATCGTCGTCGAAACGAAACGGCGGGCGATCCACTGGTTCATCCGACGTGACAGCAAATTTGTCGCAATCAAACCCGGTGCCGATGGCCTGTTCAAATCTCGCGTCTTCCCCGGCCTATGGCTCGAACCAGGAGCCGTCTTTGAGCAATCTGCCAAAAAGCTTCTCTCGGTTCTGGAAGCCGGCCTCGCCACCCCCGAACATGCCAAGTTCACCGCCAAACTTTCCGCCAAACTCGCCAAGCGAAAATCCTGACTCGAGGTTCCCATGTTCCCAGTCTCCCGCCGCGAAATGCTCGGCCGTGCCGGTGTCGGCATGGGGATGCTCGGCCTCCAAGCCCTCCTCGGCGACTCGGGTTTGCTCGCCGCCGAAGCGAAAACCGACTCGACCAATCCGCTCGCGCCCAAAGCTCCGCACTTCGCCCCGAAGGCCAAGCGCGTCATCCACCTCTTCGCCAACGGCGGGCCGAGCCAAGTCGATACCTTCGATCCCAAACCGGAACTCACCAAGTACGCTGGCAAGGCGATCCCGCTGAAGCTCGCCACCGAGCGCAAGACCGGCGCGGCCTTCCCCAGCCCGTTCAAGTTCCAGAAGTACGGCAAGTCCGGCATCGAAGTCTCCGAGATCTTCGCCAAGACCGCCGCGCACATCGACGACATTTGCGTCATCCGCTCGATGCACGCCGACGTGCCCAATCACGAGCCGTCATTCCTGCTCATGAACACCGGCGAATCCCGGCTCGTCCGGCCGAGCATGGGCTCGTGGGTCACCTACGGCCTCGGCACCGAGAACCAAAACCTCCCAGCGTACGTGTCGATGTGCCCCGGCGGCATGCCCCTGCTCGAGTCGCAGAACTGGCAATCGGCCTTTCTGCCGGGCATCTTCCAAGGGAGCTACGTCGATACGCGCAGCACCGACCCGGAAAAGCTGATCGAGAACATCCGCAACAAGATCGCCCCGGACGGCGCCCAGCGCAAGCAACTCGATCTGTTGATGAAGCTGAATCGCCAGCATCAATCGAGTCGCGATGCCGACCCGCAGCTCGAAGCCCGGATCCAATCGTTCGAACTCGCCTACCGGATGCAGAGTGAGGCGACCGACGCCTTCGACGTGAGCAAGGAAACCAAGCAGACTCTCGAAGCCTACGGCCCCGGCGAACAAGCCCGCTCGATTCTCTTGGCCCGCCGACTGGTCGAACGCGGAGTCCGCTTCGTGCAGGTGTCGCACGCCCCTGTACAACCGTGGGATAGCCACGACGATTTGGAGAAGGAACACCGCCGGCTCGCCGGGCAGATCGATCAACCGATTGCGGCGCTCATCGCCGACCTCAAACGGCTCGGACTATTCGACAGCACTCTCATCATCTGGGGAGGCGAATTCGGCCGGACGCCCGTCGTCGAAATGCCGACCCCCGGCAGCAACGCCGGGAAGATCAACGGCCGCGATCACAACCATTGGGGCTTCACCGTCTGGATGGCCGGCGGCGGCGTGAAAGGCGGCATGACCTACGGCGCCACCGACGAATTCGGCTTCCGCGCCGAAGAGAACAAGGTGCACGTCCACGACCTGCACGCCACGATCCTGCACCTGCTCGGCTTCGACCACGAGAAGTTCACCTACCGCTACGCCGGCCGCGACTTCCGCTTGACCGATGTCCACGGCAAAGTGGTGAAGGCGATCTTGGCGTGACCTCTCCGAGTGGAATAATTTGAAGCTTGTGTGAAATCGCGTGGGATTTCGTGCGGCGCCGGAAACGCGCTCTAATTTGTTAACGTCGGGCCGATGGGCGACCGAACCCCGACACATT
>Ga0105047_10019691_pt1 | contig 10398 bp, 7 predicted proteins | sample MAT04_FD_78384 | JGI IMG/M metagenome (GOLD analysis project Ga0105047, IMG submission 78384) | Freshwater microbial communities from Lake Fryxell liftoff mats and glacier meltwater in Antarctica - MAT-04 (megahit assembly) | ecosystem: Environmental > Aquatic > Freshwater > Ice > Liftoff... | reverse complement strand
CGTTAGCCCCCAAACGGTGGTCGTTGCCCGCACTGGCAACTGTGACCCGGAGAAGTTCGGGGTATTTTGCGACGGCCCGAATCACGGCAACGCAGAAGATCAGGAACTGGGTATTGTCGTGCGGCGTGTCGCCGGGGTTGAGCAAGTTTTCGCCCGTGTCGGTGGCCATGCTCCAGTTGTTGTGCTTGCCGCTGCCGTTGATCCCGGCGAACGGCTTTTCGTGGAGCAAGCAAACCAAACCGTACTTGTCGGCGGTCCGCCGCATCACGTCCATCGTCAATTGGTTGTGGTCGGTTGCCAGGTTGGCATCTTCGTAAAGCGGGGCGATTTCGTACTGGCTGGGCGCAACCTCGTTGTGGCGGGTCTTCACCGGGATGCCGAGTTTGAACATCTCCGCTTCGCTCTCCGCCATGCAGGCGAGGACGCGCTCGGGGATGGTGCCGAAATACTGGTCTTCGAGTTCCTGGCCCTTCGGCGGTTTCGCACCGAAGAGTGTTCGGCCGGAGCTGAGCAAGTCCGGGCGGGAAGTCAGGAAGTTCTTATCGATCAGGAAGTATTCTTGTTCCGGTCCGACCGTCGCGAACACTTTCTTCACGTCGGCGTGGCCGAACATTTTGAGAATTCGCATCGCCTGGATCGAAAGCGCTTCCATCGAACGCAACAGCGGGGTTTTCTTGTCGAGGGCTTCTCCAGTCCACGAGACGAACACGGTCGGAATCACGAGCGTCGAGCCGTTCGGAGCTTCGCGAATGTAGGCAGGGCTCGTCGGGTCCCACCCGGTGTAGCCACGGGCTTCGAAGGTCGCTCGGATGCCGCCGCTCGGAAATGAGCTGGCGTCCGGTTCGCCCTTGACGAGTTCTTTGCCGCTGAACTCGGCCAGGGCGCTTCCGGTGCCCGTGGGGTTCAAGAAGCTGTCGTGCTTTTCGGCGGTGAGCCCGGTGAGCGGCTGGAACAAGTGCGTGTAGTGGGTCGCTCCGTGTTCAATCGCCCATTCTTTCATGGCACTGGCCACCGCGTCCGCGACTGTCGGGTCGAGCGGCACACCGAGTTTGATAGTTTTCTGCAGCGATTTGAAGACGGGCTTCGGAAGGCGTGCTTTCTGCACTTCTTCGTTGAAAACATTGACCCCGAACAAATCCTTGATGTGGGTCGAGCGGAAATCAATGCGACCCAGGTCGTACTGGGTCGTGGCAATCGTTTGGATCGCCGCTTGTCGGGAGTTGCTGGCCATGCTGAATCGAGTCTCCGGGGAAAGGTGAAAGGGGCACGGCCGAGCAAAGGCCGCACGGTTGGGCTGTTCCGGGAGAGGATGGGGAGGTTATAAGCGAGTCTGGATCGGTGGCAAGCATTTCGGTCAGTTTGCGTGGGGAGTTGTTGATGCGACGGATCGCAGTATTGAACCAAAAGGGCGGCGTCGGGAAAACGACCACGACCGTGAACCTCTCCGCAGCTCTCGCCGCGGCCGGACAACGTGTCGGCGTGCTCGACCTCGACCCGCAGGCCCACGCCACCACGCACCTCGGCGTCGAACCGGATGGGAAGATGCCCTCCATGTACGATGTGCTAGTTTCGAACAAGCCAATCACTGAGGTCCGCCGGCAAGTGGGGGCGAATCTTTCCCTCGTACCGTCCGATATCAACCTCGCGGCTGCAGAAGTCGAACTCGCCAGCGTCGTGGGCCGAGAAGTGATTCTGCGCGAAGCCCTCGACGCTGATCGTGAAGTATTCGATTTCCTGTTCATGGATTGCGGACCGTCGCTCGGCGTACTCACGTTGAACGCCTTGGCGGCTGCGGATGAAGTCTTCATTCCGCTCCAGCCTCACTTTTTTGCACTGCACGGTTTGAGCAAGTTGCTGGAAACCACGGCACTCGTTTGCAAGCGGATTAACCCGTCGTTGAAAGTGACCGGCGTGGTGATCTGCCTGTACGACGCGGGCACGAAACTTGCTCAAGAGGTCGTCGGCGATTTGAAGACCTTCCTGGATAAAAGCCGCGGTTTGAACGTACCCTGGGCCGAAGCGAAAATCTTCGACACCCGCATTCGCCGGAACATCAAGCTCGCCGAGTGCCCGAGCTTTGGAACGTCGATTTTCGGGTATGCCCCAAACTGTCCAGGCGCAGTCGATTACGCGGCCCTGGCGAACGAAGTCGTCGGTCAGGTCGTGTTGGACGAAATCCCTGAGGAACGACAAACATGCGAACCATTACTAAACTACGCTCCATGATCCGTGTTTCGATTGCGAACCCGTACGAACAGAAACTCGACTTCGCCGGGCTGAAAGAAGCCGCTCGCGCGGTGTTCGAAGGCGAAGGCGTGCGCGAAACCAAAATCACGCTTGCGTTCGTGGATGACCCGCACATTCACCGACTGAACAAGCAGTTCCTCGGGCACGATGAACCGACGGATGTCTTGACATTCCCTTACTCGGAGCCCGGGGCGAAGAAGCTCGAAGGGGACATTGTTATTGGCTACCAGGTAGCCGCGGTCAACGCGGCGGACCGCGGGCACGACGTTGGGATTGAATTGAAACTGTACGTCGTCCACGGTTGCTTACACCTGTGCGGTTACGATGACACGACCGATGAAGTCGCGAAAGAAATGCGGATGAAAGAGCGGAAGTATTTGAAAGCACTTCAACTACCCGACATCGCCGATGTTTAAGATTTTTTGGTGTGCCGCTTGCGGCTTCGCGAAGAGCGATAAGATTGCGAAGAGCGCGAAGCCGCAAGCGGCACGCCAAATATGATGTCCTTATGATTCACCAAATCAGCGTCCACGACGTCAAAGCCAAGCTCGACGCCGGAACTCCGATCATCTTCGTGGATGTCCGGCAACCCGAAGAGTACGCAATCTGCCGTCTACCCGGCGGCATCCTGATTCCGCTCGGCGAACTGCCACATCGTGTGAACGAATTGGACCTACCAAACGACACCGCCGTGGTGGTTTATTGCCACCACGGCGTGCGAAGTTTGAACGGGGCGTATTACCTTCAACAAGCCGGCATCGAGAACGTTGCCTCGATGGCCGGTGGGATTGATGCGTGGTCGGTGCTCATTGATCCTGCGGTTCCGCGGTATTGAGTCGAGCCTTCTCGGCCTCTTCTTCTCGGGCTTTCTTCGCCATTGCCTTGTTAAAGCTCATTCCAATCGGAATGAAGATCAACACGACAACGACCATCGCGGCGGCGAGCATCAAGAAATAGGCCTGTGGTGTCACCCCGGGAATTTGGTAGACCCGCGTGACTGGAGCATTGATGAGGAGGTTTGCCAGGAACACGACCGCGAGCCAGCACCCGGTGATGAAACTCTTCATGCTGGGCGGTGCGGCCACGAACGCCAGTTCGAGACCGGTCACCGAGATCAAAATCTCGCCCATCGTAATGATCAGAAACGCAAACACCTTCCACCACATCGTGACTCGTTCGCTTGGCTTCACCCATTCCACGACTTCCAAGGTGGCTTTGGGCGGCTCCTTCTCTTCGACATCGGGTGGCGGTAGCGGTTCCGGTTTCGCCTCCGCACGATTTAGGTCTTTCACGACGAGCGTTCCCGAACCGTTGGCATACGTTCCCGGCTTGAGTTTCAATTCGAGAGCCCCGGGAGTTTGAACTGCACCCTCACCATGAACATTCGATTTCGCAAAATCAATCCGCCCGTTGGCCACTGTAAGAGTCTTCCCATCCGCGAGTTTGAATGTACCGTTCGTGAGGTTGACCTTTTTCTTTTCTTTGTCGTAGGTCCAATCCCCAGCGTTCAACGTCACAGCGTCTCCGAAGGCAACGTCCGTCGTGGCGTTCGCACTTCCAGCCGTCGGCGTCACTTCATCGAGTTTGGTGTTCGACATCGGAAGAATCACTTCTCCCTCTTTCGTCGTCAACTTGATCGCATCTTGCTTCGGTCCCGCGAGGCTCGCGGCGAACGCCATCACAAGCATCGTGGAACCAGTTAAAATGAACCCGATCGTCATCTTGTGTGTGGCCTGGATCTTGAACCCCGCCCGGTTGAGCGCTTTGAACAGCCAGACGAACACGGGAACGAAGAGCACGATGAACACGGGGTTAAACGCCTGAATGGCATCGGGCGACATGCGGACCGTCGGGAACCCGAAGGTTTTTTCCGCTTCGGCTCCCGACATCATCATGGCCGTGCCGTCGGTTCGTTCACCGATGAGCGTCGTGTCCATGTACGTGTCGGCAAAGAAAATCCACGTGCTCGCCGATTGATCGAAGATGGCCCAAAAGAACATCACCATCAGGAAGACCGAGCCGATCCGTCCGAGCGTCTGCCATTTCAGGGCTCGTTCCTCGGCGGCTTGTTTCTTCGTAATCGCCACGTAAGTGATGGGCAAACCGGTGATTGTCTTGCCGTCGTTGGGCAGGTCTTCTTCGTTGCCGACGATCTTCCGAACGAGCTTTTCGTTGGCGTAGAACCGTTTTCCGAGGGCGAAAATAACCAGGGCCACCGCCATCAACACGGCCGGGAAGATGAATGCGACGTGGTAATCATATTTCGTTCGCAACCACGGCATGGAAAATTGCGATAGTGCAGCCCCAATATTGATCGCCATGTAGAAGTAGCTGAATGCACTGGTCCGAAGTTGTTCCTGCCCCGGTCGAAACTTGTCGTACGTCATCCCCATGAGGGTGGAGATATTCGGTTTGATGACGCCCGACCCCATCGCGAGCAGCGCCAGAGCCCCGAAGATGATGTACTTGTCCTGGATTCCGACGATGAACTGAGCAAAGACGTAGGGCACGGAGAAACCGACGATCGTCCAGTACTTCCCGAAGAAGTTATCCGCCAAGAATCCACCCACCAGGGGGAAGAAGTAACACGCCGCGATAAAGAGCGACATGTATGTCGCGGCATCGGACTTGGCGACGCCAAGGCGATCCACCATGTAAAGTGCGAGGATGGCCCGCATCCCGTAGTACGAGCAGCGCTCCGCGAATTCTCCCCAGAAAAAGAACCAGAACCCGATGGGGTGGTTGGTCGAGACTTTCTGAGCGACCGGCGGGTCGACATTGTCACTGGCCACGAGGAGGCCCTCGATGAATGGAAGGATCGGAATCGAGAGGCTTACCGGTAAACCCGGTAATATGGAAGCGATCTTAACGAACTCCACCCCGATTCGACACGCGGTTTTTTCACTCTGGGCGAACTCTCGTGCCAAATCCGCTTGTTCTCGCCCGTCGTCGCGGTAGCATTGCATTCATCGCCCCGGCCCACTCGTCCCACCCACTTGGCCGGGCTAATTGGAGTTTCAAAGCCATGTCGTCCCGGTTCCTCGTCGCTGTCGTCGCCCTCGTGTTCGCGGCCTTTACGGCCCTTGCCGAAGACAAAAAGCCTCTCACCGTCGGTTCGTTCGAACGCAAAGACCCCAAGTTCGATGAGCTAATCCCCAAGGACGCGATGATCGAAGTTCTCGCAGGGGGGCTCAAGTGGTCGGAAGGACCCGTCTGGGTCAAAAACGGTGGGCATCTGCTGTTCTCGGACATTCCGAACAACATGGTTTACAAGTGGTCCGCGAAAGACGGGCTCAAGGAGTTCCTGAAGCCGAGTGGCTACACCGGGAAAGAACCGTTCGCCGGCACGGAACCCGGTTCGAACGGCCTGGCGTTGGACAAGGACGGCAAGCTCATTCTTTGCCAGCACGGCGACCGTCGCATTTCGAGACTCGCCGATGACAATAAATCGTTCGTGACCATCGTCGACAAATACCTGGGCAAACGTCTGAACAGCCCGAACGATCTCGTCTATGCGAAATCCGGTGACCTGTACTTCACCGACCCCCCGTACGGCTTGCCGAAACGCATGGAAGACCCGGCCAAGGAACTCGCGTTTCAGGGCGTCTACCGACTCACCGCCAAGGGCGAATTGACGCTGTTAACCAAGGATATGACCCGCCCCAACGGCATCGGGCTTTCCCCGGACGAAAAGACCCTTTACGTGGCGAACTCCGACCCCGATCTGGCAATCTGGAAAGCGTTCCCGATCAACACCGACGGCACGCTCGGCGAAGGGAAACTGATCCATGACTCCACGCCCGACGTGAAAGCCAAGAAGCCCGGCTTGCCCGACGGCTTGAAAGTGGATGCGAAGGGGAACATCTTCGCGACGGGACCAAATGGAGTGTTTGTTTTCTCGTCCGAAGGCAAACACCTCGGCACCATCGTGACGGCTGATCGGACTGCGAATTGCGCGTTTGGCGACGATGGCACGACGTTGTACATCACCGCCAATGACAAGTTGGTCCGCGTGAAAACGACGACAAAGGGGTTGGGGTTCTAAGTGGAATGCATACCAAAGCCCACCCGTTGCAACGAGTGGGCTTTTGACGAGGCTTAAATATGAATCACCTCACACGTCGTGACCTTTTGCGTGCTGCCCCGCTCGCGGCGGCACCGTTTCTGTTCGGTGCCGCCCGTGCCGAGGAGCCTCCTCCCTTCCCGGGCATGATCGTGCGGATGCGAACCCCGGAGAACCTTGAGTTTCCGTTCTCCGAACTGAAGTCGATCAATACGCCGAACGAACAGTTCTTCGTTCGCAGCCACTTTGCAGTGCCCAAGATCGATGCGAAAACTTGGAAACTGTCGGTTGAAGGGGCCGTGGAAAGGCCGTTGGAATTCACCCTGGAGGACTTGAAGAAACTGCCGCCAGTCACGATGCCGATCACGCTGGAATGTGCGGGCAACGGTCGTGTTTTTCTTGTCCCTCAAGCCCGGGGGTTGCAATGGGGCCTCGGGGCGGTCGGTACGGCGGAGTGGACCGGAATACCACTTTCGACGCTTCTCGAAAAAGCCGGTGTCAGGGCGGATGCGGTCGAAGTCATCCTCGTCGGAGCGGATTCCGGGGCGATCACGAGCGACCCCGCGTCGCCCGGGGTGATTCCCTTCGACCGCAGCATTCCCCTCGCCAAGGCCAAGAAGCCCGAAGTGATGCTTGCTTATCAGATGAATGGCGAAGAGTTGTCGCCGAGCCACGGATACCCCTTGCGGGCCGTCGTCGGCGGATGGTTCGGCATGGCGGCGGTGAAGTGGCTCAGGAAGATCATTGTGACGGAGAAGCCCTACGCGGGGTTCTGGCAGACATATGATTACGCTTACTTCGAACGACGCGATGGCGGCCTGCCGCAGTTGACCCCGGTGACCCGGATGCTACCGAAAGCGGCGATTGCCCGGCCGACGTTTGGCGAAGTGGTTCCCGCGGGCAAACCCTACACCATCCATGGCGCCGCGTGGGCTGGAGAATCGGCGCTAGCAAAAGTCGAAATTAGCAGCGACGGCGGAAAGTCTTGGTTGCCTGCGAAATTGACCGGCGCCGAGAAGCCGTTCTGCTGGCGAACCTGGGAATTCCCCTGGCAAGTTCCCGCCGGGAAGGGTCCAATAAAGCTGGTCGCGCGGGCGACCGATGCCGCCGGGGCGACGCAGCCGGACCAACGCGACACGGACCGGCGCAGTTACATGATCAACCACCTGGTGCCCGTCGAAGTTCTCGTTCGTTGAGGAGTTGGCGATGCGTCGGAAACTGATGATCGTTTCGACCGCCCTGGTCGCACTCGTGCTGTCCTCTTCGGCCCGGGCCGCGGATGAGGGCAAGGTCGCCGCTGCTGTTGCAAAAGGAAATGAGTATCTCACGAAGGCTCATGCTCCCGGAGGGAATTATACAGGCGGTCAAAACGGTGTAGGATCGGCAGCTCTTGCAGGATTGGCCCTACTCGAATCGGGCTCGACGCCGATGGATCCCTCCGTCGTGAACATCGCCAATTTTATCCGCTCGAAATGCCTATCGGATAACGCGACCTACATGGTCTCGCTCTCCCTGTTGTTTCTCGACCGTCTGGGCGACCCGGCCGATGTCCCCGTCATTCAATACCTCGGCGTTAAACTCTATGAAGGATTGACATCTTATGGCGGATGGGGGTACGCGACAGGACCCGCTCTAACGCCCGAAGAAGTGGCCCGTGTGCAGGCCGCGCTTCAACAACCTGCTCTCGTGGGTCAACCGGGTGCGAATGGAAAAAATGACCCTCCGAAACCAGCGAACGGGTTTCCGACACCCACGCCAATGGAAAAGCCCGACCCGGCCGGTGGGGATGCGGGGCCGACAAAGCTTCACTCCGAAGTCGCAAAATACTTCCTCAGCGTTCGGCAAAGCATTCGCAACGGTCGGCCGGGCGGCAACGCGGGAGAAGGCGATAATTCGAATACCCAATTCGGTTTGATCGCGCTCTGGGTCGCAACGCGCCACGGTATGCCCGCGGACGACGCCTTTGCACTGATTGAAGCCCGCTTTTTATCCACGCAGAACAAAGCCGATGCCGGATGGTCGTATACCGGCGGACAACTTGCGGGGTCACCATCCTCGGTGGCCATGACCTGTGCGGGATTGCTCGGGCTTGCAGTCGGAGGAGGGCGTGGCCGATTGAAACAACCAGCTCCAGCCAAGGATCCGAAAGCACCGACCGATCCGGACGACCCGTTTTTGAACCCGAAGAAACCCGTTGGGAAAGGCCCAACAATTGTGGATGGGATGAGTCCCCAGAAAAAGCTGTCGATTCAAGCGGCACTCACTTCGATCGGCCGCGTGTTGGCAGCCCTCAGACAAAATCCAGCGAATGGCTTCTCCGGCTTCATCGGCGGAGGCAACGAATACTACATGCTCTGGTCGCTCGAACGCGTGGCCGTGGCCTATAACCTGGAGACAATTGGCGACGTCGACTGGTATTCCCTTGGCTGCGATTTCTTCTTGCCCGCCCAGGGGGTCGACGGTGCATGGAGCGGGGCAGGAGGCTATGGTCCGGACGTCAGCACGGCGTTCGCAATGCTCTTTATGTTGAAAGCGAACTTCGTTCGCGATCTTTCGCGGAAGCTCGACGTTAAAGATCCCGGTAAAACGGAACTCCGAGGGGGGAGTGGAACACCGCTTCAAGCCCCGAAAACGACGGGAAGCACCGGCTCGGAGACGCCGGCAAAACCTGGCAACACGCCAGCGCCAACCCCGAGCCTTCCCGCCGTTACGAGCGAAGATCCGTTCACGGAAGGGCTCGTCGCCGCGACGGGAACCGATTGGGCAACAAATCTTCAAGCGGCCCGCGAAACCAAGGGTTCACAATTCACGGCAGCACTGGTCCGAACGATCCCTCGCATCGAGGGCGACCGCCAGAAGCAAGCCCGTGAAGCCCTGGCTGAGCGGTTGACCCGCATGACTGCGGTGACACTGCGGACGATGCTCAACGACAACGATTCGGAGCTTCGCCGGGCCGCGTGCCTGGCTGTGGCGATGAAAGACGACAAGACCATGATCCCGGATTTGATTGCGAAAATCTCCGATCCTGTCGATTTTGTGGTTCGTGCGGCGCGGGCGGGCTTACGGGCCATGACCGAGCAAGACTTCGGCCCGATGTCGGCCGAGAACGACGCCCGGACGAAAGCCGCAGCCGAGTGGAAAAAGTGGTATGATGAGACGAATCGACGCTAACGATTCTGCCATCCTTGCGTATTCCTGATAGCCTGGGAATCCTAAGGCAGCTTCTCATCGTCTAAGGTATCAAGACTTATTCTCCGGGCGGTCGATAGTTCGCCACAGCCGGCCGGATTATTACACACCGACAGGCACCGAGGATTAATCATGGCGTCATTCCGCTTTCGACCCAACCTGAAATCGCTCGAAAATCGCGATACACCCAGCGTCACCGCGGCCGAAATATCTGCCGCCCACAGCCAGATCGATGCTGCTCACGATGAACTGCTCGTGTTCCAAAAGCAAATGCTGCGACCGCAAGCCAAATCGACTATGAGTAACTGGGCTACCTATCTCCCGACGCTATCGAACGCTTCCGCCCAGTCCGTAAACGTGATGACCGAATATCTCAACGAATTGCAGGCTCAGGTCGCGGTGAATCCTGCGCTTTCAGCGGCATTCTCGGGGACAATTGCGACCACTGCGGCCTCTGCACACCAGGCCCAAGTGAACGCGCATTACGCTGCGGCATACTCGATCGCCTTCGGCGCACCGGCGAGTCTTTATCCGCCGCCGCCCGGGACTGTGCCACCTCCGACTGTCGCTCCGGAGTTACCGCTTCCACCCCCGGCGACAACTGCAGAATTGCCGGGCGACGAAATCGCACCACCCGTTACGCCCGCGACGCCCGTCGAGCCGTCCGAGGGAGTTATACCCGTTCCACCCGTCGTGCCGGACGTGAGCCCTCCAATTGTGAGCCCTCCAATTGTGAGCCCCCCAATTGTGAGCCCGCCCCCTCCCGGGGTTCCCCCGGTTACGCCACCCGTAACCCCGCCGCCACCCGTTAGCCCGCCCGTAACATCGGTCGCACCACCGCTTTCGACCACAATCCCCGATGTCAACGCACCGGAATGGCAAACCCAGGCCAGCGGGCT
>Ga0105047_10019690_pt1 | contig 10398 bp, 11 predicted proteins | sample MAT04_FD_78384 | JGI IMG/M metagenome (GOLD analysis project Ga0105047, IMG submission 78384) | Freshwater microbial communities from Lake Fryxell liftoff mats and glacier meltwater in Antarctica - MAT-04 (megahit assembly) | ecosystem: Environmental > Aquatic > Freshwater > Ice > Liftoff... | reverse complement strand
GTCGAGCAGCGCACCCTCGATCCCCAGTTTCGGCGTCACTTTTATCTGATGGTCGAACAAAAGTGACGCCAGATCCCCGAAGGCCCGGTGCGGGCGAGGGCGGGGCGAGCGGGTCAGCGGGTCAGCGGGCCGCGTTTTTGACGAAGTCGTCCTCGACGGGCTGGGTGGGTTCGGTGCCCACGTAGAAGCCGCCGCGGACGTGGCGACGTTTGGCGCCGTCGGCGGTGGCGCGCGCCGCGGAGTGCCAGAGGTACGCATCGTGGAAGATCACGTCGCCCCGCTCGCAGTACACGGCAATCTCGCCCGGTATCTTCTCGAAGCCCAGCGGCATCTCGAAGGGCGGCACGGCTGCGGTGTGTCCGCCCCACGGCGCTGACCCCTCGGGTACCACGGCGTCGTTGGCGTTGCGGTACGGCGCCGGGGTGGCCCACCGGTGGCTACCGGGCACCACGCGTAGAAACCCGTTGGCTGGGCTGGTCTCGTCGATGTGGATCGTGAACGCCGCCGACGGCCACATGTCGCGGTGCGGGGCCGACTGCCAGTCGCTGTGCCAGCCGATGCGGGTGTAACTGGACTCCAACCCGGGACGGGCGTCCTGGTAGACGACGCCGAAGCGGTTGTGTTCGAGCAACCAGCACTGGTCGCCCAGCCAGCGATGCATGAGCGCCAGCACGACCGGGTCGACGATGCACTCACGGGTCAGCGGAGCGACCTCGGTGAGATACGTGACGTAGTTGGCGAACCGGGCCACGGCAGGGGCGTCGACGGTTCCCGAAGAGGTGCCCTGGGTGTCGTCGATGAGCACGGTGGTGCCATAGCGTTCGTCGATGACCCCGTCGATCACGGCGAGCTGGGCCGCCTCGCATTCGGCCGCCATCGCGGCCAGCCGGTCGCCGCTGTACAGCCCCCGCAACACCGCGAACCCATTGGTCCGAAAGTACTGAGCGAGCTGGTCGAGGTCGTCCGGGGCGAAGACGCCCGGCTCCAACGAGGTCGAGATCGTGCTCATGGATGGGACCATAGGGACCGGTGCGGTGTGGGTCAGCATCGTGGACCACTTGTTCATCCTCACGAAACACTGGCCTGCAACACTGCCCGCTCTGGTTGGCCGCAGCACCCCGCCCGTTGGAACCGACGCACTCTTCCGGGGCGAAAGCCTGTCCGACCAATTCGTCTCTCGACCGAGGTTGAACTTGTGAGCATCAGAACCAACGTCCGTGTCGCCGTCCAGCTCTTCAGCCACTTCTGCACCGATCACGAGGCCCTCGCCGGTTTCTACATCGAGGCCTTCGGATTGTCACCGGTCGCCGAGGTGGGAAGTCCGATCTTCATCGCCCTCGACGCCGGCAACGTGGCGCTGGGGTTCCACGCTGCGGATGCCTATGACCTCCTCGGGATCGCTGACCGCAAAGGCGGCGTCACGGCCAACCACGTCACGTTCGACCTCGGCACGGTGGCGGCTGTCGATGCCGCGGTCGACGAACTAATCGCCCTCGGCGCCACCCTGATCCAGGGGCCGTTCACCACCTACTACGGCGCCCGCCAAACCGTGCTGGCCGACCCCGAGGGCAACGTGTTCCGCATCTCGGACACTCAGCCCGCCCTCACGTTCGGCTCATGAGCACCACCACCGGCGAGCTCGTCGATACCGACAGCCTCTTCGCGCCCCCGCACCGGCGCATGATGACCGGCATCTGCCTGTTGCTGGCCACCAACGCCTTCGAGATCGTCGGTTCCGCAACCGCCATGCCTGCGGTGCTCGAGGACCTCGGCGGACGCGAGCGCTACGGCTGGGCCGTGGCGGCGCCAACGGTCGGCAGCGTCCTGGGTTCGGCGATCGGCGGAAAACTGGCGGATCGCCTCGGCGCCTGGCGCACCTTGTTCGTCGGCTTGGGCCTGTTCGTTGCCGGCCTGGTGCTCATCTCGAGCGCGGACTCGATGACGGCGGTGACCATCGGGCGGCTCATCATGGGCGTGGGCGGCGGCATCTCGTTCACGCTCCACCTGGTGCTCATCAGTCGCTACCTGCCCGACGGCCTCGCGCCCAAGGCCATCGCCGCCGCCAGCACCGTGTTCGTGGTGCCCGGGTTGGTGGGGCCGACCATCGTCGGCGTGGTGGTCGAGGCCAGCAGTTGGCGTTGGGTTTTCGCCGGCGTCCTCCCGGTGGTAGCGATCTGCTTGGTGCTGCTCGAACCCGAGTTGCGTCGCCGGCCCGAACTCATCGGTAGCGAAGCCGACGACGCCCCCGAGTTGGCATGGTGGGGCCCGGTGGTGCTCACCATCGGGATCGCCGTCACCGTCGTCGCCGCCAGCTTCGCCGGGGTCATCGCAACGGTCGTCGCCGCCCTCGCAGTGGCCGTCGTCGTGTTCGGCGCACTGCGATCGTTCCCCCGCGGGACCTTCTCGGGCGGCGAAGGACTGCCCGCCGCGGTGTGCTGCGCCCTCTTCGTCTGCCTCGGGTACCTCACGGCCGAGGCCTATCTGCCGTTGCTGCTTCGCGAGGTGCGCGATCAGCCACTCTGGCTGGCCGGCATGCCGTTGACGGTCGCCGCGCTGTTCTGGACCAGCGGTGCCTGGATCCAGTCGCGGGTGCCCCGGACGAGTCGGCGTCGCGTCGCCCGCTGGTGTGCCGTTGCGGCCAGCCTGGGAACCGGGCTCACTGCGCTGGCGGTGGTCCCCGCCGTGCCGTCGGGCATCGTCTACCCCGCCACCGCTATCGCCGCCTTCGGTTGCGGACTGCTGTTCACACTCACACAACAGGTCGCCGTCGAGTCCGCGGCGCCCGGCCGGGAGGGCGAAGCCACCGGTGGCGTGCAGCTGGCCAACATGTTGGGCATCGCCATCGGCACCAGCCTGGTCGGCATCTTGTTGGCTCGTGTCGACGACCTCGAACTGGTGCTCACCATTGCGCTCGTCGGCTCGGCGGTCGCTGCGCTCCTTGCGGTCGTGCCGTCGCGTCGCCTGCCGCAGTAGCCGACCGCCGACCGCCGACCGCCGACAAGGCCGTCAGCCCAGGGTCGCGTCGACCAGGCGCGCCAGCATCCGCCGATATTCGACGGTGAACCGGTCGGCGCGGGTGTGCACCTGGGCCGGCACCTCGAGCGGCATCCCGGCATCGGCCAGGTTCTCGAGCACGATCAGGTCTTCGGCCAGCACCGCCATCTCGTAGTCGATGGCGTGCTGGCCACCAGCCCCGTCGGGACCGAGGTCATTGCGCAGCATGACCGTGAACAGGGTGGTGCGCCGCGCCGATGTCGGCGAGGCGACCACCACGATGGTGTTCTCCACGCCAGTGAGCGGTAGTTCGATACGTAGCCGTGCCTGGAACGGCGCACGGACCGTGTACTCCATGACGCGCGGCTGGATCAGCGGGTGCTCACCGGACTCGACCAGTGGGTCCTCACGGTTGACCACCGTGTGGGCGTAGCGAAGCCGGATGCCGTCATCGCCGAGTGGCTCGACTACGAGGTCACCCACTTCGTCAGCCTCATCGGCGCCGAAGGTCCCGGCATGCACCACCGGGAAGTGGGCGACGTCGAGGAAGTTGTCGATGAACTGGCTGGCGGACGAGTTGATGGTCGTGTCCGGAAGCCACGCAGCGGCGATGCCCGAACCGTCCTTGGCCAGCGCCTCCCACTCGGGCGATTCGATCGCGGCGAAGACGCCGTCGCTGTGATCGCCGCGGATCCACACCAGACCCAGGGCCGTGTGCGACGGGACCACGGTCAGGTTGGCCCGGGCGGCGATGGGCACCGAACCGGTCGCCGGGATGGCGACGCAGGTTCCGTCGGCTCCGAACCTCCAGCCGTGGTACGGACAACGCAGGCAACCATCGTCGTGGATCGTGCCGGCCGAAAGCCGAGCACCCCGATGGGGACAGGAGTCGACGGCGACCAGGGCGCGACCACCAACCGAGGCAACCGCGTACCGCTGGGCGAACAGCTCGCCGCCGCTCACCTCGCCGCTCGCCGGCTCCTGGCACACGGGATGCCACATCGCCCGCAGCGCGGGGTGGTCGTTGGTGAGCAGGGTCGGGGTCACGACCAAACCTCGGCCCAGCCCCCCTCGGCTGCGACGAACCCGGGGATACTCCCGAGGGACCGCACCAGCTCGGCATCGTCACCCAGTGCGGCGTGCCACGCATTGCCTTCCACGAGCAACGCACCGATGCCCACGACGTCAGCACCACCGGCACGCAACAGTCGACAGGCGGCGGCAATGGAGCCGCCGGTCGCCACCACGTCGTCGACCAGCACGACCCGCTTGCCGGCCACGGCGTCGAGTCGGGCCCGGTCGAGGCGCAGCACCTGGCCGCCGGTCGTCGTGATCGATTCCAGCGATTCGACGAGCGCGTCGCCGAGGTGGACCTTCGGTGTCTTCTGCAGCACCAGGTAGTCGTCGAGGCCCAGCGCCCGGCTCACCTCGATGGCAACCGGGATACCGAGCGTGGCGTTGGTGGCGATGATCTCGGGCTGGAGCGAACGAAGCCGATCGGCCAGGTCGACCCCGGCAGTGGCCATGAATCCGACCCCGCGGTCGATGGTCATGAGCAGCGCGATGGCCGCGGATTCGTAGAGCGCCACGAGCGGCAGCTCGATGCGCTGGCTGCCGATCATGACCGGATAGCGGCCGGTGAAGGTGGTCATGGTCGGACGGTAGCCAACGACTAGGCGCCGGCTCTTCGCATCGTGTGAACGGCGCGTGAACTGGGCCCCGCGTGCCTTGACCAGTGGCGATCGAGGCGGAAGATTGCGAGACATGACTGAGACGCGCACATGACGGCGACGCTTCTCCGCAACGGAACCGTGCTGCCCATGGGCGGTTCCGGAGCGGCGCTCCGCACGGTGTTCGATCCGGGCTCGGTGCTCTTCAATGGCGACACGATCGTGGCCGTGGGCCCGGTTGCCGAGATCGATGCCCATCCGCTCGCAGCGGGGGCCGACGTCATCGATGGCACCGGTCACGCCGTGATGCCAGGCCTGCACAACTGCCACATGCACTCGGGGCTACTGCGGGGAACCGCCGAGTCGATGTCTCTGTGGGACTGGCTCGAGACCTACGTCGACCCGGCCCACAAGGCGTTGACGCCCGAGATCGCTCACGCCGCCAGCCTCGTCGCGTACACCGAGAACCTGCGGTTCGGAAACACCTCGGTCATGGACATGTGGCGTTTCATGGAGGGTTCCGCGGCCGCGGCCGACGCCGTGGGCATCCGGGCCACGCTCGTGCCCTACGTCGCCGATGAACCCGGCTACGACTACTTCGAGACCCTCGATTCCAACCTGTCACTACTCAAGAGCCACCGCACCGCATCGAACGGACGGGTGCGATCGTGGGTCGGTCTCGAGCACCTGCTCTACTGCAGCCCGCAGTGCTTCCGCGACGCCATGGCGCTCGCCGAGGAGTACGACACCGGCCTGCACACCCACAGCTCGGAGTCGATCTGGGAGGTGCAGGAGTCGCTGAAGCGCTTCGGCCGCCGCCCCATCGAGGAGTTCTACAACCGGGGCATCCTGTCCGAGCGCACCGTCGTGGCCCACTGCGTCTGGCTCGATGATCGTGAGATCGAGCTCATGGCCCAGACCGGTACGTCCGCCGCCCACTGCCCGTGCTCGAACATGAAACTGGCATCGGGCCCGGCCCGAGTGCGCGACATGCGCGCCGCCGGCATCGCCTTCGGCCTCGGCAGTGACGGCGAGAAAGAGAACAACAACCTCGACCTCTTCGAGGAGATGAAGTTCGCCTCGCTGTTGCAGAAGGTGTCCACGCTCGACCCCACCATCGGCGATCCGTGGGAGGTGCTCACCATGGCCACCATCGAGGGGGCCCGGGCGCTCGGTCTCGACGACCTCACCGGCTCCCTCGTCGCCGGCAAGCGAGCCGACGTCGTCATGGTCGACCTACGCAGCATCAAGTTCGTACCCACGTTCCATGCCTCGGGGCCCAACGCCGACAACTTCAACGTGGCCGCCCACCTGGTGTTCACCGCCAACGGCAACGACGTCGACTCGGTGTGGGTCGACGGCATCCGGCTGGTGGGCGACAAGACGGTGCTGAGCGTCGACGAGTCGAGTGTCATCGCCCAGGGCCAGGCCGCCGCCGAGGAACTCTTCGAGCGCCGCGCCGCACTCCTTCCATCCGATATGGCCGCATCCGACACGACCGCGAAAGCCACCGCATGAGCCTGATCACAGCACCCGATTCCGACACCGAACCCGATGACTACTGGGACTCGATGGTCAGCCACATCGAGGCGCGCCGCGCCGCGACGGCGGACCCCGAGGAGGCCTCCTTCTTCAACCGCGAGCTGTCCGAACACGAGCTCGTCGAGTGGCTGTCGTTCCAGGCGTACTACGAGCTGCGGGCGTGCCAATTCATCGGCGGCTGGCTCGCCTCCACGCCCGAGACCGACGCCATGGTGCTGCTCGCCCAGCAGGTCGAGGACGAGGGCAACCACTACGAGTACTGCATGCGAGCGCTGGCCAAGCGGGGCATCACCTCGTTGGACAACTGGACGCCGGAACCCGAATGGGAGGAGTGGATCGACGTTTGGTACCCCTCGGGAGCCGACACCATCGAACGGATCGCGGCACACAACCTCACCGGCGAGCTGGGTGCGTGTCAGGCCTTCCTGCAGATCAAACCCCGCCTGCCGGTCGACGTGCAGAAGGCGTTCGACCGCATCATTCCCGACGAGCAGTTCCACATGAAGCTCGGCCGCAAGATCATCCAGAAGTACTGCATCACCGACGACGACCGGGCCCGGGTGCTCGCTCGTGTCGACCACACCTTCGAGCTCGAACAGCAGGGCCGCCTCGCCTACAACCGCCGCATGGCCCGGCTCGGGATCTCCGACGCTGACGCTGTGCAGTTGCCGATGCCCTGAACGCGAACCATCCCGAGGAACCGCCATGACCGATCAACTCGTCCCCATCATCGACCTCTCTCTTGCGTCGGCCCCCGCCGACATCGACCGAGCCGCGCGTGAGGTCGGCTTCTTCCAGGTGATCAACCACGGCGTCGAACCGGTGCTGGTCGAGTCGCTGCTCGACGCGTTGACCGCCTTCTTCGCATTGCCCGCCGAGGTGAAGGAGTCGTACCCGCCTCCGTCGCCCGATGTGAACAACGGCTACTCGGCGGTCGGTGCCGAGTCGTTGGCGTACAGCCTCGGGGTCGAGGCCCCACCCGACCTGTTCGAGGCCTTCAACTTCGGACCCGACGATCCCGACTTCTCGATCCCCCAGATCGCGGCGGAGCGCGACCGCATCTTCGCTCCCAACATCTGGCCCGCCGAGGTACCCGAGTTGAGAACCGCCGGCGTCGCCTACTTCGAGGCCGTCACCGCGTTCGCCCACCGGTTGACCAGCCTGTGCGCGGTCGGCCTGGGCCTCGAGGCCGACTTCTTCGAGGAGTTCACCCGCCACAGCACCGACACCCTGCGCTGCAACTGGTACTCCCGAGCCGCCGGCTCGCCCGACCCCCTCCCGGGCCAGCAGCGCATGGGTGCCCACACCGACTACGGGATCATCACGGTGCTCTACGCCGACCGGGTTCCCGGCCTGGAACTGCTCGACAAGACCGGCACGTGGGTCGGCGTGGTGCCCGAGCCCGGCGCGTACCTGGTGAACGTGGGCGACCTGTTGGCGCAGTGGAGTAACGACCAGTGGGTCTCGACCCTGCACCGGGTGGTCCCGCCACCGTCGAAGGACGACTCCAAGGCACTACGCCGCTCGATCGCCTTCTTCCATGACGGCGATTGGGACGCCATGATCGAATGCCTTCCCACCTGCTGCTCCGAGGCGACTCCGCCCCGCTATGCGCCGGTGCGGGCCCTCGACCACCTGCTGAACAAGCTTCTCGGTGGCCGAGCCATGGAGGCGGCGGAATCGACCGGCCACATCGGCGACAGGATCATCGCCGTCAGGGCCTGAGCGCGGACGGGCCAAATGCCTAATGCGAAGTTTGTTGGGGCCTCATGGTGCGGCGCTGTATGTTGAATTCTTGGATGAGCCCAGTAAGGCCATCAACACCAAACTCGGACCGGCCCGCACGCCGCTGGCACGCGACCAGATCCTCGATGCGGCCCTCGAGATCTGCCGAGCCGACGGGTTCCTTGCGCTCACCATCCGCCGCGTCGCCGATCACCTCGGTGTTGCACCCATGGCGATCTACCGGCATTTCGCGAACAAGGCCGAGCTGATCGGCGAGATGCTCGACCGGGTCTGGTGGCAGGGTTTCATCCCCACCGACGAGCGGCCCGCCGACCCGGTCGACTCCATCGTCGAGGCCTTCTGCCGCGTCCGTCGCCACCTGCTCGATCACGGCGAGGTCGCGATGCTCGTGGCCGCCCGTCCGCAACCGTCGGAGATCTTGCTGCGCAACCTCGACGACATGCTCAACCGATTCACCCTGGCAGGGTTCGACGAGCATCACATTCACCAGGCTTTTGTGGCGCTGGGCTCCTACACCCTCGGTGCCGTCTCGTTCGAGGCCTCCGCTGGGTTCACCGAGCGGATCTGCGCCATCGACGACGACGGCCAGGCGCTGAGGCTGGCGGCCTTCGATCAGATCGTCTCGGTCGACGAACTGCACCGCGGCTTCGTCGGAATGGTCATCCGGGGCACGGCCCGCGACGACAACTTCGAGTTCGGCCTGCGCCGCATGCTTGACGGCCTCTTGGCCTGGGCGGGCGTCGGTCGCTGACGATCTCGACCGGTGTGCGGGTACCGTCCTCTCTTGATGACTCAGCACACCACGCACACTGACGCCGGCCAGTCCGGCGGGTCAGATCGGAGCGGACACCCGCCAGTGTCGGTGGCGGACGGGTTGCCCCGCTCGATCCTGCGACGGCGCCATCCCGACGACATTCGGGCATGGACCTGGTTCCAGCCCAACGCCCCGGGCGGCGGTGAGTTGCGCAGTGTCGCCGCCCTGCAGCATCGCCAGCTCCTGAAGATGCAGGGCCTGTACCTCTCCGAGTGGGTGCTCGTTGTCGTGGGGCGCGACTCTGCCGCAGCATGGGTGACGCTTGGTCGCCAGCTCGTCTGCCGCTGCGTCGGACGCTGGCACCTCGACGAGCTCCTCGCCTGCCAGGTCGCGGCGGTCGGAGTGGACGACCCGTTGTGGCCGGCCTTCAGACTGTGGAACCTCAGCACCCTGCGACCGATTGCCGAACTCCGGGCCGTGCGCGACGACGAGCAGAGCAAGCACGTCATCGATCTGCTGAGTGCCCACCATGGCGGGGTCCCCAACATCTGGCGGTCCCGGTAGCGGGGGCGCCCTCGCGACCGCCGCAGTTGATGGTCAGATCGCCTCGAGTAGGTGGGCGATCTCGGCCAGCACCGCCGGGGGTGGGGTGGTGGGCACCGCCCAATCGTCGGTGGCGCCACGATCCCAGCCGGTGAAGCCGCCGTTGCGGAAGGCAAGCCGGAGATAGTTCACGAACGTCGTCTGGTGGCGTTCCCACAAGAGCAGGCCATCACCAGCCGGGTTGGGAACCGCAAGGGCGTAGGGCGCTCCACCGCTGACGTTCGCCTTGTGCAGATAATCCGGCGACACGTCGATGGCGAACTGAGACTTGGCCCACGAGGTGCCCTGGTCATCGGCCCACTGATCGTGCTCGGACAATACGAAACTGATCGGGGCATCGACCACGAGGGCATCGGTGAACTCGAGCTTCCAGTCGTCGTGGGTACCAACGAGGTTCACTCGGCCCACCTCCTCGTACCAGGCCCGCAATGACAGTGGCAGCAGACCGACGCCCTGCTCGACGACGTCGAGGTCACCGGCGATGTCGGTCGAGGGCGGTTCGAACGTCGGACGTTCGTCGGTGACCTCGAACTGGTAGCCGGCGGCCGGGAGCATCTCGACGAGGCGCTCGACATTGCGCCGGGCCCGCCGCATCGTGATGCGGGCGACGGCCTGGGCATCGTCGAGGTCTGCCGGATCGGTGCGCAGATCGGCGCCGAGGCTGGTGATCTCGACCCAGACCCGCACGAGGTCGCCTGCGAGATACCGCTCCAACCATCGGGCCACGCTGCGATCCTACGGGGTCACCGGGGCGCGGTCACCGGCAGTCGACCGCGACGGACAACGCAGCGCAGATCTCGCCCATCCGCCCATCGGCGAGGCGCCCGGCACGATCGACCAGAACCGAAACGGTAATGCTCTCGATGGAGTCGAGGTTGACGGCGCAACGGCGCGGGATCGGGTCGTCCTCGGGATCCAAGACGACCTCACTCGCCAGACCGCGAATGGTCGTCGTGCACGGAGCGACGACACAGCGACGCAGACGAGGAATGGCGGCGTCGCGGGAAAGCACCACGACCGGACGGCGCCCGATCCCCTCGATCTCCGCCCACCAGACCTCGCCGCGGCGCGGCAGATCGATCACGTCTG
>Ga0105047_10019688_pt1 | contig 10400 bp, 7 predicted proteins | sample MAT04_FD_78384 | JGI IMG/M metagenome (GOLD analysis project Ga0105047, IMG submission 78384) | Freshwater microbial communities from Lake Fryxell liftoff mats and glacier meltwater in Antarctica - MAT-04 (megahit assembly) | ecosystem: Environmental > Aquatic > Freshwater > Ice > Liftoff... | reverse complement strand
CGGTTCTCCTTTCTCGCTGAGAGTTGGGCACGGGACGATTACCTCATCGCCGTCAGGTGCCCATACCCCGTTTATCCCGTCAATCGGGATGTTCTTCCAGTCCACCCGCACCGGCTCGGACCACAGCACCACCTTCGGCGCGTCCTTCGGCACCGGGGCGAGTCGGCGCGCTAGGGGACGGGGCTTCGCGGCGTCGGCCGTCGGTGTCACACCGCTGTCAGTCATGATGCCCCCGGTGAGCAGGAACAGCCCGGCAACAGTAGCCGCGAGTGCGGTTTTGGCTTTCATCGTGAACGTCTCCGTGATGAGTTCGGCCACCGACGGCGACATCGCGCCACCGATGGGAAGTGCCACCGCCGCCGCGACCGCCGAGGCTGGAGGGGTGAGGCCGATCAGCCCGACCAGAACCGCCGGCAGTGTCAGCCCGCGCGCGGCGAGTCGGTCCCGCAGCTTCGCCCTTGCCCGTTCGAGCCGCCCTTTCACCGAACCGGCGGACCACCCCAGCCCGGCCGCCGCGTCGGAATTTGAAACGCCATCGATGCCGCACAGCAGCAACACCGCGCGCTCGGTCTCAGTCAGCTTCGCCAGTTCGTCATCCACGGCGGCCAGCAACTCGCGTGCGGTCAGGGTGTCGAGCGGGTCGGCGACTTGCGACAGATCGCGCGGCAGCGGAACGGTCGGCCGTTCCCGGCGGGTGGCCCGCACCGCCAGCCGGTGCGCGGTGCGGTGCAGCCAACCGGCCAGCGCACCGGGGTTGCCGACGGTCTTGGCCTTGCGGTTTAGGACGGCGAACGTGGCCTGGAACACGTCCTCGGCGGTGGCGTCGGTGCGGCAGCGGGTGCGGGCCACCCGCCACACCAGCCGACCGTATCGGCGGACCAACTCCTCGAACGCGGTCGGGTCGCCGTCGGCCACGAACCGGCCGAGCAAGTCGGCGTCCGACTTGGCGGAGGCCGGCCGGCGGGCGAGGGCGGCCAACAGGGTCGCGGGTGCGGTCATACCAATACAGAGACCGGGCGGCGCGAATCGGCACGGCGGATTCCACCCACCATATCCGCGACGGAGTGAAAGCGGTGAAGAAAGCCGACCTTCCAACCAAACTCTGCGCGCGGTGCGGGCGGCCGTTCGCGTGGCGGAAGAAGTGGGCCAAGACGTGGGAGCAGGTGCGGTACTGCTCGGAGCGGTGCCGGCGGGCCGGTTGACGTTGCTTCACTGGCGCGTCGGCGTACAGAATACGGACGCGCTTCCGTCCCGGTGGGGCATGGGGAACCCTCCTCGGAGGTGGTGGTGCGTGGTGTAAGAACCCCGCCGGCGGCGCGGTATTATACCCTCGCCGGCGTTGCCTCGGCTACTAAAATAACGTGGCAACTCCCCGCCGGGAGTCTGGCCGACGACGATTCGACAAACGCTCACCCTTTTCTCACCGAGAAGATACCCGATGTCCCGCGCCCGCCGCACCGCGTTCACGCTCATCGAATTGTTGGTCGTGATCGCGATCATCGCCATCCTCATCGGGTTGTTGCTGCCGGCCGTGCAGAAGGTCCGCGAGGCCGCCGCCCGGATGAAGTGCCAGAACAACTTGAAGCAACTCGGCTTGGCCTACCAGAGCGAGGCCGGCGCGTTCGAGAGCCAGTTCGCGCCGATCATGATCCGGAACCAGTCCCGCGCGGCCGGTTGGGGCACCTTCCTGCTGTCGTACATCGAGCAAGACAACCTGTACCGGCAGTACAACTTCGCCACCCCGTTCCAGTTCCCGCCGAACAACGCGGTCGTCGGCACCGTGCTCCCCGGCTTCCTGTGCCCGTCCGCCGCGCCCCGCTCCGGGCCGTACACGTATAACTTCAGTTTCCCCGGCTTCCCGTCGTTCTCATGGCAGGCCGCCCCGTCGGACTACGGGCCGGTGCGCGGCGTCGTCGGCACCCTCGGCACGGTCCTCGGCTACCCGACCGGGGCCGACCTCCGCGGGCCGCTGCTGCCGGACATCCGCCGCTCGATCCTGGGCGTCACCGACGGCACCTCGAACACCATCTTGCTGGCCGAGATCGCGGCGCGGCCGGAGTTGTGGCGGGCCGGGCGGTTGTCCGGCCCGCAGGTGGGGCCGCAGACCGGGGCCGGCGGGTGGGGCGACGCCACCAGCGGCGGCACCGACCTGTGGGCGTCGTCCGCCGACGGCACCACCCCGTTCGGCAACTGCGGGGTGAACTGCTCGAACGAGTTCGGGCTGTACGCCTTCCACACCGGCGGGGCGAACGTCCTGTCGTGTGACGGCAGCGTGCGGTTCGTCACGGCGGCCATGCCGCTGCGAACGCTGGCGGCGCTGCTGACCGCGTCCGGCGGTGAAGTCGTCGTCGAGTGACATCGGCCGGTGCCACCCCACCCGTCCACACCCTCACACCCCCGCCCGCCCCATGTTCCGCGCCCTCGTCGCCTCCGCCGCCTTGCTGTTCGTTGTCGGGTGCGGCGGGGGGAAACCCACCCCGTACCCCGTCACCGGGATCGTGACGGCGGCCGACGGCAAGCCGGCCGCCGGCGCGCTCGTCCAGTTCCACCCGGCCGGCAGCGAGTACCCCGACCTCCGCTTCACCGGGATGACGGACGACGCCGGGCGATTCTCCCTGACCACGGACCGGACTGGCGACGGCGCGCCGGCCGGGACGTATACCGTCACCGTCGTGTGGCCGAACCCGCCCAAGCGGCCGATGGAGCCGCCGAGCGGGGACCGGCTGAACGGCCGGTACGCGAACAAGGACACGTCGAAAATCTCCTTCATCGTCCGGAAGGCAGCGACCAACGAAGTGCCGCCGATCACCCTCCAGTGACGCCCCGCCCGCCGTTCCTCTCGCGAGCCTGCCGATGCTCCGTTCCGCCCTGTCGCTGCTGCTCCTCGCCGCGCCCGCTTCCCGCGCCGCAGACTGGCCGGGGAGGTTGGGGCCGACCCGCGACGGGCAGTCCACCGAGGTCGGGCTGAACTGGAAGTGGGGCAAGGACGGCCCGCCGCAAGCGTGGAAAATCGACGTGGGGGCGGGGTTCGCCGGGGTCAGCGTGGCCGGCGGCACGGTGTACCTGTTCCACCGCATCGAGAACGACGAAATCCTGTCCGCCCGCGATCCGGCCACCGGCAAGGAACGCTGGGCCTTCAAGTACCACACCAAGTACCGCGACGAGTTCGGCTTCGACAACGGCCCCCGGTGCGTGCCGCTGGCGGACGGCGACGCCGTTTTCACCCACGGCGCGGACGGCGACCTCCACGCGGTTTCGGCCAAGACCGGCAAGATGCTCTGGGGCAAGAACCTGACGGCCGAGTACCTGCCGAAGAAGGGGTACTTCGGCGTCGGGGCGGGGCCGGTCGTCATCGGCGACGTGCTGCTGGTGAACGTCGGGGCGAAGGGGGCGGGCGTCGTCGGCTTCGACAAAACCACCGGCAAGGAGTTGTGGAAGGCGGGCGACGACGGGCCGGGGTACAGTTCGCCGGCGGTGCTGGACGTGGGCGGGAAGCCGCACGCCGCGTTCTTCACCCGCGCGGGGGTGCTCGTGGTTCGCCCCACCGACGGCAAGGTGACGCATTCGCTGCCGTGGCGGTCCCGCCTGGATGCGTCGGTGAATGCCGCGACGCCACTAGTCCGGAAGGACGAGCTATTCGTCACGTCCAGCTACGGCACCGGCGGCACGCTGCGGACGGTGAAGGCGGACGAGTTGGCGGAGGTGTGGGCGAACGATACCAGCCTGAGTTGCCAGTACGGCACGCCGGTGCGGGCGGGCGACCACCTGTACGGCGTCAACGGCCGGGCGGACACGCGGACGGGCGAGTTGCGGTGCGTCGAGTGGAAGACGGGCAAGGTGATGTGGGCGGAAAAGCGGTTCGGCGTGGCTCACGTCATCGCGGTGGACGGCGGGGTATTGGCGGTGACGGAAGACGGCGTGGCCGTGCGGTTCGCGGCGGACCCGAAGGCGTACCGGGAGGTCGCGCGGGCGAAGGTCATCGGTGGGGTGGTTCGCGCCGCACCCGCGCTCGCCGACGGGCGACTCTACGTCCGCAATGAGAATCAACTCCTCTGTTTGCAGTTGAAGTGACGCACTCGCGCAGCCCCTCAAAATCTCTAAAGTCACCACAGCCGCCCGACCGATGGCATGGCATGTGGGAAAATCGTCACGGCGCTAATGCGCGAACGTGAGGGATCGACAAAATCGGCACGAACTACCTACTCTGCCGCAGCAAAAGTGACTCAGGCGATAATTGAAACCCGTTGCGGCGTGCGAGACGCATCGAGCGCGAATCGTCCGAAGTTCCGACATCGGGGGATTTTTCCGGCTATCGTGAGAAAAATCGACTTTTATCCGCGGAACGGTCCGGGTATAGAACTGTCACCCCTCGCTCACCGACTTTGGTTTTCCCGGTCCACTCGACACTCTCGCGAGTCAAGAAACCCATGCTGACGCCCTACTCCTCCCTCCGAGTCGCCCCTCGGATGGAAGCGCTGGAAGACCGCTGCACTCCGGCCGTCGGCATCCGCTTCGATTACTCCTTCGACACGTCCGGCTTCTTCTCGTCCGCCGACCACCGGGCCTCGCTGGAGCGGGCCGCCGCCGATGTCACCGCGCGGATGAGCGACACCCTGTCCGCCGTCACCCCGTCCGGCGGGGGCACCTGGTCCGCGAGCGTCATTAACGGGTTAACGGGGCAGCTTGTAACGGTGCCGAACCTTTCGGTCAATGCCAACGAGGTGGTCGTCTATGTGGTCGGTGGGAACCTGAGCAACACGGAGCTGGGGCTGGCGTCCGGCGGGGCGTACTCGGCGCAGGGGTCGGCGGGGTGGCTCCGCACAGTTCGCACCCGCGGCCAGACCGGCGTGGACACCGGCACCGACTTCGCGGCCTGGGGTGGGATGATCGCCTTCAACAGCGGGGCGAACTGGAACTTCTCGGCGAGCGGGCCGTCCGCCACGCAGTACGACTTCCAGTCGGTCGCCACCCACGAACTGTTGCACCTGTTCGGGTTCGGCCTCGGTAACCCCTCGTTCACCCGCTACACCACCAGCGGCGCGTTCAACGGGCCGAACACGACCGCCGTTTACGGGTCGGCCGTTCCGCTTCAGGCCGGGGGCGACAGCGACCACTTCGCCCCCGGCGTCAGTTACGGCGGGCAAGAGAACGTGATGGGGCCGGCCATCCGCCCCGGCGTCACCCGGCGGATGACCGAACTGGATTACGCGGTGCTGCGGGACATCGGCTGGGCGGCCGACGCCCCCGCGCCGACCGTCCCGCCCGCGCCGACCTCGCCCCCGGCCTCGTCGGCTCCGGGCGGCGTCGCCACCCCGACCTTGGCCGTCTCGCCGACCCCCGGAGGGTACGCGGTCAGCGGCGGCTCCTCCGCGTTCGGCTACAACGCGAGCGGACAGCAGGTGTTCAACGTGTCCCAGTTGGGGCCGAACTTCGCCGGCGGCACGCGAGTGGCCGTGGGCGACTTCAACGGCGACGGGACGGCCGACTACGCGGTCGGGGCCGGCCCCGGCGCGCTGCCCGAAGTGAAGGTGTTCGACGGGGCCACCGGCCAACTGATGGCGGACTTCATGGCTTACGAACTGGGCTTCGCCGGCGGGGTGTATGTGGCGGCCGGCGACATCACCGGCAACGGCCGGGCCGAACTGGTCGTCGGGGCGGGGGCCGGCGGCGGGCCGCGGGTGAAGGTGATCGACCTGACCAACTTCTCGGTGATCGCCGACTTCTGGGGCATCGCCGACGCCGACTTCCGGGGCGGCGTCCGGCCGGCCGTCGGCGACATCGACGGCGACGGCCGGGCCGATCTGGTCGCGGCGGCCGGCGAGACGGGCGGCCCCCGCCTCGCCGTGTACGACGGCACCAGTCTCCGCGACCGCCTGTCGCCCGTCCGCCTGGCCCCGGACTTCTACGCCTTCGAGTCGAGCCTGACGAACGGGTCGTATGTGGCCGTCGGCGACATCAACGGCGACGGCATGGCGGACCTGATCTGCGGGTCCGGCGAGGGCGGCGGCCCCCGCGTCGTCGCTTACGACGGGGCCGCCCTGCGGAGCGGCCGGGTCGTGCAGGTGGCCAGCTTCATGGCCGGCGACCCGAACGGCACCAGCGGCGTTCGCGTGGCCGCCGCCGACATCGACGGCGACGGGATCGCGGACATCCTGACCGGCTCCGGGCCGAACGACGGCGGCATCCTCCGCGGCTACGTCGGCCGCACCGCCTGGAACGGTGCCGTCCCCGCGCAGGTGAAGCAGGCGTCCGCCACCGACTGGGTGGCGAACGGGGCGTTCGTCGGTTGATAGCACGGGGCGGGTCACGCCAACGGAACGCGAACCGCCCGCCGAGTTGCGCCGCCTGCGGGAGAAGTTTTTCGGGACGACGGTTACAAGAACTCCCGCACCGTCGCCACCCGATGCTCGGTGGCGGCGGCGAACACCGCCTCGCACAGTGCCACCGTCTTCAGGTTGTCCCGCCCGCCGATCTCCGGCTCGGTCCCGTCTTCGACCGCCACCAGCAGTTGCGCCATCGTGCCGATGAAGGCGTCCGGGAACCACGCCTCGGACCACTGCGGCCGAACCCAAGTGCCCAGGTGCCGGCGGGTGCTGTACTCGAGGGTGCTCGGTTCGAGCGCCGGGTACTTCGGCCAGCCGATGGTCCCTTGAGCCAGCCCGTCCGTCCCTTCCACCCGCCAAGTAATGCGGTTGTCGCCGGCCACGCCCTCTTTCGTCGGGCCGCTCCACACGTCATCCCACCCACTGGCGCGAACGCCGTTGTCGTATTCGAGCAGGTAAAGGTTCAGCCCGTCCCGGTGCGGGAACGTGGTGCGCGGGTCCGGGCGGGTGCTGGCGAGAACGCGATCCGGCGTGCCCAGCCAGTAGCGGAAGGTGTCCAGGTGGTGGATGCTCATGACGAACGTGGACAGCGACCGTAGCCCCTCCGCCCACGGCATCCAGTGCGGCACCGCCCGCATGTCGATGCTGGCGAACACGGGCGTCCCCAGCCAGCCGCGATTCAGCAAGTCCTTCATCGCCCGGACGGACTGGTCGAACCGCATGTTCTGGTTCACCGCCAGCACGATGCCGGCGTCCTCGCAACAGAGGACCAACTCCTTCGCCTCGGCAATCGTCATCGCCAGCGGCTTCTGCGCCAGGATGCCCCGGAGTCGGCCGCGCCCCAACTCGACCGCGCGGCGGATCAGGTCCGGCTGGTTTTGCGGCGGCACAGCCACGTCTAGGATTTCCACTCGTGGATCGGACAGGAGCGCATCGAAGGAGTCGTGAACCGTGCCGATGTCGTGCCGCTTCGCCGCGACCGTCGCCGCTTCGACCGACCGCGAGGCGATGGCCACCGGGTTGAAGCCGGCCTTGCGGTACGCCACCAGATGGCAGTCCCGCATGATGAACCCGGCCCCGGCGCAGCCGATCCGCCAATCCTTACGGCGGGGCAGTGTCGGGTGAATGTTCAGGGCGAGTTCCACGGTCGGCCTCACGCGCGGGGGTCGATGAGCAGTCGCAAGCCGGGCAGGGTGCGGGTGGTGTAGGTGTCGCCGAACGGCACTTCGCGGACGACCCACCGCTGCCCCCACCGGCGGCGGGCGATGAGCGTCGGCCGATCCGGGTCGGCCCGCCCGTCCAGCACCCAGTATTCCAGAATCGACGGCACTTCAAAATACAACTCCACGTTGCGAACCAAGTCCTTGCGGGGGTCGCCGTCCACCAGCACCTCGCACACGACGACCGGCGACATGTCCTCCCACCCCACCTCGCGCACCGGCAGATGAGACGGGAAATCGCGGTAAGCGGCCACGTCCGGCTCCGGGACGGTCAGGTCCGGGCGGTTCGGCACGAACACCCGCGCCGGCCCGATCACCATGTTCAACACCGCCGGATTCGCGCGGGCATAGGCTTGTAACTGGTCGCGTAGCCAACCATTCAGCCAGCCTTCCGGGAAGTTCGCGGCGGGTGCCACGGCGAGTCTCCCATCGATGACTTCGTAGCGGAACCCTTCGGCGTACTCGGCCTCCGCCAACTCGTCGGCGGTGACGCGGACGCCGTGGTCGGTCGGGCCGAACCGCAACCGGGCGCGGGTGGCGATCATGCTGGCTCCTTATCAGTTCATGTACACGAACTCGTTCAGGTTGAACACGGCGAGGCACAGGTCCGCGAGGGCGGCGCGATCCGGGTCGGGCTTCTTCTCCCGGCGGAGCAGTTCCGCTTGTGCGGTCAGGAAGTCGGCGGCGATTTTCGCTTCCGCCGGGCGGGGCAGGCGACCCATGGCGCGGGTGTAAATGGCCGAAATGCGGTCGCCCGGCGTCTTCAGTTTGGAAACCGCCTCGGCCAACGTCGCCGCCGCCTCCCGCGCCACCGGGCCGTTCATCAGGATGAGCGCCTGCGGGGCGAAGATGCTGACGCCCCGCGCGGCGCACGGGCCGAGGGTGTCCGGCTGGTCGAACGCTTCCAGTAGCGGCTGCCGCACGTTCCGCTTGCCGAACAGGTAAATGCTCCGGCGGGTGTGTTGCGCCACGTCCGGCGTCACCGGCCACAGCCCATCCGGCTCGCCCTCCGTGAAGAGCAGGTCGTACACCTCTTTTTCCAACGGCACCCGCACGCTGCGGCCGTAGGTCGCGCGGTTCAACTGGCCGCTCGCGGTCAAGAGCGCGTCGCGGACGGCCTCGGCTTCCAACCGACGGCGGTCCATCCGCCACAGGAGTTTGTTGTCCGGGTCGGCGGCCGTCGCCTCCGCTGACGGCGGGGTGTCACTGGCCTGGCGGTACGTCTTCGACATCGCCATGAGCTTGTGGATGCGCTTGAGGGACCAAGGTTTTTCTCCTGCCGCCAATTCCACCGCCAGCCAGTCCAGCAACGCCGGGTGCGTCGGCTTCTCCCCGCGCAGGCCGAAGTCGTTCGGCGTGCCGACGAGGCCGCGGCGGAAGTGGTGCTGCCACAGGCGGTTGACCATCACGCGGGCCGTCAGTGGGTGCTTCGGGTCGGTCAGCCACTTCGCCAGATCGAGCCGGTTTTTCGGCGATTCAACCCCGGCCACGGCCGCGACCCGCACGACTCCCGGCGGCACGACGGACAACTTGCGGCTCACGTCCCCGCGCTTCAGCACATGCGTGGGCGGGGCGGACTTGTCGGCGGAAATCGCCCACGCGGCGGACGGCGGCGGGAGGAGCAAGTCGTCGAACTTGTGGATCTCGGCCTTCCAACCGGCCCGCGTGGCCAGGTCGGCCGCGCTCATCACGGCCAGCACCTCGTCCCACGTCACCTTCAGCACCTGCTCGGCGTCCTTCGCCAACTTCTTCTGCTCGGCCGTGCGCTGGTCCGCCGGGGCGAGGACGGCCACTTTCTGCAACGCCGGCAGCTTGGCGATCTTCGCCTCCCGCACCTTCGCGCGATACGGCGCGTCCAGCTTGGACACTTTCGCTTTCAGCGGGGCGGCCTTGGCCATCACTTCCGCTTTGGCCTTGTTGAAGGCGTCCCGTTCGGCCTTGGTGGAGAAGTCCACGTCGCGGTACTTGGCCCCCGCGAAGAACGCCTGCATCCGGTAGTAGTCGCCCTGCGACACCGGGTCGAACTTGTGGTCGTGGCAGCGGGCGCAGCCGAGGGTGAGGCCGAGCACGGCCGCCCCGACGCCGTTCACCATCTCGGTGAGTTGCTCTTGCCGGTTCTCGGCGCTGTCCACGTTCCCGGCCACCACTTGAATCGGCCCGCACCGGTGCATCCCGGTGGCCACCCAGAGTTGTTCGGCTTCCGCCCCGGCTTTGTCCTTCGCCAACAGGTCGCCGGCGAGTTGCTCGGTCAGGAACCGGTCATACGGCTTGTCGGCATTGAAGCTCTTGATGACGAAGTCGCGGTACTTCCAGGCGTGCGGCCGTTCGCCGTCCATTTCAAACCCGTTCGACTCGGCGAACCGCACCACGTCCAGCCAGTGTTGCGCCCAGCGTTCGCCGTAGTGCGGGGACGCGAGCAGGCGGTCCACCACCTTTTCCCAGGCGTTCGCCGAGGTGTCCTTCAAGAAGGCGTCCGACTCGGCGGGGGTGGGCGGCAAGCCGTGTAGGTCGAAGGTGAGCCGGCGGAGGAGTGTCGCGCGGTCGGCTTCCGGCGCGGGCGTCAACTTCTTCGCCGCGAGTTTCGCCCGGATGAAGGCGTCGATGGGGTTCGCTTCCCCGGCCGGCACCGGCGGACGCTTCGGCGACACGAACGCCCAGTGCGCCCGGTCCTCGGCGGTGATGGGCAGTTCAAAGTACGCGGGTTCAGCGGAGCGCGCCCCGGTCAGGCCGAGCGCGACGAGGAGCAGCGGGGGAAGTGCGCAGCGGGTCACGGGAACCTCCGGCGGTGGGGTTTAATCCGTTCCCGGCGAGCCGCCCCAGTGATGGGGCGGGTTCCGGTCTGCCCGCCCCATCACTG
>Ga0105047_10019680_pt1 | contig 10402 bp, 9 predicted proteins | sample MAT04_FD_78384 | JGI IMG/M metagenome (GOLD analysis project Ga0105047, IMG submission 78384) | Freshwater microbial communities from Lake Fryxell liftoff mats and glacier meltwater in Antarctica - MAT-04 (megahit assembly) | ecosystem: Environmental > Aquatic > Freshwater > Ice > Liftoff... | reverse complement strand
TCCGTCGCCGAGGCTCGGCAGGCCGTCCTCGACCGGATCTGGGGCGCCGACCTCGCCGCCGCCGTCCGACGCGCGCGCGTCGAGCGTTGATGGGCGGCGAGATCACCGGCCTCCTTGACCGCGTCGCGCGGCTCCTCGAGGCCGCACGGATCCCCTTCATGGTCGCTGGCTCGTTCGCGAGCACGGCACACGGCCTGCCGCGGAGCACCCAGGACCTCGACCTGGTCATCGATCCTCCGAGCGACGCGACGCTCGAGGCGCTTCTCGCATCGATCCCGGCCGACCAGTACTACTTCGATGCCGACGCTGCGCGCGACGCGCTCCGACGGCGCTCGATGTTCAACGTGATCGACCTCGCTTCGGGCTGGAAGGTCGACCTCATTCTTCGGAAGGACCGGGCGTTCAGCCGTGACGAGTTCGCGCGACGCATGAAGATGAGCATCCTCGGCGTACCGGTGTTCGTGGCGTCACCCGAGGACACGATCGTGGCGAAGCTCGAGTGGTCCAAGCTCGCCGGCGGTTCCCAGCGCCAACGACGCGACGTGGCAGGGATTGTCGCGACCGTCGGCGCCGCGCTCGATCGCGCCCACATCGAACGGTGGGTTCGAGACCTGGACTTGAGCGAGGAGTGGGAGGCGGCGAAGACGACCGAGACTTGATGGCGCCCGCGGCCTCCTCGAGGAGGCGGGGGCTCCCCATCCTCGACGGACTGCACCACGACTATTGGAGGGCAGTGTGAAGCGCTCACTTCCACTGGAACGTGTAGTCGCGGTCGTAGCCGCGCAGATGGACGACGTCGTCCTTCTTCACGAAGATCTCGGGCGTCGCCTGGATCTGCGTCTTCTGCACAGTCGCGCCCGTCGACGCGTCGATGACGTAGAGGAAGCGCGGCTCGGCGGTGAAGCCGAATGCGCTGACGATCACGCCACGCGGCGCGTCGACGAGGAAGGTCTGCGTGTTGGCGACCTGCGGCGCGCTCCGCCAGAGGACGACGCCCGTGACCATGTCGATGGCGGTCAAGAACCCCGTCTGGCCTTTGCTCTCCTTGGTGTAGCCGTTCACGGCGTGCTCGACGTAGAGCACGCCGCCCGACGCGACCGCCCACTTCAGATCGAGGGGCTGCGCGACGCCACTCTGGTAGAGATCGCTCTGCACGACGGTCCGACCGTCCTCTTGGAGCGTCATCGAGCCGACCTTCGAGCTCACGACCTTGCTGCCCGGGCCCAGCGCATAGCTGCGCAGATCGAAGAAGCCGACCACGCTGCCGTCGCGACGGAACACGGCGAGGTACGGCGAGAGCCACTGCGTCTGACCGTAGGTGGCGATGACGTACTCGCCCGAGGACAGCGCGGTCGTGAGCTGAAGCGTCCCGTATCGGAGCGGAATGGTGAGCGGGAGCGGCTCGGAGAGGAGTGACGGATCGCGCGCCCATGGCGCGTACGTGTGCGCTTCGAAGACGGGCCAGGGCACGTCGCGCTCGTAGATCTGCAGATCGAAGAACATGTAGTCGCTCGCCGACGGCAGGAAGTACTGCGGCCTCACGAGCCTGCTCTCCGCGTACCACTTGTCCTCGTCGGTGATGCCGTTCTTCTTCTCGGTCGCCTTCACGAGCTTTGCGGTGGTGCGAGGACCGAGGCCGGCCTTGTTGCGTGCCGGCGTGATGAGCGTGGCGGTCGTGCCGTAGGGCGGCAGCGGTAGCGCGTTCGGCGCGACGACGTCGAACGTGTCCTTCGCGCCAGCCCTCCTGCGCGCGTCGAGGATCGCGGCGGTCGCGGCGTTGTAGCAGGCGAGCAGCGTCGCGCTCTGGCGGTAGCCGTTCACGATGTGCGCGAAGATCGTGCGTGCGCGATGGAGGTCCCCTTCGTCGAGCGCGCGCTTGCCCTCATCGAACAGGGGGGCGTCGACCGGGGTAAGTGCGGGATCGCGCGTGCACGCGGCCGGCGTCAACGGTGCGACGCGGTCGACGGCGGGAGCCCGCGTAGGCTCGGAGGTCGCGACGGAGGCGACGGCGACGGGCGTCTTCGTGGCGGAGCAGGCGGCGGCGAGGCCTCCAGCGAGGAGGGCGAGAGCGTTCACGCGAATCGTCATCGGCGAGGTGAGCATATCGCCAAGGAGCCCGCCGAGCGACGGACCGACCTCCCGGATGGTGGCGCCCGGTCGCTGACCGCGGCCCCGGCTCAGTCGCGAGCGCAGCGAAACCCGATTCGCGGGGTCTGGCGCACGGTCGTGAAGTCGTCGGTCTGCAGCGAGGTGACCCGGGCAGTTTGCGCACGGCGGTACAGCTGCTAGAGAGGAACGCCCTTTGCTGAGGGCCGCGCAGGGAAGCGGGTCCGGGAGAGGACGTGGAGGCATTGACGTGAAGAACCTCGGCGTACTCTTGGTGGCGGTGGCGGGCGTGATGGCGACTTCTGCCGTCGGCTGCGGGTCGACGGCGGACACCGAGCCCGCGCCGGGGCCCGTGGCGATCGAGGCGGCTACGCCCACCGCGCCGCCCCTCGCCGAGGAGATCGCGGTCGATCAGGTCGCCGTGTACCAGGGCGTCAAGGCCACGCTGGTCCAGGAAGGGGCGATCGTCGCCGCGCCCAACGCGCCCGTCATCGCCAACCGACCGGCGTTCGTGCGTGTCTTCGTGAAGGCGATCGGGCGCACGCGACCACTCCTCGAGGCCGAGCTGCACGTGAAGCGCGCCGGCAAGGAAGACCTCGTCTTGAAGGACGGCGGCAAGCGCATGCTCCCAGAGCTCGATGAGGAGCTCCTCGAGAACACGTTCAACTTCACGATCCCCGCCGAGGCGATGACGACCGACGCGAGCTTCTCGTTCAAGGTCGGAGCCACCGGCACTGCCACCTCGGTGGCGTACCCGGCCGACGGTACCGCGCAGCGCTTCGACGCGAAGGCAACCTCGCCCAAGGTCCGTGTGAAGCTCGTGCCCGTGTCCTACGAGGTCGACGGCGTGAGCCTCACGCCTGATCTGGCCGATCTCACGGTCTACAAGGACACGCTCTACAAGATGTACCCGACGGCGAGCATCGAGATGTCGGTGCGCACACCCCACGTCTGGACCAACGCCATCAAGGCGAACGGCAGCGGCTGGAGCGATCTGCTCGCGAGCATCGTGCAGGAGCGCAAGAACGACAAGCCGGAGCGCGACGTCTATTACATCGGCGTCTTCACGCCGCAGGCCTCGATCGACGAGTTCTGTGCGAGCGGCGGCTGCGTTCTCGGTCTCGCGCCTCTGGCCAACGAGCGTGAGGTCGGGCTGCGCGCCGCGATCATCCTCGGGTACAAGAACCGCGGCTCGGCCAACACGATGGCGCACGAGCTGGCTCACGCCATGGGCCGCGGCCACGCGCCGTGCGGCTCGCCCGACGGCGTCGACGACGACTTTCCCTACGGCAGCGCCAGCATCGGCGTGTGGGGCTACGACATCCTCGCCAGCAAGCTCATCAATCCCGGCAATCGCTATCGCGATTTCATGAGCTACTGCGGCCCGAACTGGGTCTCCGACTACACGTACAAGGCGCTCTTCGAGCGCATGGACATCGTGACCAAGCAGCAGGCGGCGGTCGACACGGCCACGCCGGCCACCGGCAGCAGCGGTACGCCCGGCCAGCGCCCGAGCACCGAGCTCCGGCAGTCGTTCCGCGTCGACCCCGACGGCTCGGTCCACGAGGGGCCGGCCATCGAGGTGCTCCCCGGTCAGGACCAGGGCGAGACGGTCCTTGTCTCGTACGAAGGAGCGCTCGGCAAGGTCTTCGCGACCGCCAAGGGCCGCGTCCGTCACCTGAGCGAGGAGAGCGCAGGCTCGTTCATCCTCGCGCCGCAGGCTCCCATCGGCGCCACGCGCGCACGCATCAGCACCGTCGGCGCGCGCAGTGCACGCAGCGTGGTCGAGCTAGGCGCTCGCGCCTTCGCGCGCTGAGCGCCGCGGGGCCAATCAACCGGTCCGGAGCCGGGCCCGCTCGCGTCGAACGTGGAGCCGGAGCGGGTCGGGTACATCGAGCGTAGGTGAGGTGAGGCAGTCGGGACGCTCGTGTGGCGTCCGGGCATGCGCCGACGCCAGCCGCAGCTCCGTCACGCACGCGCTGCACGCGATCTCCGGCGGAAGCCGTCCGCCACGAGGAGCCACGCGCGCTTTGCGGCTCGTCCTTCGTTGGCTCGCATCCTGCCTCGACGCGGACTGCTCGAGCGCCGGTCTTCACCGGGCCGACCCAACGAAAAGAGAGTCGTCATGAAGGGCTTCGTACAAGACATCGAGGGCATCGCCGTCGACAACCGAGAGTTCCGTCGGGTCCTCTACACGGCGAAGAGCTCGCAGCTCGTCGTCATGTCGCTGGAGCCCAAGGGCGAGATCGGGATGGAGGTCCACAAGCTCGACCAGTTCTTTCGCGTCGAGCAGGGAACCGGCGAGGCGGTCCTCGACGGCGTTCGGACCGCGATCCGCGCGGGCTTCGCCGTGCTCGTTCCGGCCGGGACGAAGCACAACATCGTCAATACCGGGACCGTGCCGCTGAAGCTCTACACGCTCTACGCGCCCCCGAACCACCGCGATGGCGTCGTCCACCACACCCGCGCCGAGGCGGAAGCGGACACCGAACACTTCGACGGCAAGACGACGGAGTAGGCGGGTCGTCTCGAGGCCCGAGACGTCAGGGCGCGAGCGACAGTGGCTTTCCTCACTGGTTGCATCTTCTGCGCGTGCGATAGGGCAGCACGTCGACGGGTCATGAGCTCGCGCAGCTTCACGAGGCGCGGGTGAACGATGACGTGGCCGGTGCGCGCCGCACGCCGGTTCGCCGCGTCCGCCTAGCCGGTCGACGAGATCGACCTTACCTGAGCGAGCGTCTCCGGCAGGGCGGCCTCGTGCCGTGCGATCCACGCCAGCGCCTCGAGCGGTGGAAGCGCCTTCGAGTAAAACCACCCCTGGATCTCGAGCTCCCCGAGCGACGCCAGGAACGCCGCTTGCGCAGCCGTCTCGACGCCCTCCGCGACGACCTCGATATCGAGGTTGCGCGAGAGCGCGATGATCGCGCCGAGGATCGCCTCGCCCTTGCGTGAACTGCCGATCTCGACGACGAAGGAGCGGTCGATCTTCAAGGTGTCGATGGGAAATCGAGTCAGATAGGCGAGCGACGAGTAGCCGGTGCCGAAGTCGTCGAGCGCGATGCGCACGCCCAGGCACTTCAGGCGCGTGAGCATGCCCCGCGCGGCCTCGGCATCGGCCATCATCGAGCCTTCCGTGATCTCCAGCTCGAGCAGCCCGGGCGGGAGCTGCGTCTCCTCGAGAACGCGCGCGACGGTGTCCGCGAAGTCCTCGCTCGCGAACTGGTGAGCAGAGACGTTCACGGCGACGCACAGCTTCGACCCCGTCAGGCACCACGCCTTCGCTTGCCGGCACGCCGTCCGGAGAACGAGCTCGCCGAGCACGTGGATGAGGCCGCTCTCCTCGGCGATCGAGACGATCTCCAGCGGCGAGACCGGGCCGCCCGCGTCCGGCGACCAGCGAAGGAGCGCCTCGACCCCCTTCACGCGTCGCCCGCGCGCCTCGACCTTGGGTTGGTAGTGGAGCTCGAGGCCGGTGCCGGAGGCGAGCGCCTCGCGGAGCCGTCGTTCGACGTCGATGCGTCGCTCGAGCTTCTGCTGCATGTCGCTCGCGAAGACACGGTAACCGCTGCGGCCCTCGGCCTTCGCGACGTGCATGGCCGCGTCCGCCTGCGCGATCAGGGCGTCGCCATCGGCCGTCAGCGTCGACGAGAATGACGCTCCGGCGCTGCACGAGACGACGACCTTCGTGCCGTCGAGCACGATGGGCGCCGCGAGGTTCGCGCTCGCGAGGCGAAGGACGGCCGATGCCGCTTCTTCTCCCGCGTCGCACAGCACGGCAAGGAACTCGTCGCCGCCGTGGCGTGCCACCATGCCTTCCGTGACGTGTTCGCCGCGCGGCGCCTGCTCGATGGCGGCGCGCAGTCGACTCGCGATCTCGCACAAGACGATGTTGCCGGCGAGGCGGCCGAACGTATCGTTGATCCTGCGGAACGAGACGATGCCGAACGAGAGCACCGCGACCTCGCGTCCCCGCTGCTGCGCCGCCAGGACGGCCGCACGCAGATAGCTCGAGGCGTGGGCGCGGTTGGGGAGCGCGGTGATCTCGTCGTAGTAGGCCACGCGATGGAGCGCGCGCTCCGCATCACGAAGCTCCGATACGTCCTGGACCGTGCCGAGGAGGATCGAACGACGCGACGCGGGATCGAGCGTGAGCACGGCCTCCTGAACGACCGACCGTTCATCGCCGCCGGGAAGGCAGAGTCGATATTCGATGCGGTGCGCGCGAAGGTGAAGGACCGCGTGCTCGACCCGCGCCCGGTCGGGCGGGGCCACGAAGCGCAGGAGGGTCTCGCCCAGACTGCCTTCTGCCGCGAGACCGGCGAAGCGCGCCGACGGGTCCTCGGACCAGCCGAACGTGCGCGCCTCGGCATCGAATCGCCACTGCACGAGACGGCCGAGTAGCTGGGCTCGACGGAGGTGCTCTGCCGCGGCGGCCGTCGCTCGCTCCGCGCGGCTCGCCCCGACGAGCTCAGCGATACGCTCGACGAGCGCGCCGGGCGCGAGCGACCCCGAGAGCAGGAAGAGCGGCGTCGACTCGCCCGACGCCGAGCGAAGGCGCGAGCACGCCGTGGGCGCATCCTTCTCGGAGGCCGAGTCCACGACGACCACCTCCGGCTGGCGCGCCGCGACGAGCCGGCAGGCTTGTACGAGCGACGTGGCGACGGTCACGTCGAATGATTTCACGGACGAGAGTACGTGCGCGACGCTCGAAGGCTCGCTCGCAGGCGTCGCCGAGAGCACAACCACCTTCGCGGGGGCCGCGGAACCATGGAAGGAGGTGCGCGAAGCCGGGTTCGTCATGACCGACTCCTCTAACGGCGAGGCGACGCTCGCATTCAGCCTGGCATTGCGCGAGCCCCCTGAACGAGCTGGCCGGCGGGACGTTTCCAGCACTCATGCAATTCACCGATCCGGGCATCGCGTCGCTGCTCGACGCGATCGACGACGCGGCGCTCGACGCGCTCGACTTCGGCGTCATCGGGATGACGACCAACGGCACGGTCGAGCGTTACAACGCGTTCGAGTCTCGCTTGGCCGGGCTCGATGCGGCCCGGGTCGTCGGCAAGCACTTCTTCACGGAGGTCGCGCCGTGCACCAACAACTACCTGGTGGCGTCGCGGTTCGAGGAGTGCGCGTCTCTCGACGAGCTCGTCCCCTACGTCTTCACGCTGCGGATGCGCCCACGCAAGGTCGAGCTCCGGCTCGTGAAGGTACCCGGCTCCCCGAAGCAGTACCTGCTCGTGAGAAATCGATGACTGCCGAGCCGGATCCGGTGGCGGAGTACGAATCGCTCCTCGAGTTCGTCTACGTGTGCCCCGTGGGCATCGCGCAGCTCTCGGCGGACGGCGGCATCGAGATGATGAATCCCGCGGGCGCGCGGATCCTGATGGAGGTCGCGAAGAGCGCGTCCCTCGAGAATCTCTTCGACGTGCTGGGGCCGTCCGGCACGGTGCTCCGCGAGCTCGCGGCCGGGCTCACCGCCGACCGGGGCTCGATCTGCGACGCGCATCGCCTCACCTTCGACGTGCCGAACCGGCCGCTGGCGCTCACCGTGAGCTGCACGCTCCTCAAGCTGTCGCCGTCCCGCATGATGGCGGTGCTGACCGACGAATCGCGGCTCGCGGAGCAGGAGCGCGTGGCGCGCAAGGCCGAGCAGCGCATCCACGCGGTCGTCGACGGCGTTCGTGACTACGCCATCTTCTCCCTCGACCGTAACTACCGCATCGAGAGCTGGAACAAGTCGGCGGAGCGCCTCTTCGGCTATTCGCCCGAGGAGATGGTCGGCGAGGACTACCTTCTCCTCTTCCCGCAAGACCCGACGTCGGCGACCCGCCATCGGGACGTCCTGACCCGGGCCGTCGACAGCGGCTCCGGCGAGGACGAGGGCTGGTGGGCCCGCAAGAAGACGACGCGCTTCTGGGGTAGCACGGTGATCTCCGTGGTCGAGGAGCCGGACGGCGGGCGCAGCGGGTTCATCGTCGTCTCGCGCGATCTCACGCGCAAGAAGCGGGAGGAGGACGACCTCCGGAACGCTGCCACCCACGATTTTCTCACCGGCCTCCTCAACCGTCGTGCGTTCGAGGACGTCGCGCGGCAGGAGATCAGCCGCTGGCAGAGTGGACGAGACCCACTCTCGCTCCTCATCGTCGACGCCGATCACTTCAAGCGGATCAACGACACGCACGGGCACGGCGTCGGCGACGACGTCCTCCGCGCGCTCGCCCACACCATGCAGGGTCAGGTGCGGGAGCTCGATGTCGTCGCACGGCTCGGCGGCGAGGAGTTCGTGATCGTCCTGCCGTCGACGGACGCCATCGGCGCGCGCGCCGCCGCGGAGCGCATCCGGCTCTCCGTCGAGGGCCTGCGCATCCCGCTCCCGGACGGCGGTGTGGCGCGCCTCACGGTCAGTGTCGGCATCGCGGAGCTCTCGCGGGAGAGCGCCTCGATCGAGCTCCTGCTGCAGCGTGCGGACGCAGCGCTCTACGAGGCCAAACGATGTGGTCGCAACCGCTCGGTGGTCAGCCACGCGCGCGCGGACGCCGCCTGACGGGCTAGCGTTCCTCCCGTGTTCACCGCCGACCTCGTCTCACGGCGAGAAACGCAGCTCGAGGGATTTCGTCTCGCCCTCCTTGAGCTCGATCTCCCCGGTGGCCGTGCGCCCCGGGGCGGCGGTCGCGGTCACGCGGTACCGCCCGGGGTTGAGCGGCCGTGCGATGCCGACGAGGTAGGCCGGCATCCCGACGCCATTGACCTGAACGACGAGCGCGGTCAGCGATGGGGCCGGTGGATTCGTCGCGAGACGCAGCGTCGGAATGCGCGGCTTCAGCTTCGCGAGCTCGGCGCGTCCGGTGTCCTGCGCCTCGCGGAACGCGGCGGGCGCCTTCGGCTCGAGCGTGAGGTGACCGAGCGTCGCGTAGGTCTCCTGGGCCTCGACGAGCCTGCCCGTCGCCGCCTGGCACTCGGCGATGTGCAACACGTGGGTCGGCGCATCGAAGAGCCGCTGCGCCGTCTCGAACCGGGGGAGGGCGCTGGCGCAGTCCTTCTGTTGCTGGAGCGCGACGCCCTCGGCGTACGCCGCGCGAGCCGCGGCCTTCCGCTCGGTCTCGCTGAGCTGCGGCGCTGGCTCCGCGGCAGGGGCAGGGGCGGTCATCGGAGCCGGCGTCGGCTCCGGGAGCGGTCTCCGCGGCGAATGCGGCCGCGACCGCGAGCACGCCGAGACGACGAGAAGCAGGAGCAGGCACGCGGCCCGCGTGCGGACGGCGGGAGCCGCGAGCGACGAACGTGCCGCCAATCGGTGCATGGGCCGATTATGCCCCGCTCCGGCCCGACCCGCGCGCCAGAACGTCGCCGCAAGCGACCTGACGTGCGCGCTGAATTCGCTGTCGCGCGCGCCGGTCGCGTGATTTCGTCGCGGCGCGCCCCATGCGCTTCGCCATCTTCACGGCCCTGGTCGTCGCCTTGTCGGCGGCCATGCTCGGGGTGATGGCTCGCTCGGACCCGGGCATCGTCGAGCCCCTTCCCTACTCGCTGCCGGTGATTGTCGTGGTGCTCGGGCTGAGCATCCTGACGAGCGTTCGAACGCAGCTCGTCAGGCAGAAGGCGAGCTGGGATTCGTACGAGCTCACGATGGGCCCGAGCTTGCTCGTGCGTCGGGTCGCGGGCCTGCCGGTGCTCGAGGTCCTCCGCACGGAGGTCACCCGGATCGAGCATGCGAAGGGCGGCGGCATCACGGTCTCGACCGCGGATCGTTAACGAGGAGGAAGGGCGGCGCAGCTCAGCTGGTGACGTCGGTTCAGACTGGGAGTACGTTATCAGGTCTCGCGTGTGTCTGGTATCGTTTGGAGTCCAACTTCCGCGGCACCGTTATTGACCGTCAACGTCGCTGACTGGAATTTGCGAATATGAGTGCGGGCGAGGCGGAGAGACTCGGCCGGATCGAGGACCTGGTCCGTACGCTCCGCGCCGCCGAGCGCGAGCTCCAGACGCTCACGGGCGGGCAGGTCGACGCGGTCGCCAGCGAAGGCGGTGAGCCCTTCCTCCTCGTCGAGGCGCAGCAGCGGCTCCTGCGCTCCGAGGCCGCGCAGCGCCAGCTCGCCGAGCAGCAGCTCGCCATCCTGAACGCCCTGCCCGCGCACATCGCGCTGGTCGACGCCGAAGGCGTGATCCTCTCGGTCAACGAGGCCTGGCGGCGCTTCGGGCAGGCCAACGTGCTTCAGCGCGAGAGCTTCGGCGTCGGCCTCAACTACCTCGCGGTGTGCGAGGCCGCGACGGGCGACTGCTCGGAAGAAGCGGGGAC
>Ga0105047_10019678_pt1 | contig 10402 bp, 9 predicted proteins | sample MAT04_FD_78384 | JGI IMG/M metagenome (GOLD analysis project Ga0105047, IMG submission 78384) | Freshwater microbial communities from Lake Fryxell liftoff mats and glacier meltwater in Antarctica - MAT-04 (megahit assembly) | ecosystem: Environmental > Aquatic > Freshwater > Ice > Liftoff... | reverse complement strand
GGCTACGACAGCTCCAAGGTTGGATTCGATGGACGCACGGCAGGCGTACTCGTCGCGCTGGATGAGCAGAGCCGCGATATCGCTCAAGGCGTGGACAACGGCTGGGAGCGACGCGAGGGTGGTGGCACCGAAGACTACGACCAGCACGGTGCCGGTGACCAGGGCATGATGTTCGGCTACGCGGTCGACGAGACGCCCGAGCTCATGCCGCTCGCCATTACGCTTGCCCACGGCCTGACCCGCAAGCTTGCCGAGGTGCGCCGCTCCGGAGTCGTTCCGTACCTGCGCCCCGACGGCAAGGCGCAGGTCACCGTGCGCTACGACGAGTCCGAGCGCGTTACTGGCGTGGACACCGTCGTTGTTTCGACGCAGCACGCCAAGTCGCATGACGGTGAAGTGCTCACGAGCGAAGGGCGGATCAAGTCCGACATCGTCGAGCACGTCATCAAGCCGGTGCTCGGTACGTGGTGGAGCGAGGATCTGACGATCTACGTCAATCCGACCGGCACCTTCGTACTCGGTGGTCCGCACGCGGACGCGGGTCTCACCGGCCGCAAGATCATCGTTGACACCTACGGCGGCTCAGCTCGTCACGGCGGTGGCGCATTCAGCGGTAAGGATGCGACTAAGGTCGACCGCAGCGCGGCATACGCTGCGCGCTGGGTGGCGAAGCACGTCGTCGCTGCCGGGTTCGCCAGGCGCTGCGAGGTGCAGGTCGCGTACGCCATCGGCGTCGCGCGCCCCGTGAGCCTCAACGTCAACACCTTCGGCACCGGCACGATCGATCACCATCGCATCGAGTCCGCCATCAACGAGGTCTTCGACCTGCGCCCTGCCGCGATCATCGAGCACCTCGGACTGCGTGCACCGATCTACCGCCAGACGGCGGCGTACGGGCACTTCGGTCGCCCGGACCTCGACCTGCCGTGGGAGCAGCTCGACCGGCTCGAGCAGCTCAAGGCCGCAGCCGCGCAGGAGATCGTCACGGCGTAGGTCCGCATACCCTGTCACTCGGGGTGTGACGACTTCGTCACGATCAGGCAGCACATCCGTCACGAAGCGCGCGCCATCTGTGACACGCGTCTCGGGATGCCCTGTGGATGCCCGAGCAGCGCATCCCGACCGTCCCCATTGACCGCGTCGCTTGTGGTGAGGAATGGCATGCGCTGTGGGTGCTGGCGCACGTCGAGATGGCGCGGAGGGGGCGACGACCGGCACCGTATCTCATCGATAGCCTGTTGGATCCACGACAACGAGATCGCCGTTGGCTACGACATCGCCTGGGGTTGCTAGCGCGTTCGACTACGGAGCGTGAGCATGATCGAGAGGAACTGGATGGCACGCTACGCTGGTACATAACCATGACTGATCCACGCGGCGCGCGATGCGTCGTTCGGATTCTGGTCAATCCGAGTAGATCGTGGCTTTTCAACGCATTCCCGGAATGAGAGATACATGGAGTACGAGATCAATCACTCTGACGATCTTCCTCGAGCACGCGTTGGCGTCCGCGCCGGGATCGGGGTGCGAGGGTTCTTGGTGCACGATCAGGCCGCAGCCCAGCGTGCGGTTGCGTGGGCGCGGGAGCAGCTCGCGGCTCGCACGGCGTCCTGAGCGCGGCATGCACGTGTGGCCGGTATCGTTCCCAGGATGAACGACGCGCTGTTCGACATGCCGAGCGAGACGAGCGTCCCTGAGGCGCCCATCGTGGCGTGCTCGAGCGCCGTCGCCGTGTACCCGCTCGTGCCGACGCGCTCGTTCGATGCACCGCTCACGTACGGCCTGCCTGACGCGCTCGCGGGTGAGATCGCGGTGGGCTCGATCGTTGAGGTGCCGGTGGGCAACGCGGCGCGCGTAGGGGTGGTCGCTGAACTCGACGTCGCGCGTCCACCCGGGGTCACGCTCAAGCCCGTCGCGCGCGTGGTTGATGCGCCGGCCGTGCCTGCTCCGCTCGTGAAGCTCGCGGAATGGGTGGCGGACCAGTACGGCTGCGCGCGCACGATGGCGCTCGCCCTCGTGGTCGGGCCGCGCTTCGCAGCGCAGGCACGCGCGAGCGCAGTGCCGCACCGCAAGCGGCAGCAGGCTGTACGCCGCATCGTGCACGATCTCGACGGGATGGATCTCACCAAGCGCCAGCGTGGCATCGCGGCGCAGATCCCCATGGCGTGGGTTCCGTTGTCGGAGCTACTAGCGAAGCTCGGGACGACCCGTCCCACGATCGGCAAGCTGGCGGAGGCGGGCGTGCTCGGCCTCGAAGAGCGATTCCTCGACGAGCTCGAGCCTATCCCCGCCGATGACGCCGAGGAGTTTCAGCGCGCCGCCGAGCAGCACGACCCTGGCTCACTCGTGGAGCTCACGCCGGCGCAGCTCAACGCGGTCGAACGCTGTTGGTCGATGGAGAACGGCGACCCCGCCACGCTGCTCGTGGGTATCACAGGCAGCGGCAAGACCGAGGTCTACCTCGAGACGATCGCCAAGGCGCTCGCCCAGGGCCAGGGGGCGATCGTTCTGGTGCCGGAGATCGCGCTCACCCCGCAGACCGCGCGCCGCTTCCTCGCCCGTTTCCCCGGAAACGTCGAGGTGCTCCACTCGGCGATGACCAAAGCCCAACGCTCCATCGCCCATGAGCGCATCGCGCGCGGCGTTGCGCGTGTGGTTGTCGGCCCGCGTTCCGCGATCTTCGCGCCCGTGCGCGACCTCGGGATCATCGTCATCGACGAGGAGCACGACGGCTCGTACAAGCAGGATTCTGAGCCGCGTTACGACGCTCGTCGCGTCGCCTTCCGCCGCGCACTGGGTGAGGGTGCGCGCCTCGTGCTCGGTAGCGCCACGCCGCGGCCCGAGAGCTGGCACGGGATCAAGCGCCACGTGGTGATGCGCGAGCGCCCCGGAGGCGGTCGCCTCGCGCCGGTCGAGCTCATTGACATGCGCGATCACGAGAACGACTATCCGCTCTCCATGCCCGTGCGTGACGCCATCGAGGCGACGCTGCAGCGCGGGCGCAAGGTCATCGTCCTGCACAACCGTCGCGGCTACGCCGTGGCGCTACACTGTCGCGGCTGCGGGCACACGTTCCGCTGCGACAAGTGTGATGTGTCACTCATCATCCACGGTCGCGTTGCTCGTCGACAGCGGCTCATGTGCCATCACTGCGGCCACGATGAGCGCGTGCCCGAACAGTGTCCCGCGTGCCCGTCGACTGACATCGCGCGGATGGGTGCGGGCACCGAACGCATCGAGGCGCTCCTGACGGAGGAGTTCCACGCGCCTGTGTTCCGTCTCGACGCGGACGCCGTGCGCACGCGCGGCGCGGTCGGCACGATCCTCTCCGAGTTCGGGTCGACCACCGGGCCCGCCATCCTGGCCGGCACGCAGATGGTCGCCAAGGGGCACGACTTCCCCGACGTGGAGCTCGCGATCGTCATCGATGCCGACTCCGGTCTGGCCATCCCTGATTTCCGGGCGGAGGAGCGCGCCTTCTCACTCGTCGCCCAGCTCGCGGGCCGTGCCGGTCGCAGCGCGGCCACCGCCGAGCATGCGCGCGTGCTCATCCAGACCTGGGACCCGCGCCACGCGTTCCTCGAGTTCGCGCGCGCCCACGACGTCGAGGGATTCCTCGCGCGCGAGCTCGAGCAGCGCGAGCTCCACGGGTTCCCACCCTACGGTCGCATCGTCCGTGTGCTCATCTCCGCTCGTACGGAGGCCGCGCGCGACCAGTGGGCGCTCGCCATCGCTAAGGGGATGCGCAACCTCGACGCCGGCACCGTGCTCGGCCCTGCGCGCCTGCTGCGTATCAACGACCGCGAGCGCGCCCAGGTGCTCGTCGCCACCCACCGCGCCGCCACCGTGGCAACTGCCGTGCGCAAGTTCCTCGGCACCACCGAGGCCGATCGCCGCAAGATCGACGTGCGCGTGGCTCTGGACGTGGATCCGCAAGCGCTCATCTGACGGCGATCAACCGCCACCGCCCTTGCGCGCCACCCAGATTTCCTCGCTGGGCCAGCTGCGCGCCCAGTTGGCGTTCGCGTAGTCGTATCGCGTGGTCGCGCACCTCGGGTGCGCGTAGCTCGGTCAGTCGCTCCACCTGCAGTCCGTGCTCGTGCAGTAGGCGGATCCACTCGCCGTGGGGGAGGTGAAACTCCACCGAATCGTCGCCGTCGTCATCGGGCCACTCCTGCGCGCGCAGGCCGAAGAGCGGGCGGTGCAACGTCGTGGTCGTCGCGGTGCCGGCCTCGTCCATGCAGAGCACACTGAGCAGCCCGTTGGTGAGGAAGATGAGCTCGCCGCCTGGGCGCAGCACGCGCGCCGCTTCAGGAACCCAGCGGTACGGGTCACACCACAGACACACGCCGTACTCGGAGATCGCCAGGTCGAAGCTCGCGTCTGCGAAGGGCAGAGCCTCGCCGCTCCCGTGAACGAATGTGACGTCGCCCACATCGTGCTCGGCCTGCAGACGCGCTGCCGTTGCCAGCTGCGCCTCGCTCAGGTCGATACCTGTGGCGCGCGCGCCTGCAGTGGCAAGTCACGCGGACACATATCCAGTGCCGCAGCCAAGCTCGAGCGTGTCGCGCCCCGCGAAGCGCTCGATGCCATCAGCGCCGAACACTCCCGCATCCGATTCTGAGATGCCCCAGATGCCCCAGCGGATGTCGCCGGTCGACCAGTTGCGTTCCGCAGCGGGTACGTACTCGTCGGCCCAGATATCCCATTGCGCGCGGTTGCGCACGGCGTGGTCGGTGAGGTCCATGCGCCAGACCTACCCCGTTCGCGCCCGGTCAGCGCGTGGCGGCTGGCATCCACGTGATGCCGACTGCGGCCTCGAACGCGCGGGCCTCTGCGTTGCCGAAACCGCCTGAGGTATCCACATCGAAGTGCCGCACCACATGGCGGATCTCGTTGAACGTCGCAGTGCCATCGCCCTGCTTGTCAAACGTCGGTTCGAGGATCGTGGGCGTCCCGTAAGCGAATGTATCTGCCGCCTGGAGCAGTCGTGTACCGTCGTAGGCACCGGTGGGGCGTCCGTCGTCGCTCGTCACCTGGTGCACCGCCTCGGTCGCCACGTCGAGCTGATGACCCTTGGCGTACTTCCCCTCGTGCAGGTAGCCCATGAGCGTGGTCGTCAGATCCTGAAGTGGCTCGCTCGGCTTGGGGCCCTTGGTCCCGCCACTCGCGCCGCCGCATGCTGCAAGCGTGAGCGCCGCGCCCGCGCCGAGTGCTACGCCGATGAGCACCTTCGCGCGCACGGAGATCATCATGGAGCCCACCATCCTCGCGGCCGTCCCAACCGCATCGTCCCAGAGCCTGTACTTCGGGTTCTGCGCCGCATTCGTCGCACGGCCGCTTGTGGTGCGCGATCCACCTGCTAGCCTTGACCGCATGGAGACTTCTGCTGCAGCATCACCGCGTCGACGCGAGCGCAACGAGAACGACGACAAGCTCCCCCCCGAGGTCGAGCAGCGTCGTCAGATGGCCTTGCGCCACGTTCGTCAGTACCCGGACCCAGTGCTACGCGTGCCGACTGAGGACGTCACCGAGTTCGATGATGAGCTCGCCGCGCTCGTCGAGCGCATGTCGAGCATCATGGGCGACGCGTATGGCATCGGTCTCGCCGGTCCGCAGCTCGGTCTACGACTGCGACTGTTCACCTTTCAGCCGGAGGAAGGTGACGCCGAGGCGGTCATCAATCCCAAGGTCGTGTGGAGCAACGACGAGACCGATCTGGAGGACGAGGGCTGCCTCTCGCTCGGTGACAAAGTCCGCGTGCCCGTCGCACGCCCCACGGCCATCAAGGTCGAGGCGCAAACGCTCGACGGCTCTGCCAAGACATGGGAATTCGAGGCGGGCGACTACTACGCGCGCGTCTTCCAGCACGAGATCGATCACCTCGACGGCGTGCTCATGATCGACCGCACGACCGACACCGCCCGGCGTGCCGAGGCGATGGGCCACCTGCGCCCGCGCCCGTAAGCTATGGCAATCGCGTTCGCGGGCACTGCACCGTTCGGCGCCGCCATGCTGCGCGCGCTCCTTGATGGACCCGGTGACGGGCGCCCGGGGCGTGCGGACATCGCGCTCGTCATCTCGCAACCTGATCGTCCGTCGGGGCGCGGCAAGCAGCTGCGCAGCACACCAGTCGCCGCGCTTGCCAAGGAGCATGGCGTGCGGCTCGTGCAACCCGAGCGCATGCACGAGCCCGAGCTGCTCGAGCTGTACGCGGAGCTCGGCGTCACCACCTTCGTGGTCGCCGCTTTCGGTCAGATGGTGCGCGAGCCAATTCTGAGCGAGTTTCTCCCGCTCAACGTCCACGGCTCGCTGCTGCCGGAGTACCGCGGCGCCGCGCCGATCGAGCGGTCGATCATGGACGCACGCACGGAGACGGGCGTTGGAATCATGCGCATGGAGGAGGGCCTCGACACCGGTCCTGTGGCCATCGAGGCGCGTGTGCCGATCGCCCTCGATGACGATGCCGGGAGCGTGTTCGGCAAGCTCGAAGTGGCCGGCGGCATCATCTTGTTCGACGCGCTTGAGCAGGTAGACGCGGGCACGATCGAGTTCTCCGATCAGCCCGCCGAGGGCGCGACCTACGCACACAAGATCACGGCCACCGATCGCATGCTCGATCCCGCGCGCACCGCGCGCGAGCTGCACGACCAGGTGCGTGCACTCAGCCCGCACATCGGTGCCTGGCTCGAGGTCGACGGCGACCGCCTCGGTCTGTGGCGCACTGTGCTGAGCGATGACACGCGCGTGGCCGGCATGCCGGGTGCGATCTGGCACGACCAGCAGCGCATGCTCATCGGCACCGCAGATGGTGCGCTCGACGTGCTCGAGCTGCAACCGCCCGGCAAGCGACGCATGGCCGCCGGCGACTGGCTGCGCGGGTTGCGCACCCCACTCACACGCGCGACAGCACCCTTCCCCCCGTTACCACGCCATGAGTAGCTCCCCTCGACAGCCTCCGCGCCGCACGAGTGGCGCGCCACGCCCACGCGCGACGAGCCCACACGGTGCACGCTCGCGCACCGCTCGACCCGCGAAGGTGACACCCGCACGGTGGGTGGCGTGGATGGTGCTGCGCCGCACGTTCGACGAGGACGCATGGACCGACCGGACGTTCGCCGCACTGGCCGAGCAGCAGTCACTCGACCCGCGCGAGCGCGCGTTCTCGCAGCGTCTCTCCTACGGCACGGTGCAACAGGCGAAGCGGCTCGACCACGTCATCGGTGTGGTGGGCAAGCGCCCGCTGCGCAAGATCGACCCGCCGGTACTCAACGCGCTGCGCCTCGGCATGTACGAGCTGCTCGTGCTGAGCCAGCGCACGGGCGAGGACGGCGAGCTCCTGGGCAGCTCCAGCGCGCACGCCGCAGTCGACCAAGCAGTGGAGATCGTGCGCGGAGTCATGGGTGAGCGCGCGGTCGCCTTCACCAACGCGGTGCTGCGCCGCGCGCAGGTAGACGGGCACCGCATCCTCGCGCAGCTCGATCCAGCCGATGACGGCGACCTCGCCACTCTGCTCTCCATGCCCGAGTGGCTCGTTACGCGGGTACGCGCCAGCCACGGCGAGACCGGTATCGAGGCGTTGCGCGCACAGAACGAGCCGCACCCCGGCACCACCTTCCGTGTGAACGCGCACGCAGTGGACCCTGCTGGGCCCGAGCTCGCCGACGCGATGCGCGATGTTGGCGTGTCATTCACCACCCCGACCTTGGACGGCGCGGTTGTCACCCCCAACGCGATCACGGTCGAGGGATCGACGGGCGCGCTCGGGCCGCTCATCGATGCAGGCACGATCGTGCCGCAGTCGCTCGCGTCCCAGCTCGTGAGCGCGACTCTGGATCCGCAACCCGGTGAGCGCGTGCTCGACATGTGCGCGGCGCCGGGCGGCAAGACCACGGACATCGCCGCACGCGTGGGGGACACGGGCTACGTCGCGGCGATCGAGCTCCACGAGCACCGTGCCGACTCCATACGCGCGCTCGCGCGACGCACCGGCACGACCGACATCATCGAGGTCATCGTCGCGGACGCCACCACGCTCGACGCCGCCGATTTTGGAGGAGGCCCGTTCGATCGTGTGCTCCTCGACGCACCCTGTACCGGCACTGGTGTGCTCGGCGCGCGCCCCGATGCGCGCTGGAAGCGCACGGAGGAGGGCGTGGCCGAGCTCGTCGCCTTGCAGCGCGAGTTGCTTGCCGTTGCCGCGCGCATGGTGCGCCCCGGTGGCGTGGTCGTCTACTCGACCTGTTCGATCCTCGCTGACGAGGATGAGCAGATTGCGGACAATGCGCCATCCGCCCTCATCCCCGACGGTGCGCCGCGCCGTACGTGGCCACACGAGCACGGGACGGAGGGCTTCTTCATCGCACGTTTCACACGGGCGGAGGAGGAGTCATGAGCCCGGACTCGCTCGGCGCCGCATCTATTCGGCGCACCGACAGCGAGATCGACTGCGCGATGCTCGAGCGCACGCTCGAGCTCGCCGAGCTCGGACGACCCGGCGCGCGACCGAACCCGGTCGTGGGCGCCGTCCTCGCGTTGAGCGACGGCACCGTGCTCGCGACCGGGCACCACCCACGCCGCGGCGAGGCCCACGCCGAGCGCTTCTGCCTCGACGATGCGCCCGCCGTCATCCCCGCCGACGCCACGCTCTACGTGTCACTGGAACCGTGCAGCCACCATGGCAAGCAACCGCCGTGTACCGACCTCATCATCGAGCGCGACGTGCGCCGGGTCGTCTACGCCAGCGGTGACGCCAATCCCGACACGGCCGGCATCGGGCCCGCGCGACTGACATCCGTCGGCATCGAGGTGCGCCGTGGTTCGCGTGACATCGAACGCCGCGCGCTGCAGCAGAACGCCGGGTTCCACTCCGTGCACCTGCGCGGGCGGCCGTACGTCACCGCCAAGTGGGCGATGACCCCCAACGGACGCTTCGCAACCGGCGATCGCAATCGGCCGTGGATCAGCGGCGAGGAGAGCCGCGCATTCGTGCATTACCTGCGCGCCGGGAGCGGCGCTATTGCCGTAGGCATCGGCACGGTGCTCGCCGACGATCCACTGCTCACCGTACGCGGGCCGATCGCCGACCGCATCTTCACGCCGCCGCTGCGGGTCGTGTATGACCGCGCGCTGCGCCTCTCGCTCGACTCGCAGCTCGTACGCACATCCGGCGAAGCACCTGTGCTGTGCTGCTGCCTACACGACGCGCCGCCGTTGCGCGAGCTCGCGCTCCGAGACGCGGGCGTGGACGTGTGGCGCGCACCGTTTCCCGAGCCCGGCGCCTCGTGCCCACCGGCGGCAAGCCTCGCCATGCTCGCCAAGCGCGGCGTCAACGATGTGCTGCTCGAGTGCGGCCCGACGATGCTCAAGATCTTCCACGACGCCGATCTCATCGATGGCATCGTCGCTTTTGTCGGCTCACGCGACGCGCCCGTTGACCAGCCCGGTCTCGAATTCGAGCATCCACTCGTTCGCGACGCGCTCGACACGCCCGGAATCCCGAGCGGCGACGACCAGCGACATGTCACCCTGCGCCACCCTATCTGGGAGCTCGCGGGCGCCATCCCCGACTGATCCGCCCACTCCCCCCCTCCCTCCCCGCGCCCCCGCGCGCCGCGCGCGCCCGCGCACAAGGCACGTGTCGCAGATAGCGCCCATACGTTGGTCATGTGTTGCGACACGCGCGCCCTCGCTCATGCCCGTGCATGTGATGCGTGTCGCAGAAAGCGCCCATACGTTGGTCATGTGTTGCGACACGCGCGCCCTCGCTCATGCCCGTGGTGCGTGTCGCAAATAACGCCCATACGTTGGTCATGTGTTGCGACACGCGGGGCCCTCGCTCGTGCCCGGGCATCCGGTGCGTGTCGCAAATAACGCCCATACGTTGGTCATGTGTTGCGACACGCGGGGGTTGTGCGCTCGGGGGGTCGGCCAGGTGCGTCGACCGGAAGAGTGTGCGACCCCGGCCGCTGTGCCTGTGGACAGCAGGCGGGGCCGGGGTCGCTGTTGCCGTGTCGCTGCTGGTGTGGACAGCGTTGATGCGACGGGCATTGGAGCTACGAAGTCGTGGTTTGGGACGTGGGACGGTCGTAGCTCACTATGTGGACGTGCGTGGTGGTGTGGGACATGTGTGGTGGTGCGGTGGAAAAGTATTGCCGGGCGGTTGATGTGGGCGGCGTCTCCCACGTCTCGCGGTGTTCCCGGGCGATGGCAGCGAACATTCGTCCGCTCAGCGGCTGCCACATCCCAGTCGGCGAACCGGGGTACCCATCCTTGGGTGTGTGGCGCTCGCAGGCCCTTCCATGCATCCCGAACGCTCCGGGCGGTGAGTGCCTCGCTGCCTCGCCCCATCAACATCTCACCCAACACACCGAGCCGGATGGGTGGAACTACCTAAGTGAGC
>Ga0105047_10019676_pt1 | contig 10403 bp, 7 predicted proteins | sample MAT04_FD_78384 | JGI IMG/M metagenome (GOLD analysis project Ga0105047, IMG submission 78384) | Freshwater microbial communities from Lake Fryxell liftoff mats and glacier meltwater in Antarctica - MAT-04 (megahit assembly) | ecosystem: Environmental > Aquatic > Freshwater > Ice > Liftoff... | reverse complement strand
GGCGGTCTCCAAAACCGCAGGTTGGGGGTTCGATTCCCTCCTGGCCTGCCAAGGACGGGGTTGTTGATCCCTCCCTTGGCGGGAAAATGCAAGGTTGAAATGGACAAGTTGAAAATTGTATTGGCGGTGGCGTGTGTGGTGGCCGGAGTTGCCGGCTACTACTATTTCGCCGAGTCCGCCCAGGTGCTGCGGGTGCTGATGGTGCTGGGTGGCTTGCTGGCAGCAGCAGGTGTCGCCTGGCTGTCCGCGCCGGGCAAGGAGTTCCTCGCGTTCGCCCAGGAATCATGGGCGGAAGCTGGCCGCGTGTCGTGGCCCACGCGCAAGGAGACGCTGCAGACCACCGGCATCGTCTTCGTGTTCGTGGTCATCATGGCGCTGTTCCTCTTCTCGGTGGATACCGCACTCGCCTGGATGATCAAGATGCTGACAGGCAGGGTCGACGGATGAGCAAGAAATGGTTTGTGGTCCACGCGTACTCGGGCTTTGAAAAGAGCGTGCAGCGCGCACTCGTCGAGCGTATCCGCCGCTCCGAGCTGCAGGACCAGTTCGGCCAGATCCTGGTACCGGTGGAAGAAGTCGTGGAAATGAAGAACGGCGCCAAGGCCATCTCGGAGCGCAAATTCTTCCCCGGCTACGTGCTGGTGGAAATGGACATGACCGACGACTCCTGGCATCTCGTCAAGAGCACGCCGAAGGTCACGGGATTCGTGGGCGGCACGGCCAACAAGCCGACACCGATCTCGCAGAAGGAAGTGGATGCCATCCTGCGGCAGGTACAGGAGGGTGTGGAGAAGCCGCGCCCGAAGGTGCTGTTCGAGATGGGCGAGGCCGTGCGCGTCAAGGACGGTCCGTTCACCGATTTCCACGGCAACGTGGAAGACGTGAACTACGAAAAGAGCAAGTTGCGGGTGTCGGTCACGATCTTCGGTCGGTCGACGCCTGTCGAGTTGGATTTCGCACAGGTCGAAAAGGCCTAGACGTGATCGTATAGGGTGTAGGCGAGGCTTCAGCCTCGCAGGTGAGTAACCGGGGAGGGCACGCATGATGGCGGCCCGATTGAACCCATAACAGGAGCTGTTCATGGCGAAGAAAATCGTCGGATTCATCAAGTTGCAAGTACCGGCCGGCAAGGCCAATCCCAGTCCGCCGATCGGCCCGGCACTGGGCCAGCGCGGCCTCAACATCATGGAGTTCTGCAAGGCGTTCAACGCCCAGACCCAGAAGTTGGAAGCCGGCCTGCCCATCCCCGTGGTGATCACTGCCTACGCGGACAAGAGCTTCACGTTCATCATGAAGACCCCGCCGGCCACGGTCCTGATCAAGAAGGCGGCCAAGGTGGACAAGGGCAGCCCGAAGCCGCACACCGACAAGGTGGGCAAGCTGACGCGCGCCCAGGCGGAAGAAATCGCCACGACCAAGATGCCCGATCTGACCGCCGCCGACATGGACGCCGCGGTGCGCACGATCGCCGGCAGCGCCCGCAGCATGGGCATCACCGTTGAAGGGGTGAAATAATCATGGCTCTCCAAAAAGCCCCGCGCCTCACCAAGCGCATGACGACGGTCCTCGGCAAAGTGGACCGCAACAAGTTCTATCCGGTCGACGATGCGCTGAAGCTCGTCAAGGAAAACGCCATCGCCAAGTTCGACGAGTCGGTCGACGTGGCCGTCAACCTGGGTGTGGATGCCAAGAAGTCCGACCAGACCGTTCGCGGCTCGGTCGTGCTGCCGTCGGGCACGGGCAAGACCGTGCGCGTGGCCGTGTTCGCGCAAGGCGAAAAAGCCGCTGCCGCCACCGCGGCCGGTGCCGACATCGTCGGCTTCGAGGACCTCGCGGCGCGCATCAAGGAAGGCTTCATGGACTTCGACGTCGTCATCGCCTCGCCTGATGCCATGCGCGTGGTCGGCCAGCTGGGCCAGATCCTCGGTCCGCGCGGCCTGATGCCGAACCCGAAGGTGGGTACGGTCTCGGCCGACGTCGTGCAGGCGGTCAAGAACGCCAAGGCCGGCCAGGTGCAGTACCGCACCGACAAGGCCGGCATCATCCAATGCACGATCGGCCGCGCGTCGTTCACGCCCGAGCAGCTGAAGACCAACCTGGTCGCGCTGATCGAAGCCCTGAACAAGGCCAAGCCGCAAGGCGTCAAGGGTATCTACATGCGCAAGATCAGCCTGTCGTCGACGATGGGTGCGGGCGTGCGTGTCGATCAGACGTCGCTCGTCACGCAGCCGCAACAGTAAGGATGAATTTTGAGGGACGTCGGTGCCGCAAGGTGCTGGCGTGCCGTCAAAGACCGCTGGAGTGAAAGCTTAATCCGGATGGTCATGTCGGGTTGAAGGGTGCTGGTCACCCGGATGCGCGGCCTCTGATCCCTGATCCAGCGTAGATGGTGCCCTCGACCAGGATTTCCTGGACGAATGGTCACCGCAACGCACTGAAGCGCTGTTGCTAGCGCCGAAGTGTTTGGGGGCACGGCCGCGCAATCTCGCGCGGTTGCGCCGATCAAGGAGAATGACCGTGAGTCTCAATCTGCAAGAGAAGCAAGCGGTAGTCGCGGAAGTCGCGAAGCAGGTCGCGGGAGCTCAAGCCATCGTGATGGTTGAGAACCGTGGCATGGCCGTGGCCGACATGACGACGCTCCGCGCGAAGGCGCGGGCTTCCGGCGTGTATTTCCGGGTGGTGAAGAACACCCTGGTGCGCCGAGCGGTCGCCGATACGCCGTTCGCTGGATTGGCCGACAAGATGGTCGGTCCGTTGGCGTACGGCATCGGGTCTGACCCCGTCGCCGTGGCCAAGGTCTTGAGTGACTTTGCCAAGGGCAACGAGAAGTTCGTGATTGCCGGTGGTGCCATGCCCGGGCAAATGATGTCCTCCAAGGACATCGTTGCGCTGGCTTCGCTGCCGTCGCGTGAAGTGTTGCTGGCGAAGCTGGCCGGCACCATGCAGGCGCCGATTGTCAAGCTGGTGCGCACGATGAACGAGGTGCCGACGAAGTTGGTCCGCGCCCTGGCCGCCGTTCGCGACAGCAAGCAAGCCGCTTGATATCGCTTCCGCTGATCCCCATTTTCAACCGTTACGCTCCAGGAGCATAAAAATGTCCGCAGTCCAAACTGAAATTCTCGACAAGATCTCGTCGATGACCGTGCTCGAACTCTCCGGCCTCATTTCGGCCATGGAAGAGAAGTTCGGCGTTTCCGCCGCTGCCGCCGTCGCCGTTGCCGGCCCCGCCTCCGCCGCCCCTGCTGCCGCTGTCGAAGAGCAGACCGAATTCACGGTCATGCTGGCTTCGTTCGGCGAGAACAAGGTCAACGTCATCAAGGCCGTTCGCGAAATCACGGGCCTCGGCCTGAAGGAAGCGAAGGACCTGGTCGACGGCGCGCCGAAGGCCGTCAAGGAAGGCGTCAACAAGGCCGATGCCGAAGCCGCTAAAAAGAAACTGGAAGACGCTGGCGCAAAGGTAGAGATCAAGTAGTTTTGGTCAGATAGGGTGGCGAGGCTCTCGCCGCCACCCTATGGAAAAATTTCGCCGCTTGTAGGCCGGCGAGATGCTGATCAGGGGCAAATCGCGGGCGAAGCCCGTCGATTTGTTCTAGTAAAAGATTGCACTGGGACTCTGGTTCATGCGGGGTTCCACTTCGGTGCCCTAGAAACCGAAGCGAAGCAGATCCGGTCTGCTTCGCTTCGCTTTCTGAGTCGACGTCGGAAGGCAGGGTTGGTCGGACGTTGCTGCAATGGCAACGTTGTCCGCCAGCGGCTGGTAGTGGCCAGCCACCCACCCTGGGAGCGCAATACTCCCAACGCCCGTCGAGGCATCAAGGCTGCAGCACCTTTGCTGCAACCGTAAGGCAACAACTTTTGAGGACCGCGCCATTCGTGCGGTCCTGGACGAACCGGAGATCGACCCTACGCTATGGCGACTACCACGGCTACGCCCTATACCTTCACCGAAAAGAAACGCATCCGGAAAAGCTTCGCGAAACGTGCGAGCGTGCTCAAGGTGCCGTTTCTGCTCGAAACGCAGCTCGCGTCCTATCGCGCGTTCCTGCAGGAATTCACGCGTCCCGACGTGCGCAAGAACGAAGGCCTGCAGGCCGCGTTCACGTCGATCTTCCCGATCTCGAGCCACTCGGGCAACGCCCGCCTCGAGTTCGTGAGCTTCTTGCTGTTGCCGCCGGCCTTCGACGTCGTCGAATGCCAGCAGCGCGGCCTGACGTACTGTTCCGCGTTGCGCGCCAAGGTCCGCCTGATCATCATGGACAAGGAAGCGCCGAAGGACACCGTCAAGGAAGTGAAGGAGCAGGAAGTCTATATGGGCGAGATCCCGCTCATGACCGAAAACGGCTCCTTTGTCATCAACGGCACCGAGCGCGTGATCGTGTCGCAGCTCCACCGGTCGCCTGGCGTGTTCTTCGAACACGACCGCGGCAAAACGCATTCGTCGGGCAAGCTGCTCTTCTCGGCGCGCGTCATTCCCTACCGGGGCTCGTGGCTCGACTTCGAATTCGATCCGAAGGACTTCCTGTTCTTCCGGGTGGACCGCCGCCGCAAGATGCCGGTCACCACGTTGCTCAAGGCCATTGGCCTCTCCAACGAGGACATACTGAAGCAGTTCTTCCAGTTCGACACGTTCCACCTGGGCGCCAAGGGCTCCGAACTCGACTTCGTGCCCGAGCGCCTGAAGGGTGAACTGGCGCGCTTCGACATCGTCGGCAAGGACGGCAAGGTTGTCGCCGCCAAGGACAAGCGGATCACCGCGCGCCACGTGCGCGAGCTGGTCGACAGCGCCACCAAGCGCGTCGCCGTGCCCAACGACTACCTCGTGGGCCGCACGCTTGCCACCAACGTGGTTGACAAGGGCACCGGCGAAGTCATCGCCAAGGCCAACGACGAGATCACCGAAGAGCTGATGCAGAAGCTGCTCGACGCCGGTGTCGCCGCTGTGCAGACCATCTACACCAACGACCTCGACATGGGTCCGTTCATCGCGCAGACGCTGCGCACCGATGACACGCCCGACCAGTACGCGGCCAGGGTCGGCATCTACCGGATGATGCGTCCCGGCGAGCCGCCGACCGAAGAAGCGGTCGAGGCCCTGTTCCATGGTCTCTTCTTCTCCGAAGAGCGCTATGACCTGTCGGCCGTGGGCCGCATGAAGTTCAACCGGCGCATCGGCCGGCCGGAACTGAAGGGTGCCTCCACGCTGACGAACGAAGACATCATCGCCGTCATCAAGATCCTCGTGGATCTGCGCAACGGCCGCGGCGAGATCGACGACATCGACCACCTCGGCAACCGCCGCGTACGGTCGGTGGGCGAACTGGCGGAAAACCAGTTCCGCTCGGGCCTCGTGCGGGTCGAGCGTGCGGTCAAGGAACGTCTCGGCCAGGCCGAGAGCGACAACCTGCTGCCGCATGACCTGATCAATGCCAAGCCCATCTCGGCCGCGATCAAGGAATTCTTCGGCAGCTCGCAGCTGTCGCAGTTCATGGACCAGACCAACCCATTGTCCGAGATCACGCACAAGCGTCGCGTTTCGGCCCTCGGCCCGGGCGGACTCACGCGCGAGCGTGCCGGCTTCGAAGTTCGCGACGTGCACCCGACGCACTACGGCCGCGTGTGCCCGATCGAAACGCCGGAAGGCCCGAACATCGGCCTGATCAACTCGCTGGCGCTGTACGCCCGCACCAACGAATACGGCTTCCTTGAAACACCGTATCGCCGCGTGTCGGACGGCAAGGTCACCGACCAGATCGATTACCTGTCGGCCATCGAAGAAGGCCAGTACGTTATCGCGCAGGCCAACGCCAAGATCGACAAGAACGGCAAGCTCGACGACGAGCTCGTCTCGTGCCGCAGCAAAAACGAATTCATGCTGTCGACCGGCGACAAGGTCAACTACATGGACGTCGCGCCGTCGCAGATCGTGTCGGTCGCTGCATCGCTGATCCCGTTCCTCGAGCATGACGACGCCAACCGCGCGCTGATGGGCTCCAACATGCAACGCCAGGCGGTGCCTTGCCTGCGCCCGGAAAAGCCGCTGGTCGGCACGGGCGTGGAGCGTACGGCGGCGGTCGACTCGGGCACGGCCGTCATGGCCCGCCGGGGTGGCAAGGTGGACTACATCGACGCCTCGCGTATCGTCGTTCGCGTCAATGATGCGGAAGCGGGTGCCGGTGAAGTGGGTGTCGACATCTACAACCTCACCAAGTACAAACGCAGCAACCAGAACACCAACATCAACCAGCGTCCGCTGGTGGTGGTGGGCGATGTCATCTCGAAGGGCGACGTGATCGCCGACGGCGCGTCCACCGACATGGGTGAACTGGCCCTCGGCCAGAACATGCTCGTCGCGTTCATGCCATGGAACGGCTACAACTATGAAGACTCGATCCTGATCAGCGAGCGCGTGGTGGGCGATGACCGCTACACGTCGATCCACATCGAGGAACTGTCCGTCGTGGCGCGTGACACCAAGCTCGGCCCCGAGGAAATCACGCGGGACATCTCGAGCCTGGGCGAAGCTCAGCTGGGTCGTCTGGATGACTCCGGCATCGTCTACATCGGCGCCGAAGTCGAAGCCGGCGACGTGCTGGTGGGCAAGGTCACGCCGAAGGGCGAGACGCAGCTGACGCCGGAAGAGAAGCTGCTGCGCGCAATCTTCGGCGAGAAGGCTTCGGATGTGAAGGACACTTCGCTCCGCGTCCCGTCGGGCATCAGCGGCACCGTCATCGACGTCCAGGTTTTCACGCGCGAAGGCATCGAGCGCGACAAGCGCGCCGCGCAGATCATCGACGACGATCTGAAGAGCTACCGCAAGGATCTGAACGACCAGCTGCGCATTGTCGAGAACGACCAGTACGCGCGTATCGAGAAGCTGCTGTCGGGCAAGGTCGCCAATGGCGGCCCGAAGAAGCTTGCCAAGGGTGCCAAGGTCACCAGGGAGTACCTGGATTCGGTGGCCCGCTACGACTGGTTCGACATCAGACTCGCCAGCGAAGAGACGGCCTCGCAGCTTGAATCGATGAAGGAATCGCTGGCCGCGCTTCGCGTCACGTTCGACGCGATGTTCGAGCTGAAGAAGAAGAAGCTGACGCAGGGCGATGAACTGCCGCCGGGCGTCCAGAAGATGGTCAAGGTCTACGTGGCCGTCAAGCGCCGCCTGCAGCCGGGCGACAAGATGGCCGGCCGTCACGGCAACAAGGGCGTGGTCTCGAAGATCGTGCCGGTGGAAGACATGCCGTACATGGCGGATGGCACGCCGGTCGACATCGTGCTGAATCCGCTGGGCGTGCCTTCGCGGATGAACGTCGGGCAGATCCTGGAAGTCCACCTCGGTTGGGCCGCCAAGGGCCTCGGTCGCAAGATCGACGACATGCTGAAGGCGCAGGCCAAGGCCGCAGAAGTCCGCAAGTTCCTGGAGAAGATCTACAACTCCACCGGGCGTCCGGAAGACCTCGCTTCGTTCAGCGACGACGAGATCACCCACCTTGCGGAAAATCTGCGCAAGGGCGTCCCCTTCGCCACGCCGGTGTTCGACGGCGCGACCGAAGAGGAAATCAAGGGCATGCTGGACATGGCGGGCCTGCCGCGCTCCGGCCAGGTGACGTTGCACGACGGGCGCACCGGCGAGGCCTTCGATCGATCCGTCACCGTGGGCTTCATGCATATGCTGAAACTGCATCACCTGGTCGACGACAAGATGCACGCGCGTTCCACCGGACCGTACAGCCTCGTCACCCAGCAGCCGTTGGGCGGCAAGGCGCAGTTCGGCGGCCAGCGCTTCGGCGAAATGGAAGTCTGGGCGCTCGAAGCGTACGGCGCCGCCTACACGTTGCAGGAAATGCTCACGGTCAAGTCCGATGACGTCAACGGTCGCACCAAGGTCTACGAGAACATCGTCAAGGGCGAGCACAAGATCGAAGCCGGCATGCCGGAATCGTTCAACGTGCTGGTGAAGGAAATCCGCTCCCTGGCCATCGACGTCGACATGGAACGCGATTGATGCTGCCGATGAGCGCGCCCGGCAAGGCATACGCAGTTGCAGTAATTCCGAACCACACTCGGGAGTACGCATGAAAGCTCTACTCGATCTGTTCAAGCAGGTAACGCAGGAAGAAGAATTCGATGCCATCCGCATCGGCCTCGCGTCGCCGGAGAAAATCCGCTCGTGGTCCTACGGCGAAGTGAAGAAGCCGGAGACCATCAACTACCGTACGTTCAAGCCGGAGCGTGACGGTCTTTTCTGCGCCAAGATCTTCGGGCCGGTGAAGGACTACGAATGCCTCTGCGGGAAGTACAAGCGCCTGAAGCATCGTGGCGTCATCTGCGAGAAGTGCGGCGTGGAAGTCACGCTGGCCAAGGTGCGCCGCGAGCGGATGGGCCACATCGAGCTCGCCTCGCCGGTTGCGCACATCTGGTTCCTGAAGAGCCTGCCGTCCCGCATGGGGATGGTGTTGGACATGACGCTGCGCGATATCGAGCGCGTCCTGTACTTCGAAGCCTTCGTGGTGACGGACCCGGGCCTGACCCCGTTGAACCGTGCCCAGTTGCTGACGGAAGACGACTATCTCGCCAAGCTCGAGCAATACGGTGACGACTTCGAGGCCTACATGGGCGCCGAAGGCATCCGTGCGCTGTTGAAATCGCTCGACGTCAACCACGAGATCGACAAGCTCCGCAAGGAACTGGAGACCACGGGTTCGGACACCAAGATCAAGAAGATCGCCAAGCGCCTGAAGGTGCTAGAGGCCTTCAACAAGTCAGGCATCAAGCCCGAGTGGATGATCCTGGAAGTGCTGCCGGTGCTGCCGCCGGAACTGCGTCCGCTAGTCCCGCTCGATGGCGGCCGTTTCGCCACGTCGGACCTGAACGACCTGTATCGCCGCGTGATCAACCGCAACAACCGCTTGAAGCGCCTGCTGGAACTGAAGGCGCCGGATATCATCGTCCGCAATGAAAAGCGGATGTTGCAAGAGGCGGTGGATTCGCTGCTCGACAACGGTCGTCGGGGCAAGGCCATGACAGGTGCCAACAAGCGTCCGTTGAAGTCGCTCGCCGACATGATCAAGGGCAAGGGCGGTCGTTTCCGCCAGAACCTGCTTGGCAAGCGCGTCGACTACTCGGGCCGTTCGGTCATCGTGGTCGGTCCGCAGCTGAAGCTGCACCAGTGCGGCCTGCCGAAGCTGATGGCGCTCGAACTCTTCAAGCCGTTCATCTTCAACAAGCTCGAAACGATGGGTCTCGCCACCACGATCAAGGCGGCGAAGAAGATGGTGGAAGCGCAGGAGCCGGTCGTCTGGGATATTCTCGAAGAAGTCATTCGTGAGCACCCGGTGATGCTGAACCGCGCGCCCACGCTGCATCGCCTCGGCATCCAGGCCTTCGAGCCGGTGCTGATCGAAGGCAAGGCCATCCAGCTGCATCCGCTCGTCTGCACGGCATTCAACGCCGACTTCGACGGTGACCAGATGGCCGTCCACGTGCCGTTGTCGCTCGAAGCACAGATGGAAGCCCGCACGCTGATGCTGGCCTCCAACAACGTGCTGCTGCCGTCCAACGGCGAGCCCTGCATCGTGCCGTCGCAGGATATCGTGCTGGGCCTGTACTACGCCACGCGCGAGAAGATTGGAGCCAAGGGCGAAGGCCAGATGTTCGCCGACCTCGCGGAAGTGTCGCGGGCCTACGAGTCGCGCCAGGCCGAGCTGCACGCCAAGGTGAAGGTCCGGATCAAGGAAGTCGATCTGGTCCCCAATGCCGATGGCACGATGGAGAAGGTCGAGAAGATCACGCGGTACGACACCACGGTGGGCCGGGCGCTGTTGTCCGAGATCCTGCCGCCGGGACTGCCGTTCTCCAACATCAACAAGCCGCTCAAGAAGAAGGAAATCTCGCGCATCATCAATGCGAGCTTCCGTCGCTGCGGCCTGCGTGAAACTGTGATCTTCGCCGACAAGCTGATGCAGGCGGGTTACTCGCTGGCCACGCGCGGCGGTATTTCGTTCGCGGCCGACGACATGCTGGTCCCGGCCGAAAAAGTCGGCATCATCACCGAAGCCGAAGGTCAGGTGAAGGAGATTCAGGCGCAGTACACCTCCGGTCTCGTCACTGAAGGCGAGCGCTACAACAAGGTCGTGGACATCTGGGGCCGCGCGGGCGATGACATCGCCAAGGCGATGATGGCGCAGTTGGGCACGATGGAAGTTCCCGACGCCGAAGGCAAGATGGTCAAGCAGGACTCGTTCAACTCCATCTTCATGATGGCGGATTCCGGCGCGCGCGGTTCGGCAGCCCAGATCCGGCAGTTGGCGGGCATGCGGGGCCTGATGGCCAAGCCGGACGGCTCGATCATCGAAACCCCCATCACGGCCAACTTCCGTGAAGGCCTGAACGTGCTGCAGTACTTC
>Ga0105047_10019675_pt1 | contig 10403 bp, 10 predicted proteins | sample MAT04_FD_78384 | JGI IMG/M metagenome (GOLD analysis project Ga0105047, IMG submission 78384) | Freshwater microbial communities from Lake Fryxell liftoff mats and glacier meltwater in Antarctica - MAT-04 (megahit assembly) | ecosystem: Environmental > Aquatic > Freshwater > Ice > Liftoff... | reverse complement strand
GGCACCAACGCCTCGGCTCCGGTGTTCACGCCGACGCGATCATGGACCGCATCATCCACAACACCGTTTGGGTTGAAACGGGCAGTTACCACATGCGCGAACACACGGCCCTCGCCACCGCGTAATCCGTGACGGGGTCGCCAGTGGTGCTGAGCCACACCACCGCTGGTGCTCTCCCGCACGATCACTGGTGCTGAACCGCACGATCAGGTGGCGCTCAAAGCCTCAAATACTCAACCGTGCGCAGGAGTCGCTCAGTGTTCGAATCGAGCCACTTCGCGGCTCAGTCCTGAGTTTTCCCGCCCTCACCAACTAAATCGCCCGGCCGCTCCTCGAGACCGACGGATTCGGACACCAATCACACCCTGAAAAGCGATGAGAAAGCATGGGTCCACTACTCTGCCTGATCGATGGACCGCATTTGCGTCCGCCGCGAACATTGGGTTGGTAGGCGCTGGCCCCATGCTGGGACTCGTCGCCGCGCTCGAAGCTTTGAAAGGTGCGTTCAGGGCCCTTCAGCCGACCTGCCAACCGCCGTCCACAAGCAGGCTCGTACCGGTGACGTACTCGCTGGCGTCGCTTGAGAGGTACACGAACGCCTTGGCGACGGCATCGGGTGATCCGAGCGCGCCGGCGGGTATACGCTCGATGAACGCCGCTGCCTCGTGCTCAGCGCTGCGCCCAGAGGACTCGGCTCTTCGCTCAAACATTTCATCGAGCATGCCAGTGTGCACCTGACCTGGGCAGACCGAGTTGACCCTGATGCCGGAGCCAGCCAGCTCGGCCGCCATAGACTGAGCAAGGCCGAGCATTCCGAACTTGGACGCTGAATACGCCGCGTTCCCGCGGCCGCCCCGAAGGCCGAAGAGCGAGGACGTGAACACGATGGATCCCGCCGTGCCCGTGTCCACCATCACACGAGCGAATTCCGTCGCGGTGTAAAAAGCACCGGATAGGTTCACGTCGATGACGCTGCGCCATTGTTCCGGGGTCAACTCCAGAGCGGGAGCGAGCCGCAAAACTCCGGCGTTCACTACGATGGCATCGCACGTGCCAAATTGCTCTCCGATGCGTCGGGCGGCAGTGCGGACCTGCCCGTGATCGGCGACATCGAGAGCGAGGCCAAGGCATTCGACGTCGGATGTCGCGGCGACCTGTTCTGCGACAGCGAGGGCAGCGTCGGCGTTGAGGTCTGCAACCACTACTCGTGCGCCCTCGGCCGCAAACCGACCCGCGATCGCACGACCCAGGGCGCCCGCACCGCCGGTCACCAGCGCGGTGCGCCCCGCAAGCGCCTTCCGCGGGGTTTCACTGGTCACTGATGACCTCCTGTTGGATGAATAACGGCGTTCAGTACGAGCTGGTCGTGCCCAGGTATCATTCGTGCACCGCCCCGAGCGAATTCGATCAAACGATCGAACGATTCGTCGGCCTGGCGTAGGTCGGCCGCGGTGCCGCCCGCGGCCGAGCCACACGGCACACCGTCGAGAAAGTTCTGCGCCAAGTCCGCTGCGTCGACGGCGAGCACCCATTGCCCAGACAACTCCAAATCGATGAGGAACGACATATGGCCCGGGGTGTGCCCGGGCGTCGAGATGGCACGCACACCGGGCGCGAGTTCAGCGTCCCCGTCGAGTTCGCGCCACTGGGTTGCCGGTTGCTGCCAGTCAGGTGGGTAAAAACCCTGTGCTGGCCCGACGACTCCGCTGCGCACGAAAGCGAGCTCCGCGCGCTGGATCACGACCGGAACGCCCAATCTGGCCAGAGTTGGGATGCCGCCCGAGTGGTCTACGTGCAGGTGGGATACTGCCGCCAACGCAATATCGGACGTACTCAACCCCACCGCCGCAAGCCCACTTTCCAAGGGATCACCGTCGAGTATCCACGCCCATTCCCGTGCCGAGGCAGGCGGCGCAACGAGAGGTGCCACCCCGCCGCGTGCGAGGCCTTCAGCCTCGTAAGCGGCGGCGATCTGTGGGGAGTCGAAAGCTGAGCGCGACATCCCGGTATCCAGAAGCACCCAGCCGATATCGGTCTCGACGACGGCTGCGGTGAACGGCTCCCAATACAGTGTGTCCGGGCCGCCCCGCAATGACAGGGCCTTGGACACGCGCTCAGCGCCGAGCTGCAGGAAAAACAGTCGGTTCGTCACATCGCGCTCGTGCTCGAATTGGCAGCCCTGCGCTCCGACTGTGCAGCCACATCGTGAGGACCACATCCCACCTGAGCGGCATAGTTGACCGGATCGGTCGCCCCCTCAGTATTGATGATCAGAACGACTGAGTCAGGCGTCAGCCCGAGCGCAACCCGCGCACCTTCGTCGTCTGACGCGGCTAGGAGAGCTCCCAGTGTCGCGGCGCCGGACTCGCCGGCCACGATACCGACACTCGCAAAGGCCGCCATCGCGGTATGAGCGAATTCGTCGTCGATTGCCGCGAAGACGTCCGCCGATGCCTCGACCACCGGCCAGGCCAGCAACGAGGGTAGGCCGCAGTTCAGGCCTGCCATGGTCGAGGTATGCGGAGCCGGTGCCTCGGAGAGTCGTCCCTCGCGGGCAGACCGTTGCAAGCAGTTGGCGCGCAGAGGCTCGACAATCACGGTTCGTGGGTGCTCGCGCCGATCAGGTCGTCGGTAGTGGCGCAGCCCCGCCGCCGCGAATGAACCGACACCAGCCTGGAACAGCACCAGGTCGGGCTGCGCCGCTCCGTGGGCTGCCAGAGCTTCATCTACCTCGACGAACATCGTTGAGTAGCCCACGATCACGTCAGCCGGCGTCTCTGTGTAACCGTCCCATGAGGTATCGGAGATCACGAGTGTCGTGGCACCGGCTTCGGCCGATGACCGTCGGATTGCGTCGTCGTAGCTTCCCTCAACTACCTCGACGACGGCGCCCTCCGATTCAATGTCGGCGATCCGCGCGGCTGCCGTTCCGGCTGGAACGAAGATCGAGCAGGAAAGCCCGAACATTCCCGCCATTCGTGCGACTCCGCGACCGTGGTTGCCATCGGTGGCCGCCACCAGGCGACGAACGGATTGGGTATCGCAATCAAGTTCTGCGCGCAGCGCGTCGACGGTAACTTCGGCAAGGTGCGGAAACCACTCGCGCTGCATCGCCCGGGCCGTCGCCCAGGATGCGCCGAGCATTTTGAATGCCGGCAGGCCCAGCCGCTCTGACTCGTCTTTGACGAGCACTCGGCCGACTCCGATCTGCTTTGCGAACATCGGCACATCGAGGAGCGGAGTCAACCGGTAGCCGGGCAGTGAGCGGTGGAAGGCAAGAGGGTCGCCCGGTCGAAGCGCCTCCAGATCGATGAATTCCGATGCGGTCGTGTGGACATGGATATCAATGGTCATAGGATTCCTCAGACGGCGGTGTATCCGCCGTCAATGACGATGGATGTTCCGGTGATGTACTGCGATGCCTCGGAGGCGAGGAAGAGCACGGTGCCAGTCACATCGGCCGGGGTGCCCTGCCGACGCAGGGGGATGGTGGAGTCCAGCGCAGACGCCATGGCGACCGCGTCGGCCTGGTGCTGCCAGTATGTGTCGTTGAACGGGGTCTCGATCCAACCGGGGCATAGGGCGTTGACGGTGACCCCGTCCGGGCCCAACTCGTCCGCTAAAACCCGCACTAGGCCGATTACTCCGGCTTTGCTGGCATGATACGCGGGCATGCCGGCATGGCCGCGAAACGCGCCGGTAGAGGCTGTGATGATGACCCGTCCGACCGTGCTCGCGACAAGCGCGGCGGCCGCGCGCTGCACAACGAAGAATGGGGCGCGAAGGTTCAGCGCCAGCGCGTTGTCCCAGAGTTCAGGTGTCCACTGTGCGAGTGGACGGGCATCCAGACGTCCAGCGTTGAAGAAGACCGTGTCAAGTCGCCCGTCAGCCCACGCCAGCGCAGCGTCGACCGATCGGGTTGCGCCGTCGACCACCGACACGTCTTCGAGCACGAAGGTGGCCCTGCCTCGCGCAGGCTCCTCGCACAGCGCCACGCCCGCGTGCTCATTAATGTCGACGAGTATCACGTCGTCACCCCGATCACGAAGTGCCCTGACAGCCTGCGCACCGATGCCGGTTGCGCCGCCGACGACCAACGCGACGCTCATGCGGCCAAGCTCCACCCGGTGCACTTCGAAGCTGCTATCGCACATGCGTCGGCGAGAGCACGAACGAGCCCGAGCCTGCCAGCTTTCGACGCGTGATACGCCCCCATGCCAGAATGGCTGCGGAAGGCACCGGTCGATGAGGTCACGATAATGCGGCCATGGGCGCTCTTCGCCAGCACGTCAGCCATGCGCTGTGCCACAAGAAATGGCGACCTCAGGTTGAGCGCCCTCGTTCGATCCCACAAATCGACGGTCCAGTCAGCGAGGGGTCGAGCATCCGGTCGTCCGGCGTTGTAGAACACGACGTCGAGCAGACCGCCGGTCGACACGAGTGCGGCGTCGACCGCATCCGTCACTCCCTCGGCGGTCCCAAGATTGCACTCGATGAATCGGGCAGTACCCGGGCCAACCTCCGCGCAGAGTGCCACCCCTGTCGGGCGGTCGATGTCGACGAGGGTGACATCCGCCCCCTTCTGACGAAAACCACGCACGACGGCCGTGCCAATCCCCGACGCGCCACCCACCACGAGCACCGCGGTCATGGCTGATGCCCGAACACTGACGACTCGATGCCGGCAAGCGCACATCGCTCGTCGTCGGTCGAGACGGTGCCGCTCACTCCTACGGCGCCGACGAGCCGGCCCGCCACGAAAAGCGGGACACCGCCGGGGAAAACGATCGCTCGTCCGCCGAGCGTACCAGCGAGTCCCCAATCCCCTCCCCCCGGGCGTGAACTCTCGGTCCAGGCGCTTGTCGGCATGCCGAATGCCACGGCGGTATAGGCCTTGTCACCGGCTAGCGCCAGCGCACCGAGTTGGGTGTCGTCGTCCCGGGCCGTGACGACGGGGTTTCCACCCGAGTCGACGATGGCGTAGGAGAGGCGGAGCCCGTCGTGACGCGCGGCCGCTCTCACCCGCGCAAGGAGGTCCAAAGCGTCGTTGAGCGAGATTGCTGGGCCCGAAATCGGTGCACTTGAGAGAGCTGAACCGGGTGGGGGGTCGGTCACGTCATGCATGGGAGAGTCCTTGCTGTTGGCAGTGCAACGTTTGCGTATACAGTATATATTATGGACAGCATGGTCAAGCAATCACAGCAACCGAGGGCAGCAGCCTCGACGGCCCACCCGGCCGCCACCGCTGCTGCTCTGCGCGTGATGGCTTCGGGCGGGAACGCCGTGGATGCAGCAATCGCCGCGCAGGCCGTGATCTGCGTCGTGATGCCCGATGCCGCTGGCCTGGGCGGTGACGTGATGCAACTTGTGCGCATGCCCGATCATCGCGTCGAGGCTCTCACCGGCTCAGGCCGCAGCCCTGCAGCCGCCCCCAATCAATGGTTGTCGCAAGGCGGCAGCTCGGTCACCGTGCCCGGGATAGTCGACGGCTGGTGCACAGCGAGCGCCCGCTGGGGTCGTCTGCCGCTCGCGGCCGCACTCGCACCGGCCATCGAGATCGCTCGCGCCAGTCGGGCCAGCAGCCAGCTGATCGCGGCGCGAGAAGAACAACGGGCTCGCCTCGACGCTCACGGCGCGTCTGGGTGGTCCTTGATGAGGGCCCAACCCGGCCACTGGTGGCACCAGCCCGAGCTCGCCGACATCCTCACATCGATCGCGTTAGACGGGCGCGACGCGTTCTACGCCGGCGCCGCGGCGCAAGCGATAGTCGACGCGACACGGCACTACGGGGGCTCGTTGAGTCTGGATGATCTGGCTTCACACAACTCAGAAGTCGTGGACCCGGTCTCGATCGACTGGCAAGACGGTGCGTTGCATGTGCAGCCGGCCCCCTCGCAGGGCGTCCTCCTCGCCATGGCGGCACAGTGGCTCACGCGCTCTACGATCGACCCGGCAGATCGCGAGCACGCGCTCGTCGAGGCCACTGAGGCGGCTTTCCAGTTCAGGGATTTCGCTGGTCGACCACCCGGCCGACTGCTGTCGGAGCCGCTCGAAATCGACCTGTCGGTCGCGCAACACCGAGCGGGCCCGAGGGGCTACCTGCACACCGCCGGGGTGGCTGTAGCCGATTCGGAGGGATGGGTGGTCTCCTCGCTCGTCAGTGTTTTCGACGACTTCGGATCGGCCGTGCTGGTACCGGAACTGGGCTTCGTCCTCAACAATCGGGCCGCCGGATTCACTTCTGGCGACAACGCTCCCCGCGCATCCGCCCGGCCGGTGCACACGCTGGCACCCGCGATGCTGTCGATTGGCGACACCGCCCTCGGGTTGGCAACTCCGGGAGCGGATGGCCAGGTACAGACCATTCTGCAGGTACTCAGCAGCCTGACGGCAGGGGCCGAAGGGCTTCGAATCGCCGAACTCGACGACGCCATCGCCCGACCGCGCTGGCGCAGTCAGGATGGCGGGCTGTTGATCGAAGGCGACCATCCGGATCGACTCAATCTGGGTGCGCGCGGACACCGGATCGAGACGCGTCTGCCGGGGGATGCGATTTTCGGAGCGATGGTTGCAGCTGGCACCACCGGCGGCGCGCCGTTTGCCGCAGCCGACCATCGCCGTGGAGTGACCAAGGAGGTCCAATGATCGACGCCACTATTGCCGCGCTTGTGCGAGAAGATGCGGAAAGCCGGCGCGAGGCGCTTGTCGCCCTATGCACCGACCTGGTGGCCGCTCGAAGCGTCAACCCGCCAGGCGATACACGCGACGTCGCTCGGGTGGTGCTCGACGCCATAACCGCCTTGGGCCAGAGCGCGAGCCTCGTGCACGCCATCGAGCGGATGCCGTCGGTCCTGGCGCGCCTCGACTCCGGACGACCGGGTCGCCACCTCGTGCTCAATGTGCACCTCGACACCATGCCGCCGGGAGACGAAGACGCATGGACCGTTCCAATCTGGAAGCTCACCCGCCGGGACGGGCGACTCTGGGGTCTCGGCATGGGCAACATGAAGGGCGCAGTGGCGGCGATGATCCACGCCTTCGGAATGCTCGCCGACCGTCGGGACAGTTGGGCTGGCTCCATCACCTTCACCGCGGTGAGTGACGAAGTCGTCTTCGGACCGCATGGGGCCGCGCACCTACTGGCCACGCTCCCCGGCCTCCTCGGCGATGGAATGATCTGCGGCGAAGGCGCCGGATTTCGTCGTCTCGCGATCGGCGAGAAAGGCGTGCTCTGGCTCGAACTCCGGGCTAGCGGCGACCCGGGGCACTCCTCCTCAGTGCTCCCGGGACGATCTGCGTCGGCGCGCATCGCCCGCGCGATCACAGCTGTCGATTCGCTCACCGCATCGGGTCACCTGCCCGCCGACCTGGTGATCGCCGACCCCGAACGCGCACTCGCACTTACCGCGAATGTGGGAACCGTCGTAGCCGGCACCTTCATCGGACAGGTCGCGACCGACGCGGTAGCCGAAGTCGATCTCAGGCTGCCCCCCGGCATCACGATTGATCAGGCGCAAGAACTGGTCGAGGCGGCAATCGCCTCCGCTAGCCCAGAACAATCAGTGACCGTCCGAAGAATAAAGGGATGGGACCCCGCGGTCACCGACCCCGCCTCGGCGATCGTGTCGTCATGGGGGCGGGCAGAGGCGGCGGCCGGCGAACATCCTGCTCCGTTCGCCGTTCGGCTCCCCGCAAGCGATGCGAGCCGGTGGCGATCCGCTGGCACAGACGCGATCTGCTTCGGGCCCCAACCGACGCTCTCGGCCGGAATCGACGACTACGCTGACGAAGACGAGGTTGTGCGCTGCGCGATGCTGTACACGCTGACCGCCCTCGACTTTCTGTCGAGCGAGAGAACGGATGCCGCAGATGTCACTCCGGCCAAGCACGGATAACGTTTCGAGCACGCGAGGATCAATCGAAACCGGATCGCTTCCGGCCCAGATCCACCGGGCACTCGAGGAGGCGATCATCGCGGGCGAACTCGCGCCCGGAAGCAGGGTGCTCCCCGACGAGATCGCCGAGAGTTACGGCGTCAGCCGCATCCCGGTGCGCGAGGCATTGAGTTCACTGCACGAGGCCGGCTGGGTCGAGATCAGGCCCCGCTACGGCGCCTACGTTCGCGCCCGCAGCCGCAGCGAACTTGCTCAGCTCTTTGAGGCGCGAGCCGGCATCGAAAGCGAGCTGGCGCGGCTGGCTGCCGTCCGCGGAGACGACCAGGCATTCACCCGCCTGCGAGCATCGGTAGCGCGTACCGCTCGAGCCGCGAAGAAGCCCGACCCGCACGAGCTCGGAGCTGCCGCGGTCGAGTTCAACGCTGCACTGCGCGCGGCATCCGGCAATCACGTGCTCTCCGGGTTGTCGCTCACTCTCGAGAAGCGCGCACGCTTCTACTTCTCACCCATAGCGAGCGCCCTCGGAGACGAGTGGGCAGAGGGCCAGATGCGGCTTCTGAAACTGCTGGAACTGCGGAATGCCGACGCGGCCGCCCGCTCGGCTCGACGCCACATCGTGGAGACAGGCGAAGCCGTCTCCCGTCTACTACCGTCCGACGCGTTCACCGACTAACTTCGCCGGGACAGTCATCGACCGGCGGGAACGGATGTTGTAGTCAGACCAGCGCACCCGGCGCGTTCGCGCCCAGTATTCGCTCACCAGGGCAGGCCAGTTCTGCGTATTCGTGCCGTCGGCGGTCGTGAACCAGTTCGCGCATCCGGTCACCCACACCGATCTGGCACTGCGCGCGGCAAGCTGTCTGGCGAACTTCGCGCCCACGTCGCTGCGCAGATCCATCGTGAACGGCCCACTACGCTTCCAGCGGCGAATCACGGATCGCAGATAGTTCGTCTGGAACTCGAGCATCATCAGCACCGAGTTCCACGCAGGATTCGTATTCGGCCCGTACATGAGAAACAGGTTCGGGAACCCGGTCATGGCCATCCCGAGATAGGCGTTCGGGGTTTCCCGCCACGCCGCGCCGAGTTCGTGACCACCCTCGCCCACGACGCGGATGCCAGGCAAGAAGGCGGTGGTGCGAAACCCCGTTCCGTAAATGATGACGTCAGCCTTGATATCTTCACCGCTCATCAGACGCACCGAGTTCGTTGTCACCTCGGCGACGGCAGAGTCGCTCAGCGTCACCTGGGGTAGCTGAAGTGTGGCGTACCAATCGTTCGAGACCAGAATGCGCTTGCATCCATAGCGGTCCTGCGGATTAACTCGCTGATGCAATTCGGCATTGGGCACCCACCCAGCCAAGTCTCGCTGATAGGCACGTTCAGCGCCGGCCACCAGCTTGGGCCAGCGAACAAGGCGCGGGGTGCTCAACTCTTTCGACAGATAGCCACGATAGCGCGCTAGTCGGGCCCGAAGGGGTGAACCGCCGCCACGTGTCTCAAGTGCTCCCTTGCTGAGCACGTAACCCGGCGAACGTTGGAGCACCGTGACCGACGCCGCGCGGTCGGCGATCGCTGGAACAACCTGGATGGCACTCGCCCCCGCACCAACGACAACGACCTTCTTGCCATCGAGACAGACGTCGTGACGCCACTGCGCCGTGTGAAACGCGGCGCCAGCGAACGAGCCGATTCCCGCGAGCACCGGGATCGCCGGTGTGCTCATCTGGCCGAGAGCGGCCACCACGATATCCGCCTGAGCTGTCACGCCGTTCGCGAACTCAAGATTCCAGACGGCAAACTCGTCGTCGAATGTCATGGCAACAAGGTCGTGATCGAAGCGGATACGGTCGTCAATTCCGAATCGCGTCGTCGTCGCCGCGATGTAAGCGAGGATCTCGGCCTGCCCCGCGAAACGCCGCGACCAGTCGGGCTTAGGCGCGAACGACCAGGAATAGAGAAAGGAGGGCACATCGCACGCCGCGCCCGGATAGTCGTTGTCGCGCCAGACCCCGCCGACCCCGGCGGAACGCTCATACACCCTGACGTCAGCACCATCCTGCGTAAGGCGGATCGCCGCCGTCAAACCCGCGAACCCGGCTCCGATGACCGCGACGCGCGGGACGAACGCGGAACTCTCAACTGCTGGTCTGTTCTTCATACTTTATATTCTATCCACAATGCGTGAAATTGCCAGCCCAACGCTCGGCCAAGCTCTCGGGCGCCAGATGCCGCACCGAAAACACCTTTTGCCCCACCGCCCGCTTCTTGACCTCGAACTTGAAATTCACTCCCCTGGCCGACCAATCCCGTAAGCCGAGGAAGGTTACGGCACGGTCCCAAGTCCGTCCTCGACACCACCCACGTCCAGTTCAAAGGCCAAGAGACTTCCCTCGGTCACGACGCGGGCGCCAGCGGACCACTTTTCAACGAGCGTCGACACCCCCGCCAACACCCAACCGCTATCAAGGTCATGGCCGGGCATACCCAATCGCCGGCGAAGTGCAG
>Ga0105047_10019674_pt1 | contig 10403 bp, 11 predicted proteins | sample MAT04_FD_78384 | JGI IMG/M metagenome (GOLD analysis project Ga0105047, IMG submission 78384) | Freshwater microbial communities from Lake Fryxell liftoff mats and glacier meltwater in Antarctica - MAT-04 (megahit assembly) | ecosystem: Environmental > Aquatic > Freshwater > Ice > Liftoff... | reverse complement strand
TGCCATTCCGGACAATCCGGGGAACCGGTTTCACCTTCGAAGATGATGGTTTTCATGACGACTCTCCTTTACGAAATGCGCCCCCACGGGCGCGGTTGATTTCGAAAGGGAGTAGCCAGTGCAGCGGGCAATAATGATTTTTTCGGACGACTATTTGTCCGCCCTGGCGGCCCTCCTGTATGGAGTGTGTATCGTGTACACTGCCACTTCATGAACAGCGCGGAATTAATCAAGCAGATGGAGCAGGCAGGCTGGAAGTTACGTGGCGTGAAGGGATCGCATCACATCTTCACGCACCCTGAGCGACCGGGTCATCTGAGCGTGCCGCATCCGCGCAAGGACTTGGGTGTGGGCCTGGCCCATAAGCTTCTGAAGCAGGCTGGCTTGAAGGAGTAAGACCATGAGATATCCGATTGCCATTGAACCCGGTGACGACACGCACGCTTGGGGCGTGGTGGTGCCCGATCTGCTCGGCTGTTTTTCGGCGGGCGATACCCTGGATCAGGCCATCACCAATGCCAGCGAGGCCATCACATTGTGGATCGAGACGGTGTTGGATGATGGGGGCAACATCCCGAAACCTGGAAGCGTTTGCGCGCATCGGGAGAATCCGGAATTCGCCGGCTGGATTTGGGCTCTAGCGGAGGTGGATCCGGCCCTGCTGGAAGATCAGACCGAGCGGGTGAACATCACCCTACCACGCCGCGTGCTCGCCCGGCTGGATGCCAAAGCACGCGCGGCGGGAGAGAGTCGTTCCAGCTTCATCGCACATCTGGCATTGATGGCCTGAGCGTAGGCGGTAGGGTTCATTCCTCAAGCGCTTGAAAAGGGGATACGAAATGGAAAAACGGCTCATTGACGGTATCGAAGTGCAGCGCAGTTCCGGCAACGTATCTGCCGATCTTGGTCTACCTGACGCCGAAAAGCTCAAGATCAAGGCCGATCTGGTTATTGAGATCAGGAAGGCTATGCGTCACCTATATCTAACTCAACAAGCGGCGGCAAAGCGCATGGGGATTACCCAACCGAAGGTGTCCGACATGATGCGCGGCGACCTCACCAATCTTTCCGAGCGCAAATTGATGGATTGCTTGAACCGACTCGGCTACGACTATGGCCGGAGAGGTGATCCAGTCATGCGGAATCTGCCGTAACAACTCATCGAAAGTACATAACTCGATAGCCTCCAGCCTGCCAAGCCAATAGCAGCCCGCAACGGGGTCCAGTTTCAGCGCATCCGCGAAGGCTTCCAGGGTGGTCATTGGGTTCTTGCTGGAATGTGTTTCATACAAGCCGGAACGCGCACGCGAAAAAAAGTGTTCAACCGAACGACCGATGTCACGAGTGTTCAAGCGTTCAATCCGCACTGCATCGGATTCGTTCCGTCCCAGGCAGGAAGCGTGGTCAAAGCTGGCGGCCAGGGTCAGTCCCTGGTCTGGAGTCCAGATCAGTCCTCAGTTCTCGTGGTGCCGATCCTGATTGCCTACCAGTGCGTCCAGCAGCAAATAGCCCGCGAACACACCAACCGCGCTGGTGACTTCATCTGGTTCAGGCCACGCAAGCGGCAGCCCAACGCCCGGACTGCGTAGTACGGCAACCACCCGGCGCAACGTGTGCTGGCTGTCTCGATAGCTCGCCACCGGGTCGTATTGATCGAACACCTTGGCCAACAGTTCGTTGCCGTGGATCAGACGTCCATTTTCCGGAACGATGGAAGGCGTCACCACACCTTGTCGCCCTCGCCAAAGGGCAAGCGCATATTCCGCGTGTGGCAAACCTAGCAGGCTTGCCACCTCGCAACTAATTTTCTCCGCCCAGTTTTCGCCGGTGCCGGGGCGGCCTTCTTTGAACAACATCCGTCGCTCCGCATCCAACCGAAACCAGAACTTCGCCTTGGTACCCAGTTGTTCAAGTTGGGTAGAGGCATCTGTGGGAACGTCGAGGACTTGGTAAGTCATGCCGGACTGGCTGGCTCAGGTTTGTGGGGTTGCTGCCAGAGGTGGAGAAACAGTCTTTGCATTGAAGGTAAGGCAGCGGTTTCTAAACCACATCAAATATCACGCTCATCGGTTCAGTACCGCTGTGGCTTCTATAGGTTACTGGCCCGTAGTAAACGAATCTCGCCGCTGTGCCCCCCGCCAGCCTGGCCTCGCGGACAAATAAATGGATGCTGATGCCAAGCCGCTGGTGTTCGATGATCTCTTTGCCGCGTTTGTTGATAGGCGAAGTGGAATTCTGGCTTTGCCAATGAAAACTGTGTTCGTCAATCCAATGGTCGAGATAGCGATGATCTGCAGCACGTCCTTGCTTGTTTAAGGTAACCAAAAGAATGTGGGCGTTCTTCGCCTTGAGTACGACATGGCCGGTGTTCCAGTTGCCGGGATTGAATGTCTCGCCAAATAGTGGAGGGATTTCCTCCCTCAACCAAGCTTGTCCTATCGCCATTTCCAGAGGATCGATCACCGCCTTGAACCTGGCCAGGGTTTTCATTTCATCGCTTGCTGGCAGCTCGCGGTAATCGGGGTTGTTGGCCTTGAGGTTGTAACGCCCATCAGACGTTTTTGTGACGACACGCAACAAATACTGGCTGTCACCACTTTCATCTTGCCGTTCTATCGCCATGATCTGGCCAGTTATCGAACCCGCACTGCCGGGACTGACATGCTCCAGCAACAAATAATCGCCGTCCCGGATGGGTTGTTTTCCGCCATCCATGGAATTGCCCGAAGCCCGCGCGATGAAATGCCTCGCAGCTTCCAGACGGCCGTATCCCGCGCCTAAAGCGCGAAATTCTTCCGCATCGGCGCTGCCTGTCCTGAAATGGCCGCAAGCAATTTTGAGATTGGGAAAATAGGGCAACTCCGTTCTGGATATTGCAGAAGTTGCTGCTGGCCGACGAAAAGGAATGACGTTGTCCGCCGTTTCCTCAGGGGCATGCCGCACCTCATAGGCTGCAAGACGGTAATCCACCAACTCCTGGACTAAAGAGGAAAACACTTCAACCTGATCTGGTGCCACGCTGAAAGTTGCGGTTAAACGGGTATCCGACACGGTGAAATTGGCGTTGGTCGCCGGGGTCCGATTCGCGCCTATCCATGCCGCAACCGGATTACTTCGCCAATAATTTTGCCAGGCACCGCTAGTGCCATCCGCTAACTCGCGTTTGTCTGCAGGTAAATCAGCAAGCAATGGACGCCGGCGCTGGAGGACTTGCCATGACCGTTCGGCTAGCGAGGAAAGCTCGGGGGGTTGTCGCCAGCCATCGAGTTCTTGCAAAGCTTCCAACAACACCATCTTGTAACTCTTGGTTATGCTGGTGGTTTCCACTTCGCGCAGGAAGGCTCGGCATGACTTTGCCGCAGCGGACTCGGTTACCTCCAGGTCGTTCATGGCCTCAACCAACTCAAACCAACTGCCATACTGTTGCCGCATGCGGCTGAGATTGGCGCCAGCGCGGTAAAACTCACTCAGGCTCGGACGCCGGCCAAGACCTTGCTTGAGTGCCTGATATTCGTTTTGAGTGCCATCACTATCGAGGTTCTTCAAGAACTCAATCAGCTTGAGGTCGTAATTGATGTAACAACCCTCTGGCATTTGAACTCGCTGCTGCTCGACCTGGCGCGCGAATTCAGCCAATTGCCGATAGCTGGCACCGATGCCGAGCAACGCTGAAGGTTTGTGTAGAAAGCTGTGGTGGTTTCCGATGAAATCGAGCACCACCAATTGGTTTTTGCCCTCGACCTTGCGCAAACCACGCCCAAGTTGTTGAAGAAACAATATCTTCGATTCGGTCGGACGCAGCATCATCACCGTGTCGATGCTGGGTAAATCGACGCCCTCGTTGAAGAGATCAACCGAGAAAATCACTGCCAGACGGCCATCGCGCAATTGCGCCAAAGCATCGCCCCGGCCGAGATCGGAACCTGAATAAACAGCGGCTGCCACCACGCCAGCCTGGCTAAATTGCGCTGCCATAAAATCGGCATGACGGGTGGAAACGCAGAAAGCGAGGGTGCGTTGCTGGCCTCGTTGACGCCATTCACGCAAGGCATGGCGGGCCCGCGCCAATGTTGCAAGTTTGTTGGATAGTTGCTCCGGCTCGAAGCGGCCATTGCGCCAAGGAATTTCCCGGTAATCGACCGAATCGTCATAGATGCCGTAGTAATGGAACGGCGCAAGCAGGCCACATTCGATGCCGGCGAACAGGTTATGGGTAAAAACCAGGTTGTCATCGCACAACGACAAAATGTCTGATTGATCGGTGCGGTCAGGTGTGGCAGTCAGCCCGAGCAGGAAACGCGGGGCGAAATAGGCCAATACGCGTCGATAGGTTGCCGCAGCGGCATGGTGAAACTCATCGATGACGATGTAATCGAAATGCTGTGGCGAAAAGCGCTCAATGTGTGCTGTCCGGCTCAGGGTCTGTACCGAAGCACAGAGCACATCAACTTCCACATCTCTTACCTGTCCGGCATAAAAACCAACGCGCGATTTCGGACGAATACGCAGGAAGGTTTCAGCCGCTTGCGTAAGAATTTCCTCGCGGTGCGCAACGAACAACACTCGCCGCGCACCTGCTTGCTCGGCATCGAAGGCGGCAAGCCATGTCTTGCCCAAGCCAGTAGCCAACACCACCAGCCCACGGCGAAAGCCTTCCTGGCGTGTCGCGTGCAGCGCCGCCAAAGCGGCCAGTTGCACACTGGTTGGTTGTGGCAACGGCTCCTGCTCCAGACTTCCGGGTGCCACCGCACGTAATTGCGGCAGCCGGCGCGCTTCATAACGCTCGATCCAGGCGTCACTCAGCGCCACCGTTTTCGGGTGTGCAAACAGACTTTCAAAACGCCGCCTTGCCTCCAAAAATCCCGAATCGCCGGGATAGTCGATGCGGTAATTCCATTCCAAACCGTCCTGCAAAGCTTGCCGACTGATGTTGCTGGAACCGATGAACGCGGTGCCGTGAAGCTGGCCGGCTTCAGCATAGCGGGTGAACAAATAGGCCTTCATGTGGAAACTGCTATTGGCCGCTTCATACACTCGGACTTGCGCACCTTGTTCCTGTAACAGCAACAACAGGCGCAGTGCATCGGGATCGGTGACATCCAGATAATCGCTGGTCAGTACCCGAATTCTCGCTGCGGGCCGGGTCGTTTCAGTTTGAACCACAAGGGCATCATGCAAATCAGGCAACAGCAACCTTAGTCCGGTCGCTTTAATGAAGGCAACCGCGAAGTCGATCTCGGTGGCATGGCTAATCGATTTGCAAAGATGCGGCAAAAATGGGTTGTCGCCGCCAGTGAGCAGCTTGTCTGAGGCACTGTCGCCACGCACCGCAATTGCATTGATCCATTTTTCCTGTCGATCCTGTCGCTGGTCATCGGTTAACCAGGTTTCTATCGCATGCAACTGCGGCAACACCCGTAACCATTCGCGCAGATTGGTTTCACTCGTATCGGTGAAATGGCGCCCATCCTGCGCACGCTCGCCTTCACCCATTTTGAAACTGAGATAGAAAGCGCCCCCCGGCTTGAGTGCTGTCCACAACCGTTCAAGGGCAGCGGGAATCCCGGCCAACGGCAAGTGCAGCAAGCTGGCGCAGGCCCAAATACCGTCATAGCAATGACGCTCAACAATTCCGGCGAACGTATTGACCTCAACCGGCTGACCCAAATATTCCGAAGCCAGTTGCGCCAGGCGCGGCGAAGCGTCAAACGCTTTGACTTGATAGCCGCACGCCAAAAAAGCTTTGGCATCTCTCCCAGAACCGCACCCTGCATCCAGTATCAATCCACCGGGCTGGACATGGGCCAGGAACCGTTCATGCAGCGCTGACATATCGACGTTTGCGGTCTGGGCAAAGAAAGTCACTGCGTTTTTGTCGTAGTAGGCTTGGGTGTCGTTCATGGTGGGTTATGCAAACTAGCAATAATGCTGAGATGTCCAGCCGATAAAGTTCTGCGGTTCCTCAAACGCTTACATGGGTTTTGCCATACGCATTGCGGATGAAAAGCCAAGCATGATTGTTATGCGATTTTCTGTACCGGATTTTGAAAAAACAGTGAGCTGGTTTTGCAGTCCAAACACTCACGGAAAAACAAGTTGGCCTCTTTGCGTAGGCGTTCTTTGTGCCCATCCACGCCGCAGCCGAGTTTGATCGGTGTGTTGCCATCACACGACGCGCACTTGAAAAATAGCCATATTTTCCGTACTGGACCGACAGCTTTTCGCTACCGCAAGCACGGCACTTCATCGGCTCGCTGCCCCGCAGTTCTTGCTTTAGTTGAAGATTGATAGGTGAAGAGATTACCGGTGCTTCATCGACAATTTTCTGAATAGCGTTTAAGCCGAATTTCGCCATGTAGTCGATCTTGATCGGTGTGTGTCTGAGTAGAAGTTGTCGACCAATGTCTTCGATAGTTTCTGAGGCAACCATTTTGGTCATGCTGAAAGCACCGAGAATGCCACTATCATCAATATCTTTTCTAAGGGTTTTGCTCAGGCTATCCGCTTTGATGACACGGCTGGTATCAAATTTTTTGGGCCTATCTATCCGGGCGTTCGGGGCTATCAAAACAAGGGTCTGGAAGGACGGTGCAAGCCTTATCCCAAGCCTTGTCGGCATATTGATCTGATCGAACACATCTTTGAGAACAGCTATATGACGTTCGTTCTGCTCCAGCGGTGAAGGCATTCCTTCAAAAGTTTTCTTGTAGTCATTCCAACGCAGAAATTCGCCGTCTTCAGTGATCTTGATGCCTGCATTAAAGTGCTTGGTCTCAAAAACGTAGGCGTCGAGTAAACGGTTGATCATGAGGTGATCGATCTGAGCAACCCGGCCGTTGATTTCAAAGCGAAGGTCATGCAGCACGACCCGTTTCTTTAATGCCGCATTTTCAAAGTCGATGAAGTAAGCAGATTCTTGCTCGCCTTTTATGCCAGCGCGCATCAACCTCAGTTCAAGCTCAATCCGGTTTTTCGCAGAAGTTGGCGCTGCGGCAAGCAAGCTCTCCAATTCGGCAATGGCCGATTCATTTGCTCGGTAAGGTTTCAATATCAATGTTATTACTCCATTCGTGTTTTTGCTGCGATCACGCGTTGCTGCCAAACCGTAGATAAACGATTGCATCAAGCTTGTGCGTAATCATTGGGTTTGAAATACAGAGTCCCGATGTCCCGCGAGAAAAGCCTTGTCCGGGTAAAACCGTTCCGGCATTTTCAACGACTTGCCCTCGAAACCAGCGAAGTTGTCTCGTATGTTTTGATTGGTGAAATGGTCCTTTAGTCGTTTGCTCAAAATCAGCCGGTAATCGTCATCGAACGCGATCAAGCCTTGGTCGAAAGCACCGTCGTGAAGGCGAGATAAGCACAGTCCATTGCGCGGGTTGACGCGCTGCTCCGGATGACTGGCCCAGGGCAGGATATGGCTGGCCACCAGCAATTCGGCGATTGGGTTGCCGGTGACGCAGCATTGCGCTTGATAGGCTGACAGGACAACACGCCGGAAGAAGCTTTGCGCTAAACGGACTCTGATTTTTCGCTCGGTTTCCGTCTGGATTTCTGCGGCCGGGGCCGTATCGCTTGGTTGCGTTGTCTGGCCCGAACAAATGCTTTCCCGCAGCGCTTCGCTTTCAATCGCCAGTCGCTGCCAATCCTGATGAAATTCTTGCCAAACCTGCCGGTCAAGTCGGCTGGCACCTGGTAGCCCCTTGACGCCTCGCGCTAGTTCTTCGGGGTCGAGTGAAGTCAGATTATTCAGCTTCATCGCCACGCTTCCTGGCGTGCGCTTAAGCGCTTGCGCCATTTCGATGACTTCCGGTGCCCGACTATGTTGCCGTCCAAAAGGAATGCGGCAGTACAGGTTCATGGCCAGGAGAAGTTCGTCACGCGTCCAATTCAAAGTCGTTCACCTAACCTCAAGCTCGGGTTGGAGCCGCTTGAAAACCTCTTTCCCATGCCAGGCCAGAAAATCACCCGCGGGCAGGTAGTCCCGGCTTTGTGGCTTGATCAGCGGGTTGCCGTGCTGCGCCAGCAACGTGTTTTTGGTGGCTTCGCCGCCCGCTTCCTGCTGGCTGAACACCAGCGTGTAGCTGTCGGGCAGGATGGTGAAAGCGCCCAGGTCGAAAATCTTGTGGTGCAGGGTGCACAAGGCCAGGCCGTTGGTTTCTACATCCGGCCCGCCGGCCTGAAACCATTTGATGTGGGCGGCTTCCAGGCCGATGGTTTGCTGTTCCAGGCGCAGGTCGAAGCCGCAGACGCAGCAGCGATATTCGTAGGCGCGCAGTACTCGCTCGCGGAAACCGGGATTGCGGTTGCGGCGGTTGTATTCGATGTTTTCGGTTCTGGCATGGCGGGTATCCGCCAGACTCAGGCCCACGGTTGCGAGGATGTCGCTGTGCAGTGTTTCAGGAAAGTGTGCATCCAGGATGCGCCGGGCTACTTCCTGCAGCAGATCAGGTTCATGTCGCAGCGCGGCTTGCACATCAGGGGCGAAACCGGCGGCGATGTGGTTCTGCCTGAGTTCGGCCAAGCTGGGTGTGGCACCGCGCGCTCGATCAAGAATGTTGGCCGGACCGGCGAGTTGCCAGAGTCCGCCGTCGGCATCCGATGCCAAGTGCCAGAAAGGGAGGTGCCGATTCTTGCCGGCGCCGGAAGGGCCGAATTCGTCTATCAGTGTTTTCAGGGGGGCGTCGATCTGGCTGAACTCGACAATCGGCGCTTCGCCACGCTGGAGACGGCCCAGCGCAAGCAGGACAAGCAGCGGTTTGTGCGGGGCGCGCCTGTCGCCTTGCTGCCAGACGCGAATGCGGTCGAATATCTGGAGAACCTGGGCGCGTGTCATCGGCATTGCTTTGTGCTCTTCGGATGGTGCTGGTGGGATAGCCCAACCCGATTTTGTTTGCCGACAAACACGGATGCCTTCCTTTGCGATGAATGGGCAACCATCTGGTTGCCTTTTACGCTGGGCATTCTCCCACCCGGCTCAGCCCCGGTATATATGGCGAAAGTTATAGAGATTCCGGCTTGCTTCCGCCCTTTCCATCGTGAAACTGCGTCTTGCCCTGCGCTGATTTGCGCCGCAAGAAAGCCGGTGCGTCGCCGTCGCTGGCGATGGACGCCATTTCTTCCTTGGCCGCCAGGCGGGTGTTCATCCGGCGTGAGGAATAGCGCGCTTCTTTGGCGAAGCGGGCCTGGTCTTGCTGACGGGCCAGTTCGGCCATGCTGTTCAGCACTTCCTGTACCCAGGGATTGTCGGCGAAGCGCTGTTTGGCGTCTGAGTCCCTGACTTCCATGGACTTGTTGGCGTTGTCTGGTTGTTTGGTCATTACGCCGAATTGGCGGTTGCGGTACGCTGATTATTCGGCATATAAACACCTATGCATCTATACACCAACCAACCCTTGAAGGAGCACACCATGAATTCAGTCCGCTGGAACCTCGCGGTATCCGCTGAAACAGACCAGACGTTGCGCATGTTTCTGGCCAGCCAAGGCGGTGGCAGGAAGGGGGATTTGTCGCGCTTCATCGAGGAAGCGGTGCGAGCGCACATCCTGGAGTTGAGCGCGGAGCAGGCCAAAGCCGACAACCAGAAGGTCAGCGAAGGTGATCTCGCCACAGCGGTGGATGAAGCACTGGTCTGGGCCAGGCGTTCGTAATGCGGGTGGTTCTGGACACCAACATTCTGTTCAGCGCGCTGATCTCGCCACACGGACCGCCGGATGCCATCTATCGCGCCTGGCGGTTGGCGCGTTTTCACTTGATCACATCGGATGCGCAACTGGAGGAAATTCGCCGTGCCAGCCGCCATCCGAAGTTTCAATCCATTTTGCAGCCGGCCAGGGTGGGTGTGATGGTCAACAACATGCAGCGCGCCATCGTGCTGGAAAACTTGCCCGACACGTTCACAACCACTGACCCGGACGATGCGTTCTTGCTGGCCATGGCTTCTATCGGCCAAGCGGATTACCTGGTCACCGGCGACAAACGCGCGGGCCTTTTGCAACGCGGACATCTGGAGCGCACGCGCATCGTGACGGCCACTGTTTTCTGCGCCGAAGTGTTGTAACGCTTGGCTGGCGGGATGGGTGGCTTTGTCAGGCCTCTCGTCTGCCGTCCGATGCCGGATTGCTGGACATTCCCCCACCTGCCCCCAATCCCGGTATCTATGGCGAAAGTCAGTGTCAAACCGGCTTGTTCTCATCTCGCCCGTCGCGAAACTGCGTCTTGCCCTGAGCTGATTTGCGCCGCAGGAAAGCCTGTGCGTCGCCGTCGCTGGCGATGGACGCCATTTCTTCCTTGGCCGCCAGTCGGGTGTTCATGCGGCGTGAGGAATAGCGGGCCTCTTTGGCGAAGTGAGCCTGGTCTTTCTGCCTGGCCAGTTCGGCCATGCTGTTCAGCACTTCCTGCAC
>Ga0105047_10019670_pt1 | contig 10405 bp, 5 predicted proteins | sample MAT04_FD_78384 | JGI IMG/M metagenome (GOLD analysis project Ga0105047, IMG submission 78384) | Freshwater microbial communities from Lake Fryxell liftoff mats and glacier meltwater in Antarctica - MAT-04 (megahit assembly) | ecosystem: Environmental > Aquatic > Freshwater > Ice > Liftoff... | reverse complement strand
ATCCGGCTCGAGTTATGTTGGCGTGGTGGTTGTGTGGCGTTTGGGCAGTCTGCGGCGCAATCGCATATGGCGCGCTCGTATCCAGATTGCCAATGTCGGGAGGCGAGTACCTGTTTCTCAGCCGATTTTGTCATCCATCGATCGGGTTTCTAGCCGGCTGGATTTCGTTGATTGCAGGATTCACAGCACCGATCGCCTTGGCCGCCAAGGGAGCAGCCCTCTATGGTGCCGGCAAACAAGATCCGCTTACTGAACAATGGATCGCGGCCGGCGTGATCATTGCCGCGACGTTGGCATATCTTCTCGGTGTCAACATTGGAGCTCGAATACAGAACGCGATTGTGGCGATGAAACTGTTGCTTCTTGCGATGATTATTTTGTTCGCGTTCACAGTTGCTAGTTCCACTGGGTGGAAGGGGGATACGCTGCCAGGTCGCGATCCAGGCTGGTTGCCAGAAAATCTTTCAGCTTGGACGGTCTTGCTTGGATCGATGTCATGGGTCGCACTCAGCTACACGGGGTTCAATGCTGCAGTCTATGTCGCGGGCGAGGCAAAGGACGCTGCTAAAAACGTTCCACGCGCGATGTTGCGAGGAACCTTGGTTGTGACGGTAATCTACCTATTACTCAACGCAGTGTTTGTTTACGCGCCGGCTCCGGAACTGATCGCTGGTAAGGAAGAAGTTGCGGCGATAGTTGGTCGCGACATCGGCGGCGCGTCGTTTGAAAGGCTAGTGCGATTTACGATTACGCTGGCAATGTTGACCAGCGTCTTTGCGATGTTGTTTGCGGGTCCGCGTGTTTACCAAAAAATGGCTGAAGACGGTGTGATGCCCAAGCTCTTTAAGTCCGATGGTCCAACGCCGAGGCTGGCAACTTTGTTTCAGGCCGCGTTGAGTATTGCGGCTGTATTTGCAGCCGACTTGTTGGAGTTGATGACTTACCTTGGACTAACGCTTTCCGCTTGCGGCGCTTTAGCTGTGATGTCATTGTGGTGGATGCGAAAGCGTTTGCCAAACTCCCAGCCTCTTCAGTGGTGGGAGAATTTGGCGTTAAGTATCTACGTGCTAATTACGCTCGCGATTCTGGCTGCGTCCTACATAACGAAAAACGACCAATTCAATGGGATGCTGATTACTTTTGGAGTCGGAATTCTACTTTATGCGGGCTGGAGTTGGGTGACGTTTGCACGTAAAAAATCGAACTGATTTCCATAAACGCCGCTGCGAGTAGTCTCGGTCGCGAGCGACGTAGGATGGAACCATTGTCCCGTCCGATAGAAAATTCCGTCTCATCCGCGACCCCTAAAGCACCCCTAAGGCGTCGCGGACCAACGACACAAAAAGATCGCTCGGGACAAATGGTCCCAAGCTACGTTTGACACCGCAACCCGCTAGGTTTTTAATATTTTGTTCACCGTCGGCGCAAACTGACTATTATCGGAAACTGCATAGCAAACGACCTCCCCATTGGAATCAAAGAATGTTGCTTCATGAAATGACGTGGCCAGCCATCGATGGCCTTTCAAAAGATACACCAGTCGTGATTCCAATCGCGGCAGTCGAACAACACGGCCATCACTTGCCGATCTATACCGACAGCCTGCTGTGCGGTGAAATTGTTCGACGCGTAGAGCAAGCGATGAGCAACCAAGTACTGATCGCGCCTTTAATGTGGCTGGGGAATTCGCACCACCATATGGACTTTGCAGGTACCCTATCTGCATCTCCACGTGTCTATTTGGATCTCCTGGTCGGCTTGCTGGATAACTTGATCACGCATGGATTCAGACGCCTGTTGATCTTGAACGGGCATGGCGGGAACGATGTTCCGGGTAAACAAGCTATTTTTGAAGTGCGCCAAGATTATCGTGAACGCAATGACTTACTACTGCTGTTCACAACATACTGGTCATTGGGAACCGAGCCTTGGAAGTCGGCGCCCGACATTCAGCAACGTGAAATGGGACACGCTTGCGAATGGGAAACTTCGATGATCTTGCGGATCGCACCGCATCTGGTCGGAGACTACAAGAACGCAGCAGTTGTTGAACCCGGCAATCCGTTTACTCCGGCGTCTCGTGGTTGGATCACCAAGGATCGGACAGTGCCAGGGCACATTGGTTGGCCACATTTGGCATCGGCGGAAAAAGGCGAAGCTCTATTCGCCGCGTTCAGCAACGACGTTCAAAGTTTGCTACAACGTATGCTTCGCTGGGACGGTATTTCTTGGGAGGGTTAGCATGATTGATCGTCGTGAGTTCGCTAAAACGATTGCCGCAGGTTCACTTTGCTTGACGGCATTTGGAGCAGTCACCCGAGCGGTTACTCGGGCCGCCGAGCCGCGGAAGAAGATCGCATTTCTAGGCACCGATGTATACCAGCATTCTCACTCGCAGCATTTTCTCGATCGATTCGCGATGGGCTATGCGATGGGTGGCAAGTGGCACTCACCGAGAGTCGAGTTAGCCTCAGTTTACATCGATCAGTTCAACGAACGAGATATCGGCAAGCAACGTATTGAGCGCTATGGATTAAAGCAATTTCCGAGCGTTGAAGAAGCCTTAACGTTGGGCGGTTTGAAACTAGCCGTGGATGGCGTAATCATCATCGGTGAACATGGTCAGTATCCTAAGAATGATTTGGGCCAGACTTTGTATCCCCGATACGAATGGTTCAAAAAGATTGTCAATGTCTTCGAGGCCAGCGGTCGCGCGGTACCGGTCTTCAACGACAAGCACTTATCTACCGATTGGGGACAGTGTACTGAGATGGTCGCAGATGCAAAGCGACTGAAGTTCCCCTTCTATGCGGGTTCATCTCTGCCCGTTACTTGGCGTCTGCCAGGCTACGAACTGCCGCTGAACACGCCGCTTAAGGAGAGTGTTTGCGTAGCATATGGCGGCGTTGACAGTTATGACTTCCACGCTTACGAAACGGCACAGTGTGTTTCTGAGCGTCGGCAGGGTGGCGAAGTAGGCATTCGCAGCATGCACGCTGCAAAGGGTGAAAAACTTTGGGCGTTGCTCGACGCACCCGCTCGTGCTACGACGCGTGAACTTTTTGTTTCAGCACTGACGCGCAGCCACAATCTGCCGGTCGATAACGGTTACCCAACCGCACCGCTAACCTACGAATGGGCCAAAAAAGCCCTTCCGGATACGATCGGGTTTCTAGTTGAACATCGAGATGGTTTCCGTACCGGCGCGTTCCTGACTTCGATACGCGATTTCAATTATGCAGGTATGCGTGCAGATACGGGCGAGATCATCGGCTGCCAAATGTAATTGCCAATGCCAGGCAGCAGCGCGACGACCGCCGACTTCTTCACACCGCTGATTCGTCACGTTGAAGACATGATAATCTCCGGTTCGACGATCTATCCTCTTGAAAGAACCCTGTTAACCTCGGGAATGGTGATTGCCGGCGTGCAATCGCTGGCTGCCGAAAAATTGATCGAGACGCCGGAGATGGCCATCGCCTATCGAGCACCAGAAGCGTCCATGTTCTATCGTGTATAAAAGTTATTCCTTCGCTTAGAGAATTACTATGTCAATTGAAAATTCAAGTCAAACTTCGCAGCGATTCACACGCCGTGCGTTTTCGGCGATTGGTACAGCGACACTTGCGGTCGGCCTCTCACGTGCCACTTATGCAGCGACGTTGGAAGACAACTGGATCGATGCGCATGTTCACGTTTGGACACCCGACACGAAGAAGTACCCCTTGGCGGCCAAATTCAAAGTTGCTGACATGCAACCGCCAAGCTTCACGCCGGAAGAGTTGTTCGCGCACTGCAAGCCAGTCGGCGTGAAACGCGTTGTCTTGATTCAAATGAGCTTTTATCAGTTCGACAATCGTTACATGCTGGACATGATGGCTGCGCATCCGGGAGTCTTCTCGGGCGTTGGGATCGTCGATCATCAAGCCAGCGATGTGGCCGCGAAAGTGCGTGAGCTCAGAAAGGCTGGCGTGCGGGGGCTTCGTGTTTACTCAGAAAGCGTTGCGAAGCCAGGCAAGGAAATGGAGAATTTGTGGAAGATTGCCGCTGATGAAAATATCGCTATTTGCAATCTAATCAATCCGGCAGACATCGGAGCAGTTGACAAACTGTGCGAGAAATTTACTGCAACAAAAGTGGTCATCGATCACTTCGCCAGAATCGGCGTAAGCGGCACGATTGAAGTTGAAGCGTTGGCCGCTCTTTGTCGATTGGCTCGGTTTCCGACTGTGCATCTTAAAACTTCGGCATTTTATGCATTAGGAAAGAAAGCAGCGCCCTATGACGATCTGGGTCCGATGATTCGTCAAGTCCGCGATGCATTCGGAGCAGATCGGATGATGTGGGCCAGCGATTGTCCCTACCAAGTTCAAGGCGAACACGCTTACGCGCCTGCCATTGCCCTCGTTCGCGACAGGCTAGATTTTTTGTCAGCCGCCGAAAAGCAGTCTATCCTACGAGGGACGGCTGAGAAGTTGTTTTTTGCTTGATCTTGTACTGTAGTCGCGACAGCACCTGAAATCTCAAATCTCAAATCTCAAATAGCTTATTTCCGTCGGTAATAAGTACTTACCCGTACTTACCCCATTTGGCTACCCCAAAACCAAAACCGGAATAAGTCAAGCGAACCAAGATAAGTCCCTCGGACAAGTTGTCCAGACTGGGGACACTTAACTTGACAAGCCAGGAATAACTCCGAAAACAAGGAGTTCTGGCTTAGAGGATTTTGGGATTTGTCGTACTCGTACTCAGTGATGTAGAATCGAATCGTCGGGGCAAATCGGATCTTAAACGCATTGTGTCGATGCTCACTCGGCTGATCCAACGGACCGAGACCGTATCGGAGGGTTGGGTCGAGTATGGGCTGCACACGAAGAGCCCGATAAGCAACCAATCCCTTAGGAACGTATCGCATCATGGAAGTGGCGATCACATCGAAGAAGTATGGTGAGCTCAGTAACGAGAATTAACAGTCGTAACCTCGTCAATGCTTGGGTTACATGAGCTCTAGTAACAAATGTGACGAGTCACGCGCTGGACACGAAACGGCGGACAGCGCGGGCTAAGACATGCAACGACCAAGTCTAGAGTCCGCTTGGATGCTCCCAATCGTACGGGGCAGCATGTACAATAGAGGCAAACCTCCTTACTCGAAATCAGCCATCCTCCATCTTGATCCTACGCTATCTAGGTCTCGCCTATGTTCGTCTTCAGATTGCGACGCATTGCGTTCGGTTTCCTGGCCATCCTTAATCTGCACGGATCAATGGCCTGGGCTGCCGATGTCGACTTTGAACGCCAAGTTGCACCGCTTTTAAAAACGTATTGTGCGGGCTGTCATAATGATACGGATAAAGAAGGTGAATTGTCTCTGCTTTCATTAAATACGCTGCGGGCAGGCACTCCGGATGGAGCTGTAGTAATGGCTGCCAAGCCGGAAGAAAGCACGCTATTCAAAGTTATTTCGGGTTCTGCCGAGCCGAAAATGCCGCCCAAAGATGAACCGCAACTTAAGGCTGAACAGATTGCATTGATCCGAGAATGGATAGCACAAGGCGCGAAAGGTGAATCGAAACCAAGCGAGTTGATGTCGCGGCTTGTCGCGCCGCAGCTAGCCAAGGATCCGAACGCCGGTTCCAAAGTATCCTCAGTTAGTTCCGCTGGCGCGGACCGTGTCGCGATCGGCAGGTTTGGTTCGGTCGAAGTTCGCAGTGGCTCAGGCCAAATGATATGGTCCTTCGATCAATTGCCCGGGAAAGTCAATCAACTGCGCCTGAGTCCTGATGGCAAGTCGCTGGTCGTCGCAACGGGTGTGGCGGGCATAGCGGGTGAGATTCTGATGCTTGACATTGAAAACGGGCAAGTCCAACAACGTCTGCAAGGACACTTGGATGCAGCCTACTGTGCCAGCGCGAGTGCAGATGGCGAGTGGATCGCTTCCGGCAGTTACGACAAGTCGATCATTTTATGGGAACGCGCCAGCGGCAAATCCGTCCGAACTCTTCACGGCCATAACGGCGCGATCTACGATCTAGATTTTGATGCAACCAGTTCATTGATCGCAACCGCCAGCGCGGATCAGACTGTAAAACTTTGGAGTATCACGGGCGAACGACTCGATACACTTGGCCAACCTCAAGGCGAAGTGCTGAGTGTGCGATTTTCGCCAAACGGCAACCACCTTTTTGCGGCTGGCGTCGATCGACAGATTCGAAAATGGCAAGTAATCTCGCGGAAAGAGCCCGCCATTAACCCCTTGCTGGTCGCCCGATTTGCGCATGAAGATGACGTACTGCAAATTGCATTCTTAGGCGGCGATCGATTAATCTCCACTTCGGTGGATCGAACCGTTAAGCTCTGGGACACCGATCAACTTCGTCCGCTTGGGCAACTCGCTACCACGCCCGACATTCCTGGCGGCATCTTTGCGAAGTCCGACTCGATCCAAGTCTTTACCCTTAGCGGTGAAATCGTCACGATCACTCAAGAGAAGATCCTCGAACGCGTCGCTGCTTCCACGCGAAAACAGATTCCCCATCCAGTTCAAGGAATCGCCGCAACCGAAACTTCAGGAGTAGCCAATTATGTTGACATCAAACTCAGTCCGATCGGAGAAATAGAGCCAAATGACGATTTCGCCAGTAAAGTAAAAGTCGATTTGCCGGCAAAAATAAATGGCATTATCGAGTTGAAAGCTGGCGGAGTTGCGGACGTCGATTTCTACCGATTCTCGGCAACTGCTGGGCAATCTTGGATCTTCGAAGTTAATGCGAGCCGCAGCGCCTCGCCACTGGATAGCCATATTGAAATTTTGGACGAAAATGGCAAAGGCGTTTTACAGGCGAGATTGCAAGCCACGCGTGAGTCGTATCTCACATTTCGAGGCAAGGATAGCAACACCAGCGACGATTTCCGTGTTCATAACTGGGAAGATATGGAATTGAACGAATTTCTTTACTCAGACGGTGAAATTGTTAAGCTCTGGCTTTACCCACGCGGTCCAGATTCTGGTTTCAAAGTTTATCCCGGTGCAGGCTCTCGATACACCTATTTTGGAACCACACCAACATCGCACGCACTGGGAGCCTCGGCGTACATTGTTCGTGAATTGGTTGATGAAGAAGAAGCGTTACCGAACGGGCTGCCCGTTTTCCCGATCTATTACGAGAACGATGACGATGGCCTGCGGCGGTGGGGTAAAGATTCGCGGTTGTCCTTTGTCGCTCTGCGGACTGGCGATTACTTTTTGAAGATCCGAGATGCTCGCGGCTTTGGTGGAGGCGATTACAAATACACAATCGATATTCACGCGCCTCGGCCAGATTTTGAAATCAAAGTCGCAAGCAACAAATTGAAAATGCCCGTCGGCAGCGGCCGAGAGTGGCAAATTACGGCTACGCGGTTAGATGATCTCGAAAGCGAGATTGTAGTCGAGTTGAAGGGATTACCCGAGGGTTTTATTGCAACTAACCCTTTGGTGATTGAAGCTGGTCAATTGATAGCGCAAGGTTCGATTTATGCCACGGCGACCACACAATCGCTTTTAGATTCGATCCCCGAAGGAGAAAAAACCGCTGAAAAGCCTGCGACGAAGAAGTTCGAACTGACACTCAATGCACGCAGTTCTGATCACGGTCAAGTGATTGAACATGAACTTAAGGACAAAATCGAAATCGAACTTGTCGCCTCTCCGGAGTTGAAAGTAAAGCTGGTCGATGCCCTAGATAGCTCGCGAGAACTGCAGGAGCTCAACATACGCCCAGGACAAACAATCACAGCGAGAGTTGTCATTGATCGAGCCGATGTAAATGGGCCGGTCAGTTTTGGTGGTGACGACTCGGGCCGCAATTTGCCACATGGAACGATCGTCGACAACATTGGCTTGAACGGTCTGCTGCTGCCGGACGGAGTAAATGACCGCGAGTTCTTTATCAAAGCAGCGAAGTGGTTGCCCCCGCAGCGCCGCCAAATTTATCTTCGTAGTCAATCCAAAGACAACCCGACTTCGAAACCAATTTGGCTTAACGTCCTGCCCGCTCAGTAGTTTTCCTGTAGCTGGGTTTGTAAAAACCCGGACGAATCCACTCACCAACTTCGCTGCTTCCGTTTTCTTACGAAACCAGCTACAAAGCCAAGGTCCAGTCAAATACTATCGCTACCAGACAAAATGGGGGACTTTTTACTTACGAAGCCGAGTACCATTGTATCTAAGTTTAACTTGCTCAATTGAGTCAACCCGCGCAGGAACTACGATATTGACAATCCGCTTGACAGCTCTGGTTATTTTGTCGATTGGGTACTCGTGCCTAAGTGCTCAGACGCCGCGCGCCACGATTTGGGATCAACCGATCATGGCTCAGCCATTCGACAAGGCGACGTTTCAGTCGATCAAGATCCCGAAATGGATTGAAGACACATTGGGTTGCGGTTACACGCTATCGACCATGGATGCTGAACATCGCGCGGCGGCAGCAGCGCATGGTGTTACGATCAGCGAGATGGGTTTCGTCGATCCGTTTTATCCGTACTATGACAGTCAACTACTCAAACGTCGCAGCCCCCATGTGCCGCTCGACCGAATCGCAAAAGACGTCGCGGAATACCGTCGGCTTGGCGTAAGGATTCTGGGGGTTTATCCTCCGTGCCTGCAGGCGGAGGTCTATGAACTGCATCCTGATTGGCGACGTATCGCGAACAATACGACAGATATTCCGATGGTGGACATGAAAGCAGCGCCGCACGGCGGGATGCTGTGTCTATTGGGTCCTTACGGCGATTTTTTCATCTCAGTGCTCGAAGAAATTGTAACCAAATTTCCGGAAGTGGACGCGTTCAGTTTCGATGGACTTCATTACGGCGGCGTCTGCTACTGTCAACATTGTCGCGATAACTTTCGAGCGGATACGCGGCAAGAGATCCCACACACGAACATGGAGTCGCTTGATTTTCGTCGCTACCAGCATTGGGCCGATCGACGAATGGAGGATCTCGTTCGGCGAATGCAAACGCGACTGAAAGCCATCAAACCAGAGCTTGCATTGGTGACCTGGACAACCAACGCCGGTCGTTTTGGCCACTTTTTAAGCATTCCTCGCAACATGCCGTCGCGCATGAATCTGCTGCTCGACGCGCCCGATCAGGAATTTTGGATGGATGAATCCAATCGCGGTGCAACGATCTTACCTGCAGTTACAAACGCTTACATCTGGGCGACGACGAATCACCGCGTCGCGTTCAGTGAGCCGTACATACTCAGTCACGGTAACCCTTATGGCAAGGATAGCTTTCCGCCACATGAGATTGCTCGTCGCATGTTGTTGGCTGCCACGTGGGGTGCCGCGCCAAGCATCGCTGTTGCCCAACCGGTCGGACTTCAGAATGAACTATACGCGGTCATGGACCAACTTCAAATTCGCAAGCCCTGGTTAACGCACAAACAACCGGAACACTGGGCCGCGATTCTTCTCAGCGACAACACACGCAACTTCTATGGTCGCGATTCTGGGCAGGTCGAACAGCGTTACATGGCCAACGTGTTCGGAACGTTTCGCGCATGTGTTGAGGCTCATCTTCCCGTAAACATCATTAACGATTGGAATCTCAATTCAGAAGATCTTTCAAAGTACAGCGTCGTTGTCCTGCCGAACGCCGCGTGCATGGATGATGGACAGATTGCGGCGTTACGGGCCTATGTTGCCAACGGCGGTGGAATCGTATCGAGTTTGGATGCTTCACTATTTGATGAGTTTGGAAGCGTACGGTCGCAATTCGGTTTGCAAGATGTTCTCGGCGTTCAGTTCCAAGGTGTAATGCCAAGTGCATCTACTTCGGCCGATACGAAAGCGATCGACGCGAACTTCGCGGTTTCCATTGGCCCCGAGTACTGGGAAAAGCGAAAAAACGTGTTCGAAGTTCAAATTGCGGAGGGATCGCCAATCGATGGACGGCTGATGAAAACTTATGTCGGTCGCGAGTTGGTTACGATGAAAGGCCCGGCGGTTCTCGTGCAGCCGATCAAACCAATTGAAAACGCAATTTGGGCAACGCATCGAACGAAAGGTGATCCATCGGCCCTCGAGAGTCCCGCGATCGTTGCCAATCAATATGGTAATGGACGATCAGTTTACTTTGCGTCTGGTTTCGATGCCGCCTACTATTTGTACGCTTATCCTTATCAGCGATTGGCGATCGCGGATGCAATCCGCTGGGCCGCATCGAAATCTCCACCGATTCGCGTTGAAGCACCGATGTGTGTTCATACTACTTTGATGCGTCAAACCGGTGCATCGAGCGAGCGCCTTATCATGCACTTGTTCAATGACATAAACACTACCGCCTTCCATGCATTGCCAAACGATGACGTGCCACTCCGTGAAGAGACGTTGCCGATCCTAGATATTCGAGT
>Ga0105047_10019669_pt1 | contig 10405 bp, 8 predicted proteins | sample MAT04_FD_78384 | JGI IMG/M metagenome (GOLD analysis project Ga0105047, IMG submission 78384) | Freshwater microbial communities from Lake Fryxell liftoff mats and glacier meltwater in Antarctica - MAT-04 (megahit assembly) | ecosystem: Environmental > Aquatic > Freshwater > Ice > Liftoff... | reverse complement strand
TTTATAGGTTCGTGCCCAATGTTCTACTTTTCTTGGCGAAATGAGTTGCATTGTTTTCTTATCGTCTAATTTTCTTCTTATACCATCAATCCATCCAAAGCAAAGTAATTGATCTAAAACCTCTTGAATGGATACGTATTTTTCTATCGTTTCTTTTTTATAAGTAACCAACCAAATACTTTCTTTTTGTTCATGATTTTTTATTAACCATTCACGGAGTTCTACAGAAGAAGTAACTTCGATTTGATCAAAATTTTCGGTTTTAGTCATTTGTTTTCAATCATTCTTTAATTAACTCACTTATTCCAAAACCACTCCTTTTAAACTATTCAAACGTATCGTACTTTGTATTATTTTTAGTTTAATATCATTTATAGCAATTTTAGCATACAATAAAGCCGTTTGGGTGTCTCGCAAATCAAGATTAGTTGCTTGACCATTGTAATAACGATCTTGAGTGCGGTTGAAGGTTTCTTGGAAAGTAGCAAGATTTGTAGTTTCCCGCACCAATTGTTTTTCTAATATATTCAACCATTTTAATTCTTGATAAGCTGCGGTTACGATCTGTTCTTCAGTGTCATTTACCGTAAGTTCTTGTTTTTCTACATTTATTTTTGCGTTAAAAACGTCTTTTCGATTTTTGCCACCGTTAAATACATTCAATCGCACTGATCCTCCTTCTACAAAGCCCAGATTTTGAATTTCGGCTAATTGTTGAATGTCGTTTCTTTGATCGAAATACCCGTAATTGGCAAAAAGGTTCATCTTTGGGAGATACTCCGATCGCGCCAATCCTATTTGATTATTTGCAAGAACAAGACCTTGTTTTGCGAGTTGAATTGCTAATTTGTTACTTTTTACTTGCTCTATAACGTTCGTTGCTTCTATGTTTTTTGGTAAAGTATAATTTACATTTACTCGATAAGATGTGGAGATTCCGTGGTGGTTGTCCACTTTATTTCGTCTATCAGTGATCACAATTTTTCGAGGTGCTTAGCAATTCATTTCGCAATAATTTGACCATTGTGGACTTTGATATTCAGTAATTTATATAAGAATTCTAATTATTGGTCGTTAACTATCTTTCACTGATCACACCGTCACGAAATGAAGTGATCAATAATAGCGAAATCTCCAGTCAATATCATTTTTAATTTCACTTGGTTCAAATATTCCAATGAATTGCAATCTATCGAATTATCTGTCAGCAATGGAACGAATGTCACCCTTGAATCCTTGGCCCCCGCCTATCAAAGTGACGCCCTTTCCTATTCTAAAGATAATGCCGAGCTCAGTTAATTCAACCAGTCGTTGGTAACCTGTAATTTTTTTTGATCTGCACGCAGCAAATTTTCTTTACCGGACTTTACAGATTGTCATCTCAACGTGTCCCAAACAATTTATTTGATCAGAATAACCAAATCGTTTCCACCTTCATTTTATTTGGTTTTCCTAATGATTGGTAAGCTTGCCAATGATTGAATCTAAGGATGTCGTCAACTTGTCAAGTGCGCCACCTACTGCTTGGTCATGTGTATCGGCCTGATTTATAACAGCTACGGGCTGGCGGCCCTCCAAACGTGCTTCAATCATACAACGCATAGCGTTCAATCCGTTTTTATTTCCATCCTCATCCGAAAGATGAACTTCAATACGAGTGATCTGATGGCTATACCTGCTTAATTCGTCTTCTATCTGAGCTATGTAAGGTGCAGTAAATTCCTCGTTTCCGTTTATGTTTTTATCTGTATTAAATTGAATCGTCATATTTTATATTTTAAAGTTATAATTATAGTTCAATAGCGAAATATGGCTGCAAGCCCAGTGTTCGCAGGCATTTGCTCTTTGGGTACAATCATTACCGAGCCACCCATTTTAGTTACTAATTCACCTACATCATCCAACTGATCATCTAATACAGGTTGAGTTACATCAGTCATTTTAAATGTGCCTGTTTTATTTCTCAGCCTGCTGGCGATAACGCGATGTGATTCAACAAGGAGTACGTCCACTCTACCAGCTTCCGCTGCTTCGATCACCTCATCAATATGATCGCTGCCCAACCCACCAGCCTTTGCCTTATTAAATTTTGCTATTAGCGTCTCCAGCTTTTCTGCATATACCGGATGCATCGCTTCCCAAGATACCTTTGCCAAGTTTTCAATTGAAATAGAGTGAGGATTGATTTCAATTCCTTTGGGCAACACGAATGGATTTTTATTTACCTGATTAAAAAGATTATGGTGCTCGGGCAACGCTGCCAGTAGTACCGGCAAAGCACCTTGCTTAGAATAGCGGTCATAAACCGATGCAGCGACCACACGAAAAAATCGTTCAGCATCATTATCCACTTCATCTTTTTTACCTCCCTGCCCATGATGCATGGTATTGCTTTCGCCACCCACACCGCCATAGGAGGCTACGGTAGAATGTTTCTCGGTCAACTCCTCCCCCAACGTTTCTTCAATTGTTTTTGGAAAATCATCCGGCAGGTTGATTTCAACAAGCGAATGTCGATTACCTTCAAAAAGATGGACAGCATCTAGGGATAACGCCAGCACCTGATAACGATCTGCCGATTGCAAAAAATGCCGAAGCGGCTTGGTGTGAAAGCTATCTGACACAATCGCCAGCTCCTCAACAGGCATGTGTAAACGAATCACTTCAAAACGTCCGGGGGAAACTAGAACAGCAAGACCATCGCTGGTATGGTTCCAGAATTCACTATTACTGGCAAGGGTTTCGAAAGGTTCAAGTAATTTATGAATTTCGGCTGCCGGATATTTTGCCATTATAGATTCGTTCACTTGTTTGACAAGATTTTTGTATCGAATGGTATCCTGTAAGTTTTCAGGGTGACTGCGATGCGTGGGCATGTAAAGAGAGATGCAGGGCGCTTCCGCCACTTGCTGTAATTCATGAATCAATTCTTTGGTAAGCAATTTTGTAGTCATATTGATTAGTATTTACTAGTGTGTGGTATTTGTTAAGATAGGTGGTTCTGTCATTGGCTTGTTAGACTCTACGTACTACAGTATTTGCTACTGAAAATGATTGCGGTTCGATGCAAGTTGTCAATTGTTAAAGTAACCAACTAGTTCTCCAACTTCTCAGTTCCTGAAATATTCGCATCCATTTTTAACCGAATTATGATTTGCAGTCTATTCATAAGCAAAGCACTAAAGAGCTTTTACAGTTTTACTATTTTCAATTTTTGGTTTGTTGCCGTTCGTTTCTGTTTTAAAACATTTGGATACGTTGTAAAAGTTGCCGTATTACGTCAAAGGTGCGGCATAGATTCGCCACCTATGTTGCACATTTACCATTAAACGTTACAAAATTCACGAATGCGATGTGCCTTTATCTTTACATGAACTCTTTCCGCAATTTGAACTAAACTATTCGTCAAAATTGGGTAATGCCTGCGGCTCAGGCTATCGTTTGCAAGTTCGGCCTCGCTACCGCGTGCACACTTCGTCTTTGAGTTTACTCTGAGACTCACGGGAGCCTTTGGTTGTGTTTCCAACAAATTGGAAGTTTATGAACGAATTGAAATAATCTACGTCCTTAAATTTTGGGATCGTTGCGCGGGAGATTCTCAGCGCATTTTTTAACAAAACAACATGCCGAAATGAGCAGCATAATTTACAAAAAAACTATACATTAGTAATTTAGTTAGTCGTTACGCAATTGTTCAAGCGCGAGAAAGAACTCCTCTTAGTTCACTACTACCCGTTGCAACGCTAGCACCTCTTTACGCGCACCTGTAATCTTCATGACATACGTGCCTGCTGGCACCTGGTTACCAGAATTAGTAACCCCGCTCCACTCAAATTCTGGGCTGTTAAACTCAGCCTGGTATAAAATGCGGCCGGTTAAATCCGTGATCTCCAGATATTTCATTTCTAAACTGTTATACGTTTTTACCTGCAGCGATTTTGAAAATGGATTCGGGAAGATTTCTACCCGCTTATTTTCAAGCGTTGTTGCGGTAATCAGCGCACAATTTCCCGGCATATTGTTGTCCATCCACGTAAGCCGTTCCAACATCCATTGCTTCAAAAAGGAAATCTCCTGCGCATAGGTTTGCCCAACAAATTGGTTGGGCCACACATAGGTTCCCAGTATTGGCCAGCGCTGGTAGTTGCGTTGCTGCGGTTCGGCCAACACCGCTGCGATTGAATCTATCTTGTCAATGAAGTAACCGTTGGTAAGAAATCCAGTTCGCAATTCTGTCCACCTGCATTTCAAGTTGTTGGTAAATGTCTGATCCTGCACCATGCGCCTAAACCAGAACATTCGATATTGATCATTCCACATCCAGCCCGGGGCAAACTGCGCATTGGCTAAGTAATTCACATTGCCAAAAGCAAGATTAAAATCCCATAAGGGCCCAAGGTGCAGCTTGCCCCCATCGCTATCTTTCGCCTTATATAAATAGGTGCTAAAAACAAACCCATCAATATTTTTTGCGATTTCATTTACCAGAATAAAATTTAAGGCAGATGGAATGTCCAGATACTTTCTATACCCAGTCGTGGGACTTGCAAAGTTTGCTGAGGTCAAAGAATTTTGAAAGGTCGTTAGGTACGAACGAATGTAATTCCGTTGGATATCAACCAACTCTTCCCCAGCTGGGTCGAAATATTGAAACGTAATATCGTTTTCACCTTGTAATTGTGGCAGCGGTGTGGCTTTCCATCCCGGATAGTCGTTGCCATCTAATTTATCGACCCGTAAAATATAGCCGCCTGTCACTTCATCACCAGCGATATCTTGGGGCAGCAGCGTAGCGATATCCACACGATTTTTGTCGCGTTTAATTTTTTCCATCAACACATACACACCTTTATAATCATCGTTGATTACCACTTCGGCATAGCGGGTGCGCGAAGCATAGTTTCCCAAATCGCGTCCCAACTTATAGGCCAACACATTTCGCATCATGGTTTTATCCGTATAGGGTGCATAGAGCACCCAGTCGTTTTCAGGCGGCATACCCAGTAAGCTGGCATTAAAATTTGTGCCCGTTGTTGTTTGGGTTTCGATGCTGTACGATTTTTTCGGAAACCCTTGTGACGACTCGCCCCTGATTTCAATCGCGATGCGGCCATCGTAATTGGTAAAGGGATCTGAAAGTGAATTAAGCTGCCCTTGCCCATTATCAATAATGCCCATGTGCGCCACAATCTTCGGATCATCTGGTATAGCTTGCCCATTGGTGTTGATCAGGATGATAGGAAGATTTGAGGTAAATGTAAACGGCCCTGTGAACCATTCCGGTACAGGCAAATACGTGCGGGGAGCATCTTCTGTGATACCCAACGAAAAAAACACCCTAGATGAAAGATCAGACGAACCGATGTTGTCGTTATGCACCTGTATGGCCAGCGTATTTTCGCCCGCTATCAACAGGCCGTCCAATTGCTCTTTTCGGATCAAAAATCCGTCTGGAGCCTGCCCCTGGTAAAGTTGTGCTTCATGCAAGCCAGCACTTCCCTGATTGAATGCCACCGGGCCCGAAGGCATAACCGCTCGCGCAATCTCAACTCCATTTAAGAATGCTATAAACCCATCGTCATAATCTACATGTAAAAGGGCGTCCTTAATTTTATCGCGATTCGTTAGGGTAAATTTCTTGCGCAAAAAAACTGATAACACCTGTCCAATTACAGTGCGATCATCGTCATCTCCATATCCAATGCCACCCCTTCCCTCTAGCCACAGTTGATCGTTGAATGCAGGTGTATGCCATTGACTGTTTGGTGCAGAAGTACCCGGCCAGTAGCGCCACTTCATACTGTCATAAACAACGGTTTCCCAGTGATCAATCACCTGCCCTGCACTTTGTAGTGTAAAAAATAATAACGCTGCCGACCAAAAATATTTTTTTAATTTCATCACCTGTAAGTAAGTTCTGTTAAGTTGGCTGAGAGATAATTAACAAGTGGTCGCTGTTGCAATACTTCCGAGTAATTTAAAAACCCAATGTACGAAAGCAAGATTTCCTGCTTCAGTCGCGCAGCCATTGTTTTTAATTTTATCAGATTACTTTGCAATCGTATCACAGCGGTTGGGTTGCTGTCATTGATCAGCTGAAGGGTGCTTGCCAATGTACCCACATGTAAATCATTCATCATCAAGTTTACTTCATTGTAGCGTTTCATCAAGCTTTTAACTTTAGCCCGCATCAGTTCACGTCCGGTTTGCTGATCTCGCTTCGCTTGGTCGCGTTCGCCCTCCGCTTCAATCATCTCTAGCTTGCGTTTGGTCATATCACCTTTATTTGGATTGAAAACAGGAATTGTTATTCCCATCGAAATACTCCAGGGCATACGTCCTTGTTCGATCCGGAAATTTTGATACTGGGTTTGTAAGAATCCAATGTCTATATTAGATTTCTCCAATGACCATTCTGAATTCGCCAGATCTATTTTTTTTTCACGATAGGCCACCTCACCCCCAGTAGCATCTTGCCGGAACAAACTATCAACCACGGTTACCAGATTTTCCATTAGAATCATCCCCGATACCGGCCAGTCAATCGTTTTGAGTTTAGCTACTTCATATAATCCCTCTACCCTTCTTCGTTGGTTGTCAACTTCAAAACGGGTTCCCTCCAGCTCAATTGCTTTCTCAACTTGATCGAGTTTCAATTTCACATACTCTCCAGCATCAAAGAATCCTAAATAGCGTTGACCTTCCAGAATAGATAACAGCTTTTCCGTATTGCGTTTATCTTCCTCTTTCAACAGGCTGACATCCTGATAATACAGCCAGCCAATTATTACTTCATAGCGCGCCAGCAAAGACTCCTTTAATTGCCGATCCCGATCCAGTTGCAACACCTGCTGATAGGTTTTAAAGTATTGATTGGTACGCTTAACCTCCCACGGATTAGCGGGGTTCAATCGTAAAGCATAGTCCTGTCGCTCGGGATCTAACTGATTATTTCTGGTGCGGAACTCCAGTTTCTGAATGGGTGCCAGCCGATACGATTTTGTGTTTAGAAAATTATCTTGATTGGAAAAAGTTTTGAGAGCCGGTTCATCCAAGGCAGCTTGCAGAAAATCTTCCATGCTTACCTGCGCCTGGGCAAATAGGGGGAGCATTAAAATAAAATACTGAGCGACTCGCTTCATCGCACTAAAACCTTTTCACCGTTGGCAAGAAAATTCTCAGCAGGCACTTCAATAAATACCTCTTGTCCAAAGGCGGTAGTGGCGGTAGACTTCTGAAGAATTTCGGGTAGCTTGCTTACCGAACCATACCCAATCACTTTTCCATTTATGGCATTTCTTCGTTGATCGTAGGATGAAACAGAAACAGCCGCCCCTATGGGATATAAATTAGTTTTTTTTCCTACCAAATACACGATGATGGTGGTAGGCCGTTTGGGATTTAGTTCCAGCAAAGGGGTAAAGGCATCCACCTGCTCACCCGTTTTCACATACACATTTTTGACTACTCCGGCAGCGCTCGCGTATTTGTTGAGTTTACTTTTTTCATTCAACATTAATCCTAATTCACTTTCCTGCAACACAATTTGATTTTCAAGTAACTTTTGTTCGGTTGTACTTTTCTGGAGCACGTCTTTAATCTCAATGCCCATCGCCACCCGGTGCATCTTCTTTTGTTCTCTTAGAGAATTGATTTTTATTTCAATTGGACTTTCTGTCGCTGATTTAGCAGTTGTCACAAAATCTTTGGTGAGCGCTTCATTCATCTTCAGTTCGCTGGTAGTTTGAAGGATTTCGGCATCGAGCTCTTCTAATGTTATGTTTTTCTGTGCTTGGATATAAGATATCTCGGCATCGGCTAGTTTAGCTTTTTCCGCCCGCTCCGATTTTAGTGCGGCAATGCGATTCACTAGTTTGGCAATTTCTATTTCTAGTGCTTCGCTGGTGAGCTCAATCAGCAGATCGCCTTCTTTCACCTGCTGGCCCGGCACAACGTTGAGTGACTTAACCAAAGCAGGTTTATCAGAATTGATTTTGTATTCCTGACTCTGGGCAATTCCGATAGAAGCTTCTCCACTGCCGTTAAAGTAGCGAAAACTAATAAACAACATCGCCAGGAACAGAGCCCCGATCAAAATGTAAAACCAATTAACGTGAGTCCCTTTCATCAGCCAGGTATTACTTCGTTCGATGATAATTTTATCTGCTTCACTCCTTCCAGTTTTCGCAAGGCATTCATAAGGTCTTCCTTACCAAACTCTTTTTTCAGCGACACAGCATAGTGATAGCGCATTGAATTTTCTTTATTTAACAAAATGGTTATCGTTCGGTATTCAGCCACATACGCTTGCACCACTTTCAGCACCTCTGCGAGTCTATCCGTATTATCAAGGATAAAAATCAAATGGCTGTGATGGGCAAAGCTTTTGAAGGGCGAGAAATGTAATAACGCTGCCACAAGACAAAATAAAATAGATCCCACAAAAGAAATCGTAAATCCATACACCCCTATAGCCAAACCCGTGCTTAGGGCTGCAAACAGAAATAGCACATCCCGTGGATCGTCAATACGCGTGCGAAAGCGAATAATTGCCATGGCACCAAATACACCCAGACCGCGGGCCAGACTATCCCCAATCGCCATCATGACCAGTGTAGTTACTATAGCACCAAGCACCAGCGATTGAAAAAAGTTTTTGGGATAGTAATCTCCGGTAAAGGTGAGCTTGTGTGTGATTGCTATAATGGAAGCTAGCAAGAAAGCCCAAAGAAAAGAGTACGTGATGTTGATCAACTGCGGATACTCATAAACGGGCTGATCGGGAAATAGCTCAAGCATGGAATAGGTAGTTCGGGTTTATCTATTGGTTTGATCGACCTGGCGTGGGCGAACTAAAACTTTTCCAAGTGGCAGCCCCATCGCTAGCGCGGCCCCACGATCCATTTTCACTCTGCGCGCCAAACGTGTACTCATCGATCTTTCTTCCGTCAAAATAATATAAGCCAACATCTTCGCCCAAATTGCTCAACGAAAATTCAAGATGAAGCGACCCCTGGCCAGATTGGCCATCCGCCCAAAGGATTAAATATTTACCTGGTTTGATTGTTGTCACTGTTGGATCATTAGCCGGTACCCTATGTCTGAAAGGATTTTCTTTGCGATCCGACAGATACATACCCCCTATATTTACATCTACAGAACCTTTGTTGTAGATTTCAATCCAGTCGTCAAATTCATCCGTTCCTGAATCTCTATCTGGGCAACACAAAGTATTAAAAGCCATAAATTCATTGATCACCAATTGAGGTAACGGATCTGTATTTAATAAATAATCTTTTGCCTTGCTGGGTGCAGAAGCTGGCTCATAGGTTGTTTGGCCATTAGCGCCTACAGCCTCTACATAATATTCAACAAGGCCTGTTGTTGCCACTGCGGGGATTACAGCAGTATAACCAGTGCTGGAAAGCGTCATGTTTACTGACATGTATGGGCCCCCATTAAACCGATGGTAAAGTTTAACAGAAGCAACACCAGAATTTGAGATGAGTGTGGTCGTTACCGTAACCGCCTGGTTAAGTCCAGGCACAATGGGCAAACGGGTAACTGTTGCAATGGCTGGCGCTTGGGTACTACCGTTTGTGGTTCCCTTTGTTGTTACACCTGAGATTGTCAGGTTCGTGGAGCCATCTGGAAACCGACCATACACCTGGCCGGCATTTAATTCTGGAAATTCAACCCGGTCGATTAATATGCCGGACTCGTTTTCAAGAAACACAGTCTCTCCAGCTGAGGTGAGTTTGAAATTGGTATTGAGGCCAGTAGCTAGATCGTTACACAACAAGACCAAAAAACCCTTTGCGGGAATGGTTGTTCCACTTGGAATTTTATACTTGGTAGCCACGTTGTCGTAAATGAAGTAACCGCTGATATTCTTACTGGTTTCCAGTGGGTTATAGAGTTCGACCCAATCCTCACCAGACGCATAAATTTCATTAATAAACAGACCTTCGGTTACAATGGGGGCATCCTCATCATCCCCCGGAGTAGAGCATGAAAAAAATGCAAGGGCAAATAAAAAATAGGCAACAAAACGAACTGTTTTTATCAAATATCTCACCATAAAATTTACCTAGAATAAAATGATTTCATAAAGATACGTTAATCATGATTATTTGCTTCTTGATTAAACCCTAAAAAAGAGGTACCTGGGAAAAAGTCCGCTTAAATTCCAGACCCCAATTAGCAAAAAAACGCACCTTTCACTACTAGGAACTTATAAATAGTGTTCGCTAGTCTTAATCGACATCGAAGTACATCTTTTACTGACACAGCCAAGAGATATAAACCCCATCAACACCGACTTTCCTATTCAACTTAAAAATCAACATTCAACCGAACTCGATAAATTAGAGAAAAAACAATTGTTCTATCTTTGCCGTTAGTA
>Ga0105047_10019668_pt1 | contig 10406 bp, 9 predicted proteins | sample MAT04_FD_78384 | JGI IMG/M metagenome (GOLD analysis project Ga0105047, IMG submission 78384) | Freshwater microbial communities from Lake Fryxell liftoff mats and glacier meltwater in Antarctica - MAT-04 (megahit assembly) | ecosystem: Environmental > Aquatic > Freshwater > Ice > Liftoff... | reverse complement strand
GTTCCCATTCGCGCCCACCACCATGGCCTGGGCGTCCACCATGGGGGCCACCTGGAGGACGCCCGGCAGGACGCGCATTTGCGCGATGGCGCGGTCGCGGCCCGGGTCGACGAGCAACTGGCCACCGACGTACATGTGGCCGTTGAATCCGAGGATGCGTGACAGAAGCTCGGTCCGGAAACCGTTCATCACCGACATCACGATGATCAGCACCGCGACCGCCAGGGTGATGCCGATGAAGGAGATCATCGAGATCAGCGCCACCCCGCCCTCCTTGCGGCGCGCTCGCAGGTAACGTCCGGCTATGGCGCGTTCCCAGGCGCTGAAGGGCGCCGCGCGGGGCGCCGTGGTGGGTCGAATCTCGGTCATCCGGGGCGCTCGGTTGTCAAAGGACCGGCACGAACGACCAGTCGATCAGGCCGAACCGGAGGACGATCATGATCGCCCCCCATACGAGGGCGGCGACCCAGGTCGTCGTCAGGAACTTGCGCTTCAGGTTGGGATTGACCGGGGCCGACGGGTCAGCGCCTGCCGGGGGCGTGATCCCGGCTTCGGCGAAGCTCTTGGAGCCGAGCGGCAGGACCACGAAAAGCACGGTCCACCAGATCGTCAGGAACATGGCTATGCTGGTGAAGGCATTCATCGGCAGGCTCTCCGGCTCGCCCGGCTGAACTAGCACGGCCGCGCTTGGGTTGGACCGGGAAAATGGCCGTCCTGGGGCCTAGACCCGCAGCACAGTCGTCTCGACGATCGGCCGCCGCTGCCAGATCCGGTGCGAGGCGCGCTTCAGCGCCCGGCCGACGGCCGCCTCAACGGCGTCGTCATCATCCCGGTCCTCACGGCCCAGACCCTTGATCGCGTCCTCGGCGACGTCGCACAGCTCGTCCAGGGTGTCGGCCAAGGGACTGTCCTCGTCGCCCGGCAGGCCGATGGCGCGCACTTCCGGGCCCGAGGCGATCTTGCCGCGTCCGTCCATGGCGACGGACACGTGCAAAAGGCCGTTGCTGGCCGCATGGCGCCGCTCGCGCAGGGCGGGACCGTTCTCAGGGGTGACCATCCCCGCGTCCACGAACAGGCGGCCGGCGTCCGTCTCGTCGATGATCTCGGCCCGGCCGGGGGCCAGGCGCACCATGTCCCCGTTACGCGGGGCGATGGCCTGGGGCACCTGAAGATCGCGAGCCAGGGCGCAGTGCTCCAGCAGGTGCCGGCGCTCGCCGTGGGTCGGCACAGCGATCTGCGGGCGCGCCCATTGGTACATCTGTTTCAACTCGTCGCGGCAGGGGTGGCCGGAGACGTGGATTCCGGGGTGGTCCCGCTCGGTGTAGAGGCGCACGCCCCGGTCGGCGAGATTGTTCTGCAAGTTGCGGATCGGCACGTCGTTGCCCGGAATGACCCGCGAGGAGAAGATGCAGGCGTCGCCCTCCCCCAGGCTGACATGCGGGTGAGCGCCCTCGGCGATGCGCGACAGGGCGGCGCGCGGCTCTCCCTGGCTGCCCGTGCACAGGTAGAGCACCTTGTCCCCCGGCAGGCTCTTGGCCTCGTGGTCGCTAAGGAAGGCCTGAATATCGTTCAGGAAGCCGACCGACTTCGCCGCCGCGGCCATGCGGTGCATCGAACGGCCCACCAGAGCCACCCGGCGGCCGTTGGCCTCGGCGGCGCGGATCACCGTATCCATGCGCGCCACATTGGACGCGAAACAGGCCACCGCGACCTTGTTCTTCAAGGTGGCGATCAGGGCGTTGAGGGCGACGCGCACCTCGGCCTCGGACCCGGCGACCCCATCGACAAAGACGTTGGTCGAATCGCAGACCATGGCCAGGACGCCCTCATCGCCCAGGCGGGTGATCGCCGCGTGGTCGGTGGCGCCGCCCAACTGCGGGTCGGGGTCGATCTTCCAGTCGCCGGTGTGCAGGATCACCCCTAGCGGCGTCCTGATCGCCAGACCATTCGGCTCAGGAATCGAATGGGTCAGCGTGACCAGGGTGACCTCGAAGGGCCCCAGGTTGATGGTCCCCGACAGCGGCACCTCGTGGATCTTGACCGCGTCGAGCAGGTTGTGGTCGCGCAGCTTCTCGCGGATCAGAAAGGCGGTGAACGGCGTGGCGTAGAGCGGGGCGCGCAGGCGCGGCCACAGCCAGCCGAGGGCGCCGATGTGATCTTCATGGGCGTGGGTAAGGACGATCCCGAGGATGTCGCCCGCGTGCTGCTCCATGAACGACGGGTCGGGCAGGATGATCTCCACCCCCGGTGTGGTCTGGTCGCCGAAGGTCACGCCGACATCGACGATGATCCACTTGCGGGCATGCGGCGGGCCGAAACCGTAGCAGTTGAAGTTCATGCCGATCTCGTTTGAGCCGCCCAGCGGCAGGAAAACGAGTTCGTCTTGGTCTGATATGTTCATTTACTCAGTCAATGCGGGGAGATGGGCAGATGGGAGTTGCGGCGCCAGATTTCCAGCAGGCCGCGCACGGTGATGTCAGTATCGAAGACGTCGATGCGGTCGGTGGCCCCTTCGAACAGCGCCGCGACGCCGCCCGTGGCGACCACGGTCATTGGCGCGCCGTACTCCGCCTTGATGCGGTCGACGAGGCCCTCGATCAAGGCCACATATCCCCAGTAGACGCCAGCCTGCATGGCCCCGACCGTGTCTTTTCCGATCACCTGGGCGGGCTTCTGGATCGCCACCCGCGGCAGCTTGGCGGCGGCGGCGTGCAGCGCCTCCATCGACAGGTTGATGCCGGGCGCGATCACCCCGCCCTCAAACGCCCCGTCGGCGCCGATGATGTCGAAATTGGTGGCGGTGCCGGAATCGACCACGATCAGCGGGCCGCCGTGCGCGGCGAAGGCGCCGACGGCGTTGACCAGCCGATCGGCGCCCGCCTCGGCCGGCTTGTCGATCCGCACCTGGATGCCGAGGTCGGCGTTCTCGCCGATGACCAGGGGTTCGACCTTCAGGTAGCGGCGGCTGAGGTTGCGCAGGTTGAACAGGGACTGAGGCACCACCGTGGAGACGATACAGCCGTCCAGCTGCTTCAGCGTCAGCCCCTGAAGGGCGAGGAACTGGTTGAGCCAGGCGGCGTATTCGTCGGCCGTGCGGGTGGATTCGGTAGCGGTGCGCCACTGCGCCGCCCACCGCTCGCCGTCGTGGACAGCGAAAAGGGTGTTGGTGTTGCCCTGCTCAATCGCCAGCAGCATCAGCTCCTCCGCCAAAGAACACATCGCCGGCGGCGATGCGCCTGGTGCCGCCGTGCGGCAGCCTGAGCTGCAGGGCGCCGTCGGTGTCCAGTCCTTCAGCGATCCCTTCGACGGTTTCAAGGGGCAGCCGGGCGATGCATCGCTCCCCCAGGCCCTGAGCCTGATCGGTCCAGGCGTCGCGGATTTGCGCGAACTTCCCGCCGTTCCAGACCTGCAGCCACCGCTCGAAAGCTGCCGCCAGGACCTGCATGGCCTCAGCCGCCGAAGGCGCGCGGCGGGTCATGAAGTCTCCCAAGGCCGCTGCGGGCCTGTCCGCGGTCTCGGGCGCGGCCTGGAGGTTGACGCCAATCCCGATCGCCGCCCACAGGCCTTCGCGAACCGGGCCCGACTCGATCAGGATACCGCTGATCTTCAAGCCGTTGACCAGGACGTCGTTGGGCCATTTCACGCGCACCGCCTCGGGTGGAACATAGGCGCGTGCAAGGTCGGCTACGGCGAGGGCGGCGACGAAAGCCAGCTGTCCGGCTTCGGCCAGGGGGCGCTCTGTGGTCATGAGCAGGGTCGCAGCCAGCCCGCCCGTCTCGGTCACCCACGCGCGCCCTCTTCGCCCCTTGCCAGCGGCCTGGCGCGCGGCGGTGATCCACAGAGGGCCGATCTCCCCCTGCTCGGCCCTGCGGCGCGCCTCGGCGTTGGTTGAATCCAGGCTGTCGAAGGTCAGTATGGGCGCGGGCGCGGAGGCCACGGCTTAAGGTACGGCCAGGGCGGCGGCCGCGGTCAGGGCATAGGCGTCCAGCGGATTGAGCGCGAGCAGAACCAGGGGAAACGAGAAGATCGCCGCGCCGAAGGCGACCAGACGCGCATCCAGCGGCGCGGGGTCGACCTCGCCGGCCGGGGGGTCGAACCACATCGTCTTGACGATCCGTAGATAATAGAAGGCCGCGACTACGCTGAGCGCCAGGCCCACTGCGGCCACCGGCCCCAGGCCCGCGGCCACGGCCGCCTTGAAGACGTAGAACTTAGCCCAGAACCCGCTGAACGGCGGCAGGCCGAGCACCGAGAAGCTGAGGGCGGTGATCGCCAGGGCCAGGCCCGGCCGCACGCGCACCAGGCCCGCGAAGTCGGCCAGGGATTCCATCGGCTTGCCGCCACGCGACAAGGCCATCAGGCAGGCGAAGAAGCCGGTCACATCGACCATGTAGAGAACCATGAACACCAGCATCGCCTGCATGCCCTGCTGGTCGCCGGCGGACAGGCCGATGAGGGCGTAGCCGATATTGGCGATCGAGGAATAGGCCAGGAGGCGCTTGAGGTTCTTCTGCGCCAAGCCCGCGAAGGCGCCGACCGTGACCGAGATCAGGGCCAGAGCGATGATCACCTGCCGCCACTGGTCGAGGGCGCCGGGAAAGGCGTCGCTCAGCACCCGCGCAATCAAAACCATGGCCGCCAGCTTGGGCGCGGTGGTGATGAAGATCACCACCGGGGTCGGCGCGCCCTCGTAGACGTCGGGCGTCCACATGTGGAACGGCGCCGCCGAGACCTTGAAGGCCAGGCCGCAGAGCAAAAACACCAGGCCGAACAGCACGCCGGGCTCAGCGCCATTGGCCACGGCGACAGCGATGTCGGGGAATTTCACCGAGCCGGCGAAGCCATAGATCAGGCTGGCGCCATAGAGCAGCAGGCCGGAGGACAGCGCCCCGAGTACGAAATACTTCAGGCCCGCCTCGGACGAGCGTGCGTCGTCGCGGCGAAAGGCGGCCAGGACATAGAGCGCCAGGGAGTGCAGCTCTATGCCCATGTAGAGCGAGATCAGGTCGCCCGCCGAGGCCATCATGCCCATGCCCAGGGCGGCCAGCACGATCAGCACCGGGTATTCGAACTTCACCCCGCCGATACGCTTCAGCCAGCGGTCGCCGAGCACGATCGCCACCGCCGAGAAGCCGTAGATGAACACCTTGGCGAAGGCCGAAGCCGCGTCGGCTACGAAACCGCCGGAGAAGGCCGTGCCGAACGGCCCCGTGGCTGCGAGACCCGCGGAGACGATCAGCGCAAGGACTGACAGGGACGACACCAGCCAGGTCGACCGGTCGCCCCGGAAGGCGCCGAGCACCAGCAGCGCCATGGCCGCGGCCGCCAGGAACAGCTCGGGCAGGGCCAGGGAAAGGGCGCTGGACAAGTTCAACATCGCGCTTCCTACCGGCCCGTGGCGGCGCGGTAGCCCGCCACCAGATTATCGACCGAGGCGGCGGTCAGGTTGAAGACCACGTCCGGCTGAACGCCCAGCCACAGGGTCCCCGCGATCAGGGGGGCGAAGATCAGCACCTCCCGGGCGGTCAGGTCCTGAATGGCCATGAGCTTGGGATTGATCATCTCGCCGAACATGACGCGGCGATAGAGGGTCAGGGCGTAGACCGCCGAAAGGATTACCCCGGTGGCCGCGATCAGGGCGACCCAGGTCGCTGCCCCGTAAGCCCCGGTGAGGGTCAGTATCTCGCCGACGAAGCCCGAGGTTCCGGGCAGGCCGACATTGCCCATGGTGAACAGCAGAAACACCGCCGCATACCAGGGCATCCGCTGGGTGAGGCCGCCGTAGAAGGCGATCTCGCGGGTGTGCATCCGGTCATAGACCACCCCGACGCAGAGGAAGAGGGCTCCCGAGATCAGCCCGTGGCTGAGCATCTGGAAGATTGCGCCCTGCTCGCCCTGAACATTGCCCGAGAAGATGCCCATGGTGACAAAGCCCATGTGCGCCACCGAGGAATAGGCGATCAGCTTCTTGATGTCAGTCTGACGGAAAGCGACCAGCGAGGTGTAGACGATGGCGATGGCCGACAAGGCGAACACCAGGGGGGTGAAATAGTCCGACGCATTGGGGAACATCGGCAGGGAAAAGCGCATGAAGCCGTAGCCGCCGAGCTTCAGCAGTATGCCCGCCAGAATCACCGAGCCGGCCGTCGGCGCCTCGACGTGGGCGTCGGGCAGCCAGGTGTGCACAGGCCACATCGGCATCTTCACCGCGAACGAGGCGAAGAATGCCAGCCACAGCCAGGTCTGCAGGGCTGGATCGAACTTGAAGGCCAGTAGTTCGGGGATGGAGGTGGTGCCGGCCGTCGTCGCCATGGCCAGGATCGCGGCCAGCATCAGCACTGAACCCAGCAGGGTGTAGAGGAAGAACTTGAAGGCGGCATAGACCCTCCGCTGACCGCCCCACACCCCGATGATCAGGAACATGGGCAGAAGGCCGCCCTCGAAGAAGATGTAGAACACCACTAGGTCCAGGGCGCAGAAGACGCCGATGACCAAGGTCTCCAGCAGTAGGAACGCGATCAGATATTCCAGCAGGCGTGTCTTGATGGAGGTCCAGCTGGCCAGGATGCAGATCGGCATCAAGAAGGCGGTGAGCAGCACGAACAATACCGAGATGCCGTCCACGCCCATGGCGTAGCGGGCCCCCGCGAACCAGGCGACGTCCTCGACGAACTGGAAGCCGGAGACCTTGGCGTCGAACTGGGCGACGAGCAGCACGCTGAGGGCCAGGGTCGCCAGGGTAGTGACCAGCGCGATCCATTTGGCGGCGCCTTCCAGGGCCGCCTCGTCTCGGCCCTTGCCTGTGAGGCGCAGGCCAAGAATGGCGGCGACGCCGATCATGGGCGCGAAGGTGATGAGGCTGAGCAATCCGGTCATTCGCGCGCCCCTAGGCCCAGGCCCAGAGGGCGTAGCTGAGCAGGCCCGCCACCCCGAGGAGCATGACGAAGGCGTAGTGATAGAGGTACCCGGACTGGATTCGGCCAAGCCCCCTGCCCGCCGCGGCCGAGACCTTGGCCACGCCGTCGGGCCCTAGGCCGTCGATGATCTTCTGGTCGCCGACCTTCCAGAACAGGTCGCCGATCGCCTTGGCGCCTTTGACGAAGACGAAGTCGTAGAGTTCGTCGAAGAACCACTTGTTGTAGAAGAAGCGCCACGCTGGCCCGCCGTTGGCCGCGATCCGTGCGCCCATCCCCTGATTGAACAGATAGACGAAGGCGGCTCCAGCCAGGCCCAGCGCCGAGACCGGCAGGGGCGCCCAGACGACCCAGGTCGGAACGTTGTGCATGTCATGCAGCACATGGTTGGCTGGGGCGGTGAAGATGGCGCCGCGCCAGAACTCAGTCTGCGCTTCGCCGATGAACTGCTCGTGGAACAGGAACCCGGACGCGATGGCCCCCACCGCCAGCACCAGCAGCGGCGCGATCATCACCCAAGGGCTCTCGTGCGGCTTGTGATGGTGCTCGTCGTGCGCGGCCAGGGGCTCGTCGTGGGTCTCGATCTGCGGCGGGCTGGCGTGATCCTCGGGCACATGATGGTGCGCCGCATCGTGGCCATGAGGCGTGTCCCACTGGGCCTTGCCGTGAAAAGTCATGAAGGCCAAGCGGAACGAATAGAACGATGTCAGGCCGGCGGCGAGGATGCCGATGACGAAGGCGAAATAGGCGACGCCGTTGGCCTGGCCGGCGGCGTAGGCCGCCTCAATGATGGCGTCCTTGGAATAGAACCCGGCGAAACCGCCCAGACCCGGGATGCCAAAGCCAGTGATGGCGATGGTGCCGATCATCATCACTGCGTAGGTGACCGGCAGCAGCTTCCACAGGGCGCCCATGCGGCGCATGTCCTGCTCGTGGTGCATGCCGTGGATCACCGAGCCCGCGCCCAGGAACAACAGCGCCTTGAAGAAGGCGTGGGTGAACAGGTGGAACATCGCCGCCTGATACGCGCCAACCCCGGCGGCGAAGAACATGTAGCCAAGCTGCGAGCAGGTCGAATAGGCGATCACCCGCTTGATGTCGTTCTGGGCCAGGCCGACCGTGGCGGCGAAGAGGGCGGTAATGGCGCCGATCAAGGCGACGGCCTGCTTGGCCTGCGGCGCATATTCGAACAGCGGCGACAGCAGGCAGACCATGTAGACGCCGGCGGTGACCATGGTGGCGGCATGGATCAGGGCCGAGACCGGCGTCGGGCCCTCCATGGCGTCAGGCAGCCAGGTGTGGAGGAAGAACTGGGCCGACTTGCCCATGGCGCCGACGAACAGCAGGATCGCCGCCAGATCCAGCGCGCTCCACTCATGGCCGACGAACGTCCAGCTGGTTCCGGCCTTGGCGGCGATCATCGGGAACAGCTCGGCGAACTGGATCGTGCCGAACATCCAGAACACCGTCATGATGCCCAGGGCGAAGCCGAAGTCGCCGACGCGGTTGACGACAAAAGCCTTGATCGCCGCCGCCGAGGCCGTGGGCTTCTTGTACCAGAAGCCGATCAGCAGGTACGAGGCCAGGCCCACGCCTTCCCAGCCGAAGAACAGCTGCATGAAGTCGGCGGCCGTCACCAGCATCAGCATGGCGAAGGTGAACAGCGACAGATAGGCGAAGAAGCGCGGCCGGCTGTCGTCCTCGGCCATGTAGCCCCAGCTGTAGAGGTGGACGAGGGAGGACACTGTGGTGACCACCACCAGCATGACCGCCGACAGCCCGTCCAGGCGCAGGGCCCAGTCGGACTGGAAGCGGCCAACATTGATGAAGGGGGCGATCTGCTGGGTGAAGGGCTCCAGCCCGCCCCAGGTCCACTGCGCGAATATCACCCAGCTAAGGGCGCAGGACGCGAACAGCAGAGCCGTGGTCACCGCCTGGGACGGGATGTCGCCGATACGCCGTCCGGCGAGGCCCGCGACAAGCGCGCCGAGGAGCGGGGCGAAGACCGCTGCGATGAGAAGATTTTCCACCCGCTCAGCCCTTCATCACGCTGGCGTCGTCCACGGCGATGTCGCCGCGGTTGCGGAAGAAGGTGACGAGGATGGCCAGGCCGACCGCAGCCTCGGCGGCGGCCACCGTCAAGACGAACATGGCGAAGATCTGCCCGACCACGTCATGCAGGAACACGGAGAAGGCGACGAGGTTGATGTTCACTGCCAGCAGGATCAGCTCGATCGACATCAGGATGACGATCACGTTCTTGCGGTTCACGAAGATGCCGAACACCCCGATGGTGAACAGCATGGCGGCGACGCCGAGATACTGCGGCAGACCGATCATTCGGGAACTCCGGCGCCGGATTTGATCTGCACGATGTCCATGCCCGTGGCCGGGGTGCGGCCGACTTGATCGGCGATCACCTGCTTACGCACGCCGGTGCGGCGGCGCAGGGTGAGAACAATGGCGCCGATCATGGCCACCAGCAGCACCAAGCCGGCGGCCTGGAAGAAATAGACATAGTCCGTGTAGAGCACCCGCCCGATGGCCTCGGTATTGCTGATTCCGGCTCCAGAGACGAAGGGCGCATCGTTGCGCGCCGCCGCGCCGCGGGTGGCGACGATGGACGAGACCATGATCATCTCGATCAGCAGCACCCCGGCCACCAGTCCGCCGACGGGCATGTAGCGGGCGAAGCCTTTGCGGAACTCGCTGAAGTCGACGTTCAGCATCATCACCACGAACAGGAACAGGACCGCCACGGCGCCGACGTAGACCACCACCAGGAGCATGGCGAGGAACTCCGCGCCCATCAGCACGAACAGGCCGGCGGCGGAGAAGAAGGTGGTGATCAGGAACAGGACCGAGTGCACGGGATTGCGCGCCGCAACAACGCAGCCCGCCGACGCCACACTCACCAGAGCCAGCAGATAGAAGGCGACCGCCTGAACGCTCACGCCTGAAAACCCCTTTTGCCGCCCGGCATTGTCGCCGCGCCGGCCCTCTTAGATTCGCGCCCGTGTCTTATCGGTAGGGCGCATCCAGTTCCAGATTCTTCGCGATCTCGCGCTCCCAACGGTCGCCGTTGGCCAGCAGCTTGTCCTTGTCGTAGAGCAGTTCTTCGCGGGTCTCGGTGGTGAACTCGAAGTTCGGCCCCTCGACGATGGCGTCGACCGGGCAGGCCTCCTGGCAGTAGCCGCAGTAGATACACTTCACCATGTCGATGTCGTAGCGGGTGGTGCGGCGCGAGCCGTCGGCGCGCGGCTCCGCCTCGATGGTGATCGCCTGGGCGGGACAGATCGCCTCGCACAGCTTGCAGGCGATGCAGCGTTCTTCGCCGTTCGGATAGCGGCGCAGGGCGTGCTCGCCTCTGAAACGCGGCGACAGCGGCCCTTTCTCAAAGGGGTAGTAGATCGTCTTGGCCGGCTGGAAGAAGTATTTCATCCCCAGCCCGAAGGCTCCGACGAAGTCGAGCAGGAGGGCGCCCCGGACGGC
>Ga0105047_10019667_pt1 | contig 10406 bp, 7 predicted proteins | sample MAT04_FD_78384 | JGI IMG/M metagenome (GOLD analysis project Ga0105047, IMG submission 78384) | Freshwater microbial communities from Lake Fryxell liftoff mats and glacier meltwater in Antarctica - MAT-04 (megahit assembly) | ecosystem: Environmental > Aquatic > Freshwater > Ice > Liftoff... | reverse complement strand
GACCAGAGGTATCTTGGGGCCGGGCCAACCGAACCCGGGTCGAAACTCGATTTTATAAGGCCGCCGGTGGTGTCTCCCCGGCTTATCGGGTATTCTGATGTTTTCCCAGACACCGAGGCGAACCGATGCTCCGCTGGCCACTCTTGCTACTCAGTCTCGCGTTCGCAGTCGGCCCTCTGCGCGCCGCCGAGCCTTTCGAGATCCCCGCGCGACGAATCGTCGGCACACCGCAGACGGTTACCGTCGAGAAGGACGGCAAACTCGTCACGGAGACGGTCACCGTCACCATGGCCGTCGAGTCGATTCGGAAAATCGATCCGGCGAAAGCGGCCATCGTCATCTGCGACATGTGGGACGACCACTGGTGCAAAGCGGCGTCCGAGCGCTGCGGGAAACTCGCGAAAGAGGCCGCTCCGGTCGTCGAGGCGGCCCGTAAGGCCGGGTTCACGATCATCCACTGCCCATCCGACACGATGGATTATTACAAAGATAGCCAAGCCCGCCTGCGGGCCAAGGGCGTCAAGAAAACCGAGCCCCCCAAGCCCAAGGTGATCGAGGCCCCGGCCCTGCCGATCGACGACAGCGACGGCGGCTGCGACGACGCGACCCCGGTGAAGTCCTTCAAAGCTTGGACACGCCAGCACCAGGCCATCGCCGTCGACGAAGACAAAGATTACGTCACCGACGATGGCCGCGAGGTCTACAGCATCTTTCGAGATCGTGGAATTATGACCGTCGTCGTGATGGGCGTGCACACGAACATGTGCGTGTTGAACCGGAGCTTCGCCATCAAGCAATTGCGGAAGTGGGACGTCGATTGTCTGCTGGTTCGCGATCTGACCGACGCCATGTACAACCCGAACAAGAAGCCTTTCGTGACGCACTTGGCGGGGACGCAGCTCGTGATCGGGCATATCGAACAATACTGGTGCCCGAGCATTGCCGCCAAGGACTTGGCCGGCAAGAAATGAGGCGGGGTCGCCCCTTCGACGGCCGGGCATTTTCGGAACCGCGACCGACCAAGTGTGTGGGACGGGCAATCCCCGAGTGGATCAGTCGTTGTCCGCGCAGTCGGCGTGGACGAGCGGACCGTCGATCAGATGTTCGGCGACGAACCAAGCCTGCGTTTCGTTGGTGCGGATGATCGTGCCTACGAGCAGATCGTTCGTGCCGGCGTCGCCGGCATCGTCGGCCAACCGGGCCATGGCGCGGGTCTCTTCGAGGACGATCTCGTGGGCGTGCAGGAGCCGGGAGATTTGCACGCCCTCGCGGCCTTTCGGCGGCCGGGGAACCAAGGTCATGTCGGCAACATCCGCGCTCATGGCGATGCTGACCCCGCCGAGTTTCATGATCCGCTCGGCGATCGTGTCCACGAGCTTGTCCTGCTCTTCGTAGTGCTTGTCGAACAGGAGATGGAGTTGATAAAAGGTCGGCCCCGAGACTTGCCAATGGTGCTTCCGATACAGGTCGCGTAGCGTGATCGCGTCCGCGAGCAACTGATTCAAGTTCTCCACGCTTTCTCGGCGCACGTCTTCATCGAGCGCGATCCGCATGAAGACGAGCGTCCGGATGCTTGGATTTCGTGCGCGCGGTGGCTGGTGATCGGCGACGAAACGCAGGCGACTGTGGAGCTGGTGGTTCGATGCATGATGCGACTCCGGGTTGTCAAGCGGAGTGTGGGAATGCCGAACCATGCGCAATCCCTTGCGCAACTGGAAAAAGTTGAAAGGGGGCTTCAAACCGCCCGGGCGACGAGGAACACCACGAGGATGAGCACGACCAGCCCGAGTCCACCGGCTGGCATGGAACCCCAGTCGGACCGGCGGGAATAGCCATACCCGCCGCCGAATAGGGCCATGACGAGGATGACGAGCAAGATGATTTCGAGAATTCCCAAGATAGTGACCTCATAAGTTTGCCGACCGAGTGGTGAACTCGAAGAAAGCAAGTATGGCGCCCAAAGGAGACTTCGCCTTACGATTTGACGAAGCTTCGCGTTTCACCTGAGGAAGGGAGTCGTGTTCGTCCGGCAAGGTTGACTTCGCGCCGAGTAAACATTGGGAAGTGCTGAGGAAAGTCCTTTGACTGCAAGAAGTAAACTGAGACAGATGACAGATGGCTGGCGATCCATTCGGTCGCCAGCCTGTAACTCGATTCGCCGTCACAGCTGTCGAGGCCTAGTGCCACAAGTCGTATTCGTGGCTTCATGAAGAGGCATAAATTACCCAGTCTGACTCACTGCAATCTTGCCCATGCTGCCCATTTTTACGCTCTGAGTGACCGCCTCCTGCAAGTTGCGTCAAACCTTGTGGGCCGTTGTCCAGGGGAATATGTGAGTTTGGGTAATTTAGCTTCCCAGTGATTGCTTGGATCGTCCTTGTGGCACTAGCAACGGATTGGATCACATGCAGGTGGCCGCCTGGAGATCACAACCGTTCTTCACTGTGATTCGGTTCCTGCGGGTAGCTTTGCGATGGATCAATCGATGCGGACCTTCGCGCCGAAGTTCCGCTCTTGCTTGCCGATGAAATAGGTCGCGCAGGCCGCGTCGATCAAGTCTGGGCTGAAGTTGACGCGCTCCATATTGTATTTGGCGATCGATTGCATCTGGTCGAGGAGGTCGCGCGGTTGGCACATCCGGAAGGGTCGCGATGCGGGGAGGTACCATTTCTCGATGAGGTAATCGATCCCGCTCGGGTCGAAATCGACCCGCTTCCCCTTGCAGACGAGTTCCCAAATCTCGCGGTACTGCTCTTCGCTCGGGTCACGGATTTCGATCTTGAATTTGATCCGCCGCAGGAACGCCTCGTCCGCGAGTTGGTTCGGGTCGAGGTTCGTACTGAAGATCAAAATCTGGTCGAACGGTACTTCCATCTTCGTGCCGGTCGTCGTCGTCAGGTAGTCGTACTTCTTTTCGAGCGGGACGATCCAGCGGTTCAACAAATCCATAGCCCGCACTTGTTGCCGACCGAAGTCGTCGATCATGAAGATGCCGCCGTTGGCCTTCATTTGCAGCGGCGCCTCGTAGAACTTGCCGACGCCGTTGAACTTCAAATCGAGCATCGGCAGGGTCAGTTCCCCACCCACGACAATCGTCGGCCGCTTGATGCGGATGTAGCGCTTGTCGAAGTTGATGCCCTTCTTCAAGAGCGCGTCCATGCCGTTCGCCTCGGCCATCGGCAGCGAGTCCACTTCCGGCGCTAAGGTGTGGATGATCGGATCGTAAACCTTGATGATCTGCCCGTTGGCGATGACGGCGTGCGGGATGTAAATCGCATCGCCCAAGAGCCGGGTGATGCGTTCGGCGACGCTGGTTTTGCCGTTGCCGGGGTAGCCGAAGAAGAAGATCGACGACGCGGAGTTGATGGCCGGGCCGATCTCGCTGAAGACGTCTTCGGAGATCACGAGGTCCTCGAAGGCCTTGCGGATGCTCCGCCGCGTCACGGTGAGTTTCTTCACCGTCTGGGCGTGGACCGATTCGACGTAATCCGCGAAGGGCACGGGCATCGGCCCGGAGTAGTTCGTTTTGTCCGTCGCCTCCGACAGTGCGGCCGTCCCTTTCGGTGGCTTGATTTCGTAGACGAAACTCGAATCGCCGCCGCCGCCGCGCTGGGCGACGATATCGATGAGCGACTGCTTCCTCATCTGCTGGAGGATCGGGTTGAGCACCGTGAACGGCACGGCCAACTCGGTCGAGAGTTCGCCGCCCGTGATTTGCCCGCGGTTGAAGAGCATCCGCAGGACGCTCTCGAACAAGAAGGAGCTTTCGATGCCGAGGTCTTCCCACGTCGTCGGGTTGCGCGGCAGGAACGGGTTCCCCGAACCGGGGCTGGCCTCGTCGTCGCTCGGGGGTGGATCGCCGAGGAGAGTCACGCCGTCCAAGCTGCCGTAGCGCGCGGCATCGGCCAGCAGGGCGTCGTAATGGAGCTTGTGCAGCCGGAGGTGCCGGGCCGCTTCTTGGTCGCCCCGCTTTTCGGCCAGGGCGAGGCCTTCGATCACCGCCGGCCCGATGATGTACTTGACGCCGTCGAGGTACAAGTGGTGCGCGTATTCCCCCGGCCGGACGTAGCAATCGACCGGGAGCACCTCCGTCTGCATCATCTGCTGATGAAACTCGGGCGCGATAATGACGCGCATGAAACGCCCCCCCACCAACCGGATACCGGCCTACGCAAGAGCATAGAACACGGTTCGAGCCGAATAGGATTCACCACAGCGTCACAAAGAGCACAGAGAAGAAAAGAAAGAAGGGTGGGGCCAATCGAACCCGATTGGCCCCACCCTTCATTGATTCTCTCCGGTCTTCATTCTTCTCTGTGTTCTCTGTGACTCTGTGGTGACTCCTTTTCGCTAGCATCTCCCTTAACCCGGAACAGCAGCAGGTTGCGGCCGTATTTGCGGGTGTCCCACAATTCCGGGTCGGGGAGTTCGTCCAGCGGGAAGCCGTCCTCGGCTTGCAGAATCAACACGCTTTCGTCCGGGGCCTTCGCGAACAAGGCCATCGTGAAGTCGAGGAATTCTTTCGCTTTGGCCGCGTCGAGGTCGGGGAACGGTGGACTGAGGAACAGATTCACCGGCACGCCGGCCGTGGGGATCCAGCGCTCCGCCCAACGGTAAGCATCGGCCCGGAGCACTTGGGCTTTGTCCGCGATTTCAAAACGGTCGATTTCTTTTTGGATAGCCGCGGTTTGCTTAGGGTCGCGCTCGATCAACCGGGCCGAGCTCGCTCCGCGGCTGACCGCTTCGATGCCCACGATGCCGGTGCCCGCGAAGACGTCGTAGAAAATCCGCCCTGGCACGGCGTTGCCGAGGACGCTGAAGAGCGCCTCGCGGACCCGCTGCGGCGTCGGCCGCATATCCTCGTGGACGAAGACCGTGATCTTCCGCCCGCGCAGGCTCCCCGCCACGATCCGCAATTCCGTCTTTTCCATAACCGCACTGCCCGCTGCCGAAGGGGAACCCGAACGAATTGGTCATTGTACGGGATTCCCATTCGGCGGAGGCGACGCTGGCGCCGCGTTCCCTGATAATGCCGGCATGACGCTGATCGGCCCGCTCTTTTGGTACGAATTGTGGCGCCTGCCGCGGCGCGGGGTCCTCCACCGCTGGCGGGTGCTCTACGTCGGGGCGCTGTTGCTCGGGTTGGTGGTGGTTTACCTGCGTTCGTTCCGCGATGCGACGCCGCTGGAAGCACTGGCGAACCCGGGCGCCCTCGACAGCGCCGGTAACGCCGCATTCGCCGAGACGTTTTTGATGGCGTTCCTCGCGGTCCAACAGCTCGCCGTGATCGTGCTCACCCCCCTATATGCAGCAGGCAGCATCGCGGATGAAAAGGAGCGCGGAACCCTCGACTTCCTACTGTCGTCGCCGCTGCCGCACTATCAGATCTTGCTCGGGAAACTGCTGGCGCGGCTCGCGTTCGTCGGTAGTATCCTTGCCGTGGGTTGGCCGGTGTTGATGCTGACCTTCCTCTTCGGCGGCGTCGATTTCGAGCACCTTCTGGGGGGCTTCGCGATCTCCGCCGTCACCGCGATCTTCTTGGCGAACTGGGGGATCATGCTCGCCTGCATGAAGAAAAACTTCCGCGAGACGCTGCCGGGCATCGTCGCGGTACTTTTGCTCCCCGCGATCATCGGGATGTTCGGCTGCTGCCTGACCGAAATCGCGGCCGCGTCGCCGGTCACCATTCTCGGCTTCATCTTCCGGAGTTGGCTCATCGGCGACCCCGCCAAAGACTCCACGTGGCCGATGGTCGCGATCTTTTCCGCACTCTATTTATTGCCGACCATCCTTCTGTTCGCGACGGCTCACAAGGCCTTCGGCGAGCAGTCCCCATCGGAGATCGAACCCGATCCCACGACGGCGGATGTTCCCGTCGTTCTCGGCTACCTCCCGCCGGCGTATCGCACGTACGACGTCCGCCCCCTGCGCTTCGATGAAGACCCGTTCGTGTGGAAACAGGCGAACTTCCACCTCCCCTGGTTCTCCCCGGAGCGCGGTTGCTTCGTCATGGGATTGCTGTCGGTCGCGGCGGGGCTAATCTTCATCGCGCTGTTCGCGTTATTCGCGATCTTGGCGAACAACTTAGCCAAGGGGGATTCGATCCGGGGCACGACGAACGCGCTGGCCCTCTTGGTCTTCGTGCCGCTGGCGGCGCTCGCGCCGGCGCTCCTCGGCGCCCGGGCTGCCGCGTCGCTCGGGCGGGAACGCTCCGGGCAAACGCTGCTGACACTGCTGACGTTGCCCGCCGAACGGATCGAGATCCTGCTGGCGATCGCCAAGGCGATCCTGTACCGGGATCGCCGGGTGATCGGGTTTCTGGCTGCGGTCTGGGTGTTCGTCGCGTTCGCCGGCAGCATCACCGCCGGCGCGGCCATCGCGGTCTTCGTATCGACCGTGGGCACGGCGGCGTGGTCGTTGGCCTTCGGCATTTGGCTGTCGGTGCGAGTCGAAACGCCGACCCGGGCGAGCCTGATCTTCCTGAGCATCTGGGGCGGGATTCTACTGTTGCCGTGGTTCGCCGCGCCGTTCTTCCCGACCGGCGACCGCGCGATGATCGAACTCGCCTGCCCGCCCTACGGCATGGTGGAGGTGATCTCGAGTGCCGAACGGAAAAAAGCCTTCGACTGGTTGCCGGTGCGCGTGACGCTGGCCACCGGCTTCGGGATGATGGCCGCCGCGGCCGCCTTCGCCTGGCACGCCGCGCGGTCGTTCGAGCGCGAAGGGCGTTAAGTCAACAGCCCGTAATTCACCAGCGTCTGGCGGACCTTGGCGACGCCGGCGTCGTCCATCTCGCACATTGGCAGACGCATCTCGGCGCTGGCGCGGCCGAGTAGTTTCATCGCCGTCTTCACCGGGATCGGGTTCGTCGCCACGCTCAGCATGTCCCGGCAGAGCGGAAATAGTTTCCGGTGCCACGCCAGCGCTTCGGCGTATTGGCCCGCGGCGAAGGCCCGCACGAGGGCCATCATGTCGCGCGGGACGATGTTCCCGACAACGCTGACCACGCCGATGCCACCGATGCTCATCAGCGGCAGCGTGAGGGAATCGTCGCCGCTGAGGATACTCAAGTCGCAGATCGCTTGGATTTGCGAAGCTTGATCGAGCGAGCCGGTCGCTTCCTTCACCGCGATGATGTTCGGGTACTTCTCGGCGAGGCGGGCCATCGTCTCCGGGGCGATGTTCGACCCCGTGCGACCGGGGATGTTGTAGACCACCTGCGGCAGGTCGCAGGCCTCGGCGACGGCGCCGAAGTGGCGGTAGTACCCCTCTTGCGTCGGCTTGTTGTAATACGGCCCGACCTGCAATGTGCCGGTGGCCCCACTCTTCTTCGCGGCCCTCGTCATGCGGATCGCTTCGGACGTGTTGTTGCTGCCGGTGCCGGCCATGATCTTGATCCGCCCGGCGGCCTTCTCGCAGACGAACGCGACGATCTTCTCGTTCTCGTCGTGGGTCAGCGTCGGCGATTCGCCGGTGGTGCCACAGGGCGCGAGGGCATCGGTGCCTTGGCCGACGTGCCATTCGATCAGGCCGCCGAGCGCAGGCCAATCGATCTCGCCGCCGGTGAACGGGGTGACGATGGCGACGGTGACACCGGCGAAGAGTTCGCCACGGGGAACGGACATTGCGGAAATCTCGGAGGGTACGGGTCGGCTACGAACTCGCAGTATATCGCTCAACCCTTCGTCCGGAAGGAGTCGAGGGTGACAGTGGCAGACGGATTGCCAAATCGCACTCGGTCATCCATCTGCATTCGAACCCATCTGGCCTTCGAATGACTGCCGGACGAGACCCATCACGTAGGGCAATTCATCGACCGAGGAAAGGCCAACTTGCACATCTCCGTTGCCTTGATGACCAAGATCTGTGACGTCTTTACAAAGGCCTTTTGGATCTTGGATTTCTCCAAATGGCAAATTCAGGGTCAACAGAAGACGTTTAGCTTGTGGTTCGACATCGACGAAGTTACTCTCCGCCTTAAAGGCAACATACTGCTTGAAGAAGTCTATGATTACGCAGGGATCCAATGCGAGAACCTCCTTTCGGAACGTCTCGAATAAAGCCACATGGGCACCATTGATGAGACGGGGATGATCTTCAATCGTGTATGTCTTAGTTAATTTCAGTTTGGTGGTCGCTTTCGGATTCGCCCCGACGTGCTGAGGCGGCGCGGGCCACACGCTCAGCGCAAGATCGGTCAGCTTGGCCGCACGCGAACGAATGGCGTCTTCGTTCCAGTGTGCCACTTGCGCCAACCCGGCGTTCAATTTGAGCGGGCTTTCTTTGAAGCCACCCACCATATTTTGTTTGTCTGAAAAGGGCCTGTCGCTGTACTCTGAGTTGTATCCTGTCAGCGTCAGATTCCCCAAAGTATGCAGCCACTCACGTTGGATCCGTTGCCATTCCGGCCCCAAATCCGCTTTCCAGCTAGCGGAAAGGTTGGCGTTCTGCGGCAGGATATGCTCAACCGTGTAATCTATAAGGGAGACCAACTCTTTTCGTCCGGAGTTTTCCAAACGACGCAGCCAATACGATTTGCGAGGAATATTGTAGAGGTCACGGAGTGGCAGTTCGCGCCGAAACTCATCATCAGTTGGAAATCGACGATAGGAAGGTAAGCTCCGAAAGTGCTCACGCACACTTTCCAGATATGCGGCTTTGTCGATCATCTTCGTGAAATTAGCGAAGGTCTTATTCATCGAGTTGGGCGTGATGGAGCAAACCGATCTGCGGAAAACGTATGATTCCGTCAGTCTGACGACTTCAACGGTTGCGTATTTCGTCAAACGACCATGGCGATAGTCATCGTAGAGTTCGAGCAGAAATGGAAATGCGACATCGACCTTCAATTCTCGCAAATCGTTGAACGCCGCTTTCAAATCGGTGTCGCTTTCCTTCCCGAGTGCCATTGAACAGTAATACTTCGCAAAAATACGGATATCCTTCACAACCCCTTCGACACCCGATGGGGTATCGATTTTCGGCTGGGAATAGATCTTAAACTTCTCGTAAATCTCGCCGAGCTTTGGTATTTCTCCACCGCACTTGAAAGTCAGGTAGTGCCGCATGAACCCGTCAAAATTTACACCGTATGCTTCTTGACCGAACTCCAATTCCATGGGACGCCAGTATTTTTCGTAAAGCTTCGATTGCGTTGTCGGTTCTAAACCCATCAAAATGAAGTTACGAATCAAATCCGCTTGGCTGAGTTCGCGCCCGGTCGAATTCATGCTCTCGAAAATGAGCTGCGGGTTATCGAGATCGCGGTTCAACGCGACATCCACGACGACAAGTTTCGCCAGTCCTTTGCAGAGGGGCACAAGGTCGCCTTGGCGAGCCGCGATCAGCTCTCTGAAGAACTCGTAGTTCTGTGAGATACGCAACGAGACTTCCGCGGGGGCATCCGTCCGCCCGACGACCGCTACGAGCGATGCCTTGTCCGTTTGCGAAAGGATGAGTTTGTAATGCCGCTCTCCAGTTTCCTCCGGGTTGAGCAAATAGAAGTTTCTCAACTTGCGTGGCGAAAAGCCATCGACGGGTTCCTGATCCGTTTCTGCGCGCGCCTCCAAGGCATTCGCCAGCGCAGCCAGCAGCAGCGTCAGGGTTGTGAGCCGCTGTTAGCCATCGATGACGAACAACGGAGATTGGATCGTGACGTTCCCCAGACCGGCTTCGATGTGCACTATCGAACCTACGAAATGCACCGAGACGGCGTCGTCGCCCCCCGTACGGGTGACGTCATCCCAGAGTTGTTTGCTTTCCTTGGTCTTTCAAGAATACATCCGCTGATAAATCGGGATCACAAACTGCGATGACTTCTTGAGAAATTCGGGCAGTTTTGTCTCGGTTGCTTTCACGCTTCGGTACCAGTGTGGAAGCGGAGAGTCATCTTAGGGTAGTGTATCACCTCGCACCTTCGTCCGGAAGGAGTCGAGGGTCCGCTGCAGCCCCTGCTTGGCGGTCGATCTTCGTCTCCCAGCTTGACTTGGGTCCGTCTCAGGTCTCGGAGTTCATCTTCGGTGAGGCGGTCTTGGGCGGCTTGGCGGACTCGCTGAACGATTGGTGAGTTGTCAACGATTGTGAATAGCACGCGATGGGCGGTTCCCCGTCTCCCGCCGATGGCCAGTTCCCGCAAATTGAGGCCTAGGTTCTCGGCTTCCTCGGCTTGAGCAATAGCGGTGGGGATCAATTTCGAGTTGAGTCCGAAAGTGAAGGCCTCGGAAATCTCGGAGGGTGCGGGCCGGCTACGAACTCGCAGTATATCGCTCACATCTTCTCGCGGCAGTCTTCGAGCATGGCATTGGCAGACGGAATGCCAAATCGAACTCGATCATCCACCTGCATTCGAACCGAGCGAGATAGATACATATCTAGCGAGGTCAAGTCTCGGGAATTCTCAGCTGGCG
>Ga0105047_10019665_pt1 | contig 10407 bp, 8 predicted proteins | sample MAT04_FD_78384 | JGI IMG/M metagenome (GOLD analysis project Ga0105047, IMG submission 78384) | Freshwater microbial communities from Lake Fryxell liftoff mats and glacier meltwater in Antarctica - MAT-04 (megahit assembly) | ecosystem: Environmental > Aquatic > Freshwater > Ice > Liftoff... | reverse complement strand
TGTCTCCCTGGCAGATGGCCGGCTTCCGACGGTGGATTGGCTATGTGCCCCAGTTGCCCGCCGCCGGTGGTGAGTTGCCTTTGACCATCCGCGAGGTCGTCGCCATCGGGCGAACCGGAGTGCGGGGCCTGTTCCGACGGCTCGCCCAACACGACTGGGACCTGGTCGACCGGTGGATCGACCGGTTGGGGCTGGCCGACGTCGCCGGCGCGGCATACTCCGAAACGTCGGGCGGTCAGCAGCGCAAGGCCATTCTTGCCCGCGTGGTGGTGCAAGAGCCGCAACTGCTGCTTCTGGACGAGCCCACCGCACATCTGGATTTGGGCGCTCGCGAACAGATTGTGCAGACCATCCAGCAACTTCAACGGGAATCGCGCCTGCCGGTCGTCCTGGTGTGCCACGAAGTCGAGGTGCTGCCCGCGGCGTGCGATCGTGTCGTCGTCCTCGACGGCGGGGTCGTTCGGGCCGACGGGCCGGCAGGCAAGGTTCTGACGGCCGACTGCGTGCAGGCGTTGTACGGCCCGGGATTCCGCGTCCTGCACAATGCCGGGCGTCACGCGGTCTTGCCCGTCGCGGAGGGCTGGGCATGATCGATCTCTGGTTCTGGCTTCCGGTCATGCTCTCCGGCACGCTGGCCGGCGCATCCACCGGCGTGATGGGCGTCTACGTGGTGGGTATGCGGATGCCCTTTCTCGGGGTCTGCGTGTCGCATGCCGCACTCGCCGGGGCGGTCTTCGGATCGCTCTTTGGCCTGCACGGCCAGATGCTGCTGTTGCCGGCGATGCTGGCCGCCCTTGCCGCCGCGCTTGCCCTCGGGCTGCTCAGCCCGGATCGCATCCAGATGGACGGCAGCATCCTGCTCGGGTCGCTCTTCTCGCTTTCAATGGGCCTGTCCTTCCTGGGAATCGGTCTCTTCCCCCGCTTTGGCCGTTCAGATAACGAAGTTCGCAACCTGCTCTGGGGCAGCCTCACGTTCTGCCGCTGGAACGACGTGTGGCTTCTGGTGGCAGCGGCCGTTGCCGTCGCAGCCTTTGTTGCCGCGTTTGCCAAGGAGATGCGCGCGATCCTGTTCTGCCGCATCCAGGCATCGGCGGCCGGAATCCGCACCACGATCGTCTGGACTGGCTTCCTTGTGCTGACCAGTTTCGTATTGACGGTGAGTTTCCAGACCGTCGCAGGCCTGATGATCTACAGCCTGATGACCAGCCCGGCCGTGGCGGCTTTCCAGATGGTCAGGGGACATCGTGCTGCCGTCTGGACGGCGGGCTTGATCGGCGCATCGTGCGGCCTGGGAGGGTTCCTCATCGCGACCATCGCTGACGTGCCCACGGGCGCTGTGACGGTGCTGCTATGCTCCACCGTGGTCATGGTCGCCGCCGGCGTTAACGTCGTCGCGCGAAGATCCCGGAAACAGCAACCGGCGGACTAACGCAGCGCTCGCCCCGTCGAGCTGATTGAAAGGGAAGTGTGAAGCACTCCCTTCTGCTGGCGGATTCGGTCGGCAACCTCCCGGATGCGCGCCGCCTTGCCGCGCATCATGATCATCTCCGCGCAGAGGTCGTGGTCCAGATGCACGTGGGTCGTCGCCATGATGGACTGATGATGATCGTGCTGGATGTCGGTCAGTTTCTCGCCCAGCAGCCGGGTGTGGTGGTCGTAGAGCATGGTGATCGTGCCGACGACCTCCCTGGCCTCATCTTCCCATTCCTGCTCCACCAACCGCTCGCGCAGCATGTCGCGGATGAATTCCGAGCGATTCGTGTAGCCCTTCTGTTTGACCAGATGCTCAAGCTTGTCCCAGAGCGGCGCTTCCATTGAAAAACTCTGGCGGACGATGTCGGCCATGGCTGCTCCTTGGTTGACGACGCCAGTATAGCGTACCGCTAGCCGCGCGCGTCTTGCCCCGGTTTGAATCCTTGACGCCCGGCCTCGGGCTCCCGCTACAGCGCCGACGCGACCAGGCTCGCCAGTTCCGACCGTTCGCTCTTGGCCAGCGTGACGTGCCCGACGAGCCCGCGCCCCTTGAGCCGCTCGACGAGGTAGGACAGGCCGTTGCTGCTGCTGTCGAGGTACGGGTTGTCGATCTGCGTCGGGTCCCCCGTCAGGATCAGCTTGGTGCCCTCGCCCACGCGCGACGCGATCGTCTTCACCTCGTGCGGGGTCAGGTTCTGCGACTCGTCCACGATCATGAACTGGTTGGGGATGCTCCGCCCGCGAATGTACGTCAGGGGCTCCATCACGACCTGCCCGCTGTCCACGAGCTGCTGGATCCGCTGCTCGACCGTTGACGGCGACGCCGCGTGGCCGGCGCCGGGCTGCCCCTCGCCGCCCCCGCTCAGGCGGTTGGACAGCAGGTACGCCATGTTGTCGAAAATCGGCTGCATCCACGCCGTCAGCTTCTCATCCTTCCCGCCGGGCAGGTAGCCGATGTCACGCCCCAGCGGCATGATCGGGCGGGCGCACAGCAGCTTCTGGTACACCTGCTCGTTCAGCGTCTTGGTCATCCCCGCCGCGATCGCCAGCAGCGTCTTGCCCGTGCCGGCCGCCCCGATCAGCGTCACCAGCTTGATCGAGTCGTCCAGCAGCAGATCCAGCGCCATCGTCTGCTGCAGGTTCCGGGGCATGATCCCGAAGACCGGCGACCGCCGCGGCCGCACCGGCACGATGACGCCCGCGTCGGCCTTGTACCGCCCCAGGGCCGTGTGGGTGGGCTCCCCCTCGTCCTTGAGCAGCACGAACTCGTGCGCGATCAGCGGCGGGTCCAGCGCGAGCTGGAGCTGCTTCTCCGCGTACAGCTTGCTGATCGTCGCCTCGGGCACCTCGACCTCGCGCCAGCCCGTGTACAGCCGCTCGAAGTCCACCTTCTGCGCCTCGAAGTCCTCCGTCTGAATCCCCAGCGTGTCGCTCTTGATCCGCGCGTTGATGTCCTTCGAGATGAACACCACCCGCAGCGTCGGGTCCTGCTGCTGGAGCGCCCACGCGCAGCAGATGATCCGGTTGTCGGCCGTGTTCGCCGTCAGGTGCGGGCACAGCCGCTGCTCCTCCTCCAGCACGATCCGCACGACCCCGCCCGTCTCCTTCACCGGCACCCCGGCCGACAGGTTCCCCTGCACCCGCAACTGGTCCAGATACCGGATGACCGTGCGGGCGTTGCGCCCGAGGTCGTCGTTCTGCGTCTTGAACTTGTCCAACTCCTCGATGACGTCGAACGGGATCACGACCTCGTTGTCCGCAAACAGGTAGATCGCGTTGGGATTGTGGAGCAGGACGTTGGTATCGAGCACGAAATGCTTGCGGTCGCCGTTGTTCGCCATCGGTTTCTGGTGCCTTCCTTGTCCCCCGCGCCGTTGCCAAGCCGCCCGGCGTCCCGTATCACTCCCCTCACGCCGCCGGCGCGCGAGGCTTACTCTATACGCCCGCCCGCGAGGTGACCACCATGTCCTTATACCCGCTTAAGTTCAAACCCCGGCTCGTTGAAAAGATCTGGGGCGGCCGAAAGATCGAGACGGACCTGGGCAAGCCCCTCCCCCCCGGCCGCCCCGTCGGCGAGAGCTGGGAACTCTACGACTTCCCCCCCGGCGTCATCGACGACTCCTCCGCCTGGGTCAGCGCCGCCGTCGCCAACGGCCCCCTCGCCGGCCGCTCGCTCCACTCCCTCATCGACGAGTTCGGCCCCGCCCTCCACGGCGACGTCCCGCTCGTCCCCCCGCACGGCCAGTTCCCGCTGCTGGTCAAGTTCCTCGACGCCCGCGAGAACCTCTCTGTTCAGGTCCACCCCGACGAGGCCTACGCCGCCGCCCACCCCGGCGCGCACCTGAAGACCGAGGCCTGGTACGTCCTCCAGAACGACCCCGGCGCCAAGCTCTACAAGGGCATCAGGCCCGGCACCACGCGCGAGCAGTTCCGGGCCGCCATCGACGCCGGCACGGTCGAGGACCTGATCACCGCCATCCCCGTGAAGCCCGACCAGTGCTACTACCTCCCCAGCGGCACCGTCCACGCCCTGGGCGCCGGCATCCTGGTCGCCGAGGTGCAGACCCCCAGCGACACGACCTACCGCGTGTTCGACTTCAACCGCACCGACCCCGCGACCGGCCGCCCGCGCACGCTGCACGTGGACCAGGCGCTCGACTGCATCGACTTCTCCGGCCGCCCCGAGCCCACCCAGCCCCGCAGCCACGTCGGCGGCTTCTTCACCATGGTCAGCCGCCTCGTCACCAGCCCCTACTTCAAGCTCGAAAAGGTGCGGTTTACCGAGGGCGTCGAAGAACCCGTCCCCTACGACCAGCCCGTCGTCTGGGTCATGCTCAAGGGCACGGCCCAGCTCACCGTCAAAGGCCTGAAAGACCCCGTCACCCTCGCCCGCGGCGACACGGTCCTCCTCCCGGCCCACATGGATAACCCCATCATCAAGACCACGAGCGACTGCGTCTGGCTGGAGACGACGTTCCCGACGTCCAACCGACCCGGGCGCCCAGCAGTTGCGGGCGGTGGGCTCGTGAGTCCTGAGTGCTGAGTCCTGAGTGAAGAGAAGACAGGATACAGAACGTTCGCGGCCGAGGGGAGTAGGGGATGGGTGAACGGGCGATGGTCCTTGTGGAAGGAGCTGATGGCGATGCGGAACGCGCGATGGGTTGGCGTGGTGGTGGCAATGGCGATGTGGGCGGGGTGGGCGCGGGCCGCGACGAGCGCTGCAGCGCCCGGGCCGGCGACGCAGCGGGCGCAGGTGTTCGAGCGGCAGATCACGGTCAAGCTGGATTACCTGCTCTACCTGCCGGGGGAGTACGGCAAGGAGCCCGGGAAGAAGTGGCCGCTGATCCTGTTCCTGCACGGGGCGGGCGAGCGGGGTTCGGACGTGGACAAGGTGCGGGTTCACGGGCCGCCGAAGCTGGCGTACGCGGGGAAGGACCTGCCGTTTGTGATCGTGTCGCCGCAGTGCCCGGCCAACGCGTGGTGGAAAGCGCACGAGCTGATCGCGCTGCTGGACGACGTGCAGGCGAAGTACGCGGTGGACGCCGAACGGGTCTACCTGACCGGCCTGTCGATGGGCGGGTACGGGACGTGGGAATTGGCGAGCCAGGCCCCGCAGCGGTTCGCGGCGATCGCGCCGATCTGCGGCGCGGGGAACCCGGTGATGGCGCGGCGCATGCGCAACCTGCCGACGTGGGTGTTTCACGGCGACGCGGACACGGCCGTCCCCGTCGAGCGGGGCGACGAGATGGTCGAGGCGATGAAGAAGGCGGGCGCGCCCGAGTTGAAGTACACGCGGTACGCGGGGGTCGGGCACGACTCGTGGACGAAGTCCTACGACAACCCGGAACTGTTCGAGTGGTTCCTGGCGCACAAGCGGAGCGACCGCCCGCAGACGCGGCCCGCGCGGTGAGCGTGTGCCGCGCGTCGGCGGCGGCCGCGAGTACAATGCGGCGATGGCCGAGCGGGTGGTTTGCGATATTTGCCGGGGGGTGTTGCCGTCGCACGCGTCCTACGTCGTGAAGATCGAGGTCTTCGCCGACCCGTCGGTGCCGGGCGTCAGTGCGGAGGAACTGGCGGAGGCCGATTTCGAGGGGACGATGGCGGCGCTGATCGAGGAGATGATGGGGATGTCGGCCGAGGACTTGCAGGACCAGGTACACCGGGCATTCGAGTTCCGGATCTGCCGGGGGTGCCACGGGAGGTTCCTGGTGAACCCACTGGGGTTGCCCCGCGTGCGCGGAGCGGCGGAGGGGCGGGGGAACTGAGCGTGAGGGGGAGGGGACCATGGCGCGCGCGGGGAGCGGTGGTCCGTGGGTGGTGCCGACGCCCTCGTCGGCACGGTCGCCCCTGAGGGCGACTGACCTCGGCCCTGCGGGCCGAATGCCGGTGAGGGCACCGGCACCACTTGGGCGGACGGATACTGCTTCGCGCGCGGGCTCGGGTGTCGGGTGGCCCACCCCTTCAGGGGTGGGTGCGCGAATCGATCGCGGCGTGGCGCACGCATTCGCGCCCCCACCGCTGAAGCGGTAAGGCCACCAGAGGGCACCGGCACCACCAGTTTTCGTCATTGGGTAATGGGAAGCGAATTGGGTAAGGAATTGGGTAACAGCGGGGCCGTAAGCGAGGCCGATGGTCGACTTGAGCAGTACCAGTTGCGCGGGCGAAGGGGCCGGGGGCGGCGTGCGCGGGTGGCGGGGGCCGGCGCTGCTGCTCGTCGCTCTGGCGGCGTTCTACGGCGCGATGCAGAACGGGCTCTGGCGGCCGGGGACCGACAGCCAGGTTTACCTGACGCTGGCGCGGAACCTGGCGACCGGGCGGGGGTACACGTTCAACAACCTGCCGGTGGAGAAGGTGCCGCCGGGGTGGCCGATCGTGCTGGCGGGCGCGATGCGGGTCACGCCCGCGTTCGCGGTGCTGAACCTGATCACGCCGGCGTGCATGCTCGCGGCGGCCGCGATCTGGTATCGCATCCTCACGCGGTTCGTCCGGCCGGGGCGGGCACTGGCGGTGACGGCGCTGGCGGGGACACTGTTCGGGTGGTACCAATTCACGCTCGATTTCCTGAGCGACGGGCCGTTCACGCTGGCGGCGGCGGGGTCGCTGCTGCTGGCGGTGCAGGTTGCCGAGGGGCGCAAAGGGGCATGGCGGGTGCCGTTGCTCGCGCTGCTGTGCGCTGCCGCCATCTGCGTGCGGTGGACGGGAGCCCTGACGGCCGTGGTCGCGTGCGGGGTCCTGCTGACGCGGTGGGGGGCGGAGAGTTCAGAGGTCGGAGTTCAGAGTTCAGTTCGGCGGCGGCCGCGGTGGGCGGTCGTCGGCGTGGTGGCGATCGTGGCGGCCGGGACGTTCCTCGGGTTGCGGGCGATGCTGGAGCGGGAAAAGGAACGCCACCTGCGCGCGCACCCGGTCGCGATCGAGAACCTCCAGCGGGTGGAGCAGATGCTGACGTCGGAGTACTCCGTGCGTCCGCTCAACGAGGGGCCGGAGACGTACCTGCGGCGGCTGGGGGATGCGGGGACGTGGGTGGCGACGCTGTTCTGGCGGCCGGCCGAGCTGAGGACGGCAAGCCGGGCTCTGGGTTGGGGAGTGAACGCCGTGGGCTGGGGGATGCTGGGGGTCATGGGGGCGTTCGTGGTCCGGCGGGCGCGGCGCGGGGAGTGGGTGTGGGTGGCGCTGGTGGCGGCGTGCGGGGCGCTGGTGTTGCAGCGGGCGCGGCCGGTGGCGCGATATCTGGTGCCGGTGGCGCCGCTGCTGCTGTTGGCGGCGTGGGTGGGGCTGGAGGAGCTCGCGGCGACGGCACGGCGGGCGGGCGTGCGCCGTGTGCTCCGGTGGGGGTCAATGGCGTTCGTGGGGTCGATTGCGCTGACCAACGCGGTGCTGTGGGCCGTGGACGTGCGGGTGACGTGGGCGGCCGACTTCTACGACGCCCACGAGGCGGGGGAGGCCCGGGACCTCATGGCGGCGGCGCGGCTCGTGCGGGAGACGGGCTCGCCGGCGGTGGTCGTGGATGACACATCCACGAACCTCGGGCGGACGCGGCCGAGCCAGTACGCGTTCCGCGTGATGGTGTTCCTGGGCGGGGGGACGGTGCGGGTGGCGCCCAACGACGTGGGCGCGGACGAGCTGGCGGGGTGGATGCGGAGCGAGGGGGCGCTTTACTACCTCCGGCGGCTGGAGGCGAACCCATGGCGGCTGTGGCATTTCCGGGTACCATGGCTGCAGCAGCGGCTCACGCGCAAGCCGCCCGGGGCGCCGACGCCGAGCTTCGAGCTTTACGAGCTGTCGGCGGCACCGGGCGGCGGGTTGGTCCGCGTGGCGCTGCCGCCGCGGACGGCGGAGCGCTGGCCCCGGGTCGTCCCGGGCATGGGTGCGGCCGAGGTGCCGTGAAAGTGACGCCGCGGTGACCAGACCCCCGATGCGAGTCCTGTTCGACATCACGCACCCTGCGCAGGTGCATTTCTTCAAGAACGTGATTGCGCGCCTGCGGGGGCAGGGTGCGCGCGTGCTCGTGACGACGCGGCAGAAGGACGTGACGCTGCAACTGCTGCGGGCGCTGGGGATCGAGCACCTGTGCCTGAGCCGGATGGGGCACGGGCTGGCCGGGATGGCGACCGAACTGGTCGTGCGGCACGGGCGGATGTTCCGCGTGGCGAGCCGGTTCCGGCCCGACGTGATGGTGGCGCGGATGGGGATCTCGATCGGGCCGACGGGCGCGCTGCTGCGGGTGCCGCGGATCGTGTTCGAGGACACGGAGCACGCGAAACTTCAGGCGATGCTGTCCCTGCCGTTTGCGACTTACATCTGCACGGGGAGCGGTTACCTCAAGGATTACGGCGCGCGGCAGGTGCGGTTCCGCGGGGTGCCTCACCTGGCGTACCTGGCGCCCGCCGTGTTTACGCCCGACGCCGATGCGCTCCGGCGGCACGGGGTGGACGTGGACCGCCCGTACATCCTGCTGCGCACGGTCGCCTGGGCGGCGGCGCACGACCGCGGGATCCAGGGGCCCAGCGCGGCGTCGGTGGCCGACGCGGTGCGGCGGCTCTCCCCATTCGGGCGGGTGCTCCTGTCATCGGAAAAGCCGTTGCCGCCCGAGCTGCGGCCGTACGCCAGCCCGGTGCCGCCGCAGTACCTGCTCGACCTGCTCGCCTTCGCCCGCCTGTACATCGGCGAGGGCGGCAGCATCGCCGCCGAGGCGGCCGTCCTGGGGGTGCCGTCGATCTTCTGCAACCGGCTCCGCGTCGGCTACCTGCTGGGGCTCGAGCGCGACTACGGGCTGGCCTACAACCGGGACACCCTGGACGAGGGCGTGGCGGTGGCGACGGAGCTGCTTTCGCGGCCCAACCTGCGGGAGGAGTGGCAGGAGCGGCGGCTGCGGATGCTGGCCCAGAGCGAGGACGTGGCGGGGTTCATGTGCCGGTTCATCGCGGACGTGGGGGGAAAGCACCGGGACGCCCGGCGGCGGTAAGATCGGCGAAACCCGGGCGGGCAGGGGACGTAATAACGGGTGGAGTTGCCCGCGAACGGTTGCCGGTCGCCAGCGAGAGAGAACCGACATGGCGTTGAACGTCCTTGACGAGAAGCGCAAGACGCTGGGGACGCTGAAACAGTGGTTGCACCAGTTCAGCGCCCCGGCCGCGGCGGAACTGATCCGGCGGGGCGAAGGCGGCGACGTGCAGTGCTTCGCCTGCGGCCACCGGTGCGTCGTGAAGCCGGGTCGCGATGGCGTATGCCGCGTGCGGTTCAACGAGGGGGGCGAACTCAAGGTGCCGTTCGGGTACGTCGGGCCGCTGGCGTGCGACCCGATCGAGAAGAAACCGTTCTTCCACGTCCTGCCGGGATCGGACGCGCTGACGTTCGGGATGCTGGGGTGCGATTACCATTGCGGGTACTGCTTCACGCCCGACACGGTGATCCTGACCGACCGTGGCCCGATGACGTTCGCCGACGCGTTCGCGTCGGCCCCGCGCCACCTCGATCGCCCGGACTCGTCCGTGGCGCTGCCGGACGGCTCCCTCCGCGCCGTCGCGGCGTCGGGTCAATTGCGTGCCGTCCGGGGAATCGTCCGGCACCCGTACGCGGGCCGGATCGCCGTCGTGAAGCCCTTTTACCTTCCCGAGCTGCGCTGCACGCCGGGCCACAGTCTCTACGCTACGACCGACCCCGCGATCGCTCCGCAGAAGGTGCAGGCTCAGCACCTGACGGCCGACCATTACCTCGCGGTTCCGCGCCGCCTTCCCGGTTTCACCGCCGCCGCCGCGGACGGCGCGTCGTCGATCGACGTCGCGGCGGTACTCGCGGCCCACCGCGTGTCGCACCACGTTCGCTGGAAGCTGTCCCCGGCACACCCCGAGTACGTCATGTCCGCGACGGCGGCCGGCGCGACCTCCGCTGAGATCGCCACTGAGTTGGGCACCAGCGGTTCGTGCGTGCGGCACGTCCGCTCGAAACTGGCGAAGCGCGGCGACGGACCGGTCGACGCCTGCACGTCGGGCCCGGTCGCGGCGCCGGACGGCACGGTGCGCTTCCCCCACGAGCGGCGGCCCGGCCTGCCCGCCTCGCTTCCGTTGAGCCCGGACCTGGCGACCCTTCTGGGTTTCTACTGCGCCGAAGGGTGCAGCGTCCCGAGCAAGTCCAGGCCCAACAGCCACGTCCTCAACTTTAGCTTCTCGCCCGCCGAAGGGGACCTGGCGGACTCGGTGCGGTCGCTCCTGGATCGGACGCTGGGCGTGACCGCCCGCCTCGTGCGCCGCCCGACCACGATCGGGGTCGTCGTCGGCAAGTCGTCGGCCGCCCTCCTGTTCTCCTCGCTCGCCGGGGCTCGCGCGGTCGCCAAGCGCGTCCCCACCGAGATCCTTTGTGCGCCCGACCCCATCGCGAGCGCGTTCCTCGACGCGTACGTGCGCGGCGACGGCCACCGCTACGCCAACGGCAAGGTCT
>Ga0105047_10019664_pt1 | contig 10407 bp, 4 predicted proteins | sample MAT04_FD_78384 | JGI IMG/M metagenome (GOLD analysis project Ga0105047, IMG submission 78384) | Freshwater microbial communities from Lake Fryxell liftoff mats and glacier meltwater in Antarctica - MAT-04 (megahit assembly) | ecosystem: Environmental > Aquatic > Freshwater > Ice > Liftoff... | reverse complement strand
AGAGTGACGCCCTCGTACAGCGACGCATTGTTCTGGACCTTCACGAAATCGCCGACCTTGACGTTGACGTCGACGAACGAGTTGCGTCCGAAACTGCAGGCACGGCCAATTCGAGCCCCGGGTCGGATCTGCGCGTAGGCCCAAACCTTGGTGCCGTCGCCCAGGACGGTGTCGCTCTCGATCATCGCCGTTGGATGTACGAACGTGTCGCTCATGGCTTTGGTGACCTCATCTGGTTCCCGCTTCGGCGCCCTTCGGGCATTCTCACCCTCTGCAAGAAAGGACGCTAGCCGTTGGGTCCGATCTTGCGTTTCAAGATTGCGGGCCGTTCGTGCTTCCTCAGGACCTTTCGGCTACCTAGTGCTGTCACTTGACCACCCAATGTGGGTGGTCAAGTGGCGGCACGGAGCTAGCGTTCCGGCCGCGCTCCATCCATCAACGCGTCGAACGCGTCAGCTGAGCCGAGTTCGTCGGTGACACCCTGGTGGTATTCGATTGCGTACACGCCGCTCAGGGCATACCGCTGCGCTCGCTCGGACCATCCAGAGCGAGTGACGCGCTCGAGGACGTCGATCGAGCGCCGGCGCCATGTCGATGAACGGACACATCGAGAAGCAAGTCGGCGAACGAGCGGGTGGTGTTGCTGGAAGCTCTCCCTCGTGGTGTCGAAGACCCATCCGCGTCCAAGGTCGCGTGCGAACACCATCTCGTTGCGGCCGTAGGTGTAGGCCGTTGCCTTCCATGACTCGTACGAGCGCTCGGCGTAGTGGCGTCCTCTCGCATCCGGCTCGAAGTGGAAGGTGAGGCCTTGGTCGTGAAGTCGGAACGAGAGTTCGATGTCCTCGGCACGGCGGAATGTGGTGTCGAACCCGCCGGCGGCCAACAGGTGCTCGCGCCGGACCGAAGCGTTCCCTGTGTAGAACTGCCTCGGAGTGGCTTGATACTTGCCCGCCAGCATGTCGTCGTACTGCTTCGCGAGCATCGCTTGCTCCCAGGCAATCCATGGCGACATGGCATGATCGGGCGGATTCAGCATCGGGCCGATCACGACTGCACGGTCGCCGTGGCGTTCGTGCGCATCCCGGTGATGGCGCAGTAGATCCGGTTCGGCCACGACGTCGTCGTCGACGAAAACGACGAGATCGCCACTGGCCCGGCTGACCCCCGCGTTCCGAGCACCGGCCGGGCCCTGGTTCTCCTGCAGGCAGGCCAGGATCGGAAGCGGCAGGTCGTCGCTCCGCAGATAGTCGTTGGTGCCGTCGGTGCTCCCGTCCGACACGACGATCACTTCGAACGGCTCGTCGAGGTCCTGCTCTGCAAGCGATCGAAGCACGCGGTGCAGCCGCTCGCAGCGGTTGAAGGTGGGCACCACCACGCTGATGCGCGGATGCTGGAGCTCGTTCACAGGTTCTTCACCACCCTGGCGGGCGCACCGACGGCGACCGATCGTGGGGGGACATCGTGCGTGACGACGCTACCGACGCCGACGACGGAGTCGTCACCGATGGTGACGCCGGGCATCACGATGACTCGCGCTCCGAGCCAGACGTTCTCACCGATCGTGATCGGCTGCGCTGTCGGCGGCTGGAGCCGTCGGTCTGGGTCGATGTCGTGGAACCCCGTGTCCATGATCATGCAGTGCGGACCGATCAGGCTGCGCGCGCCAATCGTGACGCGGTCGAGTGCGACGATCGAGCAGCCGAAGTTGATCAGCGAACGCTCACCGATCTCGAGCGTTGCGCCCTCTTCCACGACGAGTTCCAGTTTGGCGACGGTTGACACCAACTGCACCCGATCGCCAATCACCAGATGTCCACGGGCGGTGACAGCGGGCCGGCCACGCAGTCGAACGCGGGCACCGATTGCGTTCGCGTGGCGGAGGTACCAGCGAGCTCTGAGCACTGCTGCGACATCACCCGTGCGGCCCCGGATCGAGGTCACGGCTGATCACCCGACTCCGCTTCGCCGCCCAGGGCCCGGATGACTCGTGCCGGTACGCCGCCCGCCAGGGCGTTCGCCGGCACGTCCGCGGTGACGACGGCCCCTGCGGCGACGATCGCACCAGCTCCGACGGTCACTCCGGGCAGAATGACCGACCGCGCTCCGATCCAACACCCGTTCCCAACGATGATCGGAGCGGTGGTCAAAGCCCCCGCCCGACGCGAGGAGCCGGCGACCTCATGGGATTGGGTGAGGAAGAGCACCTGCTGACCGATCGCGACATCGTCGCCGACGTCGATCCGAGCGGATACGTCGAAGTAGCAGCCTGCATTGATCCAACCTCGTTCGCCGATGTGTAATCGATCCTGACTTCTGCCGGCGCCGACGATCCGCACTCCGCCACCGATCACGGTTCCGTGGCCGATCGACACCCCGGCGCAGCGAAGCATCGCCACGCGGAAACGGTTACCGATGAGATCTGGGAGAAGTCTGGAGATCATCGCTGCGAGGAGCAGTCTGGGCTGGGCGCCGTTCCACTCCTCGCGGAGCAATCTCGTGACGTCAGCCAGATCGATCACGTCACCGCACCGCAGGAACGATGATGACATGCGCGGTGGTGTGGGGGAGTCCCACCCCGTCTCGAATGGCGAGTGCTGGTCGAGCGTTCTGGCAACCTGCACCATTCCACGGTGGTGTCGTCCGGTCCAGCCACGTGTGATCAATCCTCTGCGATTCGCTCGGTCTGCCACCTCGTTGGCGCAGCGCTCTATGATCGTACTCTCTGCTCATCGAAGTGCCCGTCGATTGGTGACAAGCCGGCCGGATACCATGAGAGGTGGGCCGTAGCGACATACTCATGGAGTGAGCGTGGGGTCGGTGCGAGGAGCGAACGTGCACTCAATCCGATCGTCTCATCCCGACGTCTTCTTGAGCACGGCGATGTGCGGGTCGAGTTCGACGGTGCGACCTTCACTTCCGTGGTGCTCGCAGGGTGCCGCCACCGGCGGTCTACCGTCATCGCCGGTGGCACAGGAGTCGATGCTGGATCAAGTTTGCCCGGTCGACTGCCGATGAGCACCTACATGGATGGTGCGGAAGTGAGCGGGCGGTGAGCGGGTCGGTGCGGCGAGCGGCGATCATCGGTAACGCGTCGTTGGCGGGCCACTGCACCGACCTCGCGCTGAAGCACGGCATCGAGATCGTGGTCGTGGCAACGGAGCATCCGCAGGTCCGAGACCACGCAGCCTCACTCGGCATCCCGGTTGTCCACTCGGCAGGCGACGTCGCGGTAGCGCTCGATCCGTACGAGTTCGATGTGCTGTTCAGCATCGCCAACCTCCGCGTGCTGCCCCAACGGCTACTCGACCGTGCGCTGATCGCCATCAACTTCCACGACGGCCCGCTGCCCGCCTACGTGGGTTTGAACGTCACCACATGGGCACTGCTCGCAGGTGAGCAGGAGCACGCGATCACGTGGCACCTCATGACCGCTGAGGTCGACGGCGGCGACGTCGTCGCCCTCGAACGCTTCCCGATCAGCCCGGATGACACGGCGTTCTCGCTGAACGCCCGCTGCTATGAGGCGGCAATCGACACCTTCCCGGGGATCGTCGACGCGCTGGTCGCCGGCACGTTGGCGACAGCGCCGCAGCCGCCGGTCGAGCGGCGCGTCTTCAGCCGATTCGAACGCCCGGTAGCGATCGTCGACCCGACGCACGACGCCAACGACATCGAGCGAGTCATCCGCTCGCTCGCACTCGGCCATGCAGCTTCGAACTCCATCGGCTCGGTGCACCTACTCGCGGCGGGTGGCCACGTGATCATCACCGCCGCTCGCGCCGTCGCGTCCAATGGGTCGCCCGTCGGCACGCTCACGGTCGAACCTGCCGGGCTCCGCTTCGCAGCAACCGGCGGTGACCTCGTGATCGACGGCATCGAGACGGTGGCCGGCCGCACCGTCACCCCGATCGAAGCACTCGTGGAACTCGGTCTCGTTTCGGGCGACCGCATCACAGCGCCAGCGACCGACCTCGTCGGAGCTCTCCGTGCAGCGGATCCGACCCTGGCTCGCCACGAGTCGTACTGGAGAGCTTTGCTCCAGGGCGCGACGCCGGTCGCTCCCTCGGTACTGGAGCACGTCGCTGGACCGGCCCGACTCGTGCGGCGACCACTCGCGCAGGGGGTCACCACGGACGATGTGATCGCCGCCGTCGCGGCATGGGCCTGGCGCCTCGGAGGAATCGGCGACGCGACGATCGGGATCACCGACGCTGTCGCCCGGCGTTCGCTCAGCGAACTGGCGCCACTGCTCCACATCCCCGTCATGCGCTTCGCCATCGACGAGACGACCACATTTGACGGTCTGGTCGTCGCCGCCGCCGAGCAGCGCTCTCGGGCACTCGACCACGGTCCGTTCCTGGCAGACCTGATCGGACGTGAGCCCACTCTGATCGGCAACGACGTGACGCCACAGGTCACGGTGGACCTCGACGGCTCCATCGACCAGGACGGCGCGACTCACCCGCTGGGCGGGCTCCGGATCGGCATCGGCGACGGCGAGCTTCGATTCACCTCCACGCTCGCTTCTGACATCCTCGAACGGATTGCCGACCAACTCAGCGTGTTGTTGGCTGCCGGATCGTCGGCGCCGGTCGGGCCGATCGCTGATCTCGAGTTGTTGGGTCCTTCCGAGCACACCCTGCTCGACGCCGTCAACCGAACCGAGATGGCGTTCGATCGTGATGCCACCGTCGACCGGCTCGTCGCCGCGCAGGCAACCCGAACGCCCGACGCTCCGGCGGTCAGCTCGGGCGACATCACGCTGAGCTATCGCGAGCTGCTCGATCAGGTTGCCGCGATGGCCACGCGCCTCGCCGACAGCGGCGTGCGACCCCGCGACCGGGTCGGTATCGCGCTCCAGCGTGGCGCCGACATGCTGATCGCAGTGCTCGCCACCCACGCCTGTGGCGCTGCGTATGTGCCGCTCGATCCGACCTACCCTGCCGAGCGCCTTCGGCTGATGGTCACCGACAGCGGCCTGCGTACTGCGGTCGCCGAGCCCGACATCACGGTGCTCGATGACGTGCTCGACGGCGTCGTCGTGCTCCACCCCGTCGATCCTGGGTCGTCGGCACCGACCGTGCTGCCAGCGACCGATCATGGCGCATCCGATCTCGCCTACGTGATCTACACCTCAGGCTCAACCGGCACGCCCAAGGGCGTGATGCTGGAGCACCGCAACGTCGTCAACTTCTTTGCAGCGATGGACGCCGTGATCGAGCACGACCCGCCGGGTGTGTGGCTCGCCGTGACCAGCCTGTCGTTCGACATCTCGGTGCTCGAGCTGCTCTGGACCCTGACCCGCGGGTTTCACGTCGTCATCAAGCCCGACGGCGGCACGAAGGGCATGCAGCGCGTGTGGAGCTCGCCTCGACCGCTGACGATGAGCCTCTTCTACTTCGCCGCAGGTGAGGACACCGCCCACGACGGGTATCGTCTGCTGCTCGACAGCGCTCGTTGGGCTGACACCCACGGGTTCGCGGCGGTCTGGACCCCCGAGCGGCACTTCCACGCATTCGGGGGTGCGTACCCGAACCCAGCAGTCGTTGGAGCGGCGCTCGCTGCCGTCACGGACAATGTCCGGATCCGCGCCGGAAGTGTGGTCGCGCCGTTGCACTCGCCGGCACGCATCGCCGAGGAGTGGGCGGTCGTCGACAATCTCTCCGGCGGCCGGGTCGACATCTCGTTCGCTGCCGGTTGGCAGCCCAACGACTTCGTGCTCAACCCCGGCGCCTACGCCACCGCCCGCGACCAGCTCCCGACCATGATCGACACCGTCCGCCGCCTGTGGCGCGGCGACACCGTCGACATGCCAGGACACGACGGCGCTCCGGTCGGAGTACGCACCCTGCCGCGTCCTGTGCAGCCCGAGCTGCCCGTCTGGTTGACATCGGCCGGATCGACCTCGACGTTCGAACGTGCTGGCACGCTTGGCACCAACCTCCTGACGCACCTGCTCGGCCAGTCGATCGAACAGCTCACCGAGAACATCGCCTGCTACCGAGCGGCGTGGAAAACAGCGGGCCACCCCGGGCAGGGGCAGGTCACGCTGATGCTGCACACGTATCTGCACCCCGACTCGGCCGAGGCCCGCCGCGTCGCCCACGGCCCGATGAAGGCGTATCTCGGTTCGGCCGCCGGGCTGCTCAAGAACATGGCATCGGCATTCCCGACGTTCGCGGGCAGCGGCAAGAGCGCCGACGAGGCGTTCGCTTCGCTGACCACCGACGAGATGGATCAGTTGCTCGAGATGGCAGCAGGCCGCTACCTGGAGACCAGCGGGTTGTTCGGCACGGTCGACGATGCCGTCGACATGATCGAACGCTGCTCTCGCGCTGGCGTGGACGAAGTGGCCTGCCTGATCGACTTCGGCGTCGACACCGACGCCGTGCTCGACAGCCTGCCGCTGCTCGGCGCGGCGTACAACCGCGCGGCAAACCTGCGCAAGGATGCCTCCACGGGCGCAGAGTCGGTCGACGTCGTCAGTAACTCTGTCGCTGACCTCGTCGCGCTGCACCGGGTCACGCACCTGCAGTGCACCCCGTCGTTGGCAACGATGCTCGTCGCTGATCCCGCCGACCGGGCTGCGCTCGGCACGATCGGCCACGTGATGCTCGGCGGCGAGCCGCTGCCGACGGCGCTCGCGGGGGAGCTGATGGGGCTGTTGCCAGGTCGCCTCACCAACATGTACGGGCCGACCGAGACCACGATCTGGTCGCTCGTGCACGAGGTCACCGAGCCGCCGACCGGGTTGATCCCAATCGGCCGACCGATCGGGAACAACACGATCCACGTGCTCGACCAGCGTGGCAACCCGCTGCCGATCGGCTCGTTCGGAGAACTGCACATCGGTGGTGACAGCGTTGCCCGCGGCTACCACGATCGCCCTGAGCTCACGGGTGAGCGTTTCGTCGACCGGCCCGGCCTCGGCCGGGTCTACGCAACCGGTGACATCGTCCGCATCGGCCCCGACGGGGTGGTCGAGTTCGCCGGGCGGTCCGATCTCCAGGTCAAGATCCGCGGCCATCGCATCGAACTCGGTGAGATCGAGACGATCATCGACGAACACCCCGACGTGGTGCAATCGGTGGTCGTCGCACATCGTTCCGAACTCGGCGACCCCACGCTGATTGCGTTCGTCGTCTCCCACAGCGCCAGCGATGTCGACGAGTCGTCGGTGCGAGCACTGATCGGCGAGCGCCTGCCCGACGCCTATCTGCCGGCACGGATCATCCGGCTCGATGAGTTCCCGCTCACCCCGAATGGCAAGACCGATCGCGGTCGGCTGGAAGCCGACGTTGACGAACACCTTGCTGCGGCGTTGCCGAGCGACGTCGTCGCCGAGGTGTTCGACGATGCGACCGAGCAACTCGTCGCGGAGGTGTGGACGGCTGAGCTGCACCACCTTGCGGGTCGCGACGACAACTTCTTCGACATCGGTGGCAACTCCTTGCTCGCGGTGGCTGTGTTCCGACGCATCAGCGACCGGACCGACACGGCAATAGCGTTGACCGACGTGTTCCGCTATCCGACGATCCGGATGTTCGCTGCGCACCTGTCACGTGCGGGCAGCCAGGGGAAGATCGGCGCACCGGTCGCCGGCGAGCGGTCGGCGGGCGACGACGCGCCGACCGGCATCGACCGAGGGGCCATGCGGCGGCGTGCGCTGGCGAGGCGAAGCTCGTAGGCGCGAGCAGGAACACCGACATGGCAGACGCGCAGCACATGAACGACACGCCACAGCTCGAACCAGACCAGCTCGCTGAGACCGATGTCGCGATCATCGGCATGGCGGGGCACTTCCCTGGGGCACGGGATGCCGACGTGCTGTGGGATCGGGTCAGTCGTGGCGACGACTGCCTCACCGACCTCGATCCGGCCGACCTGATCCGCGACGGTGTTCCGGCGGCCACGGTCGGTTCGCCCGAGTACGTGCTGCGCAACGGCCGCATCGACGGCGTCGATCAGTTCGACCCCGAATTCTTCGGCATCAGCAAGCGCGACGCGGCCGTGATGGACCCGCAGCACCGCCACTTCCTCGAGTGTGCCTGGGAGGCACTCGAGTCGTCGGCCCACACACCCGAAGGGTTCGCCGGATCGATCGGAGTGTTCGGCGGGTCGGGCATGAACACCTACCTGCTGAACAATCTGCTCACGAACCCGACACTGGTCGAACAGCTCGGTTGGTTCCTGCTGCGTCACACCGGCAACGACAAAGACTTCCTCACCACCACGTTGTCGTACCGGCTCGGTCTGTGCGGCCCGTCGGTCAACGTGCAGACCGCTTGCTCGACCTCGCTCGTCGCGGTGCATCTCGCCGCGCAGAGCCTGCTTTCCTTCGAGTGCGACCTTGCGCTCGCCGGCGGCGTCACGATCGAGTTTCCCCACGGTCGCGGTTATCAGTACCGGGAGGGTGAGATCCTGTCGCCGTCCGGTCGCTGTCGCGCCTTTGATGCGGCCTCGGAAGGGACCGTCCTCACGGGCGGGGCGGCCGTCGTCGCCCTACGCCGGCTCACCGATGCGTATAGCGACGGTGACCCGATCCTCGCGGTGATCAAGGGATCGGCCGTCAACAACGACGGCAACCGCAAGGTGGGCTTCTTCGCGCCGAGTGTCGATGGGCACGCCGACGTCGTCAAGGAGGCGCTCGCGGTGTCTGGGATCGACCCGCGCACGATCGGTCTCCTCGAAGCACACGGCACCGGCACCGCTGTCGGCGACCCGATCGAGGTGGCCGCGCTCACCGAGGCCTTCCGGTCCTACACCGACGCCGTCGGGTTCTGCCGGCTCGGTTCGACCAAGCCCAACATCGGGCACCTCGACACGGCTGCGGGGGCCGCGAGCCTGGTCAAGGTCGTGCAAGCGCTCCGGCACCGCACCCTGCCACCGATCGCGAACCACACTGGTCCGAGCCCGCTGCTCGATCTCGACCGCTCGCCGTTCACGCTGTCCGGTATCGCGTCCCCATGGGAGTCCGTCGGACCGCGACGTGCGGGCATCAGTTCGCTCGGTGTCGGCGGCACCAATGCCCACGTGATCGTCGAAGAGGCTCCGGCGTATGCTCCGACGCCGCCGGCGACACCGGGCCAGGTGCTCGTGCTGTCCGGCGGGTCGAGGGCCGCCGTCGACGACGCGACCGAGCGGCTGGCAGCGTTTCTCGAGCACGAGCCCGACACGAACATCGCCGACGTCGCCCACACGCTGCTGATCGGTCGCCGAGCGATGACCCACCGTCGTGTGGTCGCAGTGACCGACTCTGTCAACGCTCCGACCCAGCTCCGCTCCACCGATCGCAGGCGCCGACCCACGGCGGTCGCTCCCGACGACCCACCCCAGGTTGCTTTCGTCTTTCCCGGCGGCGGGGCCCAGTATCCCGGCATGGGTGCCGGGCTCGATGGCCGCTTCGAGGTCTTCCACCAGGTCCGGCACGAGGGCGTAGAGGCGATGCGTCGGCTCGGCGGCGTCGATCTCGGCCCACTCTTCGATCCCAACGCCGACCCGGACGTGCTGCGTCGCGCCACGGCGTCGCTTCCTGCGGTCTTCATCACGTCGACCGCGATGGCCCGCCAGTGGATGGCGTGGGGCGTCGAACCCGACATGATGATCGGGCACAGCCTCGGAGAATACGTGGCGGCGCACCTCGCGGGCGTCCTGTCGTTCGACGACGCCCTCTCACTCGTGATCACCAGGGCCGCTCTGATGGAACGGGTGTCAGGTGTCGGTGCCGCGATGCTCGTCGTTCCACTCCCCGAGCTGGAGGTCGTGCGGAGGCTGCCGGCAGCGCTGTCGCTCGCCACGGTCAACTGCGACGACGAATGTGTCGTCGCCGGGCCGGCAGGTGCGGTGGCCGAGTTCGCCGCAGCGCTCGCAGGCGACGGCACCGAGGCGACCCACATCCCGCTCGCCGCCGCAGCCCACAGCTCGATGCTCGACAGCGTCCTCGACGAGTTCGAATCAGCCGTGCGAGCCGTCACCCTGCTCCCGCCGCAACGCCGATACGTCTCGAACCTGACCGGTGATTGGATCGATGACGCTCAGGCCACCAGCCCGCGGTACTGGGTCGACCATCTCCGCCACACGGTGCGGTTCGCCGACGGCCTGCGTACAGCGCTCACCGACCGGCCGACCGTCGTCGTCGAGGTCGGGCCGGGGCAAGCGCTCGCATCGTACGCCCGCCGGAGCGGCCTGGCTGTCGGCGCGATCTCGACGCTCCGTCACCCCGATGACGACATCGCCGACACGCTCCACACGCTCACTGCGCTGGGCCAGCTCTGGGTTCATGGCATCGACATCGATTTCTCCCATGTGACCGGCGGCCATCGTCGCCGACTCCGCCTGCCGACGTACCCGTTCCAACGCGAGCGTTGCTGGATCGAGCCGGGCAGGGGATCAGCGATGCTCGACTCT
>Ga0105047_10019663_pt1 | contig 10407 bp, 7 predicted proteins | sample MAT04_FD_78384 | JGI IMG/M metagenome (GOLD analysis project Ga0105047, IMG submission 78384) | Freshwater microbial communities from Lake Fryxell liftoff mats and glacier meltwater in Antarctica - MAT-04 (megahit assembly) | ecosystem: Environmental > Aquatic > Freshwater > Ice > Liftoff... | reverse complement strand
TGCGGCAACCCGACCGCCATCGCCGCGCTGCAGCCCGGTGAAGTGGTGCTCGACCTGGGCTCCGGCGGCGGGTTGGACGTGATGCTGGCGGCGCGCAAAGTGGGGGCGACCGGCTTTGTCTACAGCGTGGACATGAACAAAGCCCCAAACGCAAAAGCAGGACCGCTCTCGCAGGAGAGTCCGTACGGCGGTTGACCGCCGTGTCTGCTGATCGGCGGCGGGTCCCTCCCCCGCCGATCTCTTGCCGCCTCAGGCCGCCGCCACGCGCCACACCAACAGCGCGCAGTACGCCACGTAGCACCCCACCAGCACGCCCGCTTCCCAGCGGTTGATGTCGTGCGGCTTGCGCCAGATAAACGCAAAGACCACGACGGTCATGCCGATCATGACGAGGAAGTCGGGCAGCATACCGGGCGGCAGCGTAATCGGCTTGACCAAGACTGTGATGCCCACAATGCCCAGGATGTTGAACAGGTTGCTGCCGACGATGTTGCCGATGGCGATGTCGCTCTTGCCACGGAAGACCGCCACGAGCGACGTAGCCGCCTCGGGCAGGCTGGTGCCGATGGCCACCAACGTCAGGCCGATGATCAGGTCGGACACGCCCAGCGCCTGCGCAATTTGATCGGCCGCGTCCACCAGCCAGTTGGCGCCCAGCACGAGGCCCGCCAGGCCCATCAGGATGGACAGACCATCGAACCACACCTGCCTGCTGGGCCGCGCGATCTGGTGGTCGATGGCTTCGGCCGCCATCAGCGTGTCCTCGACGTTCTCGCGATAGGCTTGTTCGCCCATCGCCGCGCGGTAGTTGAACCAGGTGAAGACCGCCAGCCCCACGACAAAGACGCCGCCAACCACGCGGCCGATGCCGCCGCCCAGCAAGGCAAGCGCGGCAAAGAGCACGGTCACCCCCAACAGAAACGGAACCTCGCGCCTGGGGAAGCTGGCCTTGACGTCGAGCACGGCGACGAGGCCGGCGAGGCCGAGGATCAGCCCAAGGTTGGCGATGTTGCTGCCGACGACGTTGCCGATGGCGATGTCGTTGCCGCCATCGGCGCTCATGTTAGCGGTGAGACTGACGACGAGCTCGGGCAGGCTGGTGCCAAAGGCGACGATGGTCATGCCGATGATGACATCCGGCACGTTAAAGCGCGCGGCGAGCCGGCTGGCCCCCCGCACCAAAAATTCGGCGCCGCCGACCAAAAATACGAACCCAACCAGAAATTGGAGGACAAGCAGGAGGATGGACATAACCCCTCGCTACGTTTTGACTTTGCTTTGATCCGTCAACACCGACACGTCACGCACGAAGCGGCCTTGCATGGACCACGGACCGGTCCACGTAATTTGTGCCTCGACCAGCCGGCCGCGCAAGGGCAGGTCGCTCTCGATAAAGACCAACTTGTTCTGCCGGCTGCGCCCCCGCCATTTTCCCTTGTGTTCATCTTCGACCAGCACTTCGACGATCTCGCCCAGTTGGCAGGCGTTTTTCTCCACACTGATCGCCTCCTGCAGTGCGTCCAGCACCCGGTGACGGCGCGCCTTTTCCTCCTCGGGGACATCATCGGCCATGCGCCGATCGCTCACGGTGCCGGGCCGCGGGCTGTAGCGCGCCAGGTGCACCTTGTCGAATTTGATCTCCTGCAGGAGTGCGACGGTGCGTTCAAATTCCGCCGCCCCCTCGCCACAAAAGCCGACGATGATATCCGTGTGGATCGCCACGGCGGGGATGATGGCACGCACGCGCGCGATGAGCGCGCGATACTCGGCCGTCGTATAGCCGCGCCGCATCTGCGCCAGAACCCAATCGTCGCCGGCCTGAATCGGCACCTCGATGTGTTCGCAAACCTTGGGCAAGTCACGCACGGTCTCCAGGATGCGATCCGTCATATAGTTCGGATGGCTGGTCAGAAAGCGGATGCGCCAGAGCCCGTCGATGGCATGCACGGCGCGCAACAGATCGGCAAGGTCGAGCGATGCGGCGGGGGCGGCACCTGCCGTGGCGGCCATGCCTTCGGTAGCGCTGGACGCTTCGCCCAGATAGGCGCTGACCGTCTGGCTGTTGCCGTGTTCGCCGCGCCAATCATAGCCGTAGCGGTCGACGATCTGCCCCAGCAGCGTCACTTCGCGCACGCCCTGGGCCACCAGGCCGCGCACCTCGTTGACAATCTCGTCGAGGGGCCGGCTGCGCTCCACACCGCGGCGGAACGGGATGATGCAAAAGGTGCAGGCGTGGCTGCAACCGTAGACGATCGGCACGTGGGCCGCCACCGGCGCTTCCCCGCTGAGCGCCAGGTGCTTGATCGACTGCATGGTGCCGGCGGGCTGCATCTCGTCCTGGACGCGAAAGCGGCGCAGGAGCTGGTCGCGTTCGATGGCGGCCATCTCGGCGTCGATTTCCGCCTGGCGCAGGTGGTTGACCAGCGGCGTCGATTCGCTGGGCGGCATAAAGACATCGACAAAGGGATAGCGGTCGATCAGATGTTGGCTGGGCTTGATGCCCACCATGCAGCCCATCAGGGCGACCGTGCGGTCTGGTTTGGCGCTTTTCCACGGCTTGAGGCTGCCGAGCTTGCCCACCGCCTTTTCCTCGGCGCTCTGGCGCACGACACAGGTGTTGAGCACGACCACGTCGGCTTCGTCGAGGCGGTCGGTGGGACCGTAGCCAATCTTCTCCAGTTCGGCGGCTACGTGGTTGGAGTCGGCCACATTCATTTGGCAGCCGATGGTCCAGATGTGGTACTTGCGTGCCGCGTTGGAATGCTGGTCAGTGGCGAGTTCGTGGGTGTCGAGTTCGTGCGCGTCGCCCAGATCACGGGTGGGGCCGCGCAGTTGCGTGGTGATGGCCATGAGGTCCTCCTGTTGACCGGCGTGAACCGGGCAGGTGCTAAAAGATCACGAGAATGCAAAGGATTGTACGGGTGCGGGGACAGAGTGTCAAAAGACGCGCCGGCAGGGGGGCGATTTGCCCCTAGCACAGCCAGGCCAATTCCCGGCCATGCCACAGCTGCAATAAGGCCGCCAGCAGCTTCGGCTCGTCTTTCTGATCCGCCAAGGGTGTCAGATAATCGTCTATCGGTAGACCCAGTCCATCCAGTGCGCCCAGCTAATGAATCGTTGCCGGCCCCCGATGAATTTCGACGCCAACTGCGTAGCAGGGGTCAACCGTTGCACACGATGCGCAATAGGCACAAAAAAAATGACTATTGACAAACGCCCACACTTCCGATATAGTGGACATGAACGTTCACATGAACGTTCATGTGTCTCTAGATCCTTGGCTTCCCAAGCCCATTGGTGTTTTACAAAATAAATTGGAGATGCCGCGTCGCCGGCATCCGGTCTTTAGGTTGTGCCGATATTTGGTCCGCGCCTGGCGCTAGCGATGAGTGTGAGTCATGTCGATCCGACGTAAATCTCCCACCATGAAGGACGTAGCCGAGATTGCCGGCGTCTCGTTGCAGACGGTATCGGCAGTCGTCAATGAGAAGCAAGGGATCACCCTTGCCACGCGCAAACGCGTGTTGCAAGCGGTGGAGACATTGAGGTATCGGCCATACTCGATTGCGCGCAGCTTGCGCACGCGACGCACACGCACCATTGCGTTGGTCATCTCTGACATCGCCAATCCATCCTTTGCGACAATGGCTAGCGCAGCGGAACGGTATACCGACTCATTGGGCTACAGTCTCGTGCTCTACAACACACATGACGACGTGGATCGCGAGGCAAGCTGCATCGCTGTGGCGTCCGAGCGCTGGGTGGACGGCGTTCTCCTGGTTGCCGCGCAAGATCGCGTCGAGGGCATCGAAGCGCTGGACTTGGCCGGCATCCCTTCGGTCGCCATCGATCGAATCCCCCAAAGCTACACAGGGCCGTCGGTAACCCTCGACAACGTTGCCGCCGGTTGCCTGGCTGCCGAGCACTTGCTGGATCTAGGGCACACGAAGCTGGCGCATATCAGCGGGCCGCTTTCCCTCCGGCTGGCGCGTGAGCGACAGGAAGGTTTCCGGGCTGCTGTGGAGCGTCGAGGATTGATCCCATGTCTTTTTGTGGAAGGTTCTTGGGAATGCGACGACGGGTACCGGGCAATGCAGGCGATCTTGGCCGGCGCTACGCGACCGACGGCCATCTTCGCGGCGAACGATCGCATGGCGATCGGTGCGACGCGGGCGATGGTCGAGACAGGACTACGCGTTCCCGAAGATGTGTCCGTGGTCGGCCTTGATAACATCGAGATCTCGGCGTTCCAAAATCCGCCGCTCACGACAGTTCAGCAGTCATTTGAAGACCTGGCAACGTTGGCACTACAGTTGTTGTTTGACATGATGGCCGAAAGAGAACTAACGCGGCCTCAACGCGTGCTTCAACCGCGTTTGATCGTGCGCGAGTCGACACGCCGCATCGGCCAACCTGTAGGCACCCAACCAGAACGAGTCGTAGAACTCATTACATAGTGCCTGATCGCGCATGAACCGTGAGCACTTGAGCAAATTCCTGGTTCAGTGCCCATCGTCTCATGTGCTTAAAGGGTCGTATTCCAGCCAATCAAAACCGTTCAGTTCTTTCTGCTGTTTCTATTCGAGGAGGATCTATGTCTGCCGACGCGATTTCACGACGAAACTTCTTGCGTTTAAGCGCCATGACCGGCGCCAGCGTGGCCTTGGTGGCCTGTGCGCCGGGGCTGACGCCGGCCGCGCAGGCGCCTGCTGCCGGGGCCGGCGCCGCCGCGGCAAACGCTGGCGGCTACCAGGGGAAATTTGTGATTTTTTCACTGGCCACGCCCGATCAGAACGAACCACTGATCAAGGCAATCGAAGCAGCCAACCCCGGCGTCACGGTTGAGTGGCGTGGTCTGACCAGTGAGCGCTACACAGAGCTCTTTGCAGCAGCCGATGTCGCCAACGATCAGATCGACATTATGGATCTCAACGGCCAGGATCTGCGACGCTATGCTCTGGGCGGCAAGCTCCAAGATCTGTCGGATCTGCCATACCTGGATCGGTTCCGCGATATCGGTGTCCAGACCTACACGGTGAACGGGAAACTGTGGGCGACACCGCGCGGTGGCATCACCGGCTTTCCCTTCCTATATAACAAGAAGGCCCTCGACAAGATCGGCCTTACGAAAGAGCCGGAGACATACGCAGAACTTCTGCAAATTGCGCCGGAACTCAAGAAGGCCGGCTATGCGCCCTTCGTCCATGCCGGGAAAAATATCTATCTGTGGCCCATCTGGCAGTTTTTCGCGTTTGCCCAGACCACCGGCAACAAAGCGCTGGACATGACCTTCAAGACGTTAGCGGGTGACATGAAATTCACCGATCCCGAGCACGTCGCCGCGCTGGAGATCTTGAATCGGTATGCACAGGATGGCATGTTTATCGACGGCGTCAATAGCCTGGACAGTGATGGCGCGTGGCTGGCGTTTAGCCAGGGCAAAGGCGCATTCTGGTATGAGCATAGCTGGCGCATCGGTCTTTTCCGCAAAGATACGTACCCGGAACTTGATCTGTCGCTGATCCCGCCGGTACGGTCGGTCGACGATAGCAAGATTCTCCGGCAACTACCGGGCGGCACCGGCGACGCCACCGGCATTTACGCTCGGATCGCGCCCGAACGCCAGGAAGTGGCACGCAACATCCTTGACTTGATGACTTCAGACGAATGGGTAAAGTGGCGTAACGACCGCGACGGCGACCCCGTCTCCACCAACCAGAATGTGACGGCAAGCGAAGACCCCCTGGCGGTAAAATATGACAAGGAATGCTCGGCCAACCAGTTTACCTATCTGGACTGGTTCTGGCCGCCGGAGATCACACGCGCTTTCCAGGAAAACCAACAGGCCATCGTGACTGCTTTGAAGACACCGGAAGAAGCCGCCGGTGCAATCCAGAAGGTGATGGACGGATTGTACGCCGACGGTTACAAATTCGAGATGTAAGGGATACGGGCGGACGCGTTCTGCCTGCCCATGCTCGGCGTTGCCCAGACGCCGGGCATGGGCGCCCCGGTCGAGGAGGAAGAAGCATGTTCCCAATTCTAGCCACGGTCCAGCAGCTGGCGCCATCAGGGGGATTCACCAACTCCCGGCGTTGGCGGCGCATGATGCCATACTTCTGGATTCTGCCGGCGCTGCTGCTCTATGCGACGTTCAAACTGGTGCCGATGGTGGCGGGTATCTATCTCGCCATGCTCAAATGGGACGGCATCGAGCCGCCGGTTTTCGTTGGCTTACGCAATTTCCAGCGCATGCTGGACGATGAGGTCATCGGTCAGGCCCTGATGCACAACTTTTTGTACGCGATCGGCACGGTAACCGCCAAGATCGTGGTGTCGCTCATCCTGGCGCTCATTCTAAACCAGGCACTACGCGGCCGCACGGTCTATCGGACAGCGCTGTTCTTGCCGGTCGTGATGTCGTTCGTGGTCGTTGGGATTCTCTGGACATGGCTCTTCAACACCCAGTTTGGGCTGATCAACAGCCTCTTCAATATCTTGGGGCTAAAAGCGCTGATCCTGGATTGGCTTGGTGATCCCAAGATAGCACTGTGGGCGCTCATGGTCGTCGACACCTGGAAATGGTACGGTTTCCATATGGTGATCTTCCTGGCTGGACTGCAGACCATTCCTATCGAGTTGTACGAGGCTGCCCGCATCGACGGCGCTTCGCGCTGGCAGCAGTTGTGGCGCATCACCCTGCCGCTGCTACAACCGGTCATGTTGGTTAATGTCACCCTGGCGTTGATGGGCGCTTTCAACGTGTTCGATATTCCTTATATTATGACCGAGGGCGGGCCAGCCAACTCCACGATGGTCATGGCGCTGCACATCTATATTCGCGGTTTCAAGTTCTACCAATTCGGCTATGCAGCGGCGATGTCGTATGTGCTGTTGTTGCTCGTGACGATCATTGCCGCCTTCCAGATGAAAATGATGTCCGGTGACCGAGCAGAATAAGCGCGCTTGAGTAGGAAAGTTGGAAATGAACGAGACATCCTATCTCCCCAATTCGAATACGACGAAGACGCCATCGACAGCGGTCGCCGTATCGTCCCATTCCATGCGGCTGGAACGCCGCGTTACCGGCTTCTTCAGTCACCTGGTCCTCATCTTCTTTACGGTGATCGTGGTCTACCCGGTAATCTGGATGGTCCTCGCCTCGCTGAAGTCGCAAGCCGAAATCGTAACCAATGTGTGGGGCCTGCCAAAGGTCTTCCATTGGGAGAACTATACCGAAGCATGGCGGACTGCGAAACTCGGCTACGCGATCATCAATAGCCTGCTCACATCGCTGGGCACCGTCGTGCTCGTGACGCTCTTTGGGTCGCTGGCCGGTTTTGCCTTCGCCAAATTTCGCTTTCGCTATTCACTTCTGATTTTTCTCATTCTTGTTTTTACCATGCATGCCCCGGCGCCAGTCATCCCCCTCTACGTGATGCTCGTGCGCTTAGGGCTGACCGATTCACTGATCGGGCTAATCCTGCCGATGACAGCCGGCGGCCTGCCGCTGGCCATCTTTATCTTTCGTGCCTTCTTCCAGTCGATCCCCGGTGAACTGTTGGACGCCGCCAAGGTCGATGGTTGCACCGATTTCGGCGCTTTCTGGCGCGTCGTGATGCCGGTGTCCGGCCCAGCCATCGCTACCGTTGGCATCCTGCAGTTCGTGGGCGCCTGGAACGAATACTTTCTGGCCCTGATTCTCGTGCGCTCCCCGGAAATGCGCACGATTCCTCTCGCGATCCAGGTCTTTTTCTACGCCTGGGGGCGCACCGAGTGGCAACAAGTGTTTGCCGCACTGACCATTGGTGCATTGCCGATGATCCTGTTGTACATCATCATGCAGCGCCAGTTCATCCAGGGCTTGACCGCCGGCGCTGTCAAAGGCTAGCGGCAACCCTCGTCAATTCGAAAAGCTAAGGAGCGTATATGAGCACGTTAGTCCTTGCCAATGAAACGCTACGCCTGGAGTTCGATCCAGACACAGGCGCCTTGATTCGCTTGACCGCTGGCGACGGCAATTGGCATATCCTGGATCGTCCCGAACTCGGTCTCTCATTCCGGCTGCTCGTGCCACTTCCCAACCGGCGCAACAACAGTGTCTTTGGCGAGCAGCAGCGTGTCGCCAGCGCTGAGCTTGCGCCGGATGGACGCAGTGTGCGCTTTGTCTGGGATGGCGTCGCTTCTGAACACGGCGGCCCACTGGACATTAAGGTGGCGTTGGCGGTGCGCCTGACCGCGCGGCAGGCCGTCTTCACGATGACGGTCGAGAACCGTTGCCCCTATATCGTCGAAAACGTCTATTGCCCCTATCTTGGCGATGTGCAACGCCCGCCCAGCGCCGAATGGTTCAAGACCTTCCTTTATCAATATGCCACGGCCCAGGAGTGGCCCATCTGGCCGAGTTTCCAAAACCTGCGCGGTTACTATGGTGTGGACTTCCCCACCCAGGTCGCCCCGTGGAGCCCTGGCAGTGGCGCTCCCATGTCGCCCTACATCCTCCTGCGCGATGCAGCCCAGGGTCTCTATGTCGGTGTCGATGACCCCAGCAGCGAGTTGGTCGCCTGGCACCTCGAACTGCGCCCAGGGTACGGCGAGTCGATTGCGGCCCATCAACCGCGCCAACGCAAGATCGCGGGCAAAGACGTAGCCGTGCGCTTCGCCGCCGTGCACGTCCCCTATATCCAGCCGGGTGAGACCCGTACACTAACGCCGGTCGTCCTGGAGGCGTACGCCGGAGGGTGGCAGAGCGGCGTAGATATCTACAAACAATGGCGCGACACCTGGATGCAGCGCCCTGCGCTGCCGGCGTGGGCAAGCGAACCGCATAGCTGGCAGCAGTTGCATATCAATTCGCCGGAAGATGAACTGCGCATACGCTTTACGGATCTCGTGGCGATCGGCGAGGAGTGCGCTCGCCACGGTGTCAAGGCCATCCAACTGGTGGGCTGGAACGACGGGGGCCAGGACCAGGGCAATCCCTCGCACGATCCTGACCCACGTCTGGGCACCTTTGCGGAACTCAAGGCGGCCATCGCCCAGATTCAGGCGCTGGGCGTCAAATTGATTCTCTTCGCCAAGTTCACCTGGTCTGACCGGGCCACCGAGCGGTTCCGCGAGGATCTGATCCGTTTGTCGATCAAAGATCCCTACGGCGACTACTATCACTACCAGGGTTACCAGTACCAGACGGCGACGCAATTGCTCGACATCAATACCAAGCGCCTGATCCCGATGTGCTTTTTGAGCGAAGAATATTTGCGGGTGTGCGAACTGGAGTTCAAGAAGATGGTGGAACTGGGCGCCGACGGCATCCTCTTCGACGAATGCCTTCATCACAGCCCGGCGCTGCTCTGCTTTGACCCGAACCACGGCCACCGCCACGGCGCCCCGGTCTACGCCAATGACCGGTTGCTGATCCAGAACTTCGCCAAACTGGCGCTGCCGGCCAACCCGGACTTTCTTTTCGCCGGCGAGGCCTGCTATGACTGGGAAATGGAAGCCTATCACTTGTCCTATCATCGCAGTGAGAATCCGGAGCATATTCCGCTGTCGCGCTACATGCTGCCCCACGCGCCCTTCATGACCGCGGTGACCGGCTTCGATGATCGCAACATGATCAACCAATGTCTGCTCTACCGGTACATCATCAGCTATGAACCTTACAACTTCAAGGGGCATTTGGAGGACTATCCGGCTACGCTTACCTATGGCAAGCAGATGGATGCCCTGCGCGCAGAGCAGCGTGCCTTCTTCTGGGATGGCGAGTTCCGGCACGAAGTCGGCGCACAGGTGACGGCGGATGGGAAGCCGCACCGGCCCTATGCCGTCTTCGTCGATCCCAAATCCGGCCGCTCTGCCGTGGCCGTAGCCAATTATGACGAGGAAAAGACGGTGACGGTAACCGTGTCGCTTGACCAAGGCGGCGAGCCAGGCCGTTACCGCCTCGTCGACGATCCCACGTGGCGCGCGGTTTCCGACGGCATCGTATTGCCGCCCTGCTCTGCCGCCATCGTGGTGCCGTAGGCATCTGGTGCGGTGGGCATCTGGTGCGGTGGGTGGGATCTGGTTGATTGAGGGGCTGCCATGATGCGCAAGTTGTTTTTCGTACCCGCGCTGTTGTCAATCATGCTGACTGCGCTCAATGCGTGTTCATGGCAGCCACCTTTGCTCCGTGCTCCTGCGATCCAGGCGCGGCCGGTCCCACATCCCAAATTCCCCCGTCAGCAGCAAATCAACCCACGCGTCTTCGTCGCCTGGGCGAAACGTGCGCAGCCCATATCCCGGCGGCGGCTGCGGCGCCACGAGTGTGTCAAAGCGGGTAAAGCCCATGCGCAACTGCGCGACTGTGGTCGACACGAGGCATTTCCTTTGCGAGCGGTTGGTTGGCGAACGGACGTGACTTGC
>Ga0105047_10019661_pt1 | contig 10408 bp, 7 predicted proteins | sample MAT04_FD_78384 | JGI IMG/M metagenome (GOLD analysis project Ga0105047, IMG submission 78384) | Freshwater microbial communities from Lake Fryxell liftoff mats and glacier meltwater in Antarctica - MAT-04 (megahit assembly) | ecosystem: Environmental > Aquatic > Freshwater > Ice > Liftoff... | reverse complement strand
TTCCGTAACCTTTTCTTAACATTGGCTTCACAATTCCATAACATCAGAATCTTCTCTTTGCGGTCAAATACAGAGAGTAATGAAATTTCTACTTATACTAATTACATTTATCAGTTTATCGTTTACTTCTTTTGCACAAAAAGGTAAAATTGAGGGTAAGGTAACCGATTCAAAAACAGGGCAAGCGTTAACAGGAGTAAGCGTAATTAATAAAATATCTGGCAAAGGTGCTGCAACAGATATCGAAGGCAGGTATTCCATTTCTATTGAAGGTGCGGCAAAAGTTTCATTAGTATTTTCCTACAACGGCGTTACGCAACAAGTTGACGAAATTGAAATTAAAGAAGGACAGGTTACCATACAGGATTTAGCCCTAACACAAAGAGAAAAAACAGAAGAGACAGTGGTGGTAAGAGCTCCAAGTACTGCAAGAAGAGAGTCATCTGCATCTTTACTTAGTTTTCAAAAAAACAACACAGCATTATCAAGTGGTTTGGCTGCTGATTTTATTAGACGTACACCCGATAGAAATACCGGAGAGGTTTTACGCCGGGTGAGTGGCACATCTATACAGGACAATAAATTTGTAATTATAAGAGGCTTGAGTGATCGTTATAATTCAGCGTTTATAAATGGCGCAGCATTACCTAGCAGTGAGCCGGATAAAAAAGCTTTTTCGTTTGATGTAATTCCATCTTCTTTAATAGATAATATTATAATAAATAAAACAGCTACGCCAGATATTACCGGTGAATTTGCCGGTGGTATTGTGCAGATACAAACAAAAGATATTCCTGCTAAAAACGAAATAAATGTTGGTGTAAGTTTTGGTTTTAACACACAATCAGTGTTTAAAGATTTTATTAGCAACGAAAGGGAAGGCACAGAAGCATTGGGATACAATTCAAACCGAAAATTACCCGCAGGTTATCCCAAAAAATATCTTGCATATTCTGCACTCCCAACAGCAGAAAGAGTAGCGGTGTCTAAATCAATAAACGAACGTGCTTTCGATGAAAAGCAAACTACCGCTACACCAATACAGCAATACAACCTAACACTTTCAAATGTAAAGCGTTTTAAAAACGGAAGTGCGTTTGGGTCAATCATTGGGCTTACTTACCGCAATGCAAAATATGTGTACGATGCCTCGAAAGTGTTGTTTGGAAAGAATGTAAATGACAGTGCCATTTTTGATTATAGAGATGCACAAAATAAATACAGCGTAAACGTTGGTGCTATCGTTAATATAGCATGGACTTACAAAAAGAATAAAATTGCTTTTAAAAATTTATTTAACCAGCAGTTAGAAGATAATTATTACAGACGTAGTGGTGTAAACAGAGATAATTTACAGGATGTTTCACTAAGGTCTTCTGTAATGAACCAGCGTAGTCTTTATTCAGCGCAGTTGGAAGGATCTCATGAATTACCTTTGAAAGCTATTAAGTTTAATTGGAACTTAAACTTCGCTTTAAATGATAAATCAGTTCCCGATTTAAGGGTTCAGACCTACACAAGATCTATAAATACCGCAGAAGCATTTAGAATTAACCTAAGAGGTAATAATACCAACAGGTTTTTTAGTAAACTGTTAGATGAATCTTTTGGTTACAATGCATCTTTAAGTATGCCATTTACAGTAGGGAAACTAAAGCAGACATTAAAAATTGGCGGAAACGCAACAGTTAGATTGCGTGAATTTGATGCAAATATATTTGGCTACACTGAGCCAACAAATGATGCACTGAATACGCTTCCTTTCAACCAAATTTTTAATAATGAAAATATTAGACAGGGAGGTTTTTTGCTTACTACTGATCTACAAAATCCTTCTGATAAATACTATGGCGTTTCTGCATTAAGTGCCGGTTATTTAATGTTAGATAACAAGCTTAGTGATAAATTTAGATTGGTGTGGGGTGCAAGGGCTGAATATTTTGAGCAATTTTTAAAGTCGAACAAACAGGGTACTACAAAAGCCCAGGTAGTTGATAGTGATAAACTCGACATTCTACCATCAATAAATTTTACTTATAGTCCTAATAAAAAAACGAACATACGTTTAGCCGGTTCTCAAACAGTTGCACGACCAGAGTTTAGAGAGATAGCAAATTTTGCTTTCTTTGATTTTGAGCAAATAGCTTCTACCCAAGGAAATGATACTCTAAAAAGGAGCGCCATTTACAATGCAGATCTGCGTTATGAATATTATCCGAAGAGTGGAGAGGTTCTTTCACTCGGTGTTTTTTACAAAAATTTTGAAGATCCTATCGAGCTTAGACTTAACAGTGCCAGCGGTCCTACACGCCGTCAATACCAGTTTCAAAATGCAGAAAAAGCTACATTATATGGAGTGGAAGCAGAATTTAGAAAAAGCCTGTCTTTTTTATCTTCAAAGGAAGGAACTTGGTTAGATAATTTGTATTTTAATGGAAATGTATCTATAATATTTTCAGAAGTTACCTTAGGCAATATCGACCCAACTACAGGTAATAAATTACCATCTAGTAACCGTCCTCTACAAGGTCAATCACCATACTTAATAAATGCAGGTTTTCAATACGATGGGCAAAAAGGAACCAACATGTCACTTTTGTATAATCGTGTAGGCGAGCGTTTATCGCTTGTGGGTAATGCTGACTTTGGAGACATTTATGAAATTTCAAGAAATTTGGTTGACTTTCAAATTACACAGAAAGTAATAAAGGAAAGAGGAGAAGTAAGGCTTACGATTGGAGATTTATTAAACCAGCAATATGCCACCTACGAAAACAGAGAAGACAGTAAAAGAACCTATCAATCATCTACAGATAAATATTTCAGTAGGTACAAGCCAGGTACCACATTCACAATTGGCTTTAATTACAAATTTAATTTAGCAAAATAAATATTAATAAACACCCAAACACAAGTTATATGAAAAAAATGCTTTCTTTATTAGCCTTTTGTGGTTTACTTATCACAGGCTGTGTAAAAGTTGAAATTGACGACTCTACCTCTACTACCAACAATGGTAGCGGTTCTACAGGTACCGGAACTTTGCAGGAAAGAATTATTGCCAGCAAAGTGCTCACAGGAAATATTAATGAAATTGTAAGTTTACCTAAAGGAAAATATACTTTAAGAGGTTACGTTTTTGTAAATAACAGATCTACATTAACTTTTGCACCCGGTTCATTAATTGTGAGCGATACTGTACAAAAAGGCGCTTTAATTGTTGAGAGAAACAGCAGACTTTTTGCTGATGGAACTGCAGCGGAGCCAATCATATTTACATCTGGCAGAGCGGCAGGCTCTCGTTTACCAGGCGATTGGGGTGGTATAGTACTTTTAGGTAATGCACCAACTAACAGAGCAACGGAGCCAATTATTGAAGGTGGTATAAACAGTAATTACGGTGGTGGTGTTACGGCTGATAACAGTGGTATTTTAAGATACGTGCGTATTGAATTTGCAGGTATTGCTGCCGATCCAAATTCAGAAATTAATGGTCTTACATGTGGCGGTGTAGGTAGCGGTACCATATTAGAAAACATACAGGTTTCTTATGGTAACGATGATGCGTATGAATTTTTTGGTGGAACTGTAAATCCAAAAAATATCATTGCATATGCAACAGCAGATGATGATTTTGATTTTGACTTTGGATTTGTAGGAAGACTACAGTTTGGTATTTCACTTCGTGATCCTTTGTTTGTGGATGGTGGTGACGCAGGAAATGGAATTGAGTGTGACAATGATGGAACGGGTACTGCGGCTTCGCCACGTACACGTCCTCAAATGAGTAATTTTACTTTCTGCGGTCCAAATGGCGCAGCAGGAACTTTGCCAAATCATAACTTTAATACACGTTTTCGCAGGGCAACACAATTCGTATTGCGTAATTCAATATTAATGGGTTATGCAAAAGGTGGCTTTCAATTTGAAAGTGATTCAACTGCACAAGCTTATATAAATGCCGTTGCTACCTTCCGTCATAACCTTGTTCATGCAATGGTAGAGCCATATAAAGTTGCTGCTACATCACTTATTAACGCTGCTACTGTTCAGGCTAAAGCTGAAGGGGTAGATAGCTGCAAGACTTACGCTTCAGCATCAAGCATCATGCTTACAAGCCCGTTTAACTTAACTGCTCCTAATTTTATACCAATGGCTGGTAGTCCGGCATTGGCGGCTAACGCAGCTAGTTTCGTTGGTCTTACAGGTTTTACAGCTACAACATATGTTGGTGCATTAGGTACTACAACAAATTGGTTGCAGGGTTGGACAAACTTTACGCCTAAAACAAATGTTTATTAATACAGAATAGAAATTCTCTTTTAATAAAGCCGCTTATTTTTGTAAGCGGCTTTATCATTTCAAAAAAAAATATGAAAAAATATCTTACTGTGTTCTTTGCATTAGCGTTGATTTTTACTAGTTGTGCGGAAAGAAAAAAAGTCGCAGATAAAACCAACGGTAAAAACACAGCTATTGAGCTTAGCAAGAATGCATCAATAATAGAAATAGATAACAGATTAACGGACGTAGATAGCCTTGTCTTTGTTTTCTACAAAGATCCTTTAGGCAAAGATTCATTGCGCTATACACGTTTTTACAATCAACATGTTACAACCGAAAACGGAGCAACTGATATTTTAAAAACCCAAATTAAACTGCCAACCGAACGATTTGAAAAAGTAAAGAAATGCCGCAGTGAGGGCAAAGTGTGGTGCTTTAACAGAGGAAAAATATTTCAAACTCTTTATGTCTCTGATTTTAATGAGAATTGTTCCTTTATGTTTGTTATAAAAAACGGACAGTTTTATTATTCTGCTTTAAATGCTGATTTTAAAGAAATGTTTCATTCATTTAAAGTTTTATCAATTACTCCAATTAGCCAAAAATCATGAAAAAATGTAAAATTTAATATTAATTAATTGTTACTAATTGTTAACTTTAGATGGAGTTAACAATGAAAGTTAGATTAACCATATTGTGTTTTATCATTCAGTTTTTCTCTTTTAATTTAAGGGCACAGCAACTTACTGCTACCCAAGCAGGAAGCAGGGTAGTTTATTTTGGTGACACAATATCGTTTACAACACCACAAACCGTTTTCACTTCTATTGACATTGATGAGGAAAAAATAAATAGTTTTTATAAAGAAATCTGTAAAAAAGATTACTCACCTGTAATTGAAACATTGCTAAAATACAAAGCAGTAAATCACCTTGATGATTGGTTATTTTATCAACTTATACGTAGGGTAGCGCAGGAGATAAGCCCTAAGTATAGCAATTACAACAACTATACGCTGTATAAATGGTTTTTATTGGTACAATGCGGGTACGATGCTAAACTTGCCTTCGTAAAAAACAAATTGTTGTTTTATGTGCAGAGCAACGATAATATCTATGACATTCCCCTTTTTAAACTGGATGACAAACAGTATGTTTGTTTAAATAGTCATGATTTTGAAAAGATTGATTTTGACAATAACCAATTAAAAAAAGTTGATATTAATATTAAAAATGCCTGTAATGTTTTTTCCTACAAAATAAAAACCATTCCTCTTTTTAAAGAAGCAGCATCGGATATTAAAGAACTCGTTTTCGTATATAAAGACACTGAGCGAAAATTTAATGTAACTCTTGATTATAATACAGGGGTTGCGTTTAAAAATTATCCAACAGTAGATTTTGAATCGTATTTTAATATTCCCCTAAGCAAACCCGCTTATACGTCGCTTATACCGCAGCTTAAAAAAAATTTGCAAAAAATGACTCAACTGGAGGGGATTGATTATTTGATGCAGTTTACCCGCAATGCATTTATGTTTCAAACAGATCAAAAAAATTTTGGAACAGAGAAAAGGCTTAGCCCCGAACTAACACTTATGAACAAGTATAGTGACTGTGACGACAGGGCTGCTTTGTTTTATTATCTTGTTAAAGAAATGTACGATCTACCAATGATCATACTGGTTTTTCCATCACATATTGCTGTAGCGGTTGCCTTTAAAAAACCGGTTGGTTTTGCTATAAATTATAATGGAAAGAAATATTCAGTATGTGAGCCCACCCCACAAAAATTAAATTTATCGGTTGGTCAGTTAATGCCGGAACTTTATAGCAGTTCTTACGAAATTGCTTTTGCTTATACTCCCATAAAATAATATTTTTTGGCTCAATAGAAATAAACAGATTTACACTTGTAGAAATTCGTAATTGTACGCCATCATACATTTTCAAAGTTTTCCTGCAAATATTACAAAAATAAAGAGGCTGTCTCGTACTTATAAGATAGCCTCCTTTGTTGTAAAACTTCTTTCTTAATCTTTCAATTTCATATTCAATTCTACTCTTCTGTTTTTTGCTTTATTTGCTGCATTTGTATTAGGTACCATTGGTTTTGTAAAACCATAACCCGTAGCTACCAACCTGCTGTGTTCAATTCCTTTGTCAGTAAAATATTTTTTTATAGATGCTGCTCTGTTCTCAGAAAGTAATTGATTTTTTTCTGCTGTGCCGGTATTATCGGTGTGGCCGTCAATTACCAATTGATAATCGCTGTATTCGTTTAATATTTTTACCACTTCGTTTAATTGTGCAAACGATGCGGGTTTTATCACATCTTTACCCACTTCAAACTGTATAGCCTCCGCAGCAAAATCTAACCTGTTCAAAACCTGTTTAGTTATTACAGGACAACCAGCATTTTCCATTGGTCCCGGTCTATCTGGGCACTTATCATTTTTATCTGCTACGCCATCGCCATCCATATCTGGGCAACCTTTTAATGCTATAATACCTTTTTCTGCAGGGCATTCATCTTCGCTATCCTGCAAGCCATCGCCATCAGTATCTGGGCATCCGTTAAATACTGCCAAACCAAATACGCCAGGGCATTTATCTTCGCTGTCTTGTATTCCATCGCCATCGCCATCAGGGCACCCTTTAAATGCTGCCAAACCAAATACCGCTGGGCAGTTATCTTCAGTATCTATAATGCCATCTTTATCGGTATCTAATGGCGCTACAACTTCGGGAATTTTTACAACTTCTTTTATTGGTTCAGGTAAAACAACCTCTTTTTCTTTTCTTTCTTTTCCTTTTTTGTAAGGTATGCCTGCATGTATTCCTGCATAAACATTAGAGCCGGTTAGTTTCCCAATGCCAACTGCGCTGCTTAAAATATCATCACTTCCTACAAACAATAATCCCAGTCTTAAACCCACACCTACTTTTACATCTTTAGAAAGCGCATTGTAAGAAATGGGTAACCCTGCGTCTAAAAATTTGCCTTCAAACCTTGGTGTTACAATAGCCTGAAATGCTGTTCGGTTTCCTGCTTTGTTATCACTTATAAGCCCACCTGTAAATAACGCATTTACATAAACTCGCTTAGTAAATTTATAATCTGCGTAAAGGGTAAATGTTGTAGGTGCCGATACTTTTGTTGCACCATTATTTTTCGTAGCGGTTACACCCGGTATAGTTCTAAAATAAGATGTTACATCGTCAAATTCAATATTGGCGGTGTCTACCTGGTTAGCCACTTTTGGTCCGTTGGTATTTATTAAATAATTTTCATTGTTGGCAGATGCTTCGTATTTCATAGATCCAAAATCCTGAATAGAAAAACCAATTTTGAACTTGTATTTGTTTTCGTATTTAAATGTAGAAACCGGGTCTTCGTCTCTATACTCATACACGGCTCCAATATCAATTCCAAAGCCACCTCCTTTGCCGCCAAACAATAAGTTGTTAGATGTAATATCATTAAAGCCATTATCGTTATTAAAACTTTTGGAAGCCTCAATCGATCCATTAAATTCTACTTTACTTGTAGCAGTATCTAATATTTTAATATTAAAATCTTTAAAGCGAATACTGCTAAATTCTATACCATTGTATCTTTTTAAAGTGATGCCCGCTTTTAAATAATTATGCCCGGCGTTCATTATTTCTCTGCCATACACAAGTCCCAACTCAGTAAAAGCATTTATGGTTGTATTTACTTTGCCTGAATTAAAGCTCGTACCGTTTGCTACTTTTACATCTTTAACACCATCGTTTATTAATGTAAAAAGATTAGTATTTATTCCTCTGCCGCTTGCTACCACACGCCCCCTTGATAAAAATCCTATGGCCTGTTTTTTACCCACCTGAAACATAAAGGAAGGACCTCTCACTTCACCCAATACATTTGCGCCCACATTATCTGTGTTGCTGTTTTTTATAAACTTAATATCAGTGCCATCTTTTACAGCATTGGTTAAATTTTTAAAACTTTCTATGTAACCATAGTTTTGGTTTACTGCACCATTAAACGAAACTAGCTGTATGTCTGCTGCCAGCCGATTATCAGCTATATTGCCTGGGTTAATGTATAACCCATTAATACCTGCATAATTACTATTTGCAATGCCATAATAACGTTGTGCATTTGTAGATATAGCAAGCAAAAAAGCAGCTATCATTAGCAGTCCCTTTTTCATTCTCAAATTGTTTTGGTAAAAAATTAAAGATAAATGTATTATCAAATGTAGCAAACGGTGTTTTCGCGGAAATATTTTCTTTTTACATCATAATTTAGTGATTTAGTTTAATTTAATAAAACAGGTTCCTTAATATTAGCTTGATCTATTCGTGAACATTCGTGCATTCGTGGCAATGTTTTTTTCTTCATGCATCCGTAGCAATAATCTTCATTAAAAAAGCCACCCTTAAAAAAGGTGGCTTCAATATTCTTTAAAATGTATGTTTTATTTGTATTGAGGAATAATTCCATTGGCTAAATCAACCATTTTCTTCAACCCATCTTCCGGTAAATTTCCTTTTTTAAATTCCGCCATTACATCCGGTAATTTATTTTCCATCTCCGTTAAAAAATGCTCTTCAAATTCCTTCACCTTTTTAACAGCTACATTTTTAATTAGGCCTTGAGTACCTAAATAAATGATAGCAACTTGTTTTTCTACCGCATAGGGTGTGTATTGTGGTTGCTTAAGAATTTCCACGTTACGGGCACCTTTATCAATTACGTTTTTTGTAGCGGCATCAAGGTCACCACCAAACTTAGAAAACGCTTCAAGCTCTCGGTACAATGCCTGATCTAATTTAAGCGTACCGGCCACTTTCTTCATTGATTTAATCTGCGCATTACCACCAACACGACTAACAGAAATACCCACGTTAATAGCCGGACGAATACCCGCATTAAATAAGTTACCTTCTAAGAAAATCTGTCCGTCAGTAATCGAAATAACGTTGGTAGGAATGTATGCAGATACATCACCAGCTTGCGTTTCAATAATTGGCAAAGCAGTGAGCGAACCACCACCTTTTACTAAATGCTTAATAGATTCCGGTAAGTCATTCATTTGACGAGCTATCTCATCTTTAGCTACCACTTTTGCAGCTCTTTCTAATAAACGGCTGTGCAAATAAAATACATCACCAGGGTAAGCCTCACGGCCCGGTGGGCGACGAAGTAATAAAGAAACTTCACGGTAGGCTACAGCCTGTTTAGAAAGATCATCATATATAATCAATGCCGGACGACCAGTATCTCTAAAAAATTCACCGATGGCTGCACCCGCAAAAGGAGCATAAAATTGTAATGGAGCAGGTTCAGATGCAGAAGCCGCAACAATAGTTGTATAAGCCATGGCACCATTTTCTTCCAATGTTTTCATAACACCGGCAATGGTAGAGGCTTTTTGCCCAATAGCAACATATATACAGTAAACAGGTTTCCCTGCTGCATAAAATTCTTTTTGGTTAATGATAGTGTCAATTGCAATAGCAGATTTTCCGGTCTGGCGATCGCCGATGATTAATTCACGCTGACCACGACCCACAGGAATCATTGCATCAATAGCTTTGATACCGGTTTGTAAAGGTTCTTTTACCGGCTCACGAAAAATTACCCCAGGAGCTTTTCTTTCTAATGGCATTTCATATAATTCACCAACTAATGGGCCTTTGCCATCAATGGGTGTACCAAGTGTATTAATAACACGGCCGCACATGCCTTCTCCTACTTTTATAGAAGCGATTTGTCCCGTACGTTTTACCTTATCGCCTTCACGTATTTCACCACTGTCACCCATTAAAACCACACCCACATTGTCTTCCTCAAGGTTAAGGGCAATAGCTTTTACACCATTATCAAACTCTACAAGTTCGCCGGAGCGTACATTGTTAAGCCCATATACACGGGCAATACCATCACCTACCTGTAAAACGGTACCAACCTCTTCCAAATTTGCACCTGCATTAAAGTTGCTTAATTGCTGACGAAGTATCGCCGAAATTTCATCCGGTTTAATTTCTACCATAAACTGACTATTACATTGGTTAAAATATATAGAAATCCTTTATTGTAAAAGGCTCTTTTTTCGGGCGCAAAGGTAGGA
>Ga0105047_10019660_pt1 | contig 10409 bp, 11 predicted proteins | sample MAT04_FD_78384 | JGI IMG/M metagenome (GOLD analysis project Ga0105047, IMG submission 78384) | Freshwater microbial communities from Lake Fryxell liftoff mats and glacier meltwater in Antarctica - MAT-04 (megahit assembly) | ecosystem: Environmental > Aquatic > Freshwater > Ice > Liftoff... | reverse complement strand
CTGGTCAGCCGCATGGCCGCGTCCCCGTCTCTTGCTTCGGGCGCCGGGTGGCTGTCACGATGTCTTGCGCCATCACAGGCTGTCCTCGCCGATCGGGTGGACGGCCATCGTGCTCTCGCCGCGGTGAAAGGCGATCGCCAGCCGAAAGCTGTGGGCGATGCGCAAGGCCCGGCTCATAAACAGCGCTGCCACTTCGGGCGGACAGATCAGGCGCACGGTGAGGCGAAACAGTTGCAGCCAGCGGCGGAAATGCCGTTCGTCGAGGCCGGGAATGGCAAGATGCGGCGGCAGAGGGCGCCCGTCATAGCGATCGGTCCGGAGCAGCGTCGCCGACCAGAAATCGCACATTTTCGCGAGATGACGCGGCCAGGCGTCATCGGCGATCTGGTTGGTAAACACCGGCCCCAGCAGGTCGTCACTGCGGATCGCATCGTAAAAGCCATGCACCACGCTGCGGACCATGTTTTCGTCGAGCATGTCCGGCAGCGGCACGCCGTCGATGATAATCGTGCTGTCGAGCCGTGTTTCCGCGATCAAGATCTTGCCTGCCTTTTCATTGAAACTGTGGTTTCAGCCTAGCGGATAAAAGATAGATTGTAAATCTATCTTATTAGGGATCGAACTGCGGCATTCCGCCATCGTTTTGCCAGCGAACTGGTTCTGTCGCAAATGGGACGAAAACTGACCCCGGTAAAAGCGGCCTCTGGTGTTGCCGCCGCTTATATGCTTGCCTGACACTCACAATTTGTGTCTTTGCCAGACCGGGGTCGATCATGCGCGCACAGCCGAAAGCCAGCCATTTCATTGATGGCGAATATGTCGAGGACACTGCGGGGACGCCGTTCGACAGCATCTATCCGGCGACCGGCGAGGTAATCGCCCGGCTGCATGCCGCCACCCCCGCCATCGTCGAGCGTGCGATAGCCAGCGCCAAGCGCGCCCAGGTCGAATGGGCCAAGACCAGCCCGACCGCGCGCGGCCGCATCCTCAAGCGCGCCGCCGACATCATGCGCGCCCGCAACCGCGAACTCTCCGAGCTCGAAACGCTCGACACCGGCAAGCCGATCCAGGAAACCATCGTTGCCGATCCGACGTCTGGCGCCGACAGCTTCGAATTCTTCGGCGGCGTTGCGGGTGCTGCATTGAACGGCGAGCATATCCCGCTCGGCGCCGACTGGGCCTATACCAAGCGCATTCCGATCGGCGTCTGCGTCGGCATCGGTGCCTGGAACTATCCGCAGCAGATCGCCTGCTGGAAGGGCGCGCCCGCTCTGATCTGCGGCAATGCCATGGTCTTCAAACCGTCGGAAAACACCCCGCTCGGCGCGCTCAAGATCGCCGAGATCCTCATCGAGGCCGGCCTGCCCAAGGGCCTCTACAATGTCATCCAGGGCGACCGCACCACCGGGCCGTTGCTGGTCAACCACCCTGATGTCGGCAAGGTGTCGCTGACCGGCTCGGTGCCGACCGGCAAGAAGGTCGCCGGTGCCGCCGCCTCTGCCCTCAAGCATGTGACTATGGAACTCGGCGGCAAGTCGCCGCTTGTCGTGTTTGACGATGCCGATCTCGATTCGGCGATCGGCGGCGCCATGCTCGGCAATTTCTATTCGACCGGCCAGGTCTGCTCCAACGGCACCCGCGTCTTTGTCCACAGGGCCATCAAGGCCGAGTTCCTCAAGCGCCTCAAAGTCCGCACCGAGGCCATCCTGATCGGCGACCCGATGGACGAGGCCACCCAGCTCGGCCCGGTGATCAACCGCGCCCAGCAGCAAAAGATCCTCGACTACATCGAAAAGGGCAAGGCGGAAGGCGCAACCCTGGTCACCGGCGGAGCCATCCCCAACGATGTGTCGGCCGACGGCTGCTACATCCAGCCGACGGTGTTTGCCGACGTCACCGACGACATGACCATCGCGCGGGAGGAAATTTTCGGGCCCGTGATGTGCGTGCTGGATTTCGATGACGAAGACGAGGTGATCGCGCGGGCCAATTCCACCGAGTTCGGGCTGTCGGCGGCGGTATTCACATCAGACTTCACCCGCGCCCACCGTGTCGTCGACCGGCTTGAGGCGGGCACCTTGTGGATCAACACCTACAATCTCTGCCCGGTGGAAATCCCGTTCGGCGGCGTCAAGCAATCCGGCTTCGGCCGCGAAAATTCGCTGGCTGCCATCGAGCATTATTCCGATATCAAGACGGTCTACGTGGCGATGGGCAAGGTCGACGCGCCGTATTGAGGGGGCGTTCAATCTAAATCCAAAGGATTAGTTTAGGAACTTTTTTTCGATGGTCTCACAAACGGACAAAACGGTATGATGCATGTCGTATTGATGGCCGTCAGGCATACGTGCCCGCACAACTTGTGGCGCGTCACTATGACTAGATCCGTCGGAATAGTAGCTGCCATCCGAGAATGCTGCACTGTGGCCGGTGTCAGTATCCTCAGACCTAAAACCCACATATCTAACGCGAGTATTAGTTACTTCTACGTGTTTCGCACCGAGGCATACCGCGTGCACCACGTCAATAAGCGGGTTCTCCGCTGCTATCCGCTTTCGTACATCCTCCGGCTTAGTTCCCTCCGCATTCGCGGCCACGTCACAGAAATGATAGAGGAAAGTGCACGCTGCAAAACACAAGTCGTAAGCACTTGGGTCAGTTACAAAACGATCGACAGCTGGTCTAAGCAACAATCGATGGTATTCCGCCGGAACCGAGAACATCAGCAGCTCACCCTACTTAAGGTCCAGGCCGGTTGGAGTTGGAACCAACAATGCTATTCAATCAAAAGTTAATTGAGTAGTGGCCGAATAGGCAAGGATTTTATTATGCAACAAGCAGATTTCATCATTATCGGTTCGGGTTCCGCAGGTTCCGCACTGGCGGCGCGGCTGTCCGAAGACGGCAAGAACACGGTTCTGGTTCTGGAATTCGGCGGCACCGATTTCGGACCGTTCATTCAGATGCCGGCCGCTCTGGCCTGGCCGATGAGCATGAAGCGCTACAACTGGGGCTATCTCTCCGAGCCCGAGCCAAACCTCAACAACCGGCGGATCACCGCGCCACGCGGTAAAGTCATCGGCGGCTCGTCCTCGATCAATGGCATGGTTTATGTGCGCGGCAGCGCCGCCGACTTTGACCGGTGGGACGAGACCGGCGCCACCGGCTGGGCCTATGCCGACGTGCTGCCCTATTTCAAGCGCCAGGAAAATTCGCATGGCGGCCAGGAAGGCTGGCGCGGCACCAACGGGCCGCTGCACGTGCAGCGCGGCCCGGCCCGCAACCCGCTGGTCAATGCCTTTGTCGAGGCTGGCCGGCAGGCCGGCTTCGAGACCACGGCCGACTACAACGGCGAGAAGCAGGAAGGCTTCGGCCTGATGGAACAGACGATCCACAAGGGTCGCCGCTGGTCTGCCGCCAATGCCTATCTCAAGCCGGCGCTGAAGCGCGATAATGTCGATCTGCTGCGCTGCTTTGCGCGCCGCATCGTCATCGAGAATGGCCGCGCCGTCGGCGTTGAAATCGAGCGCGGTGGCCGGATCGAGGTGGTGCGCGCCAACCGCGAGGTCATCGTCTCGGCCTCGTCGTTCAATTCGCCGAAACTGCTGATGCTGTCCGGCATCGGCCCGGCCGCGCACCTCAAGGAGATGGGTATCGAGGTCAAGGCCGACCGGCCGGGGGTTGGCGCCAATCTGATGGACCACATGGAATTTTACTTCCAGCAGGTTTCGACCAAGCCGGTGTCGCTCTATTCCTGGCTGCCATGGTTCTGGCAGGGCGTGGCCGGCGCGCAGTGGCTGTTCACCAAGTCTGGTCTCGGCACTTCCAACCAGTTCGAGAGCTGCGCCTTTGTCCGTTCGGCACCCGGCGTCAAGCAGCCCGACATCCAGTTCCATTTCCTGCCGGTGGCCATCTCCTATGACGGCAAGGCGGCGGCCAAAAGCCACGGCTTCCAGGTGCATGTCGGCTACAATCATTCGAAATCGCGCGGCAATGTCACGCTGGCGTCGAACGATCCGAAAGCCGATCCGAAAATCCAGTTCAACTATATGAGCCATGCCGAGGACTGGGAAAAATTCCGCCACTGCGTGCGTTTGACCCGCGAGATCTTCGGCCAGCAGGCGTTCGATCCCTTCCGCGGTCCGGAAATCCAGCCAGGCGAGGGCGTGACCACCGACGACCAGATCGACGCCTTCCTGCGCGAACATCTCGAAAGTGCCTATCACCCTTGCGGCACCTGCAAGATGGGATCGAAGGATGATCCGTTTGCCGTGGTCGATCCCGATACCAGGGTCATCGGCGTCGATGGATTGCGGGTCGCCGATTCCTCGATCTTCCCCAGACTGACCTATGGCAACCTCAATGGTCCATCGATCATGACCGGCGAAAAGGCCGCCGACCATATCCTGGGCAAGCCGCGGCTGGCCCGGTCGAACCAGCAGCCGTGGATCAATCCGCGCTGGGAGACGCGTGACCGGTGAGGGGCGTTTTGACCAGAGCGGCCTTATGAGGTAGCGGTCACTACAGCTGAATGCACGGGTGGCGGAGAATTAGCGTAAAAGTAAAGACGTTGCTCTGGTTGCTGCTTGGCTGTGCGAGCATATACACACTTTCGATTGCAATCGGATACGCTCTGGTGATCTATGGTGTTGTGTGGGATGGCAGTCCGGTGGCCAATACTCTCGCTAACATTGGCTTCATCAGCTTCGTGACAATGCCGGCGGCAATAATGTTCTTCATCGTTTTTTCGGCGCAGCGGGCAATCTACGCGCTCCATCCGCCGACGTTTCGCAAATACATTCCCTACTGGCGATGGCTTGAGGCGGATAAGGACAATGACGGTGCGCCAAGGTAGGGAGACGCCTGAGACAATGGAATCTCAATAGTAGTCTTCTTCCATCTGGTGGCGCACGGCAAGAATAGTGACATGCTCGCGTTCGATATCGAACAGCGCCACATAGCCTGACGACCCGAACGTGATCAGCAACTCCCGCAGCAGCGGATCATCCGGTGTCGCCTTGCGGCAGGAAAACGGAAATTCCTCCAGTATCCTCATGCCGGTGCGGATGGCTTGCAAGGCGCGCTCGGCGGCGTCGAGGTCTTTCAACAGCAGGAACTCATAGAGACGCTTCAGATCCGCCCGCGCCTGGCGCGTATAGCGAACCGCATAGGTCATTCGCCGGACTTTGCCTTGGCCTCTGCGAGCATGCCGCCGAGATCTGCGAGCACATCGTCGGCGGCAAAATATTCGCCGCTGTCACGGGCTTCATCACGGGCGGCAAGACCCCGGTTGATGAAGTCCTGACGGATCTGGCGGGCGCGGATCGTGTCGCGCACCGCCTGTTCCAGGAAGGCCGACAGCGTCTCGCCTTCGCGCAGCACGCTTTCTGCTTTTTCGCGAAGCTCCGGTGCGACGCGGAGCGAGGGGAGAGAAGCGGTTTTCATCGCGGAGCCCTTTGTATCGCAATTGCGATGCAGCTCTAGCAGCAATGCCGCAACGCGTCAAACTGCCTTCTTAGCCTTCTCTGGCATGCTGGGGCCTCAGCCAGGCCAGCGATTTGGGCACGATCTCGTCCATCGCGCTGAGCAGTCGCGCCCGGTTGCGGTGCAGCAGCAGGCCCAGCCCGATCACGCCAAGGCCGATCGCCGACAGCGCGAAGGAGAACAGGATTACGTCCTTGAACACCTCGTAGGAGAGATAGCCGAGATAGGAGGCGATGCCCAGCGCCCCAAACACGGCATAGACGCGGCGATTGAGGAACAGGCTCAATCCAACCAGCCCGATGTTGATCAGGCAGTAGAGAAACTTCTGCAGTTCCGTGCCGCCATCGTGCATGGTCAATCCGCTCCAGAACGCCATCACCCCGAAAATGTGGATCCAGAAGGGGAAATCGGGCCCGTCTTTTCGCAGCACGTCGGTTGCCCAGGCGCTCGCGATCATCGCCAGGCCGAACCACATCGACACTTCGCGGCGGATATCCCAATCCGCATAGCTTTCGGGGGAGCGCGTGAACCACAGCGCCAGATCCATCGACATGAACCACAGCGCGATTGCGGCCACCAGCAGGATGAACGGGAAGGGATAGCGCCAGACGGCCAGAAGTGCCGCCAGCACCGTGCCGATCTCCATGTAGATCCAGCTGCTCTTCACATAGGAGTAGAAATCCTTGTAGTCGCCGGGATTGCCGAGCGCGAATTTCCACAGGTCGAGTGCGTCCTGGATGCCGTAGATGATCATCGGCACCATCGATACCGCAACCGCGATCATAAGGCCTGCCGGCACGCGCGACGCCCGGTCTCTCCAGAGCAGATGACCACCGATGATAAAGACCACGGCATAGACGCCGCCGCAGGCCGCCAGCGCCCAGCCGCCCATGCGGTTGAACGCCTCGTTGGTGAACAGACCCATGGCGCCCATGATGATCAGTGCGCCGGCATACCACAGCACATGGGTGAGATCGAAGCGGGGCACTGGTGCCGCAGGATCGGCGCTGTCGCGCTTCGCGAGGAAGGCAGAGATTTCCGTCAGCTTGGCATCGTCGATGATGCCGGCATCGCGCAGGCGCCGGAGATCGGGATCGGACAACATCGAATTCCTCATGAACCGCATACTTGAACTTGAATACGTACCGCAAGCGCAGAATATTCTGGTTTGTCCTGATAAGCTATTGGCAGCGTGAGCGATTTCCCCGCTGGATAGGGTTTGCCGATTATTTCTAGGCGGCCAGCACGTTCAGTCCGGAGTTTTCCAGAATCTGCCGCTGCTCGTCGATGATCTTGTCCGCAAGGATCACGCCGGTCGCGGCCTCAAGCGGCATGATGGTCACCGGAGAGGCTGCATCGAGCTTGTCCATGGTCGCTGGCACCCATGTCGCGATCGATTGCGCGGCGATCTGCCGCTTGATCGCCGCTTCCTCGAAATCGCCGGTCGAAAAACCGTGGCGCGGATGGATGGCGGTGACGCCGAGAAAGAAGATATCGGGTCTTATCGTCGAGATCGCGGCGGACGCCAGCGCGCCGACCGCCACCATCGAGTGCTTGTAGAGCCTGCCGCCAATCAGCATGACGTCTGCGGAAGGGTGATGCTCGAGCTCAGTCGCAATCGTCGGGCTGTGGGTGATGACGGTGAAGGCAAAGGTTTTCGGCAGAGCGCGGGCGATCTCGGCATTGGTCGTGCCGCCATCGAGAAAAACAATCTGTCCGGGCTTGATCAGCGCCGCCGCCGCCCGGCCCAGCCGCTGCTTCTCGCTGGAAGCAACGCCGCGACGGGTACTGAAATCGGGCAGGTCTGGCTGGACCGGCAGCGCTCCGCCGTGCACGCGCGCCAAAAGACCTTCCGCCGCCATTTCGCGCAGATCGCGGCGGATCGTGTCTTCGGATAGCGCGAACTCCTCGGCGAACGATTTTGCGACCAGCCGACCCTCCTTGCGAATGCGGTCGAGGATCAGCGCCTTGCGTTCAGTCGTCAGCATTTACCAGAACCTATCTTGACATTGCACGAAAATGCACGAATATTTACACATATATCCATTAATTATCCAAAAACAAGTGAATACTGGATAAATTCTACGGATATGTAGAAAAACGTGTAAACCAAGGAGATTTTCAATGCTGATTCTGATTGCAGGCCCATATCGCTCGGGCACCAACGATGATCCCGAAAAGATGCGCGCCAATCTCAAGGTGCTGGAGGCGCCGTCGCATGCGCTGTTCAAGGCCGGCCATGTGCCGATGATCGGCGAATGGGTGGCGCTGCCTGTGTGGAATGCCGCCGGCGGCCAGCAGGTGGGCGACGATCTCTATGAAGCGATCTTCCACCCCGTCGCCCATCGCCTGCTGGCTTTGTGCGAAGGCGTCCTGCGCCTGCCGGGCGCTTCGAAGGGTGCCGACAACGATGTCAGGATCGCCACAGAGCGCGGCATTCCGGTCTGGTACGACCTCGGGGATGTGCCGGGCGTGGCGGGGTGAAGCCGGATCGATAAGACTCAGAGCGAGCCGGAAGAGCCCGCGCGTAAAGCGCGGGCCAGCGTATTGCGCGGGCTAATCTCAGCCCTCTGCGGCGCGTCCCGCCATCATCGTGCGAAACGCGTCGCGGTCGTGGCAGCGCTCCACCCAAGCCTGCACATGCGGGTTGGCGGCAAACAGCGATGTCTCCGACAGTGCATAGCGGATGATCTCCACCGTGTTGAGGTCGGCGACGGTAAAGCGGTCGCCGACCAGATATTCGTTTTCTGCCAGATGCGCTTCGAGGATCGCTAAGGGCTTTTTCAATAGCCTGGTCGCAACCGCGATCTGTTCCTTGCCGCCGGGCGTTTCCTCGAGATGGTTGTCATAGGTCTTGACGATCTTGATCGTGTGCGGCTCGAGTTCGTTGACCGCCCAGAATGCCCAGCTGTTGATCAACCCTTCTTCCGGCAGGCTACCGGCAGCCAAGGGTCCGCGATGCTTGGATGCAAGATAGAGATTGATGGCGCCCGATTCCCACAACACCAGCCCATCGTCTTCGATGACCGGGATATGGCCGTTGGGATTGATCTTCAGGAACTCCGGCGACTGGGTGTTGAGCCGCGCGCCCTTGGCCAGCGGGCCTGTAAGCGCCGAAGCCTGGATCACCGGAATGCTCTCGAATTCGATGCCAAGCTCCAACGCCATCCAGTAGATCCGCGAGGCGCGCGATTGATAGACTCCGTAGATTTTCAGCATGTTTCGTCTCCTGTGAAGCGTGCAGCATGGCTGCCCGAAGGGCGCGCGTCCAATTAAAAACGTCCCGTCGGACTTCAAGCGCGTTCATCGGCATCAGAAGATCCGCATGAAAAAGGCGCTGACGTTCAAGGCCCGGCTTTTATTCGACCCCCCTGTTTCCGGGGAAACACCCGATCTCCGAAACCTGGTCTAGCTTCACTTCATCGACCGGGGGCAAGCTCTCGGCAACCCGATGGAGAGCAAAATGGCCAATCTTTTCATAGACAAGCGCGATTCCGACCATGGCGTCGACGAATGGGGCCACGAAGGCAACGACACGCTGTTGGGCAGTGACTTCGATGACAAGCTCAAGGGCGCCCAGGGCAACGATACGATCCGTGGCAACGGTGGCGACGACCAGATCATGGATTTGACCTGGATCGGCTTTGAACCGGATTTCGATGGCCTTTTTAATCTCAACAGGGAGTTGGCATCCTCGCGGCTGACCATCAGCAATTTCGCCAGCGGCAATATAGAGATCGGTGCACAGGTGCTCGGCCAGGCGCTGTTCCACGGCGGCAGCGATAAATTTTACGGCGGCGATGGCGACGATTACATGCTGGGTCTGGAAGGCAATGACCGGTTGGAGGGCGGCGACGGCCTGGATGTATTGCTTGGCGGTTCCGGCAACGACACGATGATCGGCGGCGACGGCAACGACATTTTTGGCGGCGACCGCGGCAACGACTATATGCTGGGCGGCGCGGGGGCCGATCTGATGAATGGCGGCGCCGGCGACGACAGGCTGGAAGGCGGCGCCAATGGCGACATCCTGATCGGCGGCGAGGGCGAGGACACCGCCATCTATGCGCAGTCGATCGGCGGCGTGCATGTCAATCTGCGCTTCGGCGCCGTCGCACTTGACAACCCGCGCTTCTCCGAGGCGCCTGGCGACAGGCTGGAAAGCATCGAGAATGTCGAGGGCTCGCGGGCCGACGACATCATCACCGGCAGCGACGCGGCCAATGAACTGTTCGGCGGGCTTGGCAACGACCTGCTGATCGGCGGCAAAGGTGCCGACGAGTTGATCGGCGATGGCGGCATCGATGCCACCTCATATATCTCTTCGGCGGCTGGTGTGATCGTCAGGCTCGACGACGCCAGCCTGCATATCGCTTCTTCCGCCTCGGGAGGCGATGCCCAGGGCGACGAACTGTCGTCGATCGAAAACCTGACCGGATCGAGGTTCGGCGATAGCCTGACTGGCAATTCCTTCAACAATGAAATATCGGGCGTTGACGGCAACGACACGATCTTGGGCCTCGGTGGCCGCGACCGGCTGTTCGGCGGAGCCGGTGCCGACACGCTGGTCGGTGGTGACAACGACGATCTTCTCAGCGGTGCTGCCGGGGGCGACCGCATCGATGGGGGTGTCGGAATCGACACCGTATCGTTTGCTGAAAATGCCCGCGCCGTCACGGTCACGCTCGGCAATGCAGGCGCTGCCGGCCAGGCGAGCACATTCGTGCCGGCTGGGCTTTTCGGAGTGATCGAGTTCGATACGCTGTTCAATGTCGAGAACATTACCGGCTCTGCTGCTGGTGACCGGCTAACCGGCAATAGCGACCGCAATATCATCCATGGCGGCCTCGGCGACGACACCCTCCGCTTTTCCCTGAGGGGCGACATTCTCGATGGCGACGGCGGCATCGACACGCTCGATCTGT
>Ga0105047_10019659_pt1 | contig 10409 bp, 8 predicted proteins | sample MAT04_FD_78384 | JGI IMG/M metagenome (GOLD analysis project Ga0105047, IMG submission 78384) | Freshwater microbial communities from Lake Fryxell liftoff mats and glacier meltwater in Antarctica - MAT-04 (megahit assembly) | ecosystem: Environmental > Aquatic > Freshwater > Ice > Liftoff... | reverse complement strand
CGGCCCTGCAGGTTTGGTGAGCTCGGTCACGCACGCTGCGACGGCGCTTCACGCGGCACACGTGCACCACGAGGAGTTCGAGATGCGCGGCGGGTTCGGCCCCGACCTCTCGCTGGAGATCGACCAGTGGGTGCGCAGCTGAGCCAGGGTCAGTCGAGCATGGCTTGATAGACAAGCTGCTTCAGCTGGCTGCGGATCGGGTGCGCGCTACTGGGTAGCAACTGCGTGAAGAACGACACCGTGAGGTCGTCGACCGGGTCGACCCAGAACGCGGTGCTCGCCGCACCACCCCATGCGAACTCGCCGGCGTTACCCGGCACTCGACCCTTCACGGGATCGATGGTGACGCTGACCCCGAGCCCGAAGCCGACACCGTCGAACGTGGTCTCGGCGAACAGCGGCCGCCCGAAGGCGGTGAGATCGGCGTTGCCGGGCAGGTGATTGCTGGCCATGTACTTGATCGTGCGCGGCGACAGGATGCGCACACCGTCGAGCTCACCGCCGTTGGCCAGCATCTGCGTGAAACGGTGGTAGTCGTAGGCCGTGCTCTGCAGTCCGCCACCACCGCCGAACACCTTCGGAGGGTGCAACGACGCGTCGCCCAAGCCGGGCAGGGGCACCGCAGTTCGGTCGGCGGGGTGCGCGGTGTAGAGCACTCCGACCCGCGAGTGGTTGTCCTCGGGCACGTGCCAGGTGGTCTCGTGCATGCCCAACGGTTCCAGCAAGCGGGTGCGCAGCAGCTCGTCGAGTGGCTGCCCGCTGACCACCTCCAGCACCCGCCCGAGCACGTCGAGGCCCATCGAGTAGTTCCACTCGGTGCCGGGCTGGAACAGCAATGGCAGCGTGGCGAGGTGGTTGCACATTGCTTCGAGGTTCTCGCCGGGCATGCCCCACTCGAAGCCGGCGAGGCGGTAGAGGTTGTCGACGGGGTGGCCGTACATGAAGCCGTAGGTGAGGCCCGAGGTGTGGGCGAAGAGCTGCCACAGGCGCATCGTCTCGGTGACAGGTTCCAGCACCGGTGCGTTCACGCTGCCCGCCCGCCACACCTTCGTGTCCTTGAACGCCGGGATGTAGCGGTGCACCGGATCGTTGAGCTCGAATGCGCCTTCCTCCCACAGCTGCAGCGCGAGCACGGCGGTGATGGGCTTGGTCATCGAGAAGATGCGCCAGATGGTGTCGGTCTCCACCGGCAGCGAGTTTGCAAGGTCGCGCTGGCCGGCGACCGTGCTGTGCACCACCTTGCCGTGGCGAGCGACGGCGACGTGCCAGCCGGTGAGGCGACCATCGTCGATGTAGCGCTGGAAGTGCTGATCGAGTCGAGCCAACCGCTCGCTGCTCATACCGACGGATTCGGGTGCTGCGTCCTGCTCGAGTGCTGCCATGCCCGCGGACGCTACTAGTGCGTCGTCCCGCCGGTCGCTGTCGGTGGCGCCCGATCAGGCGGCCGAGGCCGAACCCATCCGACAGGCGCGACAGCAGAGTCGAGTGCGGCAGCGATCGATCACTCTGCTCGCCAGGCGACCATGATCGCGCGGCGGTTGATGAGTGAGCGGTCGCGACGGCGCTGCTGGTGGCACCCGCGTGCGGAAACCACGGTGGCGTCGCGTCGGAGACTTGTGGCTCCACTCGCCAAGCTGCTCACCTCGTCGGGGATCGCTACGTCTTCGACACTTGTGGTCACCTCGACACCCTCGACCACGAGGACGCAACCACCGCCGAATGACGCCGTCGCCAGCTCGCTGACCGAGTCAGACCTGGGTGAGCCGTATCTCGGCGATTTCGTGTTCGACTGGCCGCAGAACTGTTCAGTGCCCGTCGTCGAGGAGGTGCCGAAGTCTTGACAGACCGTCACGCTCGAGTACGACCCTGGTTGTGCAGGCCGACCGATGGCACAGGCTTGGTTGCCCGTGTCAGCCAGGAACGCTGAGACCCGCTGCGGCGGTCGGGGCCAGCAACACGTCGAGGGCTGGGACAGCAGTGATGGTGTCTGCGAGGGGGAAGCGGTGGACGCCAGCGTGGACGACGAAGAGATGGTCGAGTTCGAGCGTTTCGATCGCGGCTCGCATCGACTTGCTGGTGGAGGGTGTGTCGGTGCGTTTGACTTCGACGCCAATCACCTTGGTGCCGAGCGCGATCCGCAGGTCGAGTTCGGCGCCGTTGTGCGTCGACCAGAAACTGGCGTCGCTTACATCCGGACGGGTCGCCAGGTGTTCCACTATCAGCCCCTCCCAACTTGCCCCGAGCTTCGGGTGCCGGTCGAGTTCGAGCGGGGACCCAATACCTAGGAGGCGATGCAGCAGTCCGCTGTCGCGGATGAAGACGCGGGGAGACTTCACCTGACGCTTGGCGACGTTGGCGAACCAAGCGGGTAACTGGCGCACCATCAGCGCATCGGTCAGTGCGTCGACGTAGCGGCGGACCGTCGATTCTGAGACGTCGATCGATCGCGCGAGTTCGGCTCCGTTCCAAGTCTGTCCGTGGTAGTGCGCGAGCATCGACCAGAACCGTCGCATCGTTGCTGCTGGCATGCCGAACCCGAGCGCCGCGAGGTCGCGTTGCAGAAACGTCGTGATGTAGTAGTCGCGCCAGCGGTTCGAAGCCCCGTCGTCGGTGGCGAGAAACGACTCCGGTAGCCCGCCGCGAAACCAGAGACGGTCCATGCGGTCCCCGCCGATGTCGGCGAGCTCGAAGCCGCCCAACTCGACGAACGACGCGCGCCCCGCGAGGCTCTGAGCACTGAGGCCGACGAGATCCGGGGATGCGCTTCCCAACACCAGAAACCGGCCTGGGCGACGGTCCTCGTCGACGAGCACGCGCAAGATCGGGAACAGCTCCGGCTTCAGTTGCACCCAGCGCGGAAACCGGGTGAGAGGGGCTGGTCTAACGTCGCTGTATGCGCACCTCGCTGTTGGACGACCTTGCTCAGCGCACCACGCAACTCCAGACCGATGGGCTGTTCAAGTCCGAGCGGGTGATTGCCTCTCCGCAGTCAGCCCACATCACGCTGGCCGACGGCAGCCACGTGCTGAACCTGTGCGCCAACAACTACCTCGGCCTGGCCGACCACCCGGCGCTCGTCGAGGCCGCGCACGCCGCGCTCGACACCTACGGCTACGGCATGGCCAGCGTGCGGTTCATCTGCGGGACACAGACGGTGCACAAGGAGCTGGAGGCCGCACTCAGCAGCTTCCTCGGCACCGACGACACCATCCTGTATTCGTCCTGCTTCGACGCGAACGGCGGTCTGTTCGAGACGATCCTCGACGAGCAGGACTGCATCATCAGCGACAGCCTCAACCACGCCTCCATCATCGATGGCATCCGCCTGTCCAAGGCGCAGCGCATGCGCTACGACCATCTCGACAACGGCAACGACATGGCGCAGCTGGAACAGTGCCTGCGCGACGCGGCCGGTGCCCGCTACCGGCTGATCGCCACCGATGGCGTGTTCTCGATGGACGGCGTCATCGCCAACCTGTCGGCCATCTGCGACCTGGCCGAGAAGTACGACGCGATGGTGATGGTCGACGATTCGCACGCAGTCGGCTTCGTCGGCGCTACCGGCCGCGGGTCGCACGAGTTCTGCGAGGTGATGGGTCGTGTCGACATCATCACCGGCACGCTGGGCAAGGCGCTCGGTGGTGCGAGCGGCGGCTACACCAGCGGTCGCAAGGAGGTCGTCGACTGGCTCCGCCAACGCTCGCGCCCGTACCTGTTCAGCAACTCGCTGGCACCGGCCATCACAGCCACCACTCTGCGGGCGCTCACCCTGATCGGCGAGCAACCCGCGCTGCAGCAGCAGTTGCAACGCAACTCGCAACGCTTCCGCGACGCGACGCAGGCAGCCGGCTTCACGCTGGCCGGTGCCGGGCACCCGATCATCCCGGTGATGCTGGGCGACGCGAAGGTGGCCGGCGAAATGGCGCAGCGACTGCTCGCAGAAGGCATCTACGTGATCGCATTCAGCTTCCCCGTGGTGCCGCAGGGCAAGGCGCGCATCCGCACCCAGATGTCGGCCGCGCACTCCGACGCCGACATCGACGCGGCGGTGGCCGCATTCACGAAGATCGGCAGCGAGATGGGGATCATCTGATGAAGGCGTTGGTGAAGGCTCACGCGCAGCCGGGTCTGTGGTTGCAGGACGTGCCCGAGCCGGTGGCCGGCGACGGCGAGGTGCTCATCCGCGTGCTCAAGACCAGCATCTGCGGCACCGACCTGCACATCCACCACTGGGACGCGTGGGCGCAGGCCACCATCCCCGTACCGATGGTGGTGGGGCACGAGTTCATGGGCCACATCGCGGCGCTCGGTGCCGGCGTGCAGGGCATGGAAGTGGGTCAGCGAGTCGCCGGCGAAGGCCATGTCACGTGCGGGCATTGCCGCAACTGCAAGGGCGGCCGCCGCGAGTTCTGCCACAACCACACCGGGGTCGGCGTCACCCGCGCGGGTGCCTTCGCCGAGTACATCGTGATCCCCGCGCAGAACGTGTTCGTGGTGCCGTCGCACATCAGCGACGACGTTGCGGCCGTGCTCGACCCGCTGGGCAACGCCACCCACACGGCGCTGCGCTTCGACATGGTGGGCGAAGACGTGCTCATCACCGGCGCCGGCCCCATCGGTGTGTTGGCCACGGCAATCGCCCGCCACGTCGGCGCTCGGCACGTGGTGGTCACCGACATCAACCCCTACCGCCTGGCGATGGCTGCGGTGCACGGCGCCACGCGCACCGTCAACGTCGCCAGCGAACAGCTCGGCCCGGTGATGGCCGAACTGGGCATGACCGAAGGTTTCGACGTCGGCCTGGAGATGAGCGGCGCCGAGGCGGCGTTCAACCAGATGCTCGACTCGATGAACCACGGCGGCCGCATTGCGGTGCTCGGCATTCCCGCCGGGCCGATGACGCTCGACGTCAACGACGTCATCTTCAAGGGCCTCAACATCCAGGGCATCTACGGCCGGCGCATCTTCGAGACCTGGTACAAGATGTCGGCGATGCTGCAGAGCGGCCTCGACGTGAGCGGCATCGTCACCCACCGCCTGCTTGCGGCCGACTACGAGGAGGCGTTCGCTCTGGTGCACCGCGGCGAATGCGGCAAGGTCGTCCTCGACTGGGCGTGAGACTCAGGGAGTCGGGTCGAACAGGTAGATGTAGGTGGTGCCGAGGTCGCCGGGCGGGGGAACAACAGGTCCGAGGTTTGTCGATCGTGACGAGACGTAGAGCATTCCGTCGCGCGTGAAGACCACCCGTTCCAGTTGGCCGTTCGATGCTGCTCCACTCTCCGTGCGGTGCATGTACTGAGCCCCGTCCTCCGCCGTGAAGAGCCGGCACAGGAGTGGTTGGTCGTGGGGGCGACACGTCCACGCGGCTGCGGTGCGATCGACGGAGACCTGCTGGCCCGGAACGGCCTGGATGGACCCATCCTTGCCGACCAAGAAGTCGCGCACGACTGCGCTCGAGCCGTCGATCGCAACGTCGGTGATCGGCGTTGCGATCAACAGCACGATGGGATCACCGACACTGTACGGAACTACGGTCGGGGGTCCGCCCAGCTGGATGAACGCCACGCTGATCGGAGACTGAGGAATGCCGCTGGACTGGGTGACCGTCGGGCCGGCCATCACCGCGATCACGTGTGTGCCGTCGGGGCTGGTCCGAGCGGATCGCAGCGTTGAGTTCCCGGCCGGCAGCATCGACTGCACCGACGACGTGGTACCGGCCACTCTGTCACGCAGGTAGATCCATCCCGTTCCCCAGTCCGCGACCTCCTGAAAGTTCAGGTTGTACATCATCACAAATCGACCGTCGTCGGAGGCCCCGAGCAGACGTCGACGCTTGTGTAGCTGTCATCGGTGCGATCCCCATCACTCGTGTTCGCCGAGTAAAGGAAGTGGTGCCGTGGCTCTGGCCTGGTCGAGTCGCGAATGCCAGACTCTCGCGGTGACGAGTTGGTCGGCAGTGGGCCCGCAGCAGTGGCCGTTCGTGGGTCGCGAGGAACTGATCGGAGTGCTACAGACACTCCTCTCCGGTGGCGTCACCCGTGGCGTCATCATCGACGGGCCGGCCGGCATCGGCAAGACCCGGCTCGCCGACGAGTTCAGCCGATCGCTGCGCGGGGTGGGCGCCGCCCGCTGTGTGGGTTCGCCTACCACGCACTCCACGCCGTACGGCTCCATCGCCCATCTGCTGCCCAGCGACCTACCACTCGATCACGAGCGCGATTCGCGAGCTGCTTTCAACGCGCTGCGCGCGCAGCTCGGCCCCGGCCGCACGGTGCTCATCGCCGATGACATCGTGTTCCTCGACGACTCCACCGTGGCGCTGCTGGCGCACCTGCTCGCGGCCGACGAAGTGTTCCTGGTGGGCACGGTGCGCACCGACCACGTCGTGCCGCCCGGGCTGGATTCGCTGGTGCGCTCGTACGGGTTGCGCTGGCTGTCGCTGGCACCGCTCGACGACGAGTCCATCGCAGGCGCGGCCGAAGCCGTGATCGGCGCGCCACTAGAACCCATCTCGGCGCAACGCCTGGTGGCCCGCAGCGGCGGCAACCCGCTGTATGTGCGCGAGTTGCTCTTGCAGTCGCTCGCCACCGACTCCGTCGAGCTACTGCCCTCCGGCGCTGCGCGACTCGACATCGACGTGTCGTCGGTGCCGAGGTTGGTGGAGGTGGTGAGCAACCGTCTCGCCGCGGTGCCAGCGTCGTTGCTGCCGCTGCTGCAGATGATCGCGATCGCGGAGCCGCTGATGCTCGCCGACCTGGAACGGGCCCAACTGGCTGACGATGCCGTGCAGTTGGAGCAGCGTGGCTGGATCCGCGCCGACCCACGCGGCGCAGCGGTGGAGATCCGCGTGGCACACCCGCTGCACAGCGAGGTCCTGCGTGCCTCGATGGGCACCATCGAGTATCGGCGGCAGGTGGCTCGCGCGGCCGAACTGCTGCGCCAGCGGCCGGTGCCCGAACGCGACGACCCGCTGCGCATCGCACTCTGGGAGCTCGACGCCGGGCTGCAGCCTTCGGGTTCGGTGCTGCTCGACGGTGCCCGACGCGCCCGAGTCGCTGTCGATCTGCACAGCACGTTACGTCTGGTCGAAGCCGCCTACCACGCCGAACCCAGCCAAGCCGCCCGGCACATTTGGTTGGAAGTGCTGTTCCTCCTCAGCCGTTTCGAAGAGGCCGAGGCAGTGGCTGCACTCCCGCACTCGGGCGACACCGACCTGCGCCTCACCGTCTCGTCGATGATGCTGCGGATGGACAACCTGCTGTGGGGTGTGGGCGATGTCGAACGCGCGCTCGAACTGGTGCACTCCTTCCGCCCGGAGTTCGCGGCCATCGGCATCGACTTCCTGCTCGCGATCCCGGAGGCCTTCATCTATGGAGTCGACGGCCAATCCGCACGCGCCCTCGAACTGCTCGGCCCGGTGCCCGACGACCCACAGATCTTCCTGCTCGCGTCGCTGGCGCACATCAACGCGCATGCCGGGCGCGGCCACTTCGGCGAGGTGGAGGCCCTGTGCCGGCGTGGTCTCGACATCCTCAACTCGCTGCCCGACCCACGTGGCTCGATGGACCCGATCTTCTTCCGACTCAATCGCGGGATGGCGCGCAACCACTCTGGGCGCAGTGCCGAGGTCTACGCGGAGTTCGTGCTCGTCTACGGGTCGGTGGTCGAGGAACGGCAGGCTTTCATGCGCTGCTTTGTCGGCTTCGTCACCGGTCAGGCCGCACTGAATCAGGGGTTTCTGGAGTCGGCCGATCAGTGGTTCGCCGAAACCGACTACGCCACCCGCGAGCTCAGCCTGCCCACAGCCCGCAGCATCGCCGTCGCCGGCCGAGCCGCGGTGGCTGGTCAGCGCGATGATGTCGTGGCTGCGGCGGCGTTCCTCGAGCAGCTCGATGCCCTGCCGCCCGATGTCAACTTCATGCGCGTGGAGACGCGGGCAGGGCGGGCGTGGGCACTGCACTGCCTCGGTCGAATCGGCGAGGCTCGCGACGCTGTGCGGGTCGCGGTGGAGTGGGCCATCGCTGGCGACGAACCCGTGTCGGCGTTGCTCGGTCTGGTCGAGGCCTGCCGCTTGGGCGACGGCAAGTGGGCCGCCGACCGGATCGACCGGATTGGCGGGCTCGCGGGCATCGAGGGCCCGCTGGCGCGCGCCCAGCAGGGGCTGGTGCGAGCATGTGGTGGCCGCCTCGGCGGCCCCTTCCTGGCTGCGGCGCGCGGGCTGTTCGACTGCGATGTGCACCTGGTCGCGGCGGAAGCGGCAACGTGGGCGGTCACAGCGTTCGATCGTGACGGCGACCGGCGCGAGGCCGCCGCCGCCCGAGCCGTGCTGGCGTTGGCGCTTGCGAAGTGCGACGCCGCGGCCACGCCCGCGCTGCGCGGCACCAACTCGCCGACGTCACCACTGTCGGCGCGGGAAGCCGAGGTTGCCCACCTCGCCGCGGCCGGCATGACGAGCAAGGAAATCGCCGAGCGGCTCTACCTGTCGCCGCGCACGGTCGAGAACCACCTGCAGCGGGTGTACACCAAGCTGGGCGTCGCGGGTCGCGACGACCTGGCGGGTGTGTTGAGCTGACCCGCACGCGGCGGGAATGACGAACGGGCCGTCTCATCGAGCGAATGCTCGGCGAGACGGCCCGTCTGGAAGCGCGCAGTGTGCGCAGTGGGTCAGGCGGCGACGCGCCGGCGAGCCACCAGCACGAGGCCGCCGAGCGCCACCAGTGCTGCGGCGAAGGCAGCAAGGCTGCTGGAACTGCCGCCGGTTTCGGGCAGTGTGCCTCCGCTGCCGCCGACGTCACCGGTGGTGGTGGGCAGGGCAGGAACGAGGCTCTCGAGGTAGGTCTGGCAATCGGCCGGTATCTCGACGACGACCTGCATCTGAATTCTCTGGCTGTGAGGGCTGCGCGATGGGCCGAGGTCGGGGAAGTCACCTGGCGGCCCCTGGTCGCCCTGGTCGCCCTGATCGCCCGTCTCGCCCTTGTCGCCGACGGGGCCGACCAGGATGATCTCGCACACTTCAGGAATGCCAGCGCACGGGTCCGTGCCCGCCAGCGAGTGCGGTGCCCGACTGGGGCCGTCGATGATCTGGCTGGCCTCGCCGACCGGGCCCTGCTCGCCGACCGGGCCCTGGTCGCCGATTGGGCCCTTTTCGCCGGGCTGCAGGACAACGCAGATGTCATCGATGTCGGCGCACTGGGGGAGGTCCGCGATCATCGGGTGGGGCTGGCGCGCCGGCCCGGTGAGGAAGATGGAGGGCCCTTGTTCGCCGGGCGGGCCCTTCTCGCCCTTGGGGCCCTGGTCGCCTTGCTGACCCTGGGGTGCCGGGTTGTTGAGGCACTCCGTCGGTATTTCGTCGGCTGCGTGGGTAGTGGCGGGTAGCCACTGCAGAAGTGCGACTGCTGTTACTGCAGTCGCACATTTGAGGAATTTGGTGCGCATGTTGGTCTCCCGTCGTGCAACGCGCGATGCGCCACAGCGTCCGACAGTAGCCGCTCTGAGTGCTCGCGTGAAGAGGTACGATCTTGAGTCGCAACGACTCAAGATTTCTGGTTGTCAGGTTGTCGGTGCGGCCACTTGGCTTCTAGGCTTGCGTCATCCCCACTCAGCATCCGCCGGGTGGCCCGGGTCTTTTCCCCCAAACACCCTCTCTACAAGGAGCACAGCACCATGGCCAAGGCAGTCGGTATCGACCTCGGTACCACCAACTCCGTCGTCGCCGTCTTCGAAGCCGGCGAAACGGTCGTCATTCCCAACTCCGAAGGCGGCCGCACCACCCCGTCGGTGGTGGCGTTCAGCAAGGCCGGCGAGGTGCTGGTGGGTGAGGTGGCCAAGCGGCAGGCCATCACCAACCCCGACCGCACCTTCCGCAGCATCAAGCGCCACATGGGCGAGAGCTGGAAGAGCGACGACATCGACGGCAAGCGCTACACCCCGCAGGAGATCAGCGCCCGCACGCTGATGAAGCTGAAGCGCGACGCCGAGGCTTACCTGGGCGGCACGGTCACCCAGGCCGTCATCACGGTGCCCGCCTACTTCGACGACGCACAGCGCACCGCCACCAAGGAAGCCGGCCAGATCGCCGGCCTGGAAGTGTTGCGCATCATCAACGAGCCCACCGCGGCCGCACTCGCCTACGGCCTCGACAAGAGCGCCGAGGACGAGAGGGTGCTGGTGTTCGACCTCGGTGGTGGCACGTTCGACGTGTCGGTGCTCGAGATCGGCGAAGGCGTGTTCGAAGTGAAGAGCACCCACGGCGACACCAAGCTCGGCGGCGACGACTGGGACCAGCGTGTCATCGACTGGCTCGTGCAGCAGTTCAAGTCGGCCCATGGCGTCGACCTCGCCGCCGACCGCATGGCCACGCAGCGCCTCAAGGAAGCTGCCGAGAAGGCCAAGATCGAGCTCAGCCAGGT
>Ga0105047_10019656_pt1 | contig 10410 bp, 4 predicted proteins | sample MAT04_FD_78384 | JGI IMG/M metagenome (GOLD analysis project Ga0105047, IMG submission 78384) | Freshwater microbial communities from Lake Fryxell liftoff mats and glacier meltwater in Antarctica - MAT-04 (megahit assembly) | ecosystem: Environmental > Aquatic > Freshwater > Ice > Liftoff... | reverse complement strand
GCCTCGCTGATGGTCCTGTCGGTCAAAACCGTGCAGAACCACAGCGACCGGCTGATGCAGAAGCTGGAGATTCATGACCGGGTTGAGCTGACCCGCTTCGCGATCCGCGAGGGGCTCGTCAAGCCGTAAGCCTGCAAGCGGCCCGCGGCGTCAGCTTGCCGGGGGCCGGTCATTGCTGCCGCGTACCTGAGAAGGTGCCGGTGGCGACGGCGTGGTTGAACAACCTGGCTGTCTAGACTTGCAAAATTTCCCTAAGAATTTTTTTGAGGTATCAACCCCATTGAGCACGGGGGCAAATTCGGCGATCCTTAGGGGGTGACCCAAGCACCTCTCGATCAAGAGTCTTCAGGAACTCACGTGGGGCTATCGCCCGAGGCAGATGTCCGTCCCTGGGTCGGGCGGGCGGCGTCGCTGGTCGGGGCTTGCGGTTCGGCGGCCGCGGCCGTTGGAGGTCGGGCCGCCATCGGGCTTGAGCGCGGGCAGCGGGCGACGTTGGGCCTTTGCATTGAGGCGGCAGTGGCGATTGGCCTCAGCGGGCAGGACGGCGTCGAGGCGTGGTGCGCGTCGGCGGCGCGCGAGCTGCGAACACTGTTCATCAAGCTGCGGGCCGAACAGCCTGGCGCGCGGGGCGGCCCCGTGGGCGCTTGGGCGGCAGTTGTTGGAGGGCTTGCTGGGCCAAGCCATGCTGGATCAGGCGCGGGGACGCCGAGCGCTGCGGCACCCGGTGGGCCCGAGGTGCTGGCGCTGAGTGTTGATGGGTACGCGGGCTTCTCGCCCGAGCAAATGTATGACTTGGCGTCCAGCGTTGCGAGCAGCGCGGGGCTTTGGGCGGCGAGCCGCGCTGCACAGGTGCGTGGGCCGGGCATTAGTGGCGAGCCACGTGGGATGCTGATGGTGACTGAGCCGACGGGTTCCGACGAGGCGGCGCGGGTGACGACGCCACTGGGGCGGTTCGTGCGCGCAGCGCAGGGGCTGCCGTGGGGAAGCCCGGCGGGTGCCAAGACCTTTGGCGGGCGCGGCTTGGTGTGGCAGGTTGACGGCCGCGCGGGCGTGTGGGTGCCCGGCGCGGCAGAAGTGGACGCCGCAGAGCTGATGAACGCGGCGTTGCTGCGGGCCTTTGAGCTTGGCGTGGTGCGGCCTGAAGGCTTGCGCGCGGCTTTGATGGCGAGGCTGTCACGGAGCCAAGCCCCGATCGTGCCGCTGCTGGCGCAGGGGCTGAACCAGCGACAGATTGGCGAGCAAATCGGACGGAGTTTGCACACGGTGCACGACCACGTCAAGGGCATCTACGCGGCGCTGGGGGTCAAGAGCCGACACGAGCTGAACGTGCTGTGGAACGGCGGCGACGTGAGCAAAGCGGGCAACGCGGAGGATTGAGTGAGGCCGCGAGCGACGAGTAAAGAGCCGAGCGAGGATGAGTCGGAAGAGGCGGGCTAAAACCCGCCGCTAGAAGATAAAGACAAGAGGCTAATTAAGAAACCGGGCCACGTGAGACAAGCAAGCAGGATGGAATCCTGTCCCACGCGAGGCCAGAGTTGGGTTAGAGACTGCCGAACAGCGAGAGCTTGTCGCCGTCTGCTTATCGCTCGCTTACGCCCGGGCGTATTGCTGGCGGTACCAGTCCATGGTCTCGGCCAGCGCCTGCTCGAGTGTGCCGACGGGCTGGTAGTCAAGCAGCGCGCGAGCGGCCGAAATATCGGCCAGCGATGAGTGGACGTCGCCTGCGCGAGGCGGGCGGAACTCGGGCACGACGCCCTCGCGCCCGGCGCGCTGGGCCAGCAAACGGCAGAGGGTCAAGAGGTCTGTGCGTTGCCCGGTGCCGATGTTGACGCTCTGGCCTACGAGCTCACGCGTGGTTGTGGCGGCGAGCAGGTTGGCGGCAACGGCGCAGGCGACGGGGGTGAAGTCGCGCGACTGCGTCCCGTCGCCGTAGATCACCGGTGCCTCGCCGCTGTAGAGCCGGCGTGCGAAGGCGGCGATGACGGCGGAGTATGGCGAGTCTGCCGGTTGGCGCGGGCCAAAGACGTTGAAGTATCGCAGGCAGAGCGCCTCAAGCCCGTAGCTTCGTGACCAGGCCCGCACGGCGTGCTCACCGGCGAGCTTGCTGGCGGCGTAGGGCGAGACCGGCGCTGGGGCGAGGCTCTCTACGCGCGGGGCGGGTTGGCCGGTGGCGGCGATGCCGAGTGTGCCGGGGGCGGGCGCGTCGCCGTAGGCCGAGCTGCTGGCTGAGTAGATGACGCGTTTAACGCCCGCTCGGCGCGCGGCCTGAAGGACCATCGCGGTGCCGGTGGCATTGACGGCCCAGGTTCGCTGCGGGTTCTCAATCGAGAGCGGGACGGAGCCGACGGCGGCGAGGTGAAAGACGGTGTGGGCGGCGGTCATGGCCTCGTCGAGGGCCTCTGGGTCGAGGATCGAGCCGTGCACGAGCTTGATGGCCATGGGGTCAAGCTCCATATGGGCGAGGGCGTGCTCGGCGGTGGAGTTGGAGAGGTCGTCAATGACGACGACGCGGACCTGGAGGGCGAGGAGGGCGTCAATGAGGTGCCCGCCGATGAACCCGCACCCGCCGGTGACGCAGACCCATCGCCCGGCCAAGAGCGGCCGCAGGCGGTGGACGAGTTCTGCGGGGAGCTTCACGATGGGGATGGTACCGGGCCCGGGCGTGAAGTGGGGGCGGGCGGGCGATGGGGGAATGGGGGACTAGGCAATCGGGATTGGGCACCGGGCGAAGGGGCTTGGGCGCGTGTGGGTGAGCGGGTGCCTTGCTCCCTTGATCTCTTGATCTCTTGATCTCTCGATCTCTTTCTGCCGCTCCTTCCGGACCGCGGCGATGGCCGCTTTCCCAACCGACTCTGTCCGCGGGGCGGCAAAAAATTGCTCGGCGCGCGCGACTCAAGATGCGAGCGCGGCGTCAAAAGTGAAACAGGCCCCGGGGGTTGCCCGGGGCCCGTGCGGTCAGGTCAGTGCCGATCAATTAACTTCAGGCTGGGCTGAAGGAGATCAGAAGCAGCCGGCGGTGAAGCGGTTGATGAAGAGGATGATGTCGTCGGCAGTCAGCTCGCCGTCGGCGCCCTCGGAGGGGCCGGGGCCACCGATGTCCGAGACGCTCAGGTCGTTGGCGGTGAAGCGGTTGATGAAGAGGATGACATCGTCGGCGGTCAGCTCGCCGTCGGCGCCCTCGGAGGGGCCGGGGCCGGCGATGTCGGCGAGGCCGCACCGCACGAGGGTGAGGTCGAGGGTGTTGACCACGCCGTCACCGTTGAGGTCGCCGGTGCCCCAGAAGACGCTGGCGGCGGCGGGGGGAGTAGCGATGCTGGCCTGGACGATGGCGAAGTCGGCCGAGGTGACTACGCCGTCAAGGTTGACGTCCTTGAGGCTGGTCTTGAGGATGCCCTTGACCAGCTCGTTGACGTCGGCCTGATCTACGGCGCGGTCGCCGGTGATATCACCGGCGAGGTCAGCGCGGTGGACGATGTTGGCAACGGTAACGCGGCCGTTGGCCTCGGCGATGTTGGACCAGTTCAGGGCGCCGTCGGTGACGCCGGTGTTGCGGAGGAACTGGGCCTGGGTGTAGGTGATGTCCCAGCCGTCGATGCGGTCGCGGACGTTGGCGGCGAGCTCGGCGGTAGAAGCGGTGGTCTGCGGGGCAACAGCGGCGAAGCTGGTGCTGCCACGGACGCCGCCGTCAGCGCCGGTGGCGCCGAAGCCGGGGGTGACGCGTGCGTCAGCGTTGTAGATGTCGCCGCGGGCGTCGCCGTTGGCGTAGGGCTTGGCGGTGGCCAAGACGGTCGCGAAGAAGTTGCCGGCGAAGGCGTTGTCGACGGCGGTGAAGCCGGCCTTGCGGTCAAGGCGGCGACCGGTGGGAGAGGCCCCGTCGGTGATCATGGCCAGGCCGTTGGCGAAGTAGCGGACGTCCTGCTTGGTGAACGAGCCGTCGCCGTTGAAGTCACCGAGGATCTCGATGCTGGCAACGCCGGGGCTGGCGTCGCCGCCGGTGGTGATAGCAAGCGTGGCGAGAGCGCCGGAGGCGAGGGGGCTGACCCAGGCAGCGCCACCGTTGCGGCTGCTCCAGGCGGCGACGAGCTGGGCGGCGTCGCCCAGGTTGCGGACGCCGTCGGCGTTGAAGTCACCGCTGATGGTGTTGCGGAGGGGGAGCTGGTCACCGAAGACCAGGAGGGTGCCGTTCTGGGTGATGTAGCGGTCGCCAGCGGGGACCAAGGCGCGGTCGGAGTAGACAAAGTTGTTGGCGAAGACGAAGGCGGGGACGCCCACGGCGGCGCTGAGGCTGGTGCGGTCAGCAACGACGGTGGGGTTGTTCTGCAGGTAGGTGCTGCGGGCGGGGACGCGGCCGGCGCGGCTGTTGGTGGTGTTGGGCTGGACGCTGTTGCCGAAGGCCACATAGGCGTTGTTGGCATAGACGTTGCCGCTGTTGCGGATGAAGTCCTGCAGGGTCTGGTTCAGCGCGGGGTTGGCGACGTTGATGGTCGGGTCGATGCTGGGGCTGGTCTGCTTGATGTTGTCGATCGCGCCCAGGAGGATGAACTGGGTGGCGCCGAACTCGCCCGGGGTGAAGCTGGTGTTGTCGTTGCCGGGGGTGTTGACAAAGGCGCGGATGGAGCGGCTGATGTTGTTGACGTAGGCGGCGGCCTCGACGTTGCGCATCGGGGGGTTGAGGGAGCCGGGGCGGACCTCATAGGCCTCGTCACGGATGCCGTTGTTGTTCAGGTCGGTGAACTCGCCAGCATCAACGATGGTGTTGAGGTTGGTATCGGTCCAGGGCTCGAGCCAGCCGAGGCCGCCCTTGTTGGCGGGGGCGGCGACGGGGTCGCCGATGGTGGCCACGACCGAGGGGCCCCAGATGACCCAGCCGTTGCTGCCGTTATCGAGCATGTTGCCGATGGTCGTGCGGACGAACTGCGTGCCGCCGTAGCCGAAGTTGTTGCGGACGCCGAGGATCTCGAGGCGGCCAGCGGTGAGCCAGGACTGCTCAACGCCGCGCTCGGGCCCGACGTAGCCGATGGCAAGGCGGTTGTTGACGGCGGCGTCCTCGATGCGGTTGTTGCCGCCCTTGTTGCTGGGGATGTAGAAGGGGCCCGAGCGGTCGAACTGCGGGCCGTTGTTACGGACGCCGGCGTTGTCGCCGTTGCCGAAGGAGGGGTCCAGGCCGATGCTGTTGTCCCACAGGTTGCGGGTGCCCGAGCCCGAGTCACGGTTGACGGCGACGAGATCCTCGCCGTCAGAGAGGCGGCCGGCGCTGAACAGGTGGCGAAGCTCGGTCATGTCGATCTGCGCGAGTCCGACGCCGAAGGTGGCGACGGGGGCGGCGGCGGCGTGGACCAGCGCGGAGTCAAAGACGGTGGTGCTGGTGGTGGGGCCCTGGCCGAAGAGGTTCACGCCCGAGGGCAGCGTGGCGAGGGTCGTGGCGCGGCTGCCGGTCTGGCGGCGGGTACCGTCAACGTCAAGGGGGTTGCCGGCGTTGCTGCCGTAGCCGGTCTGGAGGGGGTTGTTGTCGAACACCGCGGTGCCGGTCTGGGTGGTGGCCCATGAGGTCGGGACGTCCAGCGGGGCGATGTCCACGGTCATGCCGCCGGCCTGGGTCAGGCCCTCGTTGGGGCTGGTAGAGGCGAGGGCGGTGGAGGTGTAGAGCGAGCGGAACTGGGTCGGGCCGGCGGTCAGCACGGCGCGGATGGGAGCGCCGCCGGGGTTGTTGTTGTTGAAGATCGGGCCGAAGTTGGAAGGAACCTCGGGGTTGGCGGGGATGCCGGGGTTGGCGATCGAGTTGTCCAGCCCCGAGCCGCCGTTGATGTAGCGGTAGCGGTTGTAATAGGCAACGGTGCGGATGCTGGTGCGCAGCGAGGCGGAGGAGACCGTGTTGCTGCCGGGGTTGGTCACGAAGGTGGTGCCGAAGGTCAGTAGCTCCTGGAACCCGTTGGTCGAGCCGACGGCGCCGTAGTTGACACTCCAGACCTGATTGCTGGCCCAGGTCTGGTTGTTCGGGAAGGCCTGGGGTAGGCCGAAGGGCGCGAGCTGCTGGACCTGGGCCTCAAAGGCGCCGGGGTAGCCGCGGGCGATGCCGTCGGCGTTGACGTCGATGAAGTCAACAGTCGAGGAACGAGCGCGGAAGAAGTTCTCCAGCAGGGTGGCGCCGGAGAGGTTGATGACCACGGGCTGAGCCGCGGCGGTGAAGGCCATGCTGGCGGTTGTGCCAGCGGCCACGAGCAGAGCGAGCTTGCTGCGATTCATGCTTGAAACTCCTGGGAAAAAGGACGAATCGGACCTCTCAATCGGACCCGGTCGCGCCCCGGTGAGGGCGCACGATCACCGCGCACGCGAACGCCGCGTGATACGGGAGAACCAACATCTTCATCAGCGTCCTTGCGAGCCCGGCCAACCGTGCGTTGGACCGAGCCTTGAACCGCCCCGCCGCCTGCGGGCCGCCCGAGCCGGAGCGGGATCGACCTGAAGCTCGATCGCGAAAGCCAGCTCTTCAACCAAGCGCGGGCTCTAACGACATCTAACGCCTAATTGTGATCGCTCAACATTCCGTCCAAGGCCCGCCCGGGCGGTTAGGCCGGGGCGGGGCGAATCAATCTTCGGGTCGAGATCAGGGGATCTCGGGGTTGTTGGCCACGCCGTTGGGGCCAGTAACGGACCAGACCTTGCTGCCCCAGAGCTTGCGCTCAACGCTCTCTTCGGCCGACATGCGCTCGACGTGCCCGTCAAGGAAGGCGAAGTGGGCGGTGCCACCGAACTCGGCGCGGACCGGCGGGTGGTGGCGGCCGATGAGGTTGATGCCGTTGAGGCCCGAGCCGCCGTCGATGGTCTCATCGGGGACGTTGCGGGTCGGCTGGAGGACGTTGGTGGTCTGTCCTGTGGCGTTCCTCAGTTGCGGGTAGGCGTACTGGGGCAGGTTGTTGGAAGCGTTGACGTAGAACTGATCACCAGCGCTGGCACCCGAGGCGCGGTTGAATAGCGGGGTGATGGGGCGGTGAGCGCGGCTTTCGTTGCCGCGGTAAAGGGCCCGCCAGCTGCCGTTGGTCGTGATGAACTCGGTAACCAAGATCGTTTTGGAGGGGTCGGAGACCTCGCCGTAACGGACGAGGCGGTTCTTGCGGTTGGGCTGTGAGGGGTCGAACTTGTTGCGGGGAAAGAGCCCGGCGTTGCCGGTGAAGACGCAGCGAGGAACCTGACGGTCAACGGTGGTCGAAGGGCTTGCGGAGGTGCCGCCTGTGTTGCTGACCTGGCTGGGGTCCCACGCGTCCTGGGTGCTGCCGGGGTTGGTCGCGGGCGCGCCGCCGAAGGGCGTGGCGGGCGACTGGAAGGCCTCGCGGTTGGTGTTGTTGCCGTCAAAGAGCATGGAGGACCAGTGGATGTATCCAAAGGAGGGGTTGGGGTTGTTGGACTGCTGGTCCTGGACGCGCCAGTTGAAGTCTTCAGGGTTATTGCTCGCGCCGTAGACGTAGGAGGGCGGGAGCTGCTCGCGGAACTGCGCGCCGTAGGTGTTGACGGCGAGCGCGACCTGGCGAGCGCCGCTGGCGGTCTTGGTCGCCCAGCCTTCGCGCCGCGCGCCCTGGAGCGCCGGGAGCAGGATGCTGACGAGCAGCGCGATAATCGCGATGACCACGAGCAGTTCGATCAAGGTAAAGCCGCGAGTGAGACTGAAACCACGAGTTCGCTTTCCGCTGAGCATGAACGCCTCCAGGTATCAGAGCGCACGCCTAACCCCTAGGTCATGCCGCCACTGAGCGCAGAACATATCGCGCCGATTGCGTCGTGTCGTCCCTTGGAGTACGAGTTTTCTGTGAAGGTTTCGTTACGCCACCGAAGTGTAAAGATCGCGCAAAGCTTCTGTTAAGGCGGCGCACGAAACCGACGATTTTGAGGTGACAGCGTCACACCGACCCCGGTGATCCCCGGTCGTCCAGGTCACGAACAGATTGTGAAGAATCGGTTCACGAAGACGATCAGGTCGTCGGCGGTGAACTCACCGTCGGGCGTGACGAGCTGTCCGGGGCCGGCGATGTCGGCGCGCGGGTCACGCGTGCCGAACCAGTTGACGAAGACAATCACGTCGTCGGCGGTCAGCTCAAAGTCGCCGCCGAAGCTCTGGCCCGGGCCGGCGACGTCAGCAAGGTTGCACGGGCGCGCGGCGAAGGCGAGCGTGAAGGCACCACCCGCGACGCCGTTGCCGCTGGGCAGTGCGGCCTCGGGCGCGGGCAGCCCGGGTTGTGTGGGCGGCTCGCCGTCAAGTACCAGGCCCGCGTCGTTGCGGAGCGTGTCAGCGAGGGCGAGGCTCCACGCGCCAGCGCGGAGGCCGCCGGTGGGCGTGATGGTCAGACGACCTGAGGCCGCGCTGTAGCTAGTGGTGAAGGTGACGGGCGCGGCGTTGCGCGCAAGAGAGAGTGCGCCGGCGAGGGTTGCCTGGTCAATGGGCAAGAGGTCGAGCGTGATTGAGCCGGCGGTGCTGGCCGGGATACTCGCCTGCGGTGCCGGGCCAGCGGCGACAACCTTTGGCGGTGACGGCGGGAAGAGAACCTCGGTCTTGGAGCCAGCCGAGAGCGTGCTGGTGGCGCTGGCGACGGCGAGGATCCAGTTGTCGGGATCGAGCGCGGCGGCGGAGGCTGCGACCGAAACGGGCAGCAGCAGGTGCTCACGGCGCTGGTCGTTCCAGACGCGGAGGGTGACTTGCTGGCCCGCGATGGTCGTGACGAGCTCGAGGGGCATGCTGAATACGCCGGCCTGCGACCCGCTGCCGAAAGGCCAGGTGCTGGGCTGGGTCTGCTCGATGAACAGCTCGATGAAGTCTTGCGTGCCGACGCGTGTGTTGCGCCAGGCGAACTGGTAGGTCGGTGCGCCGACGCCGAAGATCCACTGGCGGAAGAACCACTCAAGGCTCGCCCCGTGGCGTGCCTCGCAGGCGGCCTGAAGGTCGGCGGTGCTGGCGGTGCCCATGTTGTGAGCGGCGAGATAGTCGCGCAGAGCCGGGAAGAAGGCGGCGTCGCCCATCACGCGGCGCAGCATGTGCAGAGCCCACGCGCCCTTGCGGTAGCTGAAGTTGGTGCTGAAGATGCGGGACTCGTTGGCGGTTGAGGCGTTGTAGACGTAGACGGCCTCGTTCACGGCCGTCGGGCGGCGCTGGGCCATTCGGAGCTTTAGCTCATCGAAGCCGTTGGCCCCGAGGCTGATGGGGCGGAACTCGCCCCAGAGCGATTCGCTATAGGTCGCGAAGCCCTCATTGAGCCAGATGTCGTTCCATGTAGCGCACGTGACGGCGTTGCCGAACCACTGGTGGCCAAGCTCATGGACGCTGAGCGCGGCGTTAAAGGGCGTGCTGCCCGAGCCGCCCTGGCCACTGAAGGTCTGGTGCTCCATCCCGCCGGAGAAGAAGAACTGGTAGACGCCGTACTTCTCGGCGTGGAACGGGTAGGGCCCGAAGAGGGCCGAGAGGGCGGACATGCGGTCTTTGTTGAAGAGCCACTGCTGGCGGTTGTTGGTGTTGTCGCTGGCGGGATAGATGTAGTTAATCAGCGGCGTGGTGTAGGTCTGGTTGTCGAAGGGGCTGGTCCAAGACCAGGTGTCGGTGAAGCGGTTGTAAACCGTCGCGCTGAAGCTGAAGAGGTACGGCGCGGTGGGGTAGGCGGTGACCCAGCGGAATCGTTTGCGCGCCCCGCTGAGGGGTTCTTCGCTTACGAGCGTGCCCTGGCTGGCGACGGTGAGGGTGTCGGGGACGATGAACTTCAGGTCGCCGGTGGCCTTGTCGTTGTTGTTCTCTTTGACGGGCCACCAGGTGTGCGCGTAGCGGGTCTGGCTGAGTGTGCAGATAAGCGGAAGGCTGTTCTGGGTCGTCCAGACGACCGAGCCGAGCCCGCCGCTGACGGGCACGCCGGCGTACTGCACGGTCAGCTCAAAGACCTCGCCGGCGGCGTAGGTGCGACCCAGCGCGACGCGCATGACCTGCGGCGTGGCGGCGAGCGGGCGCGTGAAGGTGACGGTTGATGCGGCGCCGCCCTGCGGGCCGACGCGGACGCTGGCGACGGTGAAGGAGCTGGCCAGCTCAATATCCATCGTGGCGATGGGCGCGAGCGCGCGGACGCGAAGGGTGTTGCGGCCTGAGAGCTGGGTCGAGGCCGTCAGGATCTCGAGCTCAAGGTCGTAGTTGAGCACATCAGTATCGCCCAAGAGCGCGGGGTTGCCCGTGCCCAGCGGCTCGCCCTCAGGCGCTGGGGGGGCGATGGGCAGGCCGCGCTGCTGCGCCCAGAGGGTCTTGGCCTGGCTGCACAAGACGCAGCCGGTCTGGCCGTCATCAAGCTCTGGCCCGTGGGCCAGCGCGAGCGCGGGCGGTTGGACCATGCTGGCGGCGGCGAGCACAGCGAGCAAGGCCAGCAGAGCTCGGCGCGACCATTGAGTGCG
>Ga0105047_10019654_pt1 | contig 10411 bp, 7 predicted proteins | sample MAT04_FD_78384 | JGI IMG/M metagenome (GOLD analysis project Ga0105047, IMG submission 78384) | Freshwater microbial communities from Lake Fryxell liftoff mats and glacier meltwater in Antarctica - MAT-04 (megahit assembly) | ecosystem: Environmental > Aquatic > Freshwater > Ice > Liftoff... | reverse complement strand
GTTCAAGGAGCTTTACTGGAAACAGTTCGGCAAGACGAAGGAGTAGGAATGCGGCGATGACGATCTGCCGTCATACTGGCTGTCCCTGTTTTCCGGGAAGTAGATCATTGTTGCAGCCGTGTAACGGGTGACGCCATACCGGATGGGCGGGAGCCGAGTCGGCAGCAAGACTTCGACGCACCTGGTAGAGCGGAGCGGTCGCGTAGTCCTTGGCTAGCGGCTCGACCCCGACGAACTCGCACGAGAATTCGCGCGGCGCCGCCACGGTCAGTAGGGCCGCGAATTGTTCGCTGGCGTACACCGACCCGGGAATGGTGATCGGCTCAATGCGAGCCGTCCGGTTGACGTGTTGGCCGAAGTAGTTCGTCCGGCCGAGAACGGGGTCGGGGCTCAGTTCGAAAACCGGCCCGGCGTGCAGGGCCACCCGGATCGGGTTCGGGTCGGTGAATCCCATCCGTTTCCATTCTTGCTCTGCGGTCATGAATGCCGTTACCAACCGCAAGGCCGCGTTCGCCGCCTCGACCACGCCGCTCAGGGCTGCTTCCCCGCCGCCTTCCACTATTTCATCAGCGCCGAACACGGCGAACACGCCATCACCCCAGGTGTTCTTGAGCAGCAACCGGTCCCCCGCCGCTGCGAGAGAGTCGGCAACCATTTGTGGAAACAGGCGGAAAAACTCGGGCGCGAGTTCCTCGGTCATCCGGCTGAACCCGGCGACGTCGGCGAACAACATCGCCCGGACCTGCCGGCGCAGGGCAGGTGGAGGCGACGGCGCGGGAGATGCCGATCCCGATCCGTGGGTAACATCGTTTCGCAGGTCAGCGAGGTTGACAATGTGGGCCTTGTACCCGGTTCGGCCCCAGATCTCCTTGAAGTGGGCCGCTCCTCCCGGCGTCGGCGGAGACACCGGGTCGAGTACCACCAGCGCGACCGGGTCGACACTCAATTGCCGGGCCCGGACAATCGTAATCCCTTGCAACACCTCGTTGGCATAGCCGAAGAGTTCGTCCGACCCGAGATGCGGCTCGTTGGTCGCGAAGTACTTTGCGTCTTGATCACGACTCAGTCGGTCCAGCACGCTACGGTAGCGTTCGGCCCAAGCCGCCCAGATCGGTTCGGATAGGCCGTAGTCGACGCTCAACCGCAGGAAATCTCGCTCGGCGAATGGCAGTACGACTTGCAAGTCGCCCCGTCGCTCCAGCATGGCCTCCGCGAACAGAATATCCGAGCCGCATGCCAGCGAGCAGAAACCGAACCGGGCGTTCAGACGTTCCAGTTCGGCCGCGATTTGAACCTTGAGCGTGTCGATGAGGATTGGGTCGTTGGGGAAACGGGCCGGACGGCCGTCCTCTCCGCCGAACCAGGGTGGGTCAATTCGATGGCCGGAGAACACGACGACCCCGCCGATATGCTTCGTGATCCAGGCCGGATCGAACGACATCCCGGCAGCGACGAGCAGGCGGATGTTGGGAAGCAATGCCGCCAACGCACCTCGGTCTCGCGCTTGCAGCATCCGCGAGGCGGCGATCTCGTACCGCGGCAGCGCCTCGTCTTCTCGACCCAACACCAGGCATGCCTCCCCCGCGGATGCCTCGGGCCAATAGGTGGCGGGCGATGTCTGTGCCAAGGCAAGTTCGTACGCCTTCGCGGCCAACTGCTCCGCCTTTGCCGCGTCCCCGGCGACGAAGTGCAGCGTGGCGGCGTTGCCGACCGGGAAGGCATCGTCGGGCATGAACTCGGCCGCCTTCAAATACCACTCGGCGGCTCTCCGGGCCAGATCCTTTCGGTCTGCCTCTCCGGACGTCTCGCGGATCCGGTCCTTGAGCAACCGTCCCGCCAGGGCGAGAGCACTGCCTGCCAGCTCTGAACCGTTCACTCCCGTCGGCGCGGTCCAACCTTTGGACAACACCTGCTGAACCAGCGGCGCGGCGTATCGGTCGGCCGATGCGGGATTGCCGCCGCGGGCGAACGCCAGGGCAACGAGATAGCGGAGTGAAGGATCTCCTTCCGCTTCCGCGGTGGGTAATCGTCCAGTCTTGCCCATTCGGCTGGCCTCCCGCTCCAGGCCTCGCCGAGCGAGATTCAGCGCCGGCGTCGGGTGCCCCTCGGCGATCAGCTTCTCGGCGAACCAGCGATAGAGGCGCGGTCCCTGAGGATCGGCGTCCCATTCGGCGTCGTATTCGTGCTGGTCGTAGAGAGCGAGCAAGTCGAGGATCGACTGGGAAGCTTGCCCCTCGATAGGCGGCGGCGTTAGCTTGCTGAGAATCGAATCGACTCGAAGAGTCATGTGCGACCTGTGGGGTTCCTTGAATTCGCGGCCAACAGATTCGCGACATTGTAAACGCACAGACTCGAGTCCCCTAGCGAAAAACGCTGGCCGAAAGACGAGTTTTGCCGCCCTGGAGTTCTGTCGCCTACAAGCTGTAGCGTTCGAGCATCGACCCGGAACATTGCGTCGATTGTGAGGCCTGCGTGGTCGAATGTCCCGTAAGTGCGATCTATCGGGACACCGACGTGCCGGCTCAGTGGACATCGTACATCGCGCTCAATGCCCAGCGGGCGAAGCAATGTCAGCCTATCACGGAACGAAGAGAGCGACAGCCGACCAATTAGATTTTTGCGGCCGTTACGGTGATCTCGACATCCAGCCGTCGACCTGCCGCTGTCAGCGCCGCCTGCCAATCTTGCTGGGCAAGATCGGGCGGCGTGATGATGTTGGCGGTCATGCGGAACAGGGGCGAACCGCTCATGGGGGCAAGGTGGGTGCTGGTTTCCATCGATTCGAAACTGATGCCGCGAGTAGCGAGAGATTGGGCAATTTCGTGAATGATGCCCTCGTGATCGGCGCCTTCGACTTCGATTTGAAATGCGAGCCAGCCGGCGCGCGATTCGCGCGGCACCGGTTCCGTTTGACTGATCGTGATCTTGTAGCCCTGCTGAATCAGGCGCGGAGTCGCCTGTTCAAGTTTGGCAGACTGCTCCGCCGGCAGCGCGACCAACATCAGGATGGCGAACTCTCCACCGAGCCGTGCCATCTGGCTGGATTCCACGTTGCCCCCCAGCTTAACAAGCAACTGGGTGATCTCTTCCACGATGCCGACCCGGTCTTTGCCTGTGAGCGTCAAAACGATATGGGAGTGCATGAGACTCTCCTTTTGGCGGAAACAGGTCGCGAATGGCTGCGCCGCTATTCAATGGTTCGAGCCGGACTTTTCAATCCCGGCGTGAATGGCGTTGAGGGAGTCAGGGTTACGGCCATTTCGCCATTCGAGGCCTGGGCGCTGGCTTGCCAGTGTGCGATTGATGCGTAAAAGTGAGGCAACATGTTCTCTTGTCAATAAAAAAGTGGGTGGCCTCCACGGAACAAGGAAGGAGACATTTGGGTCATCTTTCGAAGTTTGTGCAGCCAAATATGGCGTTAGTCGATAAGCTGCGACTTGATTGCTTGTCCTTCTTCCAGCCCCGGCACAACAATTGCTCTTTTATAAGAGCAACTGCCATGGAAATGACGGAGTAGGAACGATGTCACGGGCTCAACTCTTGGAACTTGATGTAGAATTCAAGGGTGCCAACTTGGGCCCGAGAACGCAGCGAATGGATACGCGCAAATCGATTTCGGCGGCTGATCCCGATTGGGATCGTGAGCGCCCTCACCGATGGTGGGACCCAGGAGCCCAGCTGTTGAAAGCGATTCGTGGCTATCAACGCTGGAAAAAGCGGGGAGTTTTCGGTCGGTTCGTCTCCAAATTCTATGTGTTGAAGCATCGGTTCTGGAGCGTCGTGACGGGAGCGGATATTCCCCTCAATTGCAATCTGGGGGGCGGTCTGCAGCTTCCGCACCCCAATGGAATTGTTATTCATCCCGATGTCGTTGTCGGCCCCAACTGCCTGATCTTTCAGCAAGTCACCCTCGGATGCGGCGGCACGATTCCCGGACAGCCCATCCTGCGCGGCCATGTCGACATTGGTGCGGGGGCCAAGCTGCTCGGCGGCATTGTGGTCGGCGCACACGCTCACATCGGCGCGAACTCCGTCGTTCTCATTGATGTGCCCGCTGGCGCCACGGCCGTCGGCATCCCTGCTCGCATCATCGATAAGCCCGATGATCACTCGCTCTAGCAGACACGGATTCCGAAGAACTCGGCCTTATCGCCAGAGATAAAGATCATCATGACGCCAGTCGTCGCCATCGAGGAAGGTCATTACATCCGACACGGAGTGACGACCCCCGAGGCCAATAGAGCAGTTGGGGAATGACTCGATCCGTTTCTGGAACGCGATTCGATCGAACGTCGGCTTCTTGATCCGCCATAGTTCAATGATGGCCATGTCAACTTGATGCCAGATTTCCAGCGGCGTCATTGAGACGATCACCTCATCGTAGCCTTGCGTGTCCGACTTCCAGATCAGGCGAGTGTTGGGATCCAATGCGATGTGCTCACGCATCCATACGTCCGTGGCTGCCGCACGAATCTTGACGGTCTGGAACGGTCGATGGCGCATGGCGTCGGCATTAAGTGAGTAGTTCCCGATGTTCTCGGCATCACGCAAGAACTCACGCTCGGCATCGGCCTCGCTCAGCGCGATGTTCCAGAGGTGGCAACGTTTGGCAGGCAGCTTCGTCAGATTGAACTGAAGAGCGCGAAAATTCTCCGGATCGGCTTCGACGCAGATGTTCTGGCAAATGTTCGGGAAGCGGTTCGCGACCTGGCGTGTGAACAGGCCCACATTCGCGCCGATATCCAACAGCGTATATCGCTGATCGGGGTTGATCCGATCTTTCAAGAAGCCCAGTTCCTCAAGCTGCCAACCATTGTTCTCAATGATGTTCGGGTACATCACTTTGTCGAACGGCAGCAGAAGAGTTTCTCCGGCGTTACCCAGGGCACAGTCCGCGGTGATCCGCAGGAGACCGCCGGACAAGACGAAGCACTTGCTTGATTCGGCCAAGCGAGCCGGCCGCTCGATCTCCCGTCGACTCGCACTTTCGACAGCACGTTGCATCTCCGATTCAGTTAGGCTGGCTTCCGTCTGAACGAGACGCGCTCGCAGTGACTCCCGCTCGGCGTACACGAATCGAGCGATGGGCAGACGGCTCAAGAGACGATCAAGCGTTCCACGAATGCTGGCTTTAATGATACTTGGCATGATGAACCCATTCCTTGAGTAACGTGGGCAAATCTTACGCTCTTCAAGAACAAGCTTGAAGTCCAAGTTTCCAAACATTCTCGTGAGAACGGAATCTCGACCTTGTAATTGTTTTTACCCATATTCAGAATACTCTCTTGCCGAAAGCGATGACGATGCTTTTAGGCGCCCAACCGGCGGCTGATTTCGCTCGACGCGAAACGGAGTTGATGTTTGACATCAAAAAACTCGGCGACGAGGGGAAGTTCTCGATCATGGCCATCAAGAAAAAATTCGGCCCTCCCACGAAAATTGAGAAGTTCAACTCGAAGGAAGGCGCCAAGATCGTCGCGTACCAACAGCTTCACTACCCCCACTCAGCTTTCTCGTCGCGGGAGATAGCGATCAGGCGTCGTCGATCGCCGCGCCCAAGAGACTGTGGACCGGCAAAGGCATCCTCGAAAACGCCAAGGCGGCGTTGAATGCCAAATAAGTCGGCTGCCAAACGGATGATCCGAACGGCGTCGACCGGGAGTCGCTTGATGTCGAGAACGGCGGTTTTTCATTGTGTGTGTCCATGAGGCCGGGTACGATTCATCAACTACTGGACGACGGATCCGATTCTTCTCTCTCCGAAGAATTCGGAGATCAGAAAATCACCCTGAGTGATCGGCAAGTGATCTCAGTTTTTACAAGAGGAATTAGCGTTAAGTATGCCCGACGACTTTCAGCCGAAATTGCGCGGCGCTCAGATCATCGCCTCGACGCTCGTTTCAGGCGTGGTGATGATTCTCGCTGCGTCGATCGCCTACGTTAATTTGTGGAACAATGAGCTGGGACTGATGCGCCTCGCCCCATGGCCGATCGTCACCGTGTTCGTGATTGTGTCGTTGGTTTTGATCGCGCCTTTCGCCTACATCGTCCCCAGCGCCATGACACGGACCGCGTTGCGGCAAATGGCCGCCGGCACGTGGCGGCCGCCAACCGGCGACGATGCTTCAAGCCGCAAGACTGACGCCTCAAAGCTTATAACCGTACGTCTGAGCACGATGCTCGTCTCCTTGGCATTGTTGGAAGGCATCGCCATTTTGGGATGTTTGGCGTATGTCCTTGAGGCGCAGCCTCTCGCTTTGATCGCGGTGATCGTGCCTGTTCTGTTGATGCTCAAGGATTTTCCAACTCAGTCTCGATTTCAAGTCTGGTTCGACCGTCAATCCGAGCAACTGGCGGAGATGCGCTTGCAAGGAAACGCCGCCAACGAGCCGTAACTTGCTCATCGAACTCATCTGAGCTATCATGGCCGCCGCACCACCACGCGGGTCCTGCGGTATCGTCGTTGAGTCGAATCTGAGAAAGGGACTATTATGCGTCACTTGCGCATCGTTCTGGCAACAACATTCTTGGCTCTTGCCACGGCCACAATTTCTCGGTCCGAGGAGCCGAAGAAGGCGAAGACCGTCGACGAGTTATTCGAGGCCAGCAAAGGCGATTGGGTTCACTACAGCGAGGCGAAGACTCTCTCGTCATTCCAGTTCGGTCGTTATTCATCGCAGAATCCGAAAGCGGCGCCGACTTATCACATTGGCTTAATCTGGAAAGAGAAGTTCGGCGAAAACCACTATGGTCAGGCCGAGAGTGTCGAAATCGTCGAGCCGGATTCCCTCAAGATTACTCTTCCCCCCGTCAAGAAGGGCGATCCCAAACGGGAACTGCTCGTCAAACGCGAGGGGGAGGCCCTTGAGGTACGCGTGATTGATGGCCCGGCCAAAGGGATTTACAAGGTCGAAAAGTCGCCCGTCTTCCCCGATCGCAAAACCGTCCTGGCCACGTTCCAAGAAGGCTGGGGTGATTCGACCAAGAAGCTCGACCTCGCTGAATTTCGTTTCTACCCTTGCATCATTCCCGATGCGACCGGCCGGCCTATCCAGCGCTACTACATCACGCTGAAACCCCGTCAGGAAGGCACGCCTTCCTATTTCGGACCCGCGGATGCCGTTGAGGAAACGAAGTCGGGAGAACTGAAGATCGTCCTGCCGAAGGCCCCGAACGACAAAGCGGAACGTATTGTCATGCTGAAGCGAGATCAGGATTCGCTCGTGGTCACCATTGATGGTCCTCTCAAAGGCGAGTACAAACTCGACAAGCTGCCGCCGTTCAAGCCGTTCGAACTTCTGCCCGACTTCCGAGGTAGTTGGTACGACTTGACCAAGAAGCAGCCGCTCACGGAATTCGCAATCGGTGCGATTGACACGTTCCGAGGTCCGCCCATCGTGATCTATCACATGTCAGTGCGCTTTAACGACGACGACGAAAAAGATCCGCAGAACCACTACGGCCGGGTCTTGAGTGTCGCGGAGGACGCCAAGAGCATGGAACTGAAGGTCACCTATCAGCCCCAGTTCATGGGCGCGGCGAAGCGAGAACTCTTCATCAAGCGGAATGGCGAAAAGCTCGAAGTGCGGATTCCCGACGGCAAGTTTAAGGGCACCCATACAGTCGAGAAGCGTTCGAAGTGACATATCGTAGGACAGGCCACCCGGCCTGTCCTACTTGCTCGTCGTTCACGCAAAAATGTCTTCCACCACGCGCCCGGCCACGTCCGTCAGGCGGAAGTCGCGGCCGGCGTAGTTATACGTCAGCTTCTCGTGATCGAGGCCCATCAAGGCGAGCAGAGTGGCATGCAGGTCGTTCGTGTGCATGCGGCCTTCGACGGCCTTGATGCCGTATTCGTCGGTCGCCCCGTAGGTAAAGCCCTTCTTCACGCCGGCGCCGGCCAGGAACATCGGGTAGCCGGTAATGTTGTGATCCCGGCCGTCTACTCCCTGGGCGGTCGGCTGGCGGCCGAACTCGCTGCCAAAGATCACCAGGGTGTCTTTCAACAAGCCACGCTCTTCGAGATCGGTCAGAAGTGCGGCCGTCGGCTGATCAACCGAACCGCAACGATCGATCAGGCCCTTGTGCAGGTTGTTGTGATGATCCCAACCCGGCTGGCAGATCTCGACGAAACGCACGCCCGCTTCGCTGAGCCGGCGGGCCATGATGCACTGGCGGGCGAACGAACCGGTTGGGCCGGGCTTCACGCCATAGGCATCGAGCACCTTCTTCGGCTCCTTCGAGATGTCGAGTAGTTCGGGCACTTTTCCCTGCATCTTGAACGCCAACTCGTATGACTCGATGATGCCGTCGACGGCGTCGGGAGCACCTGCGCCAGCCGCAAGATCGCGGTTCATCGATTGAATCAGATCGAGTTGCTTGCGCTGGAGCGTCGAGGTGCTCTGCGCTCGCAGATTCGGTAGATAGCCCTGATCGTCGATACGCGTGCCCTGATAGTGGGCGGGCAGGAAAGCGCTGCCGAAGTTCACCGCACCACCGAAGTTGGGCGGCGGGTTGATCGTGATGTATCCGGGCAGTTCCTGATTCTGCGTGCCGAGGCCGTACATCAACCACGCGCCCATGCTAGGGCGGGTGAGGGCGGCATTGGCGCTGCCGGTATGCAGTTGCACGACAGCCTGGGGATGGGCCGGGGTATCAGTGTGTAGGCCGCGCAGCCAGCAGAGCTTGTCCGCATGTTCGGCGATATTCGGCAGGAGTTCGGAGAACCACGAACCGGTCTCGCCATATTGCTTGAACTTGAATTTCGAGGCGGTCAGCGTGCCGCCGCCCGGGCCGGGCTTGCCGCCTTCTTGCTGCAATTTCAGCTTGTACTCGAAGGTATCGACCGGCGAGATGCACCCTTGCATGAAGACAAAGATGACCCGCTTGGCCCGCGGCTTGAAGTGCGGTTCCTTCGGCGCCAGCGGCTTCGGCTTGTCGGCCGCCCGGGCGCGTTGAGCCTGCTGGTCAAGCATCCCCGCGAGGGCGAGATACCCGAAGCCGGTCCCCGCGGACTTCAGCATCTGGCGGCGCGATACGGGTAGAGCACTGGAAGGCATTCTGATCTCCATGAACCGAAAACCGGATGTCGAGAGTGACCTTCGTAGCCGCGTTCGCCAGAACGCGGGTTTGCGTTTAACCCGCGTTCTGGCGAACGCGGCTACGGGATCTGTCTACTTCAAAAATCGAAACTCAGCGGAGCCATACAGGGCCTGAGTCAAGGCGAACCAGGCGGCGGTGCGGGCGTCTTTGGCCATGACCGTGGATTCCACAATCTGCTCGCCCGTTTGATCGATCTGGTCGGGGTCGAACGGCGGTGGGGCCGCCTTTTTGGCCGCAGGGCCTTTCTTCGGAACTACCTGATTCTGTTTCGGCATCAACGCAAGTTGAGACTGGTAGACCGTCTCGTAGTCCTTCAAGAACGCAGTCGCTCGGGCCGTTTCCTTATCACTGGCCGATCGGCCGAGGACCAGTCGATACGCGTTCTGGATCCGATCGGCATCTGTCGGTTTGCTATCGCTCAGCACGCGCTCCGCCAGGTTCAATGCCTGCTTCCTCACGAACGACGAGTTCAACAGATAAAGTGCCTGGGCCGGTACGGTCGTGTTTTCACGATTGCCCGTCACCAGTGTCGTGTCGGCGGGGTCGAACGCCTCCAGCGACTGGGGCATGACGCCTCGCAACAAGGGCAGGTAGATGCTACGGAACAGGCTCGAATCGGCCTTGGAGCGGATATTGCCCGCTTCCGGTCCGTTGTCGCGCATCTCGACCATCTTCAGTTCCTGGGCGGGCGAGCCGGCCGGGCGTTTGCCATCGAGCGTCCCGGCCGCGGCCAGGGTCGCATCGCGAATCTCTTCCGTCGAGAGGCGGCGCGGCGTGTGTCGCCAGACCAGCCGATTGGCCGGATCTTCCGAATTCGGAATGCGGAACTCGGCATTCGGAATGGAAGAGGCCAACTGGTATGAATGGGTGAGCACCATCTCTCGGACAAGTTTCTTGATGGACCAACCGTTGTCGATGAGGCGGTTGGCCAAATGATCGAGCAGTTCGGGATGCGACGGGACATCGCCCGTTACGCCGAAGTTGTCGACCGTCTTGACAATGCCCTGACCGAACAAATGCTGCCAAACGCGGTTGGCGATGACGCGTGTCGTCAGCGGGTTCTTCGGGCTCGTCAGCCACTGAGCCAGTTCAAGCCGGCCGCTCTGGGCCGGGTTGACCTTTTCGGCTTCGGGAACCGTGAAGGTGGTGAGGAAGCCGCGCGGCACGATCGGACCCAGCTTCTCGGCCTCGCCGCGGATGCGCACTTCCGTGTCGGCCGGCTTGGACGCGTCGCGGACACCATGGACGGTGGGCGCCCGTGACGATGGGTCGGTCAGTGCGAGCAATTCCCCTTCCAGACGATCCAATT
>Ga0105047_10019653_pt1 | contig 10411 bp, 6 predicted proteins | sample MAT04_FD_78384 | JGI IMG/M metagenome (GOLD analysis project Ga0105047, IMG submission 78384) | Freshwater microbial communities from Lake Fryxell liftoff mats and glacier meltwater in Antarctica - MAT-04 (megahit assembly) | ecosystem: Environmental > Aquatic > Freshwater > Ice > Liftoff... | reverse complement strand
CGGCCCGGGCCACGTTGCGACGCGGCGGCAGGTTGACCTGCAGGTCGGCCGGCATCGGCTGCACCCGCAGCGGCGGGGCTGCGGCAGCCTGGCGCGCCGGCGTGGCGTCGGCCGGGGCTGGCGAGGCCGGCGGCGCTGTGGCCGCCGTTGCGGCGGCTGCCGGTGCGGTGACGGGCGCGGTGACGGGCGCGGTCACCGGCGCGGTGACAGGCGCACGCTCGACGACACGGGCATTGGAGATGTCCAGCCCCAAGCCCAGTGGCCGCATCACCAGACACTGGCCGCTGGCGGCCTGCTGGGCCGTGGCACAGCCGGCGGCATCGGCGGCGGCCGGGTTGGCCTCCAGCTCGTTGAGCGCGTCGCGGAACACCGACTTCTTGTAGGCATCGCGCGCGGCCAGCACCGCCGCCACGGTGGCGCTGGGCAGGCTGTCCAGGTCGAGCGTGCCGAAGCTGCCGCTGCGGCTGTCGCCCTGCAGGCCAGGCAACGCGTCGAGCGCCCGGCCGGTACCGGCCGAACTGCCCCGCGCCGTGGGGAGCACCGCAGCCACGGCGTCCAGCGTCACCAGCGCGTTGACCTCGCGAATCGCCGACTCGGGAACCGCCGGCGGAAGAGGGGGTGGCGGCGGTACCGTGATCGCCAGCGCGGCGGCATTGCCCGCCGCCTGGGTGAACACATAGTTCTGCGCAGTGAGCCCGCTGCCGTTGACGGCGTACAGGCCGGCGTCCGACTCTGCCGTGGCCGTGGTCTGGAACAGCAGCTGCCCCTGGGTGGCGCTGGCCAGGGTCTCGCCGCTGACCAGGCCCTGCACCGCGCCGGTCAGCACCGGCAGCGTGGCGCCGCGCACCGCCGCCTGCGCGTCGGCCTGGTAGCGCAGCGTGGCCGGGGTGATGTCGGCGGTGGTGCTGGCGCTGCTGGCGGCCAGCCGGTAGTTGCCGGCATCCTGCCCGCCCAGGGCGGTGGCATTGGCGGTCACCAGCTTGGCGGTGCCCACATTGGCGTCGCCGAAACTGGCGCTGCCGGCGGCCACGTTGACCTGTTCGCCCTCGAGCACGCCCGACAGCCGCCAGCGGGTGATGGCCGCAACGGTGCCGCCGTCGTAGACCTTGCTGGCGGCCAGCACGTCCAGCAGGCTCAGCGTCAACGGGGCCACGCTGACCTGCAGCGTGGGCGTGTTGAAGGCGTAGCCGAAGATCGGCGTGCCGTCGCTGGCGACCACGGTGTTGCCCAGCGCACCCGCAGACGGCACCAGGGTCTTGCCCTCGCCGGCATTGCGGTCTTGCAGCTTCAGGCTGTCCACCAGTGTCTCGCCCGGCCGCAGGCCGGAGACACCGAGGTTGAGCGCCGACAGGTCGACCGTGTCGCTGCCGTCGTACGGCCTGGACAGCACCGATTCGCTGGTGGCCTGCAGCCCCAGCACCGGCGTGGCGGCGAACAGGAAGCCGTTGCCCGCCGCCGCCGGCGTGCTGCCTGGCGTGGCACCGTATTGCCAGAAGTCGGCGCGCAAGCCGCCGGGCTGGAAGCTGTTGCCGCCGCCGTCGTTGGGCGAATCGGCTGCTTCCACCTGCCAGTGGCCGTTGGGCGTCTGCAGCACGCTGCCGCCACCCAGATTGACGAAGTTCTGCACCGGCGTGCCGGCGGTGGCGCCGGTGATGCGCAGCGCGTTGTCGCTGGCGCCGGCATACAGCACCACGTCCGTCCCCAGCAGAACGTTGTCGGCAGCGATCTCCAGCCGGCCTGCGGTGGACAGCACGGTCAGCGCGTCCAGCGTGGGCTGGCCGGCTTCCAGCAGCGCACGCTTGGTGCCCAGCGCCCGCTTCGGTGGGGCGCCGCCTGCGGCCGACTGTTCTCCGTCGAAGTCGTCGTCGAACGCCTGCAATCCCGACATGAAGGTCTCGGCCTGCACCGACACCAGCGCGTCACTGCTGAACTGCAGCCGCGTGCCGGCTTCGCTGGATGCACCGATGCCCACCATGCTGCCACTCAGCGCCACGCTGGCCGGGGTGCCGTCGATCTGCGCACCCTCGATGGACAGGTTGCCACGGGCCGACAGGACCAGGCTGCCGCCGGCGGGCGCCTGGATGCGGCCGGTGATGAACATGTCGTTGGCCGATGCAAGTCGCAACATGCTGCCGGCCGAGGCGTCGATCTCGACCGCACCGCTGCCCAGCAGGATGCCGTAGTGAAAACCAAGCGCGTCGACCTGGCCGCTGATGTCGATGCCGGCACCGCCCAGCGCCACCAGCTTGGTGCCGGCGTCGCCGATGCGGACCCCTTTGTGCAGCAGCACACCATCGCCGCTGCCCTCATCGACCACGGTGCCGTCGATCACCAGGCTGGGCGGGCTGCTGTCTTCCGGCAGGCTGGCGCCGGCCACACCCACGCGCAGCAGGCTGTTGCGGCCGATGTCCACGCCGGTGACCCCCATCTCGCTGCCCTGCGGCTGGTTGCCATGCACGCTGCCGGTGATGTGCAGCTGCTCGCTGGCGGCCAGGCCGCTGTCGGACACCACCACGCCGTAGCGCAGGTTGCCGGTGCTGTAGGCACCGGCATCGACCGTGCCGCCGATGGTGATGCGGCTGCCTTCGAGCTGGCTGCCCTCGGCGATGCGCACGCCGGCGGTGTCGGTGAAGCCGACCAGGCTGTGGCCGTCGATCTGGATGCGGCCGCTGCCGGCGCGCAGACTGCTGCCGAGGATGGCGACACCGTCCAGCACGCTGCTGGCCGAGCTGGCCACCGCACCGGTGTTGCCGGCACTGCAGCCCAGCACCGGGCCGCAGGCCAGGCTGGGCCCGCCCAGCATGATGTCGCCGCCGCCGGTGGCGATCGACGACGACACCATGCGGATGCCCCCGCCGCTGCTGCTGCCATCATCGCCAGCGCCCACCTGGCCGCCCAGCGCGCCGGCCAGCAACTGCACCGACAGCGGTGCGTTCAGCGTCTGGATGCTGGAGCGGTCCATCAGCAGGCTGCCGCTGGCCTGGATCGTTAGCGCCACCGGCTCGGTGGGCGCCACGTTCAGGAAGGCGCTGCGCAGCGTGATGTTGCCGCTGCCCTCGCTGCCCTCGCCGCCGCCGCTGTTGCCGGTGGTGATGGTGACATTGCTGTTGGCATTCAGCGCCTGGCTGATGGTGTAGGTGCTGAGCCGGGCACTGTCACCGGTGGTGCTGAAGTCGGGCCCGCCGGAGATGTCGAAGTCGATGGTGTCGCTGGTGATCAGCAGGTCATCCGGGTCGATCAGCCACTGCCCGGCCCGGCCGGCCGGCGCGCCGGTGTCCACGGCGAGCGGCCGCACGTCGATCCAGCCGCCCGAGGTTTCGATGAAGCCGCCGTCGCCGCCCAGCGCGCCGCCGCGGGCGCTGAAGCTGCCGTAGGCGCGCGTTGTCTCGTTGCCCCACAGCACCAGCAGGCCGCCGTTGCCGCTGACCAGCGCGTCGGCGCGCACCTGCGCACCGGGCGCCACGAAGCTGGCGTCGGCGTTGCGCCAGGCCGGGTCGGCACCGCGCAGGCCGCCGCCCACGCGCACCGCACCGCCACCGGTGGCGCCCGACGCATCGACCAGGGCACCGTCGAGCAGGCCCACCTGGCGGCCCAGCAGCGCGATGGTTCCGCCCATGCCGCTGCCACCCACGGCGCTGACCAGGCCACCGGCCAGCAACGTGCCGCCGCCGGCATCCACCTGCACCCGGCCGCCCTGGCCGGCGCCGTCGGCGCTGGTGCGGCTGCCGGCGGCCAGCGTGGCGCCCTGGCTGGCGCTGATCAGCACCTGGCCGCCGGGCCCCTGGCCCAGGCTGTCGGCCCGCACGATGCCCTGCTGGTTGACCAGCGCGGCCTGCAGGTCGATGCGCCCGCCGCTGGCCGACAGCCGGCCCAGGTTCAGCACCTCGCCCTGCGGCGCGCTGAGTTGGAACGCCAGGCGCGGCGTGCCGGTGTCCACCAGGTCGACCTGGCCGCCGGCGGCCAGCACCAGCTGGCCGTCCGGCGCCTCGATCAGGCCTTCATTGCGCACGCCGCCGGCGCCACCGATCAGCAGCACCCGGCCGCCGCTGGAGCTGCGCAGTTCACCCTGGTTGACCACCGCAGCAGCGTAGGTGCCGTCGGCCGCGCCACCCAGGCTGAAACGCCCGGTGTCCAGGCCGGTGCGCCAGGCGCCGTCGTCCAGGCGCAGCGTGCTGGCCACCAGGCCGGCCACATCGACCCGCGCCCCGGCGCCGAACAGCACGCCGTTGGGATTGAGCAGCCACACCTGGCCGTTGCTCGACAGGCTGCCGAAGATCTGCGACGGGTCCTGGCCGACCACCCGGTTCAGCACCTTGCTGGCAGCCGAGGGCTGCACGAAGCGCACCGCATCACCGGCGCCGATGGAGAACTGCCGCCAGTTCAGCAGCGCGCCGGCCGAGTTGGTGACGGTGAGCTGGCGCCCGCTGGTCTCCAGCGTGGCCTGGCCCTGCACCACCTGCAGGCCCGAAGGCAGCACTGGAGCGACAGGGCCGGCAGCCTGCAACACGCCACCGGCGCACAGGCTGGCAGCAGCCAGGGCGAGCGGCCGCAGGGCACGCAGGCGGGAGGGAACGCGGGGGCTGAAGGCGGTCATGGTCGTGGGTCCGATCAGAAGCTGGCCGAGAGTGCGACATGGGCGCGCCAGTCGCCGCGCTCGGTGCCGATGGCGTCCTGCATGGCACGGGCGACGTCGGCGCGCAACTGCACCGGGCCCCAGCCAAGGCGCAGGCCGACGCCCAGCGACGTGGCGCGGCAGCGGGTGGTGTTGGCACGGCAGGTGGTACCAGCCTGGTTGTTGACCTCGCCGGCATCGGCAAAGGCCACCAGGCGCAGGTCCGATGTGGCCGGCAGCATCTCGGTGCCCAGGCGCGGGCTCAGCAGCTCCAGCGACAGCTGCCAGCCGGAGTCGCCGGACAGCTCACGCTCCTGGTAGCCGCGCACCGATTGCGCGCCGCCCAGACCGAACTGCTCGCCCGAGACCAGCGCATCGCCGCTGTGCTGCAAGCTGAAGCGGGCGGCCATGCGGGCGTCGTCCAGCACCGGCATGCTGCCCTGGGCACCGCCACGCAGCACGGTGTAGCGCTGCGGCGCCCCAGGGCGCACGGCGTCGAAGTCGGCCTGCGCGCCGTGCTTGCCGCCCAGCGCCAGGTTCTGCGTCAGCGCCAGGGTGAACAGCATCGGCGTGCTGCCGCCCTGCTGGGCCGCCCATTCCAGCGTGATCGGCTGCACCGACACGCTCTCTCCGGCTGCACCGCAGGCGCCCGCCGGCAGGCCGGCCACGCTGCAATCATTGAGGTAGGCGCGGCTCTCCAGGCCGGTGGTCAGGCGCTGGTCGAACTCGCCCAGGCGCGGCAGGTACCAGACCATGCGTGCACCGGCAATGCGGCCGGCGCCGGCAAAGCTCAAGTCGCCGGCGGCGATCATCTGGGTGCCGCCGTCGACGTTGGAATACGCGGCGAACAGGTCGAGCGCAGCGCGCAGGCCCGGCAGCGGCCAGCGGTAGCCGGCGCTGGCCACCTGCACCATGCTGGGCTCGGTGGGCGATGTCTGCAGGTTCAGGCTGAGCAGGTCGTCGTGGCCGGTCAGGTCGGCATGCTGCCAACCCAGGCCCAGGCGGTAGTTGCCGGTGCGGTCGTTGCCGGAGTTGTCGAGCGATGCGCTGAAGCGCTGCACCGGCTGCTCCTCCACCTTCACCGTGGCCTGCACCTCGCCGGGCACGCTGCCCGGGCCGAGCAGCACCGCCATGCTGCGGCCGGGGTTCTCGTTGGCGATCTGCAGCTCGGCGTCGATGCGGCGCACCCGCGGCGTGGCGCCTTCCACCAGTGACGGCAGCGCCGCGCGCACCCGCGCCGCGCTCAGGCGCTGGGCGCCCTGCACCTGCACCTGGCCCACCTTGCCTTCGACCACGTTCAGCGTCACCACGCCGTCGGCCACCGGCTGCGGCGGCAGGTAGACCAGCACCGCCGCCCAGCCCGCCTGCCCATAAAGCGCCTGCACCGCCTGGGCGGCCTGCTGCAGATCGGCCAGATTGCGTGCGCCGGTGTAGGGTGCCAGCGCAGCCTGCACCGCTTGCGCGTCGAGCAGGGTGTTGCCCTGCACCTGGAAGCTGCGCACCTGCACCTGCTCGGCGGCGGCCTGGGCAGACGCAGCCTGGGCAGACCCAGCCGGGGTGGCTGATGCCTGGGCAAGTGCGGCCTGGCTGATGACCAGCAGGGGCAGGCCCAGGGCGGCTGTCAGTGCCAGGGCACGCCCGCGTCGCGGACCTGCCGCGCGATAGGTCAACTTCATGGATCCTCCTCGTTCTGACGACAGGGCCCGGGGCATGCCTCGGCCGCACTCCCGACGATGCCATGTTGCCTGCCGGCTGCCCAGCCACCCATTCCGATGTCCACCGAATTGGAGAGATGCGGCGCGGGCGCGACAATCCGACTCGATCCAGCCCGATCCAGCCCGACGCCGAGCCAGACCACCACGCCATGCTGCAGCGCCTGATCCCCACCGTCCTGCCGGCTGTCACCGTCGGCGGCCTGCCCGCGCGCGCGCAGGCTCTGATCGGCCGGACTGCCGACCAGACTGCCGACCAGACTGCCGGACACACCGGCACCGTGGCCGCCACGGTGAAGGAGGCCACCGCCGGCGCCAGGCCACTGTTCGACGCATTGAATGCCGGTGGCGTCATCGGCGGGCAAAAGCTGGAACTGGTGGTGCTGCACGACACCTGCGACCGCCCCCGGCCCCAGTTCGACGCCATCGCCCGGCGCCTTGTGTCAGCCGGCGCCCGGGCGGTGCTGTTCCTCGGCCCGGGCACCGAAGTGGTCGAGTGCATCCAGGTGCTGCGCGCGGCCGGCTTCGTCAAGGCAGTCCGCGAGCAGGTCCGCCGGGCGGGGCTGGATGACGCCGACCTGTCGATCATCGGCGCGGACCGGCGCTTCCGGCGGTGAACCAGCCACCCGACACTGCGGCGCTGCAGGTGCAGGGCCTGCGCTACCGCTGGCCCGGCGCGCCGGCCGACACCATCGCCATCGACGACTTCAGCCTGGCGGCGGGTGACAGCGTGTTCCTGCGCGGGCCCAGCGGCTGCGGCAAGAGCACGCTGCTGAGCCTGTGCGCCGGCGTGCTGCTGCCGCAGGCCGGTACGGTGCAGTTGCTGGGCCGCGCCTGGCAGAGCCTGGGCGCCAGCGCGCGCGACCGCCACCGCGCCGACCACCTGGGCTACATCTTCCAGCAGTTCAACCTGCTGCCCTACCTCAGCGTGCTGGACAACGTGCGCCTGCCGCTGCGCTTCTCGGCGCGGCGGGCGCAGCGTGCCGGGCCCCAAGCCGCCGAGCACCTGCTGGCGCGCACCGGGCTGCCACGCGCGCTGTGGACCGAGGCCGCCGGCCGCCTGTCGGTGGGCCAGCAGCAGCGGGTGGCGGCGGCGCGGGCGCTGATCGGCGCGCCGGCGGTGGTGATCGCCGACGAGCCCACGTCGGCGCTGGACGAGGTTCTGCGCGAGGCCTTCATGGCCCTGCTGCTCGACAGCTGCGCCGAGGCCGGCAGCGCGCTGCTGTTCGTCAGCCACGACACCCGCCTGGCCGGCCGCTTCGCCCGGGTGGTCGACCTGCCGGCGATCAACCAGGCCGGGCAGGGGCTGGCATGAAGGCGCTGTTCACCCTGGCCGCGCGCAGCGCCTGGAACCGCCGCTTCGTGCTGGTGCTGGTGGTGTTGTCGATCGCGTTGAGCACGCTGCTGCTGCTGGGCATCGAGCGCATCCGGCAAGACCTGCGCGCCAACTTCTCGCAGGCGGTGTCGGGCACCGACCTGATCGTCGGCGCGCGCACCGGGCCGGTGCAGCTGCTGCTGTATGCGGTGTTCCGCCTCGGCAACGCCACCAACAACATCCGCTACAGCAGCGCCGAGGCCATCGCCCAGCACCGCGGCGTGGCCTGGATGGTGCCGCTGAGCCTGGGCGACAGCCACCGCGGCTTTGCGGTGCTGGGCACCACCGGCGCCTACTTCGATCACTTCCGCCATGGCCAGAAGCAGGCGCTGCAGCTGGCCCAGGGCCAGCGCTTCGACGCGCTGTACGACACGGTGCTGGGCGCCGAGGTGGCGCGCCGGCTGGGCTACCGGCTGGGCCAGCGCATCGTGCTCAGCCATGGCGACGGCGCGATGCAGGCCAACGACCATGCCGACAAGCCCTTCACCATCGTCGGCATCCTGGCGACCACCGGCACGCCGGTGGACCGCACGGTGCACATCAGCCTGCAGGCGATGGAGGCGATCCACCTCGACTGGCAGGCCGGCGTGCCGCTGCCGGGGCAGTCGATCAGCGCCGAGCAGGCCGCCCTGCAAGACCTGACCCCGCGCAACATCACCGCCGCGCTGATCGGCCTGAAGAGCCGGGCTGCGGTGTTCGCGGTGCAGCGCGACGTGGGCGCCTTCCGGGGCGAGCCGTTGCTGGCGATCCTGCCCGGCGTGGCGCTGGACGAGCTGTGGGATGTCGTCGGCCTGGGCGAGCGTGGCCTGCAGGCGATGAGCGCGCTGGTGGCAGCCGTCAGCCTGGCGGGGCTGGTGGCGGTGATCCTGGCCGGGTTGAACGAGCGCCGCCGCGAGCTGGCCATCCTGCGGGCGGTGGGCGCCGGCCCGCGCCAGATGCTGGCCCTGCTGGCAGCCGAAGGCCTGATCGTCACCGCCAGCGGCGTGGCCCTGGGCGCGCTGGCCTGCTGGGGCGCGGTGGCCGGGCTGGGCGGCTGGGTGCAGCGCCAGTTCGGCATCACCCTGCAACTGCTGCCACCGGGCATTGCAGAATGGCAGCTGATGGCCGCCGTGCTGGCCGGCGGCCTGCTGGCCAGCCTGGTGCCTGGCTGGCGCGCTTACCGCCTGTCTCTGGCCGACGGCCTGTCTCCCAGGATCTGACCCATGCCCAACTTCCACCCGCCACGCCGCCGCTGGCTGCTGTCGTCTGCAGCCCTGCTGGCCGCCACGGCCCTGCCACTGGCCGCACAACCGCTGCCCCGGCCCAGTGCCAAGAGCGCCGGCTACACCGAGATCCGCTGGGACGACCTGGTGCCCAAGGGCTGGGACCCGACCAAGTTGCTGAAGGACAAGGGCTTCGACAACCTGGCGGCGCTCAACGACGGCGACCCCAGGGCCGCTGCGCTGATGGCGCTGATGCGCGAAGCCTGGGACAACGCGCCGACCGAGCCCGAGCTCGACGGCACCCGCATCAAGCTGCCAGGCTACCTGGTGCCGCTGGAGGAAGTGGCTGCCGGCCACACTGAATTTTTGCTGGTGCCCTACTTCGGCGCCTGCATCCACACCCCGCCGCCGCCGGCCAACCAGATCGTGCTGGTGGTGCCCGCCAAGCCGGCAGCGGGCTTTCGCAGCATGGACACGGTCTGGGTCAGCGGCACGCTGAAGACCACCCGCAGCAACTCGCCGATGGGCGCCAGCGGCTACCGCCTGGAGTCGGCCCTGGTGGAGCGCTACAAGGCCCCGCCCCGGTGAACGGCGGCGGGCTGCCGGGCGGCACCGCCTGGTGGTGGACCCAGGTCACCCGGCTGGGTGAGGCGCAGATCCTGCTGCCTGCCATGGCGCTGGCCCTGGTGTGGCTGCTGCGCCAGCCCGGCGGGCGGCCGCTGGCCGGGGTGTGGCTGCTGGCCACCGGCGTGGCGGTGGGCATCACCACGATCAGCAAGGTGCTGTTCCTGGGTTTTGCCATCGGTCACGCGCCGCTGGACTTCACCGGCTTCTCCGGCCACGCGATGTTCGCCGCCGCGCTGATGCCGGTGCTGCTGCGGCTGGCCCTGGGGCCGAGCAGCGCCGACGGCCGGCGCCGGGTGCTGATCCTGGGCTACCTGCTGGCACTGGCGGTGGCGGTGTCGCGGGTGAAGGTGGGGGCCCATTCGGTCAGCGAGGTGGTCACCGGCTTCAGCCTGGGCGCAGCGGCCAGTGCGGCCGCCCTGCGCGCCGGGCGCTGGCCGGCGCTGGGGCTGGCGCGCTGGATGCCGGTGGTGCTGCTGGCCTGGGCGCTGGTGGCGGTGACCGGTGCACCGGCCTCGCGCACCCACGATGCCGTCACCCAACTGGCGCTGGCGCTGTCGGGCCGGCCCCAGACCTACCAGCGCTGGGAGATGCACCGCGACCACCAGCGGCAGCAGTCGCCACCGGCGCTGTCACTGCCAGCGCTGTCACTGCCAGCGCTGTCAACACCGGCACTGTCACTGCCGACAGGCTGAGCCGGCCGCCGCCGGCGTGGCCAGCGCCGCGAACCACAGCGCGGCCAGGGTGCCGTCGGCATCGGGCAGTTCGCTCGGCCCCAGCTCCTGCACCGCCAGGCCCTGGCGCAAGGCAAAGCTGGAGTCGAACCAGCCGCACGCCGGCCCGTCGACATCGGCGTCGGCCTCGTCCGGCGTGGCCGGCGGCACCT
>Ga0105047_10019651_pt1 | contig 10411 bp, 10 predicted proteins | sample MAT04_FD_78384 | JGI IMG/M metagenome (GOLD analysis project Ga0105047, IMG submission 78384) | Freshwater microbial communities from Lake Fryxell liftoff mats and glacier meltwater in Antarctica - MAT-04 (megahit assembly) | ecosystem: Environmental > Aquatic > Freshwater > Ice > Liftoff... | reverse complement strand
TACTTACGAGCCGCCGGGATGAACCCGGTGGCTCGTAAAAACGGCGGGATGAACCCGGTGGCTCGTCAGTCAGAACTTCAGGATTCGCGATGACCCCAAAAATACTCGTGGCTCCGCGAGATTTACAGTCGCTCGAAGCGCGGTACCGGCCCGTAATCGAAGCGGCGGGGTACGATGTGAAGTACCCGGCTCCATCGAAGGCGAACCAGCCGACGCCGTCGGCACTTCGCGCTGCGCTCGCTGGTGTCGTCGGGGTGATTGCGGGGTCGGAGACGTACTCTGCAAATCTCTTCGATGCGTTCCCGAAACTCCGCGTCGTGGCCCGCGTGGGTGTCGGCTTCGATTCCGTGGATATTCCTGCCGCCACGGCTCGCGGGATCGCCGTCACCATCACGCCGGGTATGAATCACGAGTCGGTTGCGGAACACACCTTCGCGATGATTCTCGGGTTCACGCGGCATATCGCGAACAACACGTTCGATATTCGGCTTGGGGAATGGCCGCGCAATCGCAGCGTGCCGATACGCGGAAAAACCCTCGGCCTCGCAGGTCTCGGGCGCATCGGCAAGGCGATGGTCGTTCGCGCCCATGCCTTCAAAATGAGCGTAATCGCCTACGATCCGTTTCCCGATCTCGCGTTCTGCGAGGCGAACAATGTGAAGTTACTCTCGTTCGACGAACTGCTTGCTCAATCGGATTTTCTCTCGTTGCACCTGCCGCTCACTGAGCAAACGCGACACCTGATGAACCGCGAAACCTTTGCCAAAATGAAGCGGGGTGCGGCGCTGGTGAACACCTCGCGCGGCGGACTGGTTTGCGAAGTCGATCTCGTAGACGCGCTGGAAAGCGGACAGGTCGGCGGGGCATTGCTCGATGTTTTCGAACGAGAGCCGCCAGGAGCGAACCGATCGCTGTTCATTCCCGACAACGTCATTTTCACCCCGCACGCGGCCGGCGTCGATGTGCAATCGCTCGGCGACATGGCGTGTTCCGCAGCCGAATCGGCGATCGCAATCCTGCGTGGCGAATGGCCCGCAGACAAGATCGTGAACCCGGCCATCCGAAGCCTCCGGCAATGACACCCCGCCTTCCCCGTGCGACCTGGGCGACGCTTTCCGATGCACTTTTGCTGGCGCAATGTGCGGTCGATACGTATCGCGCCAGTGGACCGGGCGGGCAGAAGCGGAATAAGACATCGTCGGCGGTGAGGTTGCGACATCTGCCGACGGGGCTGATCGTGATCGCCGAAGAAAGCCGGTCGCAACATAAAAACAAAGCGAAGGCGCTCCAGCGATTGCGGCGCACGCTGTATCGCGATCTGCGCGACGATCCCCCGCCGATGGACGACTGGACGGCGGCACGCGGCACCGATGGCCACGTTCACCTGTCGCCGAAAGAAGCCCGATTCTGGCCCGCCATCGGCGTCGCGCTCGACGTGCTCGCATTAAACGAAGCGCAAGTCAGTACCGCGGCCGAACAACTCGGCGTATCGACCGCGAACCTCATCGACTTGTTGCAAGCCGATCCGGTCGCGTGGCAGGAAGCGAACCGCCTGCGAACGCTTTTCGGCCAAAAGCTGTTAAAGTAACGTGTCTCGTACGTAGAATGTGCTTTTGCGTCCCTCCCGATCTCGCCGAGTTCGCCTCATGCCCCCGCACGGTTTCAGTTGGGTCGATCGACCTCACATCGCGGCATTGGCGTACCCGCACGGCGTCGAAGAACTGATCTGGCTACGCGAACAGGGTATCGAGGTACTGATCTCGCTCACCGAGGAAGCCGTACCGCGGCGCTGGGTGAACGAAGCCGGTTTGATGCTGCTCCACGTGCCGGTTTCGGACATGGATGCGCCAACCGATAGCCAATTTCGCACGATCCTTACGGCGATCGGTCGCGCCAACGGTCGCGGAGTGGCGGTCCACTGTGCCGCCGGGCGAGGGCGAACCGGCACGGTTCTGGCTGCGTATTTTGTCGCGAAAGGCGTTTCGGCCGACGCCGCCATCCAGAAAGTGCGCTCGCTGCGCCCCGGCTCGATCGAAACGCAAGAGCAAGAATCCGCCATCCGCGACTTCGCACGATTGAAGACGAACGAATAGGCTCTTTTACCTTCGCCGCACAATCGCACCAACCCGCATGCGCCAGTTCTTGAACGAATTTCCGAAAATAAAACAAAATACCGAGCGAATGACACTTGACCTTGCGCTTCTGTCGCTTTTACAGTGGAGTAGGGAGATTGAGACTGTCGCGCATAATCGGAGGATTTTTCGGAACCGGTCCTGGTTTCTGAGATCTTTTTGAAAGAGTCCATCATGCTCGTGCTATCTCGGAAGAAAAACGAGTCGATTATCATCAATAACGACATCGTTATCACGGTCGTGGAAATCCGCGGCGATAAAGTTCGCCTCGGCATCGTCGCGCCGAAAGATGTGAGCGTACACCGCGAAGAGGTTTACGTTGCCATCCACGGAAGCACGCCCGTATTGACTCCGAAGATCGTCGAGCTAAATGGTCAGGGCTGAGCCGAATAGGGATCGCATGGAACCGCTGCCCGAGCCGCTTCTGGCGTTCGACCTGCCCACTGGCCCGACCATCGAGTTGGCGAATCGGGTGGACTCATTGGTGAATCGGTATCGTCAACATCGAGACGCCGGGCGGATTCTGCCTAATTCGGTAGAAGCGATTCGGGTCGAACTGACGTATCACTCGAATGCCATCGAAGGCAGCACGTTGACGCTCCGCGATACGCAGCTCATCATTGAAGGCCGGGAGCCGAACACCGGTAAATCGCTACGGGAAATCTACGAAGCCAGAAATCACGACTTCGCACTGCGCTTCGTCGAGCGTGGGGCATTGTCCCATCCGGTGACCGAGCAGGACATACTCGATGTCCACGCTCTGGTGATGAAAGACATCGACGTAAAGGGGGCCGGTCGGTATCGGGTCGATCGCGTGCTCATCACTGGCACCCGGTTCGTGCCACCTGGCCCGCACAAAGCCAATTCGATCGAGACGTTGATCGGGGTATGACAGGCCCGTCGCGTTTTCAATTCGAGCTGCGCAACTCACATCCCCTCGCCTACTCGCCATGCTTCCGCACCCATACAAATAATCTCTGTTGAAATGTTGCGGTTACCTTCCTTCGTTCGAGGTCCACTCCCCATGGGTTTCCATCAGACACCGACGCACAAGAATGGCAAGGGCAGCTTCCACCAGATCGGCCTCGTTCGCGGGCAGTTCGGCAACGTGCCCGAAGCGCCGTGGATCCAGTTCGTTAAGGAATCGGGCTTCGATGGCTGGGAAGAAGCCTCGTGGGAACTCGACTTACGCCGCTGCGATACCGATGAAGGCGCGGCCGCGTTTGCCCGCGAACGGGTGGCACTCGCCCAGGCGCACGGCCTCGAAATCTTCACCGTGGCGAGCCACCTGCAGGGGCAGATTCTCGGCGACGAACCGAGCGCCAAGACGCTGAATTTCTGTAGTGGCAAAGGGGCCGCGAAGGCCGCATACAAGGCGTGGCGCGCCGCGGGTAACAACCCGCCGCGAACCGACCCGTATTACGTGCCCCCTGAAGTTGCGACGCTCGTTCATGCCGAAGCGAAGAAAGACCTCGAAGCCTGCGTTCGCTATGCCGGGCACTTGAGCAAAATTCAGGGCCGCTAGGTCGCACTCCCCGGCTTCGTCGGCTCGCCCGCCAACTGCTGGAGCCACTGGTTCCTGTTCCCGCCGCTGCCCTCCGAAATCGAAGGCTACGCACTCGCCGACGTCCGCGAAGTCGCACTCGAACTCATCGTCGAACGCTTCGGCCCGATCTGGACGTTGTGCAAACAATACGGCGTCACGTTCGACCTCGAATGTCACCCGAGCGAACGCGCGATGGGCGACCTCGAGAGCGCCAGCGATTACATCAACCACATGAACCGTGCGGGCTTCGAAGGCACCGTCGGCTTCAACCTCGACGGCAGCCACCTCGAATGGCAGAACGTCTCGGTGATTCAGTTCATCCGCGAGTTCAAGGATTACATCCACTGCGCCCACGTGAAGGGCGTGCAGGTCGAGCGCGAACATTGCCGCGGCGGTCGCTTGGGCGGCCACCGGAGTATGGGCCACTGGACCAACGGCTGGAAGTTCGTCACCGCCGGAACCGACCGCGACGCGAACAGCCTCGAGGAGATTTTCATCGAACTCAACCGCGTCGGCTACGACGGGGCCGTCAGCATCGAGTGGGAAGACAACGACGCCGACCAGATCTCCGGCGCACGCGCCGCACTCGCCAACTGCCGCAAAGCCGACCTGCCACCAAGCGGAATGAAGCACGACGAAATGCTGAAAGGGTAAGCGCGAACCCACGAAAGGAACTCCGTGAGTCCGTACGGTTTTCTGTTTTGGAATGTCCACCGCAAACCACATCTCACGGATGGCCAGTTCGTTTGCGGTGGACGTCGTAATCCTCGTCGAACCCACGAAAAACGACGAGCCGACTCACGTAACACTGACACCACTTGGCTTTCGGCTCGTCAGTGATCCTCTCAGTCGCATTCGTATCTTCTCCCGGGTTGCGGACGCGAAATTTACGACTTCACTTGACGATGCAAGATGGCAGATACTTGCCGTGCAGTTTCCGAAGCGCGAACCGGTATTGCTCGTCGTCGCGCATTTGCCGAGCAAAACGAACGCCAACGATTACGACCAGCTCAACGCGGCTATCGAACTTTCAAACGACATTCGCGCGCAAGAATCGGCACGATGTCACGACCGAACGATCCTCGTCGGGGATTTGAACATGAACCCGTTCGAGCCGGGCATCACGATGACCCAAGGGTTGAACGCCACCTCAACGCAGCAGGTTGCTGATCGAGAAACGCGGACGGTACAACGACGCGAGTACCCGATGTTCTACAACCCGATGTGGGGCACGTTCGGCGACCGGACACCGGGACCACCGGGCACGTATTACCGCTCGGCTGGCCAAGCGATTAATTACCACTGGAATGTGTACGATCAACTATTGCTCAGGCCGAGTGTGATGGCAATGCTGGAAGATCTTCGCATTCTCGATTCGGACAGCGAACAATCGTTGCTGACCGCGAACAATTTGCCCGATGTTACTGCAGGATCGGATCATTTGCCGTTATACTTTCAGTTGAACTGGGACAAACTTCGAGGTTGATCATGGTTGCGACGATCCCCGACCTCTGGCCCGGACTCAAGCTCGATACGCTTTCACCCGCGACGATCTTGCGACAGCAAGTGGCGTACATTCGCGTGAAGGGAAATGGCATTCTCGATGCGGAATTGAGCACGGTCACCGGCCACGGCGACTTCATCATCCATCGCCTCGATCTGATTGCGCCCGTTATGGATCGCCAAAAATATCGCGTGCTGACCGCAACGCATCGCGCGGACTATTACCCCGTACAAATCGAAGCCGACTGCTACCGAACACCTGTAAAAAATCTTTCACATGCAGGTGTATCAGGTGGCATGGGAATGACAATTTCGACCCTTGATGACCCAGTTTGGCCCACGGAGGGCGATTGGCGTCCCGTTGCTTCGGACCAGGAATCGTTCCTTTCGCGAATCAAGGAAGTCCTTGCGTCCAAAGAGGTACGGGCCGCCATCGAGTCGTTCATCGCGCGGAGCAACGAGCAAAACGCAGTTTCCAATGACGTCGAATCACCCGCGTAAACCGCCTAAAACCGCATCTCACGGATGGCCAGTTCGTTTGCGGTGGTCAGTGACCTTCTCAGTCGCATTCGTATCTACACTCGCAATCCAGAATTTCGCCAGGCAGTTGTCAACTTCTAGCCATTCACTCCGCAGGTGCCCCGTGACCGAAGAACAAGTTTTCCTGGCCGCTCGCGACCTGCCCGATCCGCAGGCCCGCCTAATCTATTTGAATAGCGTTTGCGTGAGTGTGGAGTTCCGGCGGAAAGTCGATGCAATGTTGGTCGCACACTTTCAAAGTCTGGAATTTCAGGACATGCCCGTAAGCGATCAACGGCCTCCTGCCCAGACCGATGGCGTCACGGCCTCGTTTCACGCCGCGCCCTCCACTCTCGGTGACGACGGCTCGGCATCGGTCGCCGACGACCTACCGTTTCTGAATCCTCCGAGCCGGCCGGATTCCCTCGGTCGGCTCGGGCACTACGAGGTGCTCGCGGTCATCGGTCGTGGCGGTTTCGGAATCGTGTTGAAGGCGTTCGACGACGTGCTGCACCGGATCGTGGCGGTGAAGTTGTTAGCCCCGGAGTTGGCCGCCACGTCGCCGGCCCGGAAGCGGTTCCTTCGCGAGGCTCGGGCGGCCGCCGCCGTGCGTCATGAAAATGTCGTCCAGATTTACGCCGTCGAGGAACAGCCATTCCCGTATCTGGTGATGGAATTTATACCTGGGGAAACTCTGCAAGACTGCATCAACCGAACCGGGCCGCTCGAAGTGGCCCAAGTCGTCCGGATAGGTATTCAGGTCGCCAACGGCCTGGCTGCGGCCCACGATACCGGGCTTATCCATCGCGATGTCAAGCCGGCGAACATCTTGCTCGAAGCTGGCATCTGCAATCGGGTCCGGCTGACTGATTTCGGTCTCGCCCGGGCCGCCGACGATGCCAGCCAAACTCAATCCGGATCGATGGCTGGTACGCCGATGTACATGGCCCCCGAGCAGGCGAATGCCGAAAAGCTCGACCACCGGACCGATTTATTCAGCCTCGGGAGCGTCCTCTACGCGATGGTCACCGGCCGGCATCCGTTCCGGGCCAATTCGACCATGGCGGTCTTGAAACGGGTGTGCGACGACCACCCCCGGTCGATCTCCGAGATCATTCCAGAGACGCCGGACTGGCTCTGTCAGGTCATCGCGAAGTTACACGCGAAAAATCGGGACGATCGGTACCAGACCGCACGGGAAGTGATCGCGGCGTTGGCGTTGGGACAAGTCCTGCTACTGGTGGCGGTTGAGCCTGCCACGCCGGAGCCGGTCACGTTGCCTCGCCGCAGATCGCGAGCGGTTGCCATCGCGGCCCTGATGCTGCTCGCGATGACCGTCGCGACGGTCGGAATCGTCTGGCAGTATACCGACCGCATATACACAACACCGAGCTTGAGACAAGTCGCCAAAACACCGTCACCTGTACCGGATCCGCCAAAAACGATACCGCCTGTGAGCCCGACTCGGGACTTGGGGCTGAACGCGAATTCGTTCGAGGAGATCCACGGGGCGACCCTGGCGGAGTTGCAGGCCTGGGCGGCGAAGTTGCCGAAGCTGTTTCGGCCGAATCACCTCTCCGCACGCGGCGGATCCGAACGAGTGCTCTTCGATGCCGTCGCCGGGTACGATCCGGGCGGAACGATCTGGGAGTTGTCTTCGAGTGCCACGATCGCCGAGCTAGAAACGGATTGGCACACCCACATGAGAAACGGATTCCAATCGGAACTGATCTGTACGACACCGGATAGTCGCGTTTGCCTGTTTGTGAAAGCGTTTCGACCACAAATCAAATGGCATGGGAACGCGGCTTTCATGTTAGATCGGGGAGCAGTGGAACGCGACCTGTCGTGTTGGCCACTCTCTTTACAAGCATGCGGAGGATATTACGAATTATCATTGCGCCCGAATGCCGGCGGTGGGCGGGATTCCCAATTCCGCTTCGAGCTGACGGCAGACCAGCTTGTGATCCAAGTGGAGGCGGCCCGCAAACGGAACTGGCGGCTCGAGTTCTTGTCCCCGAACGCGGCGGCCGACCGCAACACATTTACGGCTGTCTTCTGCGAGAACCGACCCGCGATCGAGTGGGAGTACATTCACAAATCGACTACCTCCAAGTTGGAAGCCGCTGTTTCAGAAAACCGCAAGCGCGGCTTCCGGCTCCAGGCCATCGCGTCCCAGCAGGAAGACGGCGATGTTCGCTATTGCACCGTCTGGGTCAAAGATACCCGTCCGCTCGCGGTCACGGATAACGGCCGCGATGCCCTCTATCGAGTACTCAAGTCAGGAGGTCAACTCGTTTACTTCCAGAACGGTCAGCGGATGGTCCGCTCCAACCCTCCGTATCAGCCTCTGGACCCCGGTCCGCTCGAATTGCTCGAACTGTTCCTGTCGTACCCTGCGTTCAATAATGCGTCCGTGAATGCCCTCGCCGACATTCCGCATGTGCTTTACCGCGTGGAGATCAACGGCACGAACCTTACGGATGCCGGACTCGACAAACTGCTTGCACTCCCTGCACTGCGCGATGTCATTATCTTCGATTTCAACAATAGTCTCCTCACCGACGACGGGTTCCGTTCGATCGCCCGACTCGACAATTTGTCCGAGTTGCGGGTTCGGCAGACAGCGATCGACGGGTCCGGTTTTGGCCACCTTCGCGGCATAAGGCTGGGTACCCTCGACTGCCAACAGTGCGAACAATTCGGCGACGCCGCGCTCGACCACCTCGCGGACATGACAACACTCCGGGAACTGCACCTTAGGGGCACTTCCGTGACGGGCCGCGGTCTGAGCAAACTCGCCCGCCTTGTCAACCTTAGGAGTTTCACTGCCGGTGGCCCGGGCATCGGTGACAGCTTCACGATCACCGCAAACAACTTCAAAAAACTCGAATACCTCCACCTGACTACATCCCACATAACCGATGTCGGCATGAGCCGTCTCGCCGAACTCGACAAGCTGAAAATCCTTAAAATCGACGGATCCGGCCCAGGAATTACCGATGTCGGCCTGATGAAACTCGCCAACCGCCCCGCCCTCCGCGAGTTGAACGTCCACGGCTGTGGCGTTACTGCGGAGGGCGTGAAGACTCTCGCCAAAAGCCTGCCGAAGTGCCGCATCGAGTCCGACAGCGGCGTCATCGCGCCGACGGAAAAAGATTAAAGCCGGACAAATCCGAACACGATTCGGTCGAAATGTCCGCACGTTCATTCGTGGCTGGTTCAGCTGGAAACGATTCCCTGGGAGAAGGAATTCGTTGCACACCTCGACTGACTTCCCCGCGCCCTGTGTTCGTATCGGGCATGATGCTACAATGGGTTCGTTGCGACACCGCCTCCGACGAGCTCGTACTTCCCATGCCGACGCCGACCTCGAATATCCGTAACTTCTGCATTATTGCCCACATCGACCATGGGAAAAGCACGCTCGCAGACCAGTTCCTGTTGAAATCCGGGGCGGTCAGCGAACGCGATATCAAGGCGCAGACGCTCGACAGCATGGACCTCGAACGCGAACGCGGCATCACGATCCGGATGCACCCCGTTACGATCTATCACAAACACAATGGCGAAGAATACGAACTCAACCTGATCGACACGCCCGGCCACGTCGACTTCAATTACGAGGTGTCCCGCAGTCTGGCGGCGTGCGAAGGCGCGATTCTGCTCGTCGATGCCTTTCAGGGCGTGCAGGCGCAGACCGTCGCGAATGCGTTCCTGGCGATGGACGCGAACCTGAAGCTCATCCCCACCTTAAACAAGATCGACTTGCCGCACGCTCGCCCGGACTTCGTGATCGGCGAGATGGAAACGGCGCTATTCACGGTGCCCGAAGAGGTGATGGCGGTCAGCGCGAAATCGGGGATCGGCATCGAGGCACTCATGGGCGCGGTCATCGACCGCGTGCCCGCACCGATCGGCGACCCCGCTGCGCCGATCAAGGCGCTGATCTACAACAGCCACTTCGACACCTACAAGGGCGTCGTCGTTTACGTCCGCATGATGGATGGTTCGATCAAACCCGGCCAGCGCGTCAAGATGATGCGAACGAACCGCGAATACGTCGTTACCGAACTCGGCCAGTTCCGCCCCGCGCCGACGAAAATCGACGAACTCGCGGCGGGCCAGGTCGGCTACTTCATGGCGAACATCCGGACCATCGACGATGCCAACATCGGCGACACCGTGACCGATGCGTTCAACCCGACGGCCACGGCCATGGTCGGGTACAAGCTGCCGAAGGCGATGGTCTATTCCGGGCTTTACCCCGTGAATAATAACGAGTTCGAAGACCTCCGCGAAGCGCTCGGTCGCCTCCGGCTCAACGACAGCAGTTTCAGCTTCGTGCCCGAAGTGTCCGACGGTTTGGGCTTCGGCTTTCGTTGCGGCTTCCTCGGCATGTTGCACCGCGAAATCATCCAGCAACGGCTCGAACGCGATTGCGAACTGGACCTCGTGCAGACCGCGCCGAACGTGACGTACGAGATCGAGAAAACGAACGGCGACGTGATCCAGGTTCACGGCCCGCAAGACGTGCCCGACGGTGGCAACATCAAGGAGTTCCGCGAGCCGATCGTGAAGATCAGCTTCCTGATTCCGGCGGAGAACATCGGCGGGCTGATGGGCATGTGTACCGAACGCCGCGGGACGTTCGTCCGCACCGAGTATTTGAGCAAGCAGCGGGTGATTCTGGTGTTCGAGATGCCGCTCG
>Ga0105047_10019650_pt1 | contig 10411 bp, 9 predicted proteins | sample MAT04_FD_78384 | JGI IMG/M metagenome (GOLD analysis project Ga0105047, IMG submission 78384) | Freshwater microbial communities from Lake Fryxell liftoff mats and glacier meltwater in Antarctica - MAT-04 (megahit assembly) | ecosystem: Environmental > Aquatic > Freshwater > Ice > Liftoff... | reverse complement strand
CGTGAGCACGCCGATGGTCAGGTCCGGTCCGCAAAGGCGAGGGACGGTGCGGGGCAAGACGCGAGGGGTGACGAAGGCCAGAATTCTCGGGCTGATCCGGCGCACCAGCAAACTGTCAACCGGCGGCACAAATCCGATCGCCAGACCGCTCCTATAGGTCTTACTACCGCTGGCCTAGTTGTTGCCCGAGCTGCGCGACACGCCAGCCTCGCGGCCGCAGCCGTGATGCTCCACCCCCTCTAACGCAACTCTATGAACCTCTGACGCTTGGCCGACTGCGGACGACGCCCCGGCCCCTCCTTAACGCGACGCGATGAGAACATGACCTACACGATCCCGGAAGTGTTGCGACCACCGCTGGGAACCGCCCGAGTGAAACTGGCCTAGCTTTCAGAGAGCGTTGACAGGGTGAATCGAAAGGCAACGACGCGTCGCTCGACCCGAATCGGGCTATTCATGGGGTGAGTGTCTCGGCCCCGAGCACCGTTTGCCATCGGCTGGCCGGCCCCGATCCGGGCAGCCCACTAAGCCGCCCTCCCAGGTGGCCGCTGGAAACGTTCCGGGCACGCTGGGGCGACCAAACTGCCTCTACGGTCGGGCGGGCAAGGCGAAGGCGCCCTCCGGGGCGAAGGGAACATCTACTTGCGTCACGAAGACCTCCGGTCAGTGTTGTGAAGGTTGTGACCCACATCATGCCGGAGGTCTCGCTAACTCGAACGCTCGCAACGTCTCTGAGAACCACACCTAGACGTCAAGGCTCCCGTAGTGCGGGGGAATGCCGACGGCATCAGTCTCGATCTTCCAAAGACGTCCGGCGCTATGGTCTTCGACCCAGTTCATACCAAAGTCAGTGACCCACAATTCACTGTCGCGGAAGCAAACATTCGTCGGAAGAGCATCGTCGTCGAGCATTATCGCGTCCAGAAACTCACCTTCAGGAGAAAGCACATCTACAGTGTGCGAACCCGTACTCGCAATGTAGATTCGCCCGTCCGCCGCAATTGTGAAGCCGTCTGGGAGGTGGCCCTCCGGGAGTGTCGCGAGGATATTCGGTGCCCCGTCATCCAACCGAACGACCCGCCCGGTGTAGGACTCGACCCAGTACAGGCGTCCCTCTCCGTCGAATGCAACCCCGTTGCAGTAGACGCCGCCAACCTCGTATCGCTCTTCGGCAACACCGCCACCCAAAGAGTAGATGTAGCCTTCGTCTACCCGAGCGTCTGGACTGTAGGGCTGGGCTGGGTCGGTGAACGAGAGCCGGCCATCGGAGCGAAATGCCAGATCGTTGGGGGCAATCAGCTGGTGTCCCGTGATCTCGGAAACAATTCGCGACACTCCGTCGGCCGATATTATCTGCAACCCAGGCGTAGTTCGATCGGGAGAGAGCCAGGCACCCACGACGCCGCCATTCTGGCACACGTACAGTTCGCCTGAGCCACCCGGGACCACTGAGTTGGGGGCTCCCGCGGTATACGCCAACGTCTCCACACCTGAATCCGCGAGCAGGGAGACTTCGCCAGCGATCTGCTGGGTGAAGATTATTTGACCGTTCGGAAGTACCGCAGGTCCTTCTGGTACGCGAAGTCCTTTCGCAATCAATTCAACGCTTGCCATGATCGTTCTCCTTTTCTCTTGCCAATGGATGTACGTTCGCTGCCAGTGCCGTTCACCACTCCGCGAAACCTCCATCAGAGCCGGTCCACACCACGCTGTGCCAGTCGCGATCTCGGTCAGCCGCGGCTCTTACCGCGGCTTCATCGACCTTTATCCCTAGACCTGCGCCCTGGGGCACCGCCGCGAAACCGTCGACGAAATCGAAAGGCGCTGGGTCCACCAGATAGTCGAAAATCTCCGCCCCGACGTTGTAATGAATACCAACGCTCTGTTCTTGAATTATGAAATTGGGAGAGACGGCGGAAACGTGAAAGGAGGCTGCAAGTCCGATAGGTCCAACCGGGCAATGAGGCGCGAAGCTAGCGTCGAACGTTTCGCTCAAGGTCGCGATTTTTAGACCTTCTGAGATCCCACCGCAGTGAGAAATATCTGGCTGCACAACGGCGATCCCGGCCTGCAGAACAGGCAAAAAGTCGGTTCGCGAATACAAACGCTCGCCGCATGCGATCGGTACCGTAGTGCTCGAAATAACCTCCGCAAGTTTGTGCGGGTACTCCGGAAGGATCGGCTCCTCAATGAACAAAGGGTGCAATGGGCTTACCTCGCCGATAACCCGCCTGGCGTCGGCGGCGCTGAAACGCCCGTGGAAGTCAAGAGCGAAATCGCCATCGCCCATCGCTTCCCTCGCTGTTTGGGCAGTTTCCACTGCCGCTTTCGTCGCTAGGAGGCCTTCCAGCCGTGCGCGCGAACCAGACGCATTCAACTTCACCGCGGTGAATCCGGCCTCCCGCTGAGCGTGGATGTTGTCTGCAAGTGCGTGGGGTTCGTCGCCGCCCACCCACGAGTAGACGCGAAGTCGATCACGCACTGCCCCTCCGAAGAGCGTGTGCACTGGTACGCCAAGGTGGTGGCCCAGAATGTCCCAAAGGGCTTGATCGATCCCGGCGACAGCGCTGCCGAATACGGGCCCCCCGCGGTAGAAGGTGCCCTTGGTCAGAACCTGCCAATGCTTCGCGATATGACGCGGGTCAGAACCCACCAGATACTCAGCCCATTCGTCGACGGCCACACCCACAGTGCGTGCACGTCCTTCCAAAGTGGACTCGCCCCAACCGACATGCCCGTCTTCGGTTTCGATGCGCACGAACAGCCAACGCGGCGAGACTGCGAAAGTCTCGACTTTAGCGATCTTCATGCCCGTAAACCTTCGACTCGTCGATTCATGAGCGAAGCTAACTCTCCCACGTGCGCAGGATCGCTCAATGCGCCGCCGACGGCCACTACCTTCGCTCCGGCATCCAAGAAAGTATCCGCGTTTCCAACATCGATTCCTCCAGTCGCTACGAACTGAGCGTCAGGGAACGGCCCATGCTGCGCCCGGAACCAGGCAGGGGTGAGTTGGGCGGCTGGGAAGCCCTTTAGCCAGACAAAGCCAGCAGACATAGCTGCCGCGATCTCGGTTGCGGTTGCAACCCCTGGAAGCAGGGGGAGTCCCGCGTTGTGACAAGCTCTAGCGATCGGGAGATCCCAGTTCGGCGCGACCGCAAATGCTGCGCCGAGTCCCGCCGCAAGCTCGACTTGATCCTCCCGAATGACCGTCCCGGCCCCAACCGGCCTGCCGCCCGCCGTGGCCAGTGCAGCACGCAGACTATCGACACCTGCCCGGTCCTGAATCGGCACTTCGACATACTCGATACCCGCCGCCCAAGCGGTCTCGCAGAGTTCCACGGTGGCCTCTGGGGAATGTCCGCGCAGGATCGCGATGATTGGCACGGATTGAAAAGCTCTGGTGAAGTACACCTCACTTGGCGCTCCGAGGTGAAGATTGTTGCTACCAGCCATGGGGTCCTTTCTTTGAAAGCCGCTATATTCGTCTGCTCAGCGACTCGCCACGTCCAACGACGACCATGATGGCAATAATCACTAGGCCCAGAACTAATTGTTGGATCTGCTGACTCAGGCCAAGGCCGATCATGATCATCTGAATTTGGATAAGCATCAGCGTTCCTAAAACGGTGCGCCAATAGTTTCCTCGTGCACCCAAGAGCGAGGTGCCGCCGATGACCACAGCCGCGATGCTCGTGAACAAGTAGGGCTCACCTATATTGAGAAACCCTGTAGAGCTAAACCCCGCGAGTGCGATGCCTGCAACGGATGCCAGCAGAGCGCTCGCAATGAATCCCCCGACCCAGGCGCCCAGCCCTCGCACGAGTGCAAGATGAGCAGCACGGGGGTTCGCGCCGAGTGCGTAAAACGCTCGCGCGGGGGCGAACTTGGACAGTGCCACCGACAACACTATGGACAGCAGTATCCAAAACACGACCAGCGGCGGGAGCGGAATGGGGCCCGTCGTTGAGATTATCGAGACCGCAGATACGAGCCAATCCGGCGCCGACCCGCTGGGGTTACCACCGGTCCATACCAACAGTGAGCCTTGAAGGATCGCGCCGGTGGCAAGGGTAACGATTAGTGGGTGAATGCCCAGTCCGCGCGAAGCGAGGCCGTTCACACCGCCGACCGCGACCGCCATGCAGACGATCGCCAGTAGGACCGCCCAAAGCGGCCAGCCGTATCCGCTCAGTTGAACGAGCATCACATTAGCTGCCCCGATTACAAACGGTATGGATAGATCGATGCCGCCGAGAAGCACGACGATCGTTTGCCCAGCGGCCGCGATACCCAAAAAGGATGCAATAACTAACATCGACCAGATCGATGGCTGGGACGCGTAGCCCTGAATTACAAGCGAACCGCCAAGAAAGAGAACCGCAAGCCCTGCAATTTGCGGCAATCCCCAAGCCTGACTCTTGCCAAGCGTGTGCGCGAACCGCCGCCGAGCGGTCAGTGCGTCGTGTGAATCTGGCTGAGTTGTGACAGTCAACGCAATCCCTTTCCCGCGCTGCGGATACCTGCATTTACCGCGAGGGCTACCAGCAAAATGGCGCCGTATGCGACCTGAATCCAGAACGATGGCACCCGAGTAGCGGAGAGCAGCTGCTGAATGAGCAAGATGTCAACCGCCGCGATGATCGAGCCGACCATTCCTCCCACTCCGCCAGTTACGGCGGTCCCACCAAGCACGACGGCAGCGATGGCGACGACTGTATATGACGCCCCGAGATTGGGGTCTCCCGAGCGCACGAGCGCGGTGAGCGCGATCCCTGCGAGCCGCAACCAAACCACCAATACCGTACGCAACAAGCCGAACTCGAGCGACATTTACTCCTGCAGTAAAAGCTGCGCGTTCGTCGCTTCCCACGCCGATAAGCGAGCGGTAGTAAGGCAACCTTCTGAGTACGGCCCACCCTGCCAGCGCAAGGGCGACAAGGATGAGCGCGCCGGGCAGGGGACCGATGGATGAACCAAAGACTAGCAACCACTCCGGTGCGCTCCCCCCGGGTTGTCGCATCACGACTAGTGCTAGCCCGAGGAGCACGAGATAGCTCCCCAGCGTGGCCACGATGGGCTGCAACCGGATATATGCAACCATCACACCGTTGGCGAGCCCAGCAACGAGCCCGACTGCCAGAGCGGCAGGAATCACTAACCAGGGCGAGTCGATTCCGTTACCGACGAGCACACCGATGATGAAAACGTTCACAAATCCAATGAGTGGGCCGATCGAAATGTCGATGCCGCCCCCTCCGCTAAGTATGGACGGAGTCGCCGCCATCGCTGCAAGCACCAGTGGCGCGGCCACTGCGAGGGTGCCGGCAATGTTCGCCGACGACACGAATGATGGCAAAACCAAGAGATTCGCGGCCAAAAGAACTACGAATAGCGCCGTCGCGAAGAACCAGGGTCGGCTAAAAGTTCGACGGAACATTACTCCTGCCCTCCAGAGTCTTGTCCAAACATTGCGGAGACGATCGTCGATCGAGAACTCTCCTGATGGCTGAGTTCGGCGAATGGCGAGCCTTCGTGGAAGACGAGAACCCGATCCGCCAGCCCAATCAATTCTTCAACTTCCGTGGCCAACATCACGACTGCGGCGCCACCCGCACAAAGCTGGTCGATAAGCCCGTAGATGTCCTGCTTTGTCGCTTGGTCAACGCCTCGCGTCGGATCATTGAGCAGAACTACTATTGGGTTGGCCGCTAGCCAACGACTGATGATCACTTTCTGCTGATTACCACCGCTGAGGCTTGTAATCGGATCCCTGAGGCTCCCGAATTTGACCTTGAGCGGGCCGCTATAGTGATTGAACGCAGCGACTTGTGCGCGATTGCTGAGCCAACCCGCGCGAGAGTAGCGGTTGCGAGTGGGCATCGAGAAGTTTTCCAGTATTGAGAGCGGCTCAAAAGCTCCCTCGGCTTTTCGGTCGCGGGGAACGTAGGCGATGCCCTGCCGCGAAGCCGACCGGAGCGAAGTGATCGGCTGGCCACCGCCGCCCAGAACATCGCCGGCCAGCGGGTTGAACAAGCCGGCCAGCGCCTGAATGAATAAGTCTTGGCCGTGCCCTTCCAGCCCAGCTACGCCAACGAGTTCGCCTGCTTTGAGAGTGAAGTCAAACGGTTCGGCCTCGGGAGTCATCTTGACCCCTTGTGCCCTGACCCTCGTTGTTCCAGGTGTCTCTGGAGTGCGAACTCGTGCGGCCGCAAGGTCTCGACCTGCGGCGAGGTTTAACACCTCGGAGGTCGAGGTATCGCTCATCGCCAAGGTTGCGACGGACGCTCCCGCACGCAGAACCGTGACTCTGTCAGCCAAAGCGGACAGTTCATCCATGCGATGCGAAATAAAGAGCGTTGCATGACCACTATTACGGCGTCGACGAAGTAGCTCGAAAAGTCGCTCTCGATCAGCGACGTCGAGAGCTGACGTGGACTCGTCCAAGATCAACAGCCGAGGGTCGCGCACGAGGGCGCGCGCAATTACCGTTAGTTGCCGGCGCGCGAGCGGAAGGCCGGATACTATTTGGTCGACGTCGGGGGGATTCGCTGTCAACTCTGCCAACGTTGATCGGGATCGTTCACGCTGCTGAGCGATCGGGAGTCTCCACCGAAGCGCCCCGCTGTGGCCCATCCAGATGTTGTCGCTTACGCTCAGGTGTTCAGCAACGAGCGTCTCTTGAAAAACTGTGAAAACTCCTTCAGAAGCAGCGCTCGAAGGAGTCTTGAAGCGGGCACGTTCGGTTCCATCTGGGACTTGAATGACCCCCCGATCCGGGGCAACGATGCCAGACATGATCTTGACGAGCGTGCTCTTGCCCGATCCGTTCTCTCCCACAAGAGCGTGAATCTCGTGGGAGCGAATCTCGATTGAACAATCGCGTAGTGCCCGCGTGGCTCCGTAAGTTTTGGAGACGCCGCGCAGTGCGTACAACACTCTTCCGCCGCTCTCCTCTGGGGGGTTGGTAGTCATCCCAGCCCTCCTTTGCTCACAACGCCGGGAATCGAATCATGGGAGAGCGAACGAACATGGCCGAGCCGTTGAGAAATTGCGTCGGCAGCATGCACCACCTGTCGGGCGAGATCAGAGGAATCCAAGGTCCGGGGGAACCGACTTGTGGGGCCCGCTACGCTCAGCGCGGCCACCACGTTTCCCTCAACATCTCGAATTGGTGCAGCGATGCAGGAAACACCGAGCTCGCGCTCCTGATTGTCTGTGCTGTAGCCACGGGTTCGCGTCTGCGACAGCTCTGCCATCAGCGCCTCGGGCGTCGTCAAGGTCATCGGAGTGTGCTGCGACAGTGTGACAGTGTGAGACCACGCGTTGACTTCTGCTTCTGGCCTAAAAGCAAGCAGGCATTTCCCGAGCCCGGTGCAATAGGCGGGAAATATCGATCCGGCTCTGGATGTCATGTAGCCAACCGCTTGAAGAGAGGGAACCCGATCAAGGTATACGATTTGCCAGCCTTCGAGGGTGGCTATTTGGACGCTCTCGCCAGTAAGGTCACGAAGTCGCTCCATAATCGGTCGCGCCTCGGTACGCAGCTCAAGCGCGGACTCAGCCGCATTGCCCAAGAGGAGACACTTATAGCCGAGGGAGTACTCGGCTTTCTCATTCTTCACCACAAAGCCCTGAGCCTCGAGTGTCGCAAGCAAGCGAAAAGCAGTCGGGCGTGAGATTCCAGAGGACTCTGCGAGGTTCACCAGTTTGCGGGGCGCCGGAGTTGTGAGGAACGCGCCAAGGATCGACAGCACTTTGTCTGCTGCGGCGACGCGGTAGTTATTGTTCGTCGACAAGGACTCTCCCGTCCATCAGGTGAAATGACATCTCAGAAATGAAACCGCACTACGTGACGAAACTGCAAGTACTCGCCGATTCTGTGCACATTGCGCACAGCTGGAGGGATTCTGTTGACTCGAAGAATGAAACGTGTTTTATTCGTGCCAAATCACATGCACCACCGTGGTAGACGAGAAGTCACACTTATGGAATGAGGAGATTAGACGATGAAGTCATCCATCCGAGCCACCGCGATACTCGCGGGTCTCGCGCTTACGAGTTTGGGATTGGTCGCTTGCGCCAGCGGCGACGCAACCCCGAGCAGCTCAAACGCAGACAACGGGGAATGCCTGAACCCACTTGCAGCCACTCTTCCTGCCGACCCCGACGGCGCGATCGCCTCGTTGCCGACCGGCGTCCAGGGAAACTACAGCAACTACCCCAGCATCGTTTCGGCTAGCCCTTACGCTGACTTCGTTTCACCGAAGACAGATGGGTTTGTGATCGGCTACAGCAACTCGTTCTCCGGAAATGCGTGGCGTGCGGCGGCACTCCAAACTCTGGAGGAGAACGTGGCTGCTTACAAGGAACTAGGGATTGTCTCGGATCTCATCGTCACTGATTCCAACGGCGACAACACCGTTCAGATCCAGCAGATGCGGTCACTGATCCAGCAGGGCGTCGATCTGATCCTCGCGATTCCGGGTTCACCCGACGCCCTCAACGGTGCGATCGACGAAGCCTACGCCGCTGGCATTCCCGTCATTACGGTTGCCTCGCCGGTGACAACAGACAAGGCAATCAACGTCGACGTAAACGGATATCTCGTTGGGGCAATTCAGGCATTCGGTCTCGTCAACTTGCTCGAGGGCAGCGGGAATATCATGACCGTTCAGGGCATTCCGGGCACGTCGGGTTCGGCCCAAATCGAAGCCGGCGGGAACGCGATCTTCGAGCGCTGCCCGAACATCGATATCGTCGCGGACTTCGCGGGCGAATGGAGCGAATCGGTCGCCAAGACCGGGATGCTTCAGGCGCTATCGACCAACCCGCAGCAGCTTGACGGTGTTTGGCAGCAGGGATCCATGTTCATGGGGATCATACAGGCCCTAGAGCAGCAAGGCCGTCCGCAGATCCCTGTCACTGACGGTAATCCGAACCAGAACGCGCTTGCATACTGGCGCGACAACCTTGCCAATGGCTTCGACTCCGCGGGAACCGCGAATTCACCAAACGGCGACATGGATGTTGCGTTCCGCGTAGGAATCCGCACTCTCTTGGGGCAGGGGGCAAAGATCGCCTCGATCGTGATCAATCCCCCGACAATCACGTCGGAAAACCTCAGCGAGTGGTTAGAGCCGAGCTACACCATCGAGTCGACCGGTATCGGCGTTCCGCCTGCGGGCACCTGGATGCCTGACGCTACGCTGGATGGGTTCTTCAACGATCCAGCTGAGCTACCCGCGACACCGTGGCAGTAGGTGCTTGACAGCAATGCCCCCGCCCGAAAGGGCGGGGGCATTGCTGTCTCAAACCCTCTTGGCAATCTCGCGGGAGATGGTGGCCCTGACTTCTCCCAGTTCAGACCAGTTTCGCTCGAAGACCGCCGCCCCCCAGTTCTCGTGAAACCGCATCGGCCGCCGCTTGGAGGCGGGGCAGGTGGCTCAGCAAATCGGAGATTTTATACATCGAAGCCGGCGCAGTGATCGAGACTGCAATCCGCGAGCGACCCGCCGCATCCCATACCGGCACCGCGAGACATTTGACGCTTTCGTACTCACTATTGTCAGTACCCCAACCACGCTTGACGATCAGGTCGAGCTGTTCGAGGATCTGCTCGCGCGAGGTAATCGTCGTCGGCGTATAGCGCTCGACCGGCGAGTTCGCGACGATGCGATTACGATCTCGGATCGGGAGATGTGCCAAGAGCACTTTTCCCACGGCGGACGCGGTGAGCCGGATTGGTTTTCCGATGTCTGAATACATTGGCGCCATCTCGCCCGCTTCCACCTTGTCGGCGTAAAACGCGCCGCTGGTGTTGATCATCGCGATGTGCACGGCCAACCCGACATCGCGGCTTAGAGAAGTGAGGTGGCCGCGGGCGAGTGATCGTAGGTCAAACTGCTTTGAGGCCGCACGCGCTAGGCCGGCCAATCGGTACCCTACGGAGTAGCTGCCGTCGTCATTCCGCCGAGCAAGACCGCCCTTTTCCAAATCGGTGAGTAGCCTGAATGCCGTAGTTCGATGCACGTCGAGCCGTTCAGCAAGGTTCTGGACTAGCTGCGGGCCCTCGCTGAGCAACTCCAAAACCTGGATTGCCCGCTCAACTGACTGGCTCATCCTCGACCGAACGGCGATACGCACCATGAACACTCAGCCGAAGCTTCAGGGCGCTGCTCGGTTGACAACAATGTAGGTGGCGCACATCCGGAGTTCGTCACAGCGCCCACCCCTTAACCGCAGCACGCCCTGCGAATCTGGCGCCAGCCCCGGCTCGAGCTTCAATTTCCAAGAGTCGATTCCATTTGGCAGTTCGCTCCGAGCGCATCGTCGATCCCACCTTCACTTGACCCGATTCCCAGCCCACAGCAAGATCCGCTAGCCAGTAGTCTTCAGTGTCTCCGGATCG
>Ga0105047_10019648_pt1 | contig 10412 bp, 3 predicted proteins | sample MAT04_FD_78384 | JGI IMG/M metagenome (GOLD analysis project Ga0105047, IMG submission 78384) | Freshwater microbial communities from Lake Fryxell liftoff mats and glacier meltwater in Antarctica - MAT-04 (megahit assembly) | ecosystem: Environmental > Aquatic > Freshwater > Ice > Liftoff... | reverse complement strand
GCCAGGCGCAGTGAACACTGAGTGACCCATCATGTTGACGAGACCCATAGTGTCAGCGATGGCATTGCCGCGTTGAATGCAAACGGAGAGGAGGTTCAGAACGCGATGCGAGAAGAACTTATCGTCATTGAGACCGTTGTCATTACGAGCGGTGGTGATGGCGCTGACAAGCTTGCGAGCATCCTCATGCATCGCACCATGAGACGATACGACACATGGGAGGAAGCGCGACCCGTGGCGATCACACAACTCCTTGTACTTGCGAGTCTTGGCGGTTTTTTTAATATGGAATACAAGCGCCGCAACGGGCAGAGCCCTAGGCAAGCGAACGAAAGGCGAACCAATACGAACTCGAGCGGGGGGCGCAGGGCGGCACAGCCGCAAAGGGGGGCGCGCCTAATCAGTGCTAAATGCGGCCGCGGGGCGCACGCAATGGTGATATAGTAGCCGCAGCACGGCGATGGCGCAGTAATCGGCAGCAACATGGCGTACCGCACACCTCTGAGGGCGGGGGTGATCGCGCATCATGATGGCATTGTCATAGGAGGTCATGGGGGCACTCGCTGTGGCGTTGTAGCCGTCAGAGCGGCGGCGAGTGAAGGCCGCGGCGATGCAAATCGATATGTATATAGCTAGGGCGGTGATGTAAACCGCAGCAGTCGTGGCAACAGCCAGAACCAGGAGAGGCAGAGCGTTGTTCATGGTGACAACGGCGCTGCAGGCGGCAGAGCGCGCATGACCATCGCTGCTAGGGGCAATGGAGGAGTGTGAGACAATGAATTTGTTGCCCGCGGGATCGACGTAGGCAAACTCCTCATCGTCATTGCCATCGCTACCACTGTCAGTGTCATCAGGCTCACGGCGGCCAGGGTAGTCTCGATGAGAGCCGTCATGGGCGTTGGTAGTGTCATGCGCAGCCGCGGTGATGGCGGTGGCGGAGCACAGCACGCGCGCGTCACATGAGGCGGTCCACGCACTGTGCGTGGCGTGCACACAGATGGAGCGTAGCTGCGCGATGACAGCAGCGCGCGGATCTGTATTCTTATCATACTTGACAGCGACAGTGGCAGTGGCAGTGCGTTGATAGCGCCACTGTTCACCGCGGAGCATAGCCATAGCAGTGCGCATGGAGAAGGCGCCCATAGCAGCGGCAGTGACACTGTGATCACTGTCATTGCCCAGCCCGGCAGCGGTGAGCCACGCGAGGAAGGTGTTGCCCGAGTCATCAACGATGGGGGTACCATCGCTATTGCGCCCGGCGAGGATGGCAGAGCGCAGTTGAGGTGCAGTGGAACAATGCTGCTTATACAGCGCAGTGACAGAGCGCCACGCCGCATGCCGCACAGCGATCACAGGAGGCGCCCTGCAGATCCACAGATGAGCGGTGGTGAAGATGACGTGACCGTGCCTCAGATCACGGTCCTGCCTATCGCGAGTAGCAGTAGCAGCAGTGATGCAATCAATATGAGTGCACGTCCACATTTGTGCCACGCTGCCAGCGAGACGGAACTTCCTCTGATGGATGAGCCACTGAAGAGAGTTCGTCAGCAACCGCAGGAAGAGGCCCTGCGTGCCGCTGTTCACATGCATGTGAGGTGTACGGGACGTGACAGTGCTTGGCACTTGAGGACGCGCACCCTCAACATCATCCTTGCACACACTCATACTAATACTAATGCCCGCCGCGACGGTGATAGTGCCATCCTCGTGCATACACGGCATGGCAGCATAGCCGTCGCAGTCAGCATCAGCGGGCGAACCATCACCAGCAATGAATTGCCAGAGATCAGTCGCACCACGAGCGCTCCCGGCATACAGCGATTGCTCCTTGTGGATGGTCTTATCAGCCCATCGCTCGCGGGTGACAATGGTGAGACGCCTCACCACAGCCCTACGAATGTCACCTATAATGGCGCGGCGCTCACCACCGTAGTCCATAGAAGGCGGTTGGGGCTCCACAATGCCATCAGCTGAGTGGGAATGAGTGGGGTTGAGTAGGGACCCGTGATCCTCAATCCAATCGGGAATGTCATTCATGTCAGCATGGCGAGCAGCGGACAGCGCACTATCGCTGCGCTTGCTGTCATTGCCACTGACAGCAGCGGTGATGGCAGCCTGCGAACGGCTACGAGTGAGAGGGCGGCGAATAGCCGCGCACTTGAGCTCATTGGCCACGGCCGCGGGCGACGGGCGCGTGGCAGTGACATAGTCAATGGGTTCCTCAATGCATAGCCATTGCTCACCAATCGCGGGGTTAAAGGGCGACCGCCTTGGACCAGCCGACATCGTGCCCTTGGTGCGCATGCATTTGGCCACACAGTCAACTAGGCGATTGCCAAAGGCCTGCATGGTCGTGTCACGAGTGTGAGCACGCACGTGCTCAAAGTGCACAGTCATGCGATCGCTGTCGCCGTTGCCAGCGGCAGCCACAGCACCAATGCGCCGAGTGATCTCATCGTCAATGAGTCGCAAATACGGGCGACCACCACAGCGAAGCACTTGGCGATCGAAGCGCTCCTTCATGCGATAATGAGTAATGGCGAGGATGGCACTGTAGCAATCGGTGCGAATAGTAATGGCACAGTCAACGGGAGTACGCCGCAGCGCTTCCCATATGGCACGCAACTCCGCGCCATAGGCGCCATGCGCAGAGGCAGCGGGCATACATTCACCAATGACACCCGTGTTGTGAATACCATACGTGCGGAGCTTCTCAGCGAATTCCTTCTCATCTGCGACAGTGGCAAGGCCCTTGGGCTCATAGAAGCGATCCCGCATCCACTTGCAATCGAACACTAAAGCCCAACCGCACTCGCAATCGCGATTATCACCCGAGGCGCTGCCATCGGTGTATACAATGTGTCGCCGCTTGCCATTGGCGGGGAGCGGCGGCTGCTGCCACAGCAGCGTATCATCATTCTCACTGCCACGCCCATGAGCCGTGTGGATGGCACGATCACTCGCGCTCACAATGACCGGGTGCCACAGTAGCTCGCGCATGACATCACACGCCCGTAGCATTCGCGTATAAGGATGCCGCTCCTCAATGTCACCGCGCGAGTTGGCGCTATCGAGGGTGTAAGTCATCTCCGCACGCGCGGCGATGGTGTCAGCACTATCACTCGGTCCATTGCACCGAATGAAGGCCTCGACAACGAGTGTCATGGCATAAGCGCAGGAGGGCAGAACAGTGCCCATCATGGTCGCCATTGCATCAGCACATGGCCTCACGCCGACGCGGCATCCAGCGTTGGCACGGTCGCGCATAGTGTCGATGAGGATGCGATCCAACTCCTTGAGGTCAGCCGTGCTGAGCACCGTCGTATTGAGGCGATGAGCAATGGCAGGCACGAGGTAGCGATTGCTCGCATGAGACACAGCTGCCACGCGGAGCTGAGCGCGCGTGAGGTTGCCAATAATACCATACATCTTACTCTTGACGGCGGCAATCGCAGCATCATTGCGCCCGCCACTGATCATAGAGATGGTGGCACCCAATAGCTGAATGGCATCACTGTCACCGGCCTGAATGGGAGTGCCATCCACGCACAGTTCCTTCAGCTCGAGGACAAAGCCATCATCGTTCATGGCAGTGCATTGCACGCCGTTATCATTGGGCTGAGCGCCGCCTATGAAAGTCTTCGAGGAGAGGGTCATGCCCGTCTCATCACTGAAGGCCAAGACAGTGTCATGCGCCACCACGAGGGCAGCAACACTCTCCGTCGGCACTGAGAGGTCGTCCGCATAGGAGATGGCCGCAGTGCGAAGGCATTGACCATCGCGAGCGACGCCGTCGAAGAACTCATCGCGATCGCTGCCACTAAGGTCACTGATCCTCAAGGGACTGTCGTGAATGCGCGACACGCGGCCATCGCTGCCATGGCGGGTGCCATCGTGCACGGCACTGACCGTCGAGTGGAGCATAGTGATGAGAGGATCCACAGCGACGACATAGTGCAGCGGTGACTCCGGGCTGCCCTGCGGAGTGCCACGCTCATACGCGAAGTCCTGCGACACGGCGCTGCCAATGCGCACCACACCGCGAAGGTCACTGAGAGCGGAGGTCACCCAATCAATGTAGGTCTGCGGCATGGCGAGGCGGGCGAGGGCACGAGGGATGTTCTCATGGCGAATGGTATCAAACGCGCCCTTGTAGTCATAGAAAGCACAGAAGATACTCTTACCCACAGACTTGGCGCGCTCACACGCGTCAATGAGCGCCGTGGTGCACTGGTGACTGCCACCACCCTTGAGGAAGGCGCGTTGTTCCTCATGTAGAATCGGGTACCGCGCAAAGATGAGCGACAGCCGACGAGCAAGCACCTTGGAAGGAATCTTAGTGAGAGTGTTCTGCAACGCAATGGGACGCGTCTCAGCGACTGTGCGGTGAACCTTCCTGACGCGACCCTTAGCGATCGGTTGGAACACAATGACACGTCCGTGCTGTGGCCGATAGCCTGCAGTAATGCACAGCGTCGCCCACTCACAGAGAGCAGTGCACGCGCTATCCGAGTAGTGAGCGAACATGCGCCACGGTCCGGCACTGATGCCATCGTCACCGGCCGCGGAGTTCCATTTGGTATCACCCGTGATGTCCCGGAGCTCAGCGGGCGTCACGGCAGCGAGGAGGGAGCCGTACCACGAGCTGTCAATGCCACGGCGCCGCTTATCGTAGAGCGCGCGCACACGAGCGCGAAGCGCCCGCTGCTTGGCATTGGAGTCCGCAGAGGCGGCAAAGGGAGGGCGCGCCTCGAACGCCTTGGCGTAGTGCGCACGATGAGCTTCGGCAGTGACGTGCACGTCCGTGTAAACTTTGCCATCAATAACCACAGACAGCACGGGAGGATCACGCTTTCCTTTGACAATTCGCTTGAGATCGCTGTCAGTGCGTGGCTGACAGCTCGCGGGAGCGTGGCTATCATACGAAGGGAGCGATTGCACGCGGCGCATAGAATCGTTGCGCCGCAACAGGATAGCGCGAGTGATGTCGCGCTTGGCATTGAGCATAGAGGAGAGGGCACTCTTGGTCCAGCGCTTGTGAAGTGCGGGATTCACCGAGGCAGTTGGCGGGGGAATGTGCGGAATGCCAATGCCATCATACACAGTGTCGAGAATGTCGAGGCCCATGGCATAGTCATGCGCCGCTTCCATGAGGGCGAAGGTGTCATCGTGCACAGTGCCGCGCTGCCGGTCGGCGGTTGCAGCGGCGTGGGCAGCACCCAAGCGGGCGCACGCACGGGTGAGGTTTTGCACAACCTTGGGCATGCGAGAGCGCGGGCCAGCCTGAGTGGCGATACACGGTAGAGTGTCAGCGCACGCATCGCGCGCAGCAGTGACAATAGCCATAGTGACATCATCAATAAGCGAATGACACGATGCCGCGCCGTGTCCTTTGCTCAACCACTTGAGAGTGCGAGAGAGGGTGACAGCAATGCCACGGCGCTCGCCATCGCGCGGATCGATGACGCTCGCGTAGTGACGGTCACGGAGGAGCCGTTCCAGAGCCGCAGCAGCCGCATAGCGCTGGGCGTGAGAGGCGTGCTGAATGGCATAGTGTGGGTGTGCACTACTACGAGTGCCACTGTCAGTCGCAATGTCATGGCCTTCCACAGCATCGCCTACGATGGCAATCGCCAGTAGGGCAATGACGGGGAGGTGTCGTGTCGCCGGCCATTCACCAAAGGGCGACGGGGCGATGGTAGCAGCAGCACAGACCTCAGTGGCAATGGCAGCGCGCGCAGTGTTATCGCGGTAGATGATGTGATCAATGCACGACTCCGTGCGCTGCTCTTTGCCTTCCATCCACCACCCGTAGGTGGGCACAAAGGCACCGTGGTGACGAGTAGCGATGCAATCAATGAAGCCGTCATTGGCAATGAGAGCACCAACGCGAGTGCGAGTGTCGCCAAAGAGGTTGCGAGTGGCGGACCGAGTACGGCGCATGGCAACGCCGCTGCCATCGCCGTCGCCGTCACTACGAGTAACGAGCACATGGGCGCGATCCTTGCGGGGATCAATGGTCTCATTGAAGTCGCCCGCGATAATCACTGTGCTGAACTTGGGGCGCTCATTGTACCACGCGGCGATATCTGCATGAATGGCACCCGATTCCGTCTGGGCAGACGGTTTTACTTCAGCACCGGTGGGCAGATACACCCCGATGATGAGAGTGATCGCTTCGGCGTCGCCGTCATAGGCCGCAGCGCCCACACCCCTGAGAGCAATGGCAGTGGCGCGTCCCGTGTGGTGCACATACTGAGCGCTCAGCTCCTGCATGCGGTGCACGAGATGGCGACGGACGGCAATGGCAACGTAATGGGTCTCTTTGCCACTGTAATCAATGGGCGAGGGCGAGTGGATGATCCACTCGTTATCGACCGCACCTCCAATCTCCACGCCGTGAAGATTGGCGTGTGGCTCAGTGACGATGAGAACATCGACATCATACCTGGTGAGCATATCAGTGAGATGAGTACGGCCGCGGAGGCCACCGCACTTCTTCTCAGCGTTCACAGTGGCAATGCGTAGGTGACTCCTGCCCTTTACCACAGCACCGCCAAAGTGCACGAGGTCGGCGGCCGCGTGCCGTGTGAATTTGTAGTCAACGGTGTCAATCACCGTGATGCCATCGCCACCGTAGATGGGGAGCACGGCCGTGTCGCGGGTGGCAGTGAGCGGCGCACCGCGAGGGCGCCTGCGATCAATAACGGGAGTGTCGTCATAGACGCGGAGGAGGTTGGCAACCTCCGGAGCAACACACACCGTGTACCGGCGAGCATTTGAGTTAATCTGCTGGCGGTACTGCCAATACGTGGCATGAGAGGAGGCAGTCACACTGTTACTGTCATCACTTTCATTGTCCATGCGATTAAAGGACCGCTTGGACTCGAGCGCATCCGTGGCTATCGCAGCCACGGGTGCAGCAGCCGCAGCTGCCGCTATCATCGCAGGGGCGGGCGCATCCTCGAGAGCGATGCGCACCGCCTCAGCGGCAATACGCGCGGGATCGCCGAAGCGATCACTATGCCCTCCCTTTAAGGAGGACATAGTTAGGAAGTGTGAGGGCCCGTCGCCACCCCGCCAATTAGAGCGGTGGGGGACGAAGGGCGCGTGGTGCCAATGGCACCCACGGGAGGGCGACGCACAGGCGTCCCACTCATAGCCACCATCATGGCCTCCTGGAAGGGGCCACTGGGCATATTACTCGCACGCGACGGTGACGTCAATGATTCGTCACGGCCTGGCGCGTTGGATTTGGCCGGTGAGATCGCAGCCTTGAGCTTGCGCCCTGCACGGTGGGTACCGCCACCTACTGATGGCGTGGCGGGGATCTTCTGCGGTGGAGGCGTAGAGCCAACAGTGCCCGGTGGCGTTGCTTCACGCGATCGCTTGGGACCCTTACGAGCGGGCGTACCATCCGCGATGGCACTCGCACCATTACCGTCGCTATCACTCGTGTCACTAGCGGTGTGGACATTACTCGTGCCACCGCTCGCACTATGTGGCGAATACAGCCGTTCGCCGCCGGTGAAGCCAACATCCATAGCCGAGGGTGCGGCATTACCCACAGGCGCCCGAAGAGCGCTGGGAGCGGCAGCCGTCGTAGGCACTTCCACCGCAGCAGGGGCGCCCTTAGCATGTATGGACTCCGGGCCCCCCGCAGGGGGCGAGGCGGTGCTCTGATGCACATCCCCAAACGTGCTGCCAGCATTGACCGTGCTAGCATTGATGCTGCCAATGACGTTGGTGGAGCCGTGCGCAGGCGCAGCGACCGGCGCGGCGACCGGCGCATCATAGATGGCAGCAATGTTCTCCTCATGCTGCTGTATGGCGCCATCGCGCTGAGTTGCGAGGGCAGCCAAACTTGGCGCCTCGTCCTCGCCATGCGACCAATGACACGCATCACCACGCCAACACACGCCACCGCGTGCATAGGCGCACTTGCGCGTGGAGCGGTTCTTGCCATTAGCCAACAACACGTGGGCGAACGAGCACTGCTCCTTCGTGCACTTACTGCTCTCGAGTTCACGCAGGCAGAAGCCATGAAGGTGTGCGCTCTCGCGTTGCACACCAAATGACTCGAGGATCTTCACAATGGCAGCATTGCCATTCGCACCGCCAGTCCAAGCACGATGGTGTAAACGCTGCCTCATCGCAGGGGCGAGTGCTTGCTTCAAAGCGATCTTACACGCCTCAATGTGCATATCACCGCGAAGGCCGCGCTTTTGAACCGCACGGAGCGGACACTTCCCAACAACGTGAGAAGTGCCTGAGCATTCAGCACATGCGCGCTGCTTCCGCAGCGTATCGGTGACCACCATCACAGGAGAAGCACCGAGGCTCCTGATGAAAACCACCCATTCCTTCATCACGACCTCATCCTTTACCTCCGTGTTCACCACGGCGTTCACCACACGATGCATTGCCATGCACGAATTGCCCAAATCGCGTTCAGCCATTGTCACACCCGTGAACACCTGGAGAATGCATTGAGAGCGCTCCGCCATGGTTGTGAGAGTGTGAAGCTGCGCTTGCGTGAGGAGACACGGCATCACCCAACGAAGGATCTGCACTGCGCCCTTGACATTCAGCTTGCATTTGCCACGCGGATGGCATATCAGCTTGCAAAGGTTGCAGTAGCGATCGGTGCCAACCACTGCCGACTCATAGCGGCCATGAGTGGCGGCCCATGGACCCGCAGGTCGCTGATTGGCGAAATCAATGCAATTCTTCACGTCAATCTCATTACGCATCGCGAGGTCGACGATGCGAATGCCTGCAGACGGTTCTGTGACATGCACGCTGGTGATACGCACCTGCGCTTTTCCTTTCATCAACCACTGTACGAATTCACGGCCATGTGATGCCGACTTGACAGTGCAAACGCCTGTGTCGGTATCGGCACCGAGCACATCGCCCTCCTCGAAGGCGAGCGCCTCCTCCACCGCGCGCTCACGGCCATGCAGAATATCAGCGAAGGTGAGCTTGGGGCGAGAAGCGCCGGCACGAGCGGTGGCAACCGCAGTGTAACCCGTATCGCCGTAGTCAATATCAACGCTCCCGAGGAACACATCGTCGCCATTAATGACAGCGGGCACATCCGTACAGCCCCAATATACGAAGCGACGACGATGAGCGACTTCATCCACCGTGAGGAATAGAGGCACATCGCGCCATCGCCGCCCATCACCGCGAACACACGGATGCGCGTCATACTCGCGCACATAGGCATTGGCATCAGCCACCGACGCCGTAATCACATAGAACCACGCGTTGCCTATCGCCTTGCGATTGACAGCAGCGGCCAACGCCACATCGTCACCGCCAATGGCAGGGGCGTGCATCACGATCGCTTTCTCATCAGCAGCCGCTGACGCATGGGGCGCAGCGGCGCTTCCGCCGGGTAATTTCTTCTCAGGCGATGGCGGAAGATTGCGCTTGGCATCACCAGCACCAATAGCCACCACGGCCTTCTGCACAGGACGTGACGCTTTAACCGCAACAGCCGCCTTACGCGCTGCCTGCAGCGATTCACCCACGAGCTCACAGCCCGTGGTGAACATACGCATGCGCAGAGCCGTGCGCACTTGCTCGGGGGCATCGGCCTCCATCACTGTGTGACCGCGCACGGCCACCATAAACTCTTGGCACGAGCCCACAGGCACCGCACCAACACCATTGCACAAGGCGTCCTCCCTCGCCGTGGCGTCGCGTTGAGCGATCGCCTCATCCACCGTCGGCATCACAATGCCGTCGTTCAAGACGGCATACACCGTATCAATAGCGGAGGCAGTGACCGCGCGCTGATGGCCAATTACACCACGCACATTGCCACTGCCACTACCGCCATAATTGTTGACGGAGGGCGCAGTGACCGCGCGCCGATGGCCACTGCCGCCACGCGCACTGCCACTGCCGCCACCGCCGCTACCGCCACGGCCACCGCCGCGGCCGCCACGGGGACCACCGCGCGTACCGCCGCGATCGCCGCTTCCACCAACAGGGCCATTGCCACGGCCACCGCGACCACCACCGCGTGTACCATGACCATTGACACTATTACTAACAGGGTTACCACCCCGTGCCACACTCCTAAAATTGCCATATTTATCGTATGGCAATATATTCACATTGACACCACCACCACCACCACCAGCACCGCCGCCACGTCGTCGCCGGCGACCACCGCCGCCAACAACACCCCAATCGCCGCCACTCAACGCCATACGACGGCGGAGCAACCCAACGCTTGGGATATAAACCAAAGCATTGGCGTAATGACGGCGATCCTGCCACGACGGACTGCGAGCGCAAACGCGTTGGATGCGATCCGTTGCGCCCGTATCTCCTCAAATAATCGCCAGTCATAGCACTCGGTGCGGTGAGCGCAGTGAGCGCAGTGTCGCATGATG
>Ga0105047_10019647_pt1 | contig 10412 bp, 8 predicted proteins | sample MAT04_FD_78384 | JGI IMG/M metagenome (GOLD analysis project Ga0105047, IMG submission 78384) | Freshwater microbial communities from Lake Fryxell liftoff mats and glacier meltwater in Antarctica - MAT-04 (megahit assembly) | ecosystem: Environmental > Aquatic > Freshwater > Ice > Liftoff... | reverse complement strand
GCGGTGGTGGTGGGGGTGGGGGTGGGGGTGGGGGCGGCGGTAGTAGTTGTATCGGTCGTGGTCGTGGCGGCGGTGGGGGGGCGCGGCGTGGTGGTGGGGGTGGGGGCGTGGGGGCTGCTCATGGGCGAAAGTGTAGGAGTTGGGAGCTGCGCAATCAGCCCGCGAGGCGGGCCTCGGTGGTTGATCTACGCTCAAGCAGGCCCCCGGCGATCCACAGACCGATGGGCGCACCCATGAGCGAGCCGGCGGCGAAGTCCATCGCGGTGATGCGAGCTGGCCCGAGCAGCTGCCAGGCGTGGATGGCGGCGCTGACTTGCCCCTGGGGCGTGATGAACTGGGCGGCCACTGGCCCGAGTGCGCCCGCGAGCATCGCGCCGCCGACAGCGCACCAAGCCGGTGCGCGCGGAGCGAGTAGCGCGACCACCACCGCGCCGGTGAGCGCGCCCAGCGCCGAGGCACCGATAGCCTGGCCCTTGAGGTTGTTGATCATCGCCAGGTGAGCGACGACGCCGGTGGCGACGGCAGAGGCGATGACGCCCAGCACAATCGCGGTGGCCTTGCCGGTGCCCGGCAGGTCGGTCCAGGACTCTTGATGGGAATGTTGCTCTTTGCTGAGCCGCCAGCAGGCGAAGGCCGTGAGGGTGATGGGGATCGCAAGGATGGCGGCCTCGATGGCCAGGGTGGTCAAAAGCCCGTCGGCGCTCTCGCGGGCCCGCAAAACTTGGTCAACGGTGCCAAGGCCCGAGGCGGCCCACGCGAGCACGACGCCGGCGTTCCAAAGGCCCCCGCGCAGGCCGCTGAGGCGAGCGGTGAGGGTTCCGACGGCGGCGGCGATAGCGATGGCAGCGAGGCCTCGCAGCAGTGCCGGGGCGACAGCGGAGGCGTGCAGGAGTGTTGTCCCGTGGCCGCCCGAGGCGTCGACGATCCCGCTGGTCAGCAGCCAAGCGACCGGGCCAGCCAGCAGCAGGGCCAGGGCGCCGAGGGCGTAGGAGATCAGCGAGTCGCGCATGGGTGAGAGCGTAGCCGTGGGGCGCGGCGCAACTGGCATCGGCCCCCCCCACCACAACGCGGGCCCCATCACGCGGGCTAGTCGGGCGGGCTAGTCGGGCGGGCGGTCGTGCAGCACTGGCATGTGCTCAAGGTAGAGGCGGGCGGCGGGGACGTCGGCGTAGAGGAAGCGTTCATACGGCCCGTCAAAGACGATGATGCCGCCGTCGAGCATGATGACGCGGGGGCTGATGCGGCGGAGCAGCTCGCGGTCGTGGGTGATCATCACGGTGGTGCGGGCGGTGGCGTCCCCCACGGCCCCCACGGCCCCCACGGCCCTGGGGCGGTTGTGGGTGTTGAAGATCAGCTCGTGGATGTGGCCCGAGACGACCGGGTCGAGGCCGGTGGTGGGCTCGTCGTAGAAGATGACCCCCGGGTCAGGAGCGATGGCGCGTGCGATGGCGACGCGCTTGGCCATGCCGCCGCTGAGGGCCTCGCGGGGCTTGGTCATGACCTCGTCGGGGTCGAGACGGACCGCGGAGAGCGCCTCGCGGACGCGCTGCTTGATCTTGCGTTCCAGCAGCGTGGTGTGCTCGCGCAGCCACAGGGCGCAGTTCTCGTAGACGGTGCCGGTGAACAGGGCGTTGTGCTGGAAGACGATGGCCCAGTGCAGGCGGATCTGGTCGAGGTGGTCGTGGTCGAGCCCGACCAGCTCGATCATGGCACGGTCGGGGCGTGAGTGGTCGGCGACACGGATCGAGCCGTGGTCGGGCTGCATGAGCCCGGTCATGTGGTCGAGAAAGACGGTCTTGCCGCAGCCTGAGTGCCCGACGATGGCGACGATCTCGGCGCGGTTGATGGTGACATTGAGCCCGCGGAGGACGGGGCGGCTGTTGAAGGATTTGGTGAGCCCGGTGACGACGATCTCAGGTGCCGCGGGTGCGGGCTGCTTGATCAGGCCGAGCTCGCTGTCAATGGTGGGCATGGTGCGCGTGGGGGGTGGTGGCGGGAGTGGGGTTGGTGGTGGCGGTGATGAGGGTGGTGGCGGGGAATATCAGTTTTTTTTGTTGCCGAGCATGACGGCGGTGATGACGTCGTCCACGGTGATGCCACCTTGATCGTGCCCGTGGCTGGTCAGGCCCAGAGCGGTCAGCGCGCCAAAGCCGATGGCGACCTGGACCAGGACCCAACCGGTCAGCTCGGCGCTGAAGCGTTTGGAAACTACGCCGGCGTCTTGCGCGCGCTGGACCTGCCCGGCGATGAAGGCGTGCAGTTTGCCGAGGTGGTCGGTCAGCGCGGCGCGGACCTCGGGCTCGTTGGTCTCGGTCATGGCGGCGACGATGACGCGGTAGCGGACGCGGCCCGGGTCAACCAGCATCGGGTTCGCGCGGATCAGGCGCGCGAGGCGGTCGGCGGGGTCGGTGGTCTGGGCCAGCTCGGCCTGCCAGGCCTGGATCGTTTCTTGCCCGGTCTGCTCGACCAGGGCGATGAAGAGGTCTTTCTTGCTCTTGAAGTGGCGGTAGATGATCGGCTCGCTGACGCCGGCGGCCTCGGCCAGCTCGGCGGTGGTTGCGCCGCTGTAGCCACGGACGGCAAAGACCTCGGCGGCGGTGTCGAGCAGTTGTGCGCGGCGCTGGTTGGCTGGGAGGCGTGCCACGGGCCTGATGTTAGTGGTCGCCAACCGCGATGTCGAGCATGAGCGTCGAGGTCGTTGAGTGTTCGGCTATGGGTACGATGTGAGTATGGAACACGCGGCGGCGAGTATCAGCCGGGCTAACGCGGGACGGAAGCTCTGCTGGGCTGTAGGTGCCGGGTTGCTCGGCGCAGCGTTGCCCGTAAGCGGCGCGTGGGCGCAGGTGCCCCCGGTGCCCGGGATTACGCCCGTGCCTGAGCTTGGGCCGGTGCCTGAGCTTGCGCCGGAAAAGCAAAGGCCTAAAGCTGAGGCGGTGCTGGCCCCGATGGCGGCCGCGGCTTTGGACGCGAAGGCGCCACTCTCGGCGAAACTCGATGAGCTGGTAACCAAGCTGGCGTCTGAGGATCCGGTTGCACGTGAGGCGGCGGACCAAGAGCTCTCGATGACGGACGTGAAGCTCCGTGATGTCGAGGCCGTGCTCAAACGCCCCGGCCTAAGTGTGGAGCAGGTACTGCGGCTGAGCGGGCACGCGTATGCGCGGTTTAGCAGCGAGCCGCGGGGCGCAATGGGCGTGCAGTTTGGCGACGTGGGTGTGGTGCAGGGTGTGACGCCTGGGTTCCCGGCCTTTGGCCTGCTTCAGCCCGACGACCGGATTATCTCGATCGACGGCGTGGCGGTGCGGGCGGAGCGCAACGACTTCAACGGGTTTTCCGGGTTGGGCAACATCCGCCCCATGATCATCGCGCACGATCCGGGTGGCTCGGCGTTGCTGGATGTTGACCGCCGTGGCAGGCGTCTTGAACTGCGCGTGCCGCTGGGCTCGTTTGTTGACCTGGGCCAAGGCGTGTTGATCAGCGAGACCGAGATGCGTCAGGCGTGGCGGATGCGGCTTGGGCGTCTGCGCCCTGAGCTGGCGCCGACACAGCCCGAGCCGGTGCGGGGCCCGCGCGGCGATCAGTTTGGTGACGGGAGCGACGCGCTGACGGCGGACGGCAACGCGGTGGCGCTGGCGATGTCGGGCCAGCGGGCATCGCTGGTGGCTGGCGGTGTGCCGCGGGGCGGGCGGCGGCTGACGGAGGTGTTTGAAAACGTGGGTCAGGGACAAGGCCGAGGTGCGGGTGCGGGCTTGGGTGGGGCCGCGATGCGTCGGCAGGTGGGCATGGTGCCGGGCGGGGCGGTGATGCAGGGCGGGATGATTGTCAACATTGGGCCTGGTGGCGTGGCCATAGGCGGGGCGCGGATGGTGCTGGGACCAGCGCCGGTGTTGCCGCTGCAGAACTTTATAGACCTCACTGCGCCAGTGGCGGAGCGGCTGGCGATGCTTCGGTCGGTACGGCAGATGTATCAGGGCCAGTCGGTGACCGAGCGGATGATTCAGCGTGATCAGTGGACGGACCCTGACCGTCGTCGCTTGGCGGGCGATGCGATCAGGCAGTTGACGGCCGAGATTGGCAAGATCGACGCGATGGTCGCGGAACTGGTGCGCAGGGACGGGGTTCGGGGCGCGGAGAATGTCCCGGGCGGGCCGCAGGCGCCGGAAGAAGGTGGGGGGCCGGAGGTGGTGCCTGGGCCGGGTAAGCGCAAGCCGGTGATTGATCTTCCCGAGCAGCCGTGAGCAGCGGCGGGGGTCGGCGGGATGGGTCAGGCGGGGTGGGGCAGGCGAAAGGGGTCCGAGAAGCAGAACCCTCAGGTGCGGCGGCGGGCTATACTTCGCCCTCCGAGCGCGAAAGTGTCCGGAATGCCCGGGGTATAGCGCAGCTTGGTAGCGCGTCTGACTGGGGGTCAGAAGGTCGCAGGTTCAAATCCTGTTACCCCGATTTTTTCTGAACGAAGCCCTTTGATGAGAACATCGGAGGGTTTTTTCAATGAGGCGGACCGATCTTATTCGTGGCGTGGGTTCGCTTGCGGGGTCGTTTGCACGCGATGTGTGCGACCGTTGAACGGCAATGTGGGCAGGATCTGAACCGTTGATCCGCGCGATGGAGCCCGCTCTTCTGATCAGAGGTTTATCAGCGCGCTTCAGGGTGCGAAGCGAGCCCTCGCGCGTCCTTACGCGCGACCTCTGGCTGACGTCGGCAGGTCGGCCGACCCTCGTGCTCGCTCGGAGCATGGTCTAAGTCCACGGCTTCCCGCCTTGGCAAGTTGCTTCGCCACGGCAGCATATTCGCGCTCGTGGTTTGCCGCCTTGATGACGTGCGAAACGGCGCTCGCAACCGCAGCGATCCTGATCCCTGTCTACGCCCACCAAGGCCACAACACGCCCGCGGGGTCGACGTTCGACCCCACGGCACCAACGAGGCTCTCTAAGGCGACCGCGATGGCCAATAGTTCAAAGAACGCCGAGTTCGGCTGAGGCCCAGGTCGAAAACGTCTTGCACCTCACGGGCATGGTCAGGTCAAGGCCCGAAGCACCCCACACCATCGCGTCGGCTTAGGCATGCTTGGCGAAGTCAATTGCGGTCCAGCCGGGAGATAAGGTCACCACTAGCATGATGCTACCGGAACTCGACATACCTAAGATTACCCGGCTCATGTAATAAATCTAACGTTTGGAGTCGAAGTACCAAATACGCCCTTTAAACGTAATACGGGCTGAGGCGCACGGTTGGTTCTTTCCTCCACCCCGGAGATGCGGGGAAGTCGGCTTCTCTAAGCGAAATGCGATTCCGCCGAGCTTTGGCAGAGCTTTGGGCGGCAGCAAGCGACATCCATCGCTACGAATCACACCCCGTCAAAGTAATCGCTGTCCAGTTTCTTGACGGTATACATCTTGTGGTCCGAGACGCCTACGCCGTGGTCAATCATGTACTCGGCCAGTTGCTCGCCATCGATCAGCACGATCCGCGTGTGCGCCTTGGCGGCGGCCTCCTTCGCCCCGGATGTGAACGAGCCGCAGGTGATGAACACACCCTTAGACGCCCTGTGCTCGCCGAGCGAGCCGACAAACTCGCGGATTGCACCTGGGCCGATGTTATCTTCGTGCCGCTTGGCCTGTATGTAAACCATGTCGAGCCCGAGCCGGTCTTCTTTAATAACGCCGTCAATCCCGCCGTCGCCGCTCTTGCCAACGACCTGCGCGGCGTCGAGCCGCGAGCCGCCGTATCCCATCGCGACGAGAACATCGACGACCAACTGCTCGAACCGCTTGGGTGTCGTGGCCCGCACTCGGGTGAGGATTTCATCTGCAAGCGTCTCGCGGAGGTCCTTGTACGCCGCATCAAGTTGCTCATCCGGGGTGATGGCCGGATCAACCTCGCCTACGTCGCCATCGTCTCCGATGGCAACAGTGTCCGCCGGCTTGATCCTCTTGGTCTTGAACGCGCGGAACTCATCAAACTGCATGAGGAACGCGTTGTCTATCCGCGCCGGGTTCTTCTTGAGCACATCCGCCCCGCGCGTAGCGATCTTGAAGCGTCCACGTGCGGGCTTATCGAGAAGCATGCTCCTGGTCAGATAGGTCACAGCCCACGTGCCGCGGTTGTAGACCCGCGTCTGGGTGCCGCTGGGCAGCATCATCTCCTGTTCCTGCTCGCTCAAACCAAACTGGTTCGCGAGCTCGTTGATCGCCTCGGTAATTTTGTGCTCTTGGCCGTCGGCGGCAAGTGTGAGAAGCGGAAGCATGAAATCTTGATACCCAGGGACGGCCATTGTGATCTCCTGTGCGCTCATCGTCTGAGCGAGAATTATCGATGCCGGACTCTACCGCCTCCCGGCACCCCCGGCTCAAAAACATGCCCGCGCGCGTTCGGCACATTGCTCCGCCCCGTTGGGGCGCGCTCGGCCGGGGACGCACCTGACCACGGCTCGCGCGTCGGCCAGCTGCGCGGTCGCGTCGCTCAACCCGTGGCTACAACCCTGCGCCTCGCCGCGGCGCAAGCGATTGTGTTTCCCCGTGCCGCCTGTGTTCTCTGTGGTGCATGCCTTCGCTCACGGCGCGACTGTCGCCGCTGCGCTCACGCCCGCAGGTTCGCAGCGTCTGCCTGTGTCCGCCGCCCGCTCGATGGTCGAGGCACCATGAGCGGACTTGCCCGTTGAGGAGAAGAGCCATCTCAAGAGCTTCGGGCTCAAGGCCGACTTTGAGCGCGACTTGGACGGCAACAGGACCATCGGGTCTGTGATCGAGGTCGGCATCCCCATCTTCGACACCAACGCCGCGCATGTCGCCAAGGCCGGCTCGCCCGGACGGGCCGCGCTGGCCAACTGCGACGCCATCACGCAGCGGGCCCTGCGTGAACCCCGCGTCGCACGGGTCAAACTCGACAGCGCCGCGCGGCTGGCTGAGCAGCGCCGCGCGAGCGTGCTAGCAATGTGCAAGCAGAACCTGATGCTCGCGGAGCACGCGCTGAAGTCAGTTCAAGCCGAAGTGATGGTGCTGCTGGACGCACAGTTGGAACTTGTCGAAGCGCCCCGAACGCTGAACGATCTGGAGCACAACGTCGCTCTCGCTCGCACCACGCTCGAGATGGCGTGGGAGGGATGGGTCCCTGATCGTCGGCCGATTGGTGGAGGGGTGTGAACTCCGAGGCTCCGGGATCGTACATACCCCGGGGGAGTATCTGTGTACTAAGGATTCCCGCATGAACACAGCGACGAACACGAACACGAACAAGACCACCACGTTCTCCATCGACGGAATGAGCTGCGGGCATTGCGTGCAGGCCGTGACCAAGGCTCTGTCGGCTGTGCCGGGCGTGATGATCCGTTCGGTCGCGGTGGGTTCGGCGGTGATTGAAGCCATCGACGGCGGGGCGACGGGCAAGGCTGTGGGTGCGCTGCAAGAGGCCGGGTATCCGGTCAAGACGGTGAGCGACGCTGCCGCCACGGTCGCATCAGTCCCAGTGCTGGGTGGCGGCGGCTGCTGCGGCGGCGCGAAGAACGCGATGCTTGGCGGCGCTCAGGGCGCGAAGGACTCCGGCGGTTGCTGCGGATGAGTTGATGAGTGAGCATCCAGCCGAGGAGCGCTGCCGATGGCCAAGAACAAGGCGAGCACGAAAGGTTCTGCGCGCATAGCGCGCTCTAAGCTGATCGGCGCGGCGTGTGGGTGCATGCCCGGAGCGGGGACCGTTTCGGGGCGGGTACTCGCGGGCGAGGGCCCCGGCGCGCACGCGCACGGTGTCGATGCGGCGATAAAGGCAGCGAACCTCAAACACCTGCGGCGGATTGAAGGGCAGGTGCGTGGCATCGCGCAGATGATCGAGGCAGGCCGCTACTGCGCTGACATCATCCAGCAGGCCGCGGCGGTGCAGGGATCGCTTCGTTCGGTCGCCAAGAACCTGCTTCGGAACCACCTGATGCACTGTGCTTCCGCCGCGATGGACGAGGGTGGAGCCAAGCGGGACGACATGATCGAAGAACTGCTGGAACTGGTCGCCAAAGTCGCGCGGTGATTTCGAGCCGCAGCGCTGCACATGAAAATGAACGCGAGCAATACTATGGACTTAGAGGCGCAACGGACTGACATGCCCATCGAAGGCATGACGTGCGCCTCGTGCGCCAACACCATTGAGCGTCGGCTGGCTAAACAGCCGGGGGTCGCGTCGGCGAATGTGAACTTCGCCACCAAGGTGGCCACGGTGAAGTACGACGCGAAGATCACGGGACCGGCGGCGCTCGCCAAGGCGGTGGACGACATCGGGTACAAGGCGATCGTTCCCGCCGCCGCCCGATCGACGCAAGGAGCGATGAACCCGGCCCAGGGGCATGTCGGTCACGACCATGCCGCGATGCTCGCAGCATCGGACGCCGGATCGCATGCCGGGCAGATGGCGGGCGAGGCGGAAGGCCACGCGGCGCACATGAACGTGGGCGGCGCCGAGCGGCGGATCTTGATGATCAAGATGATCGTCGGCGCGGTGCTCTCGCTGCCGGTGCTGATCATCGCCATGTCGCACGGCAAGATTGCGGCATTCAATGTCCCGTGGATCAACTGGCTCCAGCTCGCGTTGACAACGCCTGTGCTCTTTTGGTGCGGCTGGCAGTTCTTTCGCGCTGCATGGAAGGGCCTCCGGCACTTTAGCGCCAATATGGACACGCTGGTTGCGATGGGCACCGGCGCGGCGTTCGTCTATTCGCTGGCGGCGACAATCTGGCCGGGGTTCTTCGCGGGCGCTGGCGGGTCGGCAGCAAATATGATGCACGCCGCCACTGGGGAAAGCGTTACGGCATCAGCGGAAAGCGCGGCGAATGGTTCGATGGGTGGCATGACCATGGTCCCCGTGTACTACGAGGCCGCGGCCGTCATCATCGTGCTGATCTTGCTGGGCAAGTACTTCGAAGCGCGTGCCACGGGCCAAACTGGCGCAGCGATCAAGCAGCTTATTGGGATGCAGGCCAAGACCGCTCGCGTTGAACGCGATAATGTCGAGGCTGATGTTCCGATCGAAACTGTGATCGTCGGAGATGTCGTTATCGTTCGCCCCGGAGAAAAGATCCCGGTCGATGGCCATATTGAGAGCGGTGAGTCGGCGGTGGACGAGTCCATGCTCACCGGCGAGAGTGTGCCGGTCGAGAAGAAGGCTGGCGATAGCGTCTTTGGCGCGACGATGAACACGACCGGCGCGCTCAAGTTCACCGCTACCAAAGTTGGGCGGGATACCGCGCTACAGCAGATTGTCCGACTGGTCCAAGAGGCCCAGGGCAGCAAGGCGCCGATCGCGCGGCTTGCCGATCGCGTCAGCGGGATCTTCGTGCCCATCGTGATCGCCATCGCGGTAGTCACGTTTATCGTGTGGTGGTTCGTCTCTCCTGCCGACACTCGCCTGAGCATGTCTCTAGTGACCGCCGTGTCGGTGCTCATCATCGCCTGCCCGTGTGCGCTGGGCCTTGCAACGCCCACGGCGATCATGGTCGGGACGGGTCGGGGTGCAGAGCATGGAATTCTCATCAAGGGCGGCGAGGCTCTCGAAACCGCCCATAAACTCTCGGCTATCATCCTTGACAAAACCGGCACGCTGACATTTGGCAAACCCGCCCTTACCGATGTGCGGGCCCTCGCGGGTAGCACCGAGGCGGACCTTGTTCGTCTTGCCGCATCGGCCGAACGCCGAAGCGAGCACCCGCTCGCGGCCGCGATCGTTGCAGGTGCGACGGCTCGGGGGCTGACGCTCGTAGAGCCGACCGCGTTCAAGGCCGTCGTGGGTCACGGAATTGAAGCGACGGTCGATGGTCGTGCAATTCTGGTTGGCAAAAGAGCGCTCCTGGCCGGACGCGAGATCGACACCTCGGCCCTCGATGACATCGCTCGGGATCTCGCCGCGGCTGGCAAGACGCCCATGTACGTCGCCATCGACGGTAATGCAGCTGGCTTGGTCGCCGTCGCCGACACAGTAAAACCAGAATCCAAGGCCGCAGTCGAGCAGATGCAAGAAATGGGGCTGCGTGTGGCGATGATCACCGGAGACAACGCCCTCACCGCCGCGGCGGTCGCCAAACAGGTCGGCATTACATCCGATATGGTGTTCGCCGAGGTGCTTCCTGAGAACAAGGCCGATCACGTTAAGAAGCTCCAGTCTCAGGGGCTGGTCGTCGGCATGGTTGGCGACGGCATCAACGATGCACCTGCGCTCGCACAGGCCGACGTGGGTCTGGCGATGGGTACTGGAACTGACGTGGCGATTGAGGCATCCGACATAACGCTCATCCGCGGAGATCTGCGATCGGTCCCGGAGGCGATTGCCCTGTCCAGAGCGACGATGCGGGCGATCCGCCAGAATCTGTTCTGGGCGTTCATCTACAACCTGATTGGCATCCCGGTGGCCGCGGGCGTGCTCTTTCCGTTCACTGGGTGGTTGCT
>Ga0105047_10019646_pt1 | contig 10413 bp, 8 predicted proteins | sample MAT04_FD_78384 | JGI IMG/M metagenome (GOLD analysis project Ga0105047, IMG submission 78384) | Freshwater microbial communities from Lake Fryxell liftoff mats and glacier meltwater in Antarctica - MAT-04 (megahit assembly) | ecosystem: Environmental > Aquatic > Freshwater > Ice > Liftoff... | reverse complement strand
GCGCGACAGCCAGGCCGCGTCGTACAGAAATTCGGTCTGCTCGACCAGTTCGCCCCAGTTGTGGGCGGGGTGGATGTTGACCTCGATGACGCCCGGGTCGGGTGTGACCTGCAGCACCTTCAGGCGCGGGTCGCGCGGCGGCAGGTAGCCTTCGAGCATGATCGTCACGCCCTGTGCTGCTGCCGTGGCTTCCACTGCGGCCAGCAATTCCAGATAGTCTTCCAGCACCTTCAGCGGCGGCATGAAGACATACAACACGCCGCTGGGGCTGCCCACCGCCTCTGCCTTGGGCCCGTTCGCGCGGCGCGGGTCACGCACTTCCACCACCAGCGCAGTGCGGGTGATCCAGTGGGCCGATTCAGCGCGTGACGGGCTGCGGCCGGGGTCGAGTGTGCTGATGCTGGCACCGGTGCCCGCATCACCGGCCGCACCAGCCACAGCAGCCATGGCGCCGCCGGCGCCCAGCAGCCCGTCCCCGGCAGCATCGGCATCGGCCGTATCGACGCCGACAGCACCGCTGCCGCCCCTGGCCTGCAGCGCCACCACGCCGCCTTCGGCAAAGCCGCCGCCGATCACATGGGCGGCGTACTGGCTGCGGATGGCGGCCGCTGGCGGCAGCGCATCACGCGGCGCGAACGGGTCGCTCTCGATGTGGTAGGGGTAGTCGGTCGCCTTCACCCAGGGCAGGCTGTCCAGCGGCAGGCGGTAGCCCATCGGCGAATCACCCGGGTGCAGGTACATGCGCTTGTCGCGGAAGAACCAGGGCCCGGTCTGCCAGCGGCTGCCGGCCAGCGCCGGCACGCCGTCCAGGCCGTCGCTGCGCTTGAGCGGCAGCGCATAGCCCACGGTGGACTCCAGGCCCTGCTCGAAGATGCGGCGCAGGCGGATGCGCTCCACCTCGTCGTCGAGCTTGGAATCGAACGGGTCGACATTGACCGGCAACCGGCGTTCGCGCCACAGGTGGTACCAGGTGTCCTCGTAACCGGGCTGCACATGTGCGTCGGTCACGCCCAGGCGGGCGCACAGCGCCGACATGAAGGCCTGGGCATCGGCTGCTCCGTAGTGCGTGGGCTGGCGCTCGTCGGTGAACAGCGCCGGGTCATGCCAGCAGGGCTGGCCGTCGGCGCGCCAGCAGATGCTCAGCGCCCAGCGCGGCAACTGCTCGCCCGGGTACCACTTGCCCTGGCCGAAATGCAGGAACCCGCCGGTGCCATAGTGCGCCCGCAGCCGGTTGACCAGGTCGGTGGCGAACATCCGCTTGGTCGGCCCCAGGGCGTCGGTGTTCCACTCGGCGCCGTCGCGGTCGCCGACGCTGACGAAGGTCGGCTCGCCGCCCATGGTCAGGCGCACGTCGCCTTCATCCAGTCGCGCATCCACCTGCTGGCCCAGCGCCAGCACCTTGGCCCACTGGTCCTCGGTGTAGGGCTTGGTGACACGCGGCGACTCCCAGATGCGGGTGATCTGCATGTGGTGGGAGAACTCGACCTCGCACTCGTCGATGGCGCCGGAGATCGGCGCGGCGCTGCCCGGCGTGGGCGTGCAGGCCACCGGGATGTGGCCTTCGCCGGCCATCAGGCCGGAGGTCGGGTCCAGCCCGATCCAGCCGGCGCCGGGCAGGAACACCTCGCACCAGGCGTGCAGGTCGGTGAAGTCGACCTCGGTGCCGCTGGGGCCATCGAGTGCCTTGACGTCGCTCTTGAGCTGGATGAGGTAGCCGGAGACGAAGCGCGCCGCCAGGCCCATGTGGCGCAGGGCGTTCACCAACAGCCAGCCGGTGTCGCGGCAGCTGCCGCTGGCCAGGGTCAGCGTCTGCTCGGGCGTCTGCACGCCGGGCTCCATGCGGATGAGGTAGCGGATGTCCTTCTGCAGCTTCTGGTTGATGTCGACCAGGAAGTCGATGGTGCGGCGCTTGCTGATGTCCAACGTCTCCAGGAAGGCGGCGAAGGCCGGTGTGGCCGCCTCGGTCACCAGGTAGGGCTGCAATTCCAGCTTGGTGGCCTCGTCGTACTGGAACGGGTAGTGCTCGCCCTCGGGCTCCAGGAAGAAGTCGAACGGGTTGTAGACCGACATCTCGGTCACCAGGTCGACGGTGACCTTGAATTCAGTAGCCGGCTCTGGGAACACCAGCCGCGCCAGGTAATTGGCGAAGGCGTCTTGCTGCCAATTGATGAAATGGCCCTTGGGCTCCACCGTCAGGCTGTAGCTGAGGATGGAGCTGCGGCAGTGCGGTGCCGGGCGCAGCCGCACGATGTGCGGCGCCATGGCGACGGGCCGATCGAACTTGTAGTGGGTGACGTGGTTCAGGGCGACGTGGATCGACACGGTGTGCTTTCAAGAACTGGCAATGCTGCGGCGCAGCATTGTCGCTGCGACAGGGGATGGATCAAGCAGGCACCAGGAAGTCGCGGCTGATGCCGGCGCCGATGTCGTTGACGCGGTCGAGAAACTGGGTGAGGAAGGCGTGCAGGCCGGTGGCCAGGATCTCGTCGATGCGGCCGAACTGCAGGTCACTGCGCAGGCGGCCGGCGCGGCGGCGGGTCTCGCCGCTCTGCTCGTTGGCCACCAGGTCGAGGTTGGCCACCACCTCGTTCATGCAGGCCGCCAGCGAGCGCGGCATGTCGGGCCGCAGGATCAGCAGCTGCGCCACCTTGTCGGGGCGGATCACGTTGCGGTAGACCTTGCGGTAGATCTCGAAGCCTGACACCGACCGGAGGATGGCGCTCCAGTGGTAGAAATCGACCTCGGGCGCGCTGTCGTCGGCCCAGGTGCCGAAGTAGTCGCCGGCCAGGGCATGGAACTTCACATCCAGCAGCCGGGCAGTGTTGTCGGCCCGCTCCAGAAAGGTGCCGATGCGGATGAAGTGCAGCGATTCATCCTGCAGCATGGTGCCCACGCTGACGCCGCGGCTCAGGTGCGAGCGGAACTTCACCCATTCGAACAAGGCCGCCGGGTCGCGCTCGAACTCATCGCCGTCGAGCAGGCGGGTGAACTCCAGCCAGGTCTGGTTGGTGGTCTCGAACAGCTCGGTGGTGAGGGTGCCGCGCACTGCACGGGCGTTCTCGCGCGCGGCATGCAGGCACGACACGATGGACGACGGGTTGTCGGCATCGCGCACCATGAACTGCATCACGTTGTCGGCCGTCACCGCATCGTGCTGCTTGCCAAAGGCCGCCGTCAGCTCGGAGATGCCCAGCACGCCGGCCCAGCCCTCGACGGCGCGGTCGGCCGACTGCGGCAGCAGCGAGGTCTGGTAGTTGACGTCGAGCATGCGGGCGGTGTTTTCTGCCCGCTCCATGTAACGTGACATCCAGAAAAGGTGGTCGGCGGTTCTAGACAACATGCTTCGATTCCATCAGGCAGAAAACACGGCACGCGCTGCCGCGCGCCGCGGTGCTTTGGCTGCGCCACAAGCGCTTCGCGCTTGAACTGCCCGCTCCATGTAGCGTGACATCCAGAAAAGGTGGTCGGCGGTTCTAGACAACATCTTTTTTCTGCTCCTTGCCCGATCAGGCTTCCAGCACCCAGGTGTCCTTGGTACCGCCGCCCTGCGACGAATTGACCACCAGCGAGCCTTCCTTCAGTGCCACGCGGGTCAGGCCGCCGGGCACCATCTGCACGCTCTTGCCGGTCAGCACGAAGGGCCGCAGGTCGACGTGGCGCGGCGCGATGCCGGCATCCACGAAGGTGGGCGTGGTGCTCAGCGCCAGCGTGGGCTGGGCGATGTAGTTGCTGGGCCGGGCCAGCAGCACGGCGCGAAATTCCGCGATCTCGGCCTTGGTGCTGGCCGGGCCCACCAGCATGCCGTAGCCGCCGGCGCCGTGCACCTCCTTGACCACCAGTTCGTCCAGGTGGTCGAGCACGTATTGCAGATCGTCGGCCTCACGGCACCGGTAGGTCGGCACGTTCTCCAGGATCGGCTTCTCGCCGAGGTAGAACTCGATCATCTTCGGCACGAACGGGTAGATGCTCTTGTCGTCGGCCACACCGGTGCCGATGGCGTTGCACAGGCTGATGTTGCCCTTGCGGTAGACATCGAGCAGGCCGGCGCAGCCCAGCGTGCTGTCGGGCCGGAAGGCCTTGGGGTCGAGAAAGTCGTCGTCCACCCGGCGGTAGACCACGTCGACCCGGCGCGGGCCCTGGGTGGTGCGCATGTAGACGAAGTGGTCCTTGACGAACAGGTCTTGCCCCTCGACCAGTTCCACGCCCATCTGCTGGGCCAGGAAGGCATGCTCGAAGTAGGCGCTGTTGTACATGCCGGGGGTCAGCACCACCACGGTCGGGTCGTTGACGCCGGCCGGCGCCACGTCGCGCAGGGTTTCCAGCAGCAGGTCGGGGTAGTGCGCCACCGGCGCCACCCGGTGCTGGGCGAACAGTTCGGGGAACAGCCGCATCATCATCTTGCGGTTCTCGAGCATGTAGCTCACGCCGCTGGGCACCCGCAGGTTGTCTTCCAGCACGTAGTAGGTGCCGCTGCCGTCGGGCTGGGCGGCACGCACGATGTCGATGCCGGCGATGTGCGAGTAGATCTGGCCCGGCAGGTCGACGCCCATCATCTCGGGGCGGAACTGCGCGTTCTTCAGCACCTGTTCGGTGGGCACGATGCCGGCCTTCAGGATCTCCTGGTCGTGGTAGACGTCGTGCAGAAAGCGGTTGAGCGCGGCCACACGCTGGGTCAGGCCCTTCTCCATGCGCGCCCATTCGTCGCTGGGGATGATGCGGGGGATCACGTCGAACGGGATCAGCCGCTCGGTGCCGGCGCCGTCTTCGTCCTTGGCGCCGTAGACGGCGAAGGTGATGCCGACGCGGCGGAAGATCATCTCCGCCTCGTCGCGCCGGGCCGCCATCAGTTCACGCGGTTGTTGCTGCAGCCAGCGGTCGAAGCCGCTGTAGTGCGGCCGCACCGCGCCGGCACCGGCCTGCATTTCGTCGAAGGAAGGTTTCATGGGGGAGGGGCTCCAGGCCCGGACGAGTTAGCAACATTCGCACCACCCACGGGCGCGGCGGCATGCCAGTAACGCCGGCGCACATCACGGGTGCAGGCGGCTGCACCATCGTGCCACAGCCAGGCACCACATCCGTCCGTGCGCACCACATCGATGCCGCGCTCGGCATAGCGGGCCAGCACATCGGGGGCCGGGTGGCCGAAACGGCTGCGGTAGCCGGCCTGCACCACCGCCACCCGGGGCTGCACCGCGTCCAGAAATGCGGCGGTCGACGAGGTGCGGCTGCCGTGGTGCGGCACCACCAGCAGCGTGCTGGCCAGCGCTTTATCGCTGCGCCGCAGCAGTGCGGCCTCCTGCGGGGCCTCGATGTCACCGGTGATCAGCAGGCTGCGGCCCAGCGCGTCCTGCACCCGCAGCACACAGGAGACCGCGTTCGGCTTGGTGGCCCAGGCCACGTCGTCGGGTGTGGGGTGCAGCACGCTGAACTGCACGCCGTCCCAGGCCCAGGCCTGCCCGGCGCGGCAGGGCGTGTGCGGCAGGCCACTTGCCGACGCGCGCGCCAGCAACGGGTGCGCCGGCTCCAGCGAACTGCTGAGCGCGGCCACCGGGTGCGCCGCCATCAGGCTGGCCGCGCCGCCGACATGGTCGATGTCGCGGTGGCTCAGCATCAGCAGGTCGATGCGCGCCTCCCCACGCGCGCGCAGCAGCGGCAGCAGCACCCGCTGGCCGGCGTCGCTCTCCCGCGAATATTGCGGGCCGGCGTCGTAGACCAGCAGGTGCTGGCGCGTGCGCACCAGCAGGGCAGTGCCCTGCCCCACATCGGCCGCCAGCACCTCGAAGCGGCCAGGCGCCGGCCGCGCCACCGGCGGCCACAGCAGCGGCAGCACCAATGGCAGCGCCAGCCAGCGCAGTGCCCAGGGCGCGGGCAGCACTGCCAGCGCAGCCCCCAGCGCTGCCGCCACCACCATCCACACTGGCGCGGCCGGCACCTGCCACTGCGCCAGCGGCACCTGGGCCAGCCAGCCCAGGCCCCACACCATCGCCTGCACCCCCCAGGCCGCCAGCGCCCACAGCCCCGGCACCAGCATGCCCAGCAGGGCCAGCGGCGTGATCAGCAGCGTGACCAGCGGGATCGCCACCAGGTTGGCCAGCACGCCGACCAGGCTGAATTGCTGGAAGAACACCAGCGACAGCGGCGCCAGCCCCAGCGTGGCCACCGCCTGGGCACGCAGGTGGCTGGCCACCAGGCCGCGTGCGCCCGGGGCGGCGCGCGGCGCGCCGGCGGCCGGGTCGCTGGCCATCAGCAGCCCCACGGCGGCGAACGACAGCCAGAAGCCCGGCTGCAGCAGCGCCCAGGGGTCGGTGGCTGTCACCACCACCGCAGCGGCCAGCAGCACCAGCGCCCAGGGCCAGCGCCAGCCTGCGCTGCGCAGAGCCACGGCCACCGCCAGCATCAGCACGGTGCGCTGGGCCGGCACGCCCCAGCCGGCCAGCAGCGCATAGGCGGTGGCCGCCAGCAGCCCCAGCCAGCGCGCGGCGGTGGGCGCCGGCATGGCCGCCATCAGCCGCGGGCTGCGGCGCCAGGCCCAGCCCGCCAGGGCGGCGGTCAGCCAGGCGAACATGGTCACATGCACGCCGCTGATGCTGACCAGGTGGGCGATGCCGGTGGTGCGGAACAGCTCCCAGTCGTCACGCTCGATGGCCGCCTGGTCGCCGACCATTAGCGCGGCCAGCACGCCGGCGCTGCGGGGGTCGGCCACCTGGCTTTGCAGGCGGTCGCGCAGCGTCTGGCGCAGCCGGTCGACCGGATGGCCGGCGCGCTCGTCCAGCAGCTCTGCCGGTGTCCAGCCGCGCACCACCCGCACATAGCCCACTGCGCCGACGCCCTGTTCGAACCACAGCAGCTCCACGTCGAAGCCATGCGGGTTGAGCCCGCCCTGCGGCCGCTTCAGCCGCAGCGGCAGGCGCCAGCGCTGGCCGGCGCGCAGCTCGGTGCGCGGGTCGTCGAGCCAGGCTTCGTCGTTGTACCGGATGTACCAGCCCAGGCTCAGGCGCGGCGGCAGCACCACCGGCTGGCCGCGCCGGGTGGCGGATTCCACCTCGAACAGAAAGCGCGTGCCGGCCGCCCCGGTCTGCGGCAGGCTGGCCACCACGCCGGTGACCAGCAGGTCCTGGCCCTCCAGCGCCGGCGGCAGGCGCTCGGCCAGCCGAGCGTCGGCGCGCCAGCCGGTGCTGCCCAGCGCCAGTGCCGCCAGCGCGATGGGCCAGAGCCCCACTTGCCAGCGCCAGCTGCGCACCTGCCAGGCGGCCACGGCCAAAACCACGCCGGCCGCTGCGGCGCCCTGGTAGGCCGGCAGCGGCCACAGCGCCGGCTGCCGCAGTTGCACCAGCAGGCCCAGCAGCCAGCCCAGGCTGGCAGCCACGGCCAGCCAGCCGGTGCCACGCAGGCCGGTGGGCCGGCTGGGCCCGGCCTGCCCTGGCGCCCAGGGCCGCTCCGCATCGCTGCTGACTGCCATGGGCCCAGTGTAGGATCGGCGCCCCGCTCCGGGCCGCAGTCGCCAACCCCTTGCCGACCCCGCCGCCCGGCCACTGGCCCCAACCTGCAGCCACACCATGTCCGTCTACGACAAGCTCACTGAACTGGGCATCATCCTGCCCCCGGTGGCCACGCCGGCCGCCGCCTACGTGCCCTTCGTGCGCACCGGCAACCTGGTGTTCCTGTGCGGCCACATCGCCAGGCGCGACGGCAAGCCCTGGGTGGGCCAGCTCGGCACCAACCTGGGCACCGAGGAAGGCAAGGCCGCCGCACGCGCCATCGCCATCGACCTGCTGGGCACGCTGCACGCCGCCGTGGGCGACCTGAACAAGGTGACGCGCATCGTCAAGCTGCTCGGCCTGGTGAACAGCGCGCCCACCTTCACCGAGCACCACCTGGTGGTCAACGGCGCGTCCGAGCTGATCGGCCAGGTGTTCGGCGCCGCCGGTGCCCATGCCCGCAGCGCCTTCGGCGTGGCGCAGATCCCGATGGGCGCCTGCGTCGAGATCGAGCTGATCGCCGAGCTGGGGTGAGCGCCCGCCATCGGCTGCCGCCGCGCGCGCTGCTGACCGGCCTGGCCGTGCTGCCGCTGCTGGCGGTGGGCGCCGCGCTGTACACCCAGTACCGCATGGACATGATGCCCTGCGCCTGGTGCGTGCTGCAGCGGCTGTGCTTCCTGGCCGTGGCCGCTGCGGCGCTGCTGGGCCTGCTGCTGCCTGGCGCGGCGGGGCGCCGTGCCGCCGCCGGCCTGGCGCTGCTGGGCGCGTTGTGCGGCATCACCGCAGCGCTGTGGCAGCACTTCATGGCGAGTGCAGCGGCCTCGTGCAACTTGTCGCTGGCCGACCGGCTGATGGGCGCCACCGGCCTGGACAGCCGCTTCCCCGAGGTGTTTGCGGCCTATGCGTCCTGTGCCGACGCCAAGGTCAACCTGCTGGGCGTGCCCTACGAGTTCTGGAGCCTGGCGCTGTTCGTGCTGCTGGCACTGGCGGCCGGGCGGGTGGTGCTGCGGCCCGACTGAGCCGGGCTGCTGGCGCTCGGTAGCGCGCGGAAGCGCGCGGCAGATTCCAGCAGGCCCCGTCAGCGCTCGCCCACGGTGATGCGGTGCAGCAACCGTCGGTGGCCGTCGTAGCCGCCGGTGGCCGCATGCACCAGGCAGCGGTTGTCCCACAGCAGCACTGTGCCCTGCTGCCAGACATGGCGGTAGATGAACTCCGGCCTGGCCTGGTGGGCGAACAGCTCGGCCAGCAGCGGCTGGGCCTGGCTGTCGGGCATGCCGTCGATGCCGATGGTGTAGCCGGGGCTGACGAACAGCGCGGTGCGCCCCGTCTCCGGGTGCACCCGCGCAATCGGCTGCAGCTGCGTGGCCAGGGCTGAATCGTCGAAGCGGATGGCCATCGACCGGCCCTTGTCACCCTCGCCGTAGCGGCCACTCTTGGCATAGCCGCGGCGCGCCGAGTGCACGCCCTGCTTGTCGCGCAGCAGCGCCTGCATCGCCGGTGGCAGCGCGTCCCAGGCAGCGTACTGGTTGGCGAACAGCGTGTCGCCGCCCACCGGCGGGATGATGTCGCCATACAGCAGCGTGGCCGCCGGCGGGCTGGCCAGGAAGCTCCAGTCGGAGTGGAAGTTGTCGGCAAACAGCGTGCTGGTTTCGTCGGCCTCGCGCTTGACCTGGGCCACGTGCGGGTGGCCGGGCACCGACTCGAAGTACGGGTCTTGACCGTAGGGGCCGATGGTCAGCGCAAAGCGCTCCAGGTCGTCCAGCGCCAGCGTCTGGTCGGTGATGGCCAGCACCTGGTGCTGCAGCCAGGCCGCACGCAGCGCCTGCTGGCAGGCTGCGTCCAGCGGCTGTGCCAGGTCGATACCGCGCACAACCGCGCCGCAGGGCGCAGGTTGCGCCGTCACTGTCATGTCCATGCTTGTCTCCTGGGTGGCGCCTGAAACCGGGCGCCATGGGACATGCTAGCCAGCCAGGCGCGGGCCGGGCTGATAGTCTTCCCGCAGTTCGTTTCCAAACACCAACCCCGAGAGACCTGCCATGCTGATCGTCCACCACCTCAATGACTCCCGCTCGCAACGCGTGCTGTGGCTGCTGGAAGAGCTGGGCGTCCCATACGAGATCCGCCACCACGCGCGCAACGCCACCACGCGGCTGGCGCCGCCCGAGCTGCAGGCGGTGCACCCGCTCGGCAAGAGCCCGGTGGTCGAGGAAGACGGCCTGACGGTGATCGAGAGCGGCGCCATCGTCGACTACATCCTGCGCCACCACGGCGGCGGGCGGCTGCAACCGGCCTCCGGCACGCGTGACTTTGAGCTCTACAACCAGTGGATGCACTATGCCGAAGGCTCGGCCATGCTGCCGCTGATGCTGCGCCTGTACACCGGCCGTCTGGGCGACGCTGCCCTGCCGCTGAAGCCACGCATCGACAGCGAGCTGGCCAACCACCTGGGCTATGTGAACCAGTCGCTGGAAGGGCGTGAGTTCCTGGTCGGCGACAGCCTGACCGGCGCCGACATCCAGATGAGCTTCGTCGGCGAGGCCGCCCGCGACCTGCGGGCGCAGTACCCGGCGATGGATGCCTGGGTGCGCCGCCTGCAAGCCCGCCCGGCCTACCGCCGCGCGCTGGAGCGTGGCGGGCCTTACGCGCTGGCCAGCTGACGCCGTGTCAGCCGGGGCCGTGTCAGCCGGGGCCGCTGCAGCGCGCCGGTCAGGCCGCCGGCGCCGGCGCTGAACACCAGGCCGATCTGCGCCGCGCTGGCCGAGCCGGTCATCGCCAGCACCAGCAGCGGCAGCACGATGCCCGAGGTGCTGCCGCCCAGCGTGCTGGCCACCTGGCCACCCGGCAGCTCGGCAGCTCGGCAGCAGCCAGTGCCCGTGCTGCCGCCACAGCGGCGGCAAGGCGGCGGCCGTCATGCCAGGCGCAGCACCTTCTGCAG
>Ga0105047_10019645_pt1 | contig 10413 bp, 10 predicted proteins | sample MAT04_FD_78384 | JGI IMG/M metagenome (GOLD analysis project Ga0105047, IMG submission 78384) | Freshwater microbial communities from Lake Fryxell liftoff mats and glacier meltwater in Antarctica - MAT-04 (megahit assembly) | ecosystem: Environmental > Aquatic > Freshwater > Ice > Liftoff... | reverse complement strand
GCGTAACCGCAGGCGACGATGCCGACGCGCGTACGCCGTTCGGCGCAATAGAGCCCGCCGTAGCCGACGCGCTCGCCGACGGCGATGTCCTGGACGGCGATGATGCGGCTGTGCAAGGTCATCACCGGCTTAAGTCCGAGGCTCGCCGCGCCCGCATCGGCAAAAGGGCTGCCGCCGTAGAGCATGATTCCCGGCCGCACCCAATCGTGCGCGGTTTCCGGGTGACGGAGAATCGCCGCCGAGTTGGCGAGCGACAGCGGGCAATTCCAGCCGGCACTCATCTCTGCAAAGCGCTCGAGTTGCCAGGCGATGCCGCGCCCGCCGTCGGCCTCGGCAAAATGCGTCATCAAGGTTAGCGAGCCGACCGCCGACGAGAGTGCGAGTTGGCGCTGAACGGCCGGCAATTCGGCTGCGGTAAAGCCGAGCCGGTTCATTCCGGTATTGAATTTGAGATAGACGGGCAGCCGCAGCGGCAAGGCTGCGGCGCGAATCATGTGCAATTGCTCGAGACAATGGACAACGGTAATGAGGCCATACTCGGCGCAGACGGCAAGATCGTCGGGTTCGAAAAATCCTTCAAGCAGGAGGATCGGCTGGCGATAGCCGGCATCGCGCAAGGTAACGGCCGCATCGAGGTCGAGCAGCGCGAAGCCGTCGACGATATCGGCGATCGACGACGCGGCGCGCAGCAAACCGTGCCCGTAGGCGTCGGCCTTGACCACCGCCCAGGCCTTGGCCGATTTTTCCCGACCGGCGACTTTCTTCTTGGCGACCAGATAGTTGTGCCGAAATGCGGCAAGGTCGATGCGGGCTTGTACTGGACGCGGCATGGGTCGGTTCGTTCCCTGACTGTTTTTACCGGATCAGAGTATCGACCGCATCGGTCGCGAACACAAGACGAAACGCCGCCCGAAGCGCTTCAAAGGCGGTCCGGATGCGATCCTGCATTGCCCGCGGCAGCGGTAAATCGCCTGCGCTAACAACTTCTTAACTTTCATGGTATAAATCCGCCACTTCATAAAAGCAGTCTCTGAATCCTCAATGCCCCTCGGTTTTTACATCATCATGGCGGCGCAGTTTTTTTCCGCGCTGGCCGACAACTGCCTGCTCATTGTCGCCATCGCCGCCCTCCGTGAAATGCAGGCCCCGGCCGCCTATGAGCCGCTTCTCAAGACCTTCTTCACGGTCTCCTACGTTGCGCTGGCCGCCTTCGTCGGCGCTTTTGCCGACTCGATGCCCAAATGGCGTGTGATGTTCATCAGCAATACGATCAAGATTGTCGGTTGCGGAATGATGTTCCTTTCGATTCATCCGTTGCTCGCCTACGCGATTGTCGGACTCGGCGCCGCCGCCTACTCGCCGGCCAAGTACGGAATCCTCACCGAATACCTGCCGCATCGCCTCCTCGTCGTTGCCAACGGCTGGATCGAGGGGCTTACGGTCGGCGCGATCATCCTCGGCGTCGTCATCGGCGGCGTGCTCATTCAGCCGGCAACCGCGTTCCGACTGCTTGCTTTCGATTTTCCTCTAATCGACACCGGGATCGACTCATTTACCGAAATGGCGCTGTGCTTCGTCGGCGCGTTTTACATTCTGGCGGCGATCTTCAACTTGTACATTCCCGAGACCGGCGTCGATCACAAGGCGCTACACAAGAACCCGTGGTATCTGATCCGCGAATTCAACCATTGCCTGATGCTGCTCTGGCGTGACCGTCTTGGGCAAATCTCGCTAGCCGTAACGACGCTCTTCTGGGGCGCCGGCGCAACGCTGCAGTTCATCGTGATCAAATGGGCCGAGGTCGCGCTGCACCTCGATCTGTCCAAATCGAGCATGCTTCAGGGTGTCGTCGCCGTCGGCGTGGCGATCGGCGCGATCGGTGCGGCACGCATGGTGACCCTGCGCAAATCGCTCAAGGTGATTCCGCTCGGCATCGCCATGGGAATCATCGTCCTGCTGATGAATTACGTCCGCCAGATCGAACTCGCCGTTCCGCTGCTTGTCGTCATCGGCGCGCTGTCGGGCTACTTTGTCGTGCCGATGAACGCGCTGCTCCAGCATCGCGGCCACATCCTGATGGGAGCCGGGCATTCGATCGCCGTGCAGAACTTCAACGAGAACCTGTCGATCCTGATCATGACCGGCTTTTATTACGCGATGGTCAAGGCCGACCTGCCGATTTACGTCGTCATCGTCTTCTTCGGACTTTTCGTCAGCCTGACCATGCTGGTCGTCAAACGCCGTCACGACGCCAATCAGCGCGAGCACGACGACGTTATCCACCTCGACGACGGCGCCGCGCACTAGAGGGACGGCGCGCAGCGTCAATAAACCAGCGGTGCGTTGGGCAGTTCGTCGCGGTTTTCGCTCGCCGCGGGGAAGTGTTCGCCGAGGGCAACGGTAATATCGTCAAGTGCGCTCAGCGTTCCGTTGACGAAGTGCCCACGTTTGAACTCGCCCTCGAGGCGAGCGCAGATCGCTTTCCAGTACCCTTCACCGAGCCGCGCATTGATCCCGCGGTCGGCGACGATCTCGACGCGGCGGTCGATCAGTTCGACGTAGATCAGCACGCCGCTGTTTTCTTCGCTATCCCAGACGCGCAGGCGCGAAAAGAGATCGATCGCCCGTTCCCGCACCGACTCCCCGCGCCACAGGGCGTCGACCGGCAGGCCGGCCTCGACGACAAAGCGCAGCTCGCCCTGGTGCCGATGTTCGGAGTTGCCGATCGCCTCTTCGATGGCGCGTAGCGCCGGGTCGGGAAAGGCGCGCAGCGCCCACCAGGCCGGGATCAGCAGATGGCGGAAAAGTCGGGCAAATTGCATCACCAGCCTCCCGACGCGCCACCGCCACCGAAGCTGCCACCGCCACCCGAGAACCCCCCGCCCGAGCCGCGCCCCCACGTCGAACCGCCGCCGCCCATCGGCCAGCCGCGCCCGCCGCCGCCCAGGCCGGTTCCACCACCGCCGAACAGCGAAACGATGAAGGCGATGACACCGGCGACAATGGCGACCACAAACGACGACAGAATCAGGGAAGCGGCGATCCCGGCGATGCCGCCGATGATTCCGGCCGCAAGAAAACGGCCGAAGACCGAGCGCAGGACGCCGCCGACGACAAAAATCAGGATGAAGGCAAACACGATCACCGTCTCGAACCCGGCGCCGGACTCACTGCTGCTGGCGTCCATCGCCGGCTTGGGTGGTGGCAAGGATTCCCCGCCAATCACCCGGATCATCGTATCGGTACCGGCGTCAATACCGCCGTAGAAGTCGCCCTGGCGAAAACGCGGCGTCATCGTCTCGCTGACGATGCGCTTGGCGATGGCGTCGTTGAGCGCACCCTCGAGCCCGTAGCCGACTTCGATGCGCAGTTGCCGGTCGTCCTTGGCGACCAGCAAGAGGGCGCCGTCATCGACGCCACGGCGACCGATCTGCCACGCCTCGACGACGCGCAAGGCGTACTCGGCGATGCCCTCGGGCTTGACCGTCGACACGATTAGCACGGCGATCTGGGCGCCTTTCTGACGCTCAAAAGCGGCAAGCTTGGCTTCGAGCCGAGTGCGCTGTTCGGCCGATAGTGTCGCTGTGAGGTCGGTCACCCGCGCACTGAGCGGCGGAATCACCTGAGCGGTCTGGGCGCTGGCGGCAATCGCCAGACCCAGGAGGACGATCCCGATCAGCCAGCCGACGCGCCGATTGCCCTCTTGCACCATGAATCAGCCGCCGCTCGGCGCCGGCGCCACCCCGCCAGGGGCCGGACTGTAAGTCGGCGCCGGCGCCGGAAGCGCACCCGGCGTGGCGGCCGGTAACGGCGCCGGGAGCGCACCCGGCGCGGAGGGCGGTATCTGCACCGGCGCGGAAAAATCGACGCGTGGCGCAACCGATATCGCTTTCTCGTTCTCGACGCTGAAATTCGGTTTCGGTTTATAGCCGAGCGCCATCGCGGTCAGATTGTTCGGGAAGGTGCGGACCGATACGTTGTAGCCTTCGACCGACTTGATGTAGCGATTGCGTGCCACGGCGATCCGGTTCTCGGTTCCCTCGAGTTGCGCCTGCAAATCGCGAAACGCCGCGTCGGCCTTGAGATTCGGGTAATTTTCGGCGACCACGAGAAGTCGTGACAAGGCGCTGGTCAAGCCGGCCTGCGCCTGCTGGAAGCGGGCAAAGGCTTCCGGGTCGTTGATCAGCTCGGGCGTTGCCCGGATACTGCCGACCTGCGAGCGCGCCTGTGTCACCTGCGTCAGGACGTCGCGTTCGTGGCTGGCGTAACCCTGCACCGTGCTGACCAGATTGGGCACCAGGTCGGCGCGCCGCTGGTACTGGTTGATCACCTCGGACCAGGCTGATTTGACGGCTTCGTCGCCGGTCTGAAAGGTGTTATAGCCGCAACCCGGAAGCAGGCTTACGGCCAGCGCGAGGATGGCGAAAATTTTAGTGCGCATGAGCTTTTCCTTCGCAGAACGTCAAAACTAGGATGATGATGCCAGCTGAATGAAAAGACAACGTCACACGGCACACGTTCAGTCAGCGCGACTGTCCATCATGGCCCGTGCGCGGCACAGGTCTTCCCAAGCCTTGGCCTTGTCGGGCAGTGTGCGCAGCAGATACGCCGGATGGTAGGTGGCGAGCACCGGAATCATCCGTTCGCCGTCGCGGTAGGCGAACGCCTTGCCGCGCAGGCTGGCGAGTGGTCCTTCGGCGCCGAGCACGGCCTGCGCCGCGGCGCGGCCGAGAAGGACAATGAGCCTGGGCGCGAGCAAGGCAATCTGGCGACCGAGGTAAGGCGCGCAGGCGGCTATTTCGTCGGCTTGCGGCGCACGGTTGCCGGGCGGACGACACTTGACGGCGTTGGTAATATAGACGTCCTTGCCGCGCTTGAGCGCGATCGCCGCGAGCATGGCGTCCAGCAATTTTCCGGCCGGACCGACAAACGGCTCGCCGCGCGCGTCCTCATCGGCGCCCGGACCTTCGCCGATGAACAGCCAGTTCGCTGCCTCGTCGCCGACGCCGGGCACCGCCTGCTGGCGCTCGGCGCACAGCCGACAGGCGGTGCAGGCGGCGATGCTGCCACGCAGTTCGCTCCAGTCCATCCGGGCAATGGCCTGCGCGCGTTCTTCCGCCGTAGCGTCGGACGTCCCCCCCGGGCTTGCGCTGAGAGCGGCGGCAGGCGCAGGCAGCGCCGGCCCGGCAGGCGGCCTGTCGGCAGCCGTTGGCGGGAATGCTGGCGCAACAGCCGGTTCGCCACGACGGGCGATGGCCGAGCGCTCGCGCAGGCGCCACTGCGGCGACAGTCCCATCTCATCGAGCACGCGTTTACGCGTCATATTCATGCCGACACCTCGGCCAGCGGGTGCGTCAGAACCAGCGCGTCCTCGCGGCCGTTCGTCGCCGGGTAGTAGCCACGACGTACGCCGATTTGCGCAAAACCGAAATGCCGGTACATCGCCAAAGCCTTGTCGTTCGAAGGGCGCACTTCGAGCAGCAGGACTTTGGCTCCGCACTCGCGCGCGATCGCCATGGCGTGGCGCAGCAGGCGGGCGCCATAGCCCTTCCCCTGATGCCTTTCGGCGACGCTGATGGTGAGCAGATGCGCTTCGTCGAGCGCCAGCATGACGACGAAATAGCCGATGATTTCCCCCGCCCGGCGGCAGACCCAGCAGCTATAGCCGCTATTGAGCGAATCGGCAAAATTGCCGCTCCCCCAGGGAAAGGCGTAGACCTGACATTCGATGCGCGCCACCGCGTCAAGGTCGGCGGCCTGCATCGGCAGCAATTCGATCGGCGAGTGTGGTAAGGCGTTCATCAGGCCTTGCCGCCGGCAGCCAGGCGCTCGACGACCGTCTTGGCGACTTTGTCGCGCACGTAGAGCGGCAGCGCATCGGCCGGATCGATGCGCTCGCCGCGCGCCAGCCGCTGCGCGGCGATTCGGGCGACCGCTGCAGCAGATGGCATTAACTCGGCCTGCCAGACGTCGACATGCGGCGCCAGGCGCTCGCGCAGCGCCGGATAGGCGGCAAGGCCGTTGCCGCAGGCCAGCCAGCCAGACGATTCGGGCAGGGGCAGCGCCTGCGGTGGATAGACGCCGATCTCGCCCTGCTGTTCGCCGCCGACGAAATAGCCGCAATAGACTTCACCCATGCGCGCGTCGAGAACAACGATGACGCGCGCGCCGCCGCTCGCCAGCGCCATGGCTTCAAGGGTGCCGACTGCGATGAGCGGCAACCCGGCGGCGAAAGCGAGTCCCTGCGCGACGCCGCAGGCGATGCGCAAACCGGTAAATGATCCGGGTCCGCGCGCGAAGGCGATGGCGTGAAGGTCGGCGAACGCCAAACCGGCCTCGCGCAGCGTCTGCACGGCGAGCGGCAACAGCGTTTCGGAATTGGCAAGACCGGGCGGGCAGTCGCGGCTGATGAGTTCGTCGGCGCGCCACAGGGCGAGCGAACCGGGATCACAGGAGGTGTCAAAAGCGAGAATATTCATCGCCGCCATTCTACCCCCCGGCGCCGGGCGACCGGTCGCCGAGCGCGGTAGCGGGCGCGGCCAGCCAGATCAGGCTGGCCAGGCGCCCGCAGACGCCGTCGCGCCGATACGAGAAGAACAGTTCTTCGTCCTGCACCGTGCAGTACGCGCCACCATAAATCGCCACGACACCAAGCGCAGCGAGGCGCTGTTGCGCCAGGCAATAGATGTCGGCCAACCACTTGCCCGCGCCGAGCGAGGCGAAAGCAACAGCGGCCTCGGCGTCTCGGGCGACAAACGCGCTACGCACCTCGTCGCCGACTTCGAAAGCTTGCCGGCCGATGGCCGGGCCGAGATAGGCGAGCAATGCGTTACCTGTCACCGCCATCGCACCGACCGTCTGTTCGATGACGCCGGCGAGCAAGCCACGCCAGCCGGCGTGGACCGCGGCGACGACGCTGCCGCGGCGATCGCAGAGCAGGATCGGCAGGCAATCGGCGGTAAGCACCGCGCATACCGTAGCCGGCCACCGCGCGAACGCTGCGTCGGCCGGCGGCGGCCCGCCCCCTGGCGCGCAGTTGGCCGCGTTTATGACCGCTACGCCGTGGCGCTGATCGAGCCACAGCGGCGAGCCCGGAAGCTGCTCAGCGAGCCGGCGGCGATTCTCGGCGACGGCCGCAGGATCGTCGCCGACGTGCGCACCCAGGTTGAGGCTGGCGTAAGGGCCAGTGCTGACGCCGCCCAGACGTGTCGTCACCAGCGCCCGTACATTGGCCGGAGCCGGCCAGTCGGGGACGATCCATCGCTCACTGTCCGCGCTCATCGCCGCCGTCGTCCCGATCCATCGCCTCGTTCGCCTCGCCCGCCTCCACCGCTTCGTCGACCTCGTCTATCTCATCGTCGTCCGACTCACCGCCGTCACCGTAGACGTAGATGACCTCGGGACCTCCCTCGAGGTCGTCGTCCCAATCGTCGTCGTTGTCCGCGGCCTCGGCTTCGGCCTCGAAAGCGAGCCTGCGCGCGGTCGCCACAAGGTCGGCAAAATCAACCGGCAAGGCCGACTTCCAGAGCATCGGCTTGCCGCTCGCCGGGTGGATCAGTCCGAGGCGCCGCGCATGCAGCGCCTGACGCGGAAACGACGGGCCGCCAGGCACCCGGCTCGTGCCGGTGCCATAAACCGGGTCACCGACCAGCGGATGTCCGATCGACGTCATGTGCACGCGGATCTGGTGCGTACGGCCGGTTTCGAGCGCGCAGTCCACGAGCGTGCAATCGATAAACCGTTCGACGACTCGATAGTGCGTGCGCGCCGGCTTGCCGGTCTTCACCACAGCCATCTTCGTTCGTTGCGTCGGGTGACGCCCGATCGGTGCGTCGACGGTGCCGCCGCGTTCGAGCCGGCCGCGCACCAGCGCCTGGTAGTGGCGTTTGACGCTGCGTGACTGCATCTGGCGCACGAGGTCGGTCTGCGCCTCGAGGGTGCGGGCGACAACCATCAGGCCAGTGGTGTCCTTGTCGAGACGATGGACAATGCCGGCGCGCGGCACACGGGCGAGCGCCGGGTCATGGTAGAGCAAGGCGTTGAGCAGCGTTCCGCTGGCGTTGCCGTTGCCCGGATGGACAACGAGGCCGGCCGGCTTGTCGAGAACGATCAGCGTGTCGTCCTGATGGACGATGTTCAGCGCGATATCTTCAGGCGACGAGCGACCTGATTCATCAGCCCTATCGCGGCATTCGATGCGTTCGCCGCCCCACAGCTTGCGCTTCGGTTCACTGACCACGACACCGGCAACGCTGACCCGGCCTTCGCGTATCCAGCCTTGCAAACGGCTGCGCGAGTGCTCGGGCCGCAAGCGGGCAAGCACTGCGTCCAGACGCTGCCCGGCGTCGTCAAGCGGGGCAGTGAGCGTAAGACATGCGCTATAATCGACACGCTCGCTGCTCGCGCCCAAGGTGGCCGCAGGCGCAGGTATTTCTGTTTTCTTATGTGGAATTTTCATCATGCGTAGTTTAACGGTTCTCGCAGCGCTTTTACTCGCCACGCTGCTCGCGGGCTGTGGACTTCTGCCCGAAGTGAAGGATGAAACGGCCGGCTGGTCGGCCAACAAGCTGTACGCGGAAGCCCGGGATGCGATGAACGACGGCTCCTACGATCGCTCGATCAAGCTGTTCGAGAAACTCGAGTCGCGTTATCCCTACGGCCGCTTTGCCCAGCAGGCGCAAATCGACATGGCCTACGCCTACTGGAAGTCGGGCGAGCCGGCGTCGGCGGTTGCCGCCTGCGAGCGCTTCATCAAGCTGCATCCGAATCATCCGAACGTCGATTACGTCTACTATCTGCGCGGACTCATCAACTTCAACGAGGACCTCGGCATTCTCGGCCAGATCAGCCGCCAGGACATGACCGAGCGCGACCCAAAGGGCGCCCGCGAGTCGTTCGACGCATTCAGGGAACTTGTCACCCGCTATCCCGACAGCAAGTACGCGCCAGACGCCGTTTTGCGCATGAAGTATCTGGTTAATGCACTGGCCTCGCTTGAAGTCCACGTCGCCCGCTACTACATGAAACGCAATGCCTATGTTGCCGCGGTCAATCGCGCGCAGTACGCGGTCAGGAACTACCCGGATGCACCGGCGACCGAAGAAGCGCTGTTCATCATGGTCAAGGCCTACGACGACATGGGAATGAACGACCTGCGTGACGACAGCGAACGCGTGATGCGCAAGAACTACCCGAATAGCGTCTATTACACGCGTGGTCTCGAGCGCACGGAAGCGTGGTGGAAGCTGTGGTAGCCGGCGCCGCACGGCGGCCCGCTCGCTAGTTCGATTGTTTGATCGCCAGGACGGCCTGGTTGCGCAGCGTGCGCAGCAGCGATAATTCGTTCTCCGAGATGACAATTTCGCCGGCCTGGTCGCAATCGGCGTAGATCATCGCGACAGGATTCTTCTTGATGCACAGGGGGAAGATAACAAAGGTTCCGGCATTGACCCCCTTGCGGAACCAGTCCGGAATGCGTGTGGCGATTTTTGCATCGTTGGTATCGGTGATGAGGATATCGACGCCCTTCGACAACGCGGCATGAAAAATGTCGGGCGTAAACACCAGCGAAAATTTGAAACGCCGCGCGACGTCGATCGCGTCCGGACCGAAGCCGAAACGTCCCAGCATGGTATTACTGCCGGCGTCGCGCACGCAGAGGATGACGCGCTTGAAACCCTTGGCGCGGTACATCGTTTCGAGAATGATGCGCAGCAGGTCGTTGAGCTTGAAGTCTTCGACGAGCGTATTGCTGATGTCCTGGATACCGGCCATCAGGATGACTTCCGAATTGCCGACGGCCTCGTTTGCGTCGGCTTCGCCGTCGGCCAGCGGGCTGCCCGGCGCACCCGTCGGAACGAGGTCGGAGAGCACCGTCTCGGCGCTGCTCTCGGCTTCGGCGAGCGCCGATTCCGAGGCGCTATTGACCGGCTTGTCGGTCCACGCCTGAATGTTTTTGCCGAACGCCGACTGCTTTAAATTGATGCCGATCACCTTGGCAAACTGCGCGAGTTTGCTAAAGGCCTGATCGAGCGTCTCGCGCAAGCTTTGTTCGCTGAGCGCGACGTTTTCGCCAAAGCGTTCCTTGGCTTGGCGCAAAAACTTCTGCCGCTGCGTGGCATCGCCAGCCGAGACCATCAGGCACAGCTCGTTGGCAAAAGCGGAGAGGACGCGCATCCGCTCGTCGACCGTCGCCGCCTTGCGCACGCTGCCGGCTGGCAGCTTGCGCATGCTGCCGACAATGAGGTTGGGGAAGCCCCAGATGCGCGCAATGCCGACGCCCAGATCCTCGAACGAGATGCCGAGTACCTGGATCGCCGCCGCCTCCTCGGTGCACGGCTTCTGTTCGACGAGACGCTTGATCTTTTCGCTCTCGTCGGCGAAATAATATTGGCTCAACAAGCGCCCGAGATT
>Ga0105047_10019644_pt1 | contig 10413 bp, 6 predicted proteins | sample MAT04_FD_78384 | JGI IMG/M metagenome (GOLD analysis project Ga0105047, IMG submission 78384) | Freshwater microbial communities from Lake Fryxell liftoff mats and glacier meltwater in Antarctica - MAT-04 (megahit assembly) | ecosystem: Environmental > Aquatic > Freshwater > Ice > Liftoff... | reverse complement strand
TGGGGGGATTGGCCATGATGCGATTGGCGACTTCCTCGTGGAGCCGCTCGGCGCCGGCGCCGCACAGACGACTGATCAGACGCGCACACTCGCGGATGAGATCGGCGGCGCAGCCATCTGCCGCCGGTGCGTGCTGCGCCCATTGGCTCATCACCACGCGGACTGGCAGCAGCCGGCGCTGGAAGGCGGCCAGCATCTGGTCGACCCAGGCCGTGGTGAAGAGATCCAACGGCGCGCTCTCCTCGCTGCCGGCAAGGATCGCCAGGATTGCCGCGACGCGCCGGGTGAGCGTGCTCTTGCCGCTGCCGGGGACGCCCAGCAGCACCATCTGCGGCTTGGGCAGCGTCGCCAGCTTTTCCAGGGGGGTCATCTTGTGGTGCGCCCCGGCCAATGCCTGGGCGTCGACGTGGATTTCTTGCGCCAACTCGGCGATCGCACTTTGATCGAGCGCGGCCAGCTTGTCGAGCCAGGTTGCCGGCTTGTCCCCTTGGCTTGCGGCCATGCGCATGCTCGACGTGGCCTCTGCCCGCTTGACCCATGTCGCATGCAAGGCTTTGAGCACCAGGGTCTGCCGCCAGCGCGGCAAACCAAGCCGGAGCAAAAACTGGGATTCAGTTGGCTCGTCGGCGACGCGCAGGTCGACGAAAACCTGTTGCAGACGGGGCTTGCGGTCGCGCGGATCGCCTTTGACCAGGGGCAAGAGATTGCTCTCTTCGCTCACCTTGCGCAGATAGTGATCCTCAATCAGCACATCGAGATCCAGGGGGGCAAGTCGCTTGAGCAAGACGTTGGTGGTTCGTGCGGCGCGCACCTGCACTGCCGGGCGCAGCGCCGGCTGCCAGGCGGCCTGTACGCTGAAGTTTTCCAGCAGATCGGCGACGATTGCTGCAAAGGGGGCGCCCAGGGCGTCAGCGGTCGCCGTGAAGTGCAACTCTTTGGTGAAGACCGCTTCCAGGAGCGCCAGATCCGGCGCGCCGGCGGTGTCCACTCCGCCGGCTTCCGCGCGGGGAGCGATCACCTTGGCCAATTCACTGATGACCGCAGGCTTTTTCAGCCACGGGCCAAAGAGATCCTTCGTATAGTGGCGCAGTTCTTCCGGGTTTTGCGCCAACGGCATGAGGGTGTCCAGCAAGGCATCGCCCAGCGCCGTCTGAATGGCAGCCTGGATGGCTTGCTGTTCGGCCTGTCCACGTTTTTCCTTGGGGAGAAGAGCCGCAATGCCCCTGCCGACGACGCCGAAGATGGCAACAGCCGGCGCCGCGACAACATCACCGGCGGCATTGATCAGGATCTGTTGCGCACCTACATCCAGGCGGTTGAACCATTCCCCGGCCATGCCGGCGTAGCTAATCCAGTCCATAGGGGTCTCCGTTGCTGCGGTGCAGGTGACATGCGTAGAGCGGTTTGTCCGCTTCCACTGGTATTGCATTGTAACACAGGTGCCTGGGTGGTGTAGGCGAGTTTGTGTCCTTCGTGGTTACTTCTGTTGCGCTTTGCTCGCGCAATCGTCTGAATCGACGATTAGAGATTCAGAGATTATGCGGATTTTAACAGGGGTCGTTGCGGTCATCAGAGCCCCTAAATACTAGGCGCGAACCCTTCTTCCGTCGTACAATACCACCCGCATTCAACCGGATGACCGCCCAGGTTCAGCCACGCCACGGAGACCCGCACCTGATGCCCGACGCCCCATCCATGACCCCTTACGCCCGGCATGTCCTGATCTGCACGGGGCGCTTTTGCGACCCCGAAGGCAAGGCCGACCGGCTCTACCGCCAATTGGCCAAGGCCCTCGGCGATCTCGGTGACTACGCCAATCCCGAGCGCGTCAAGCGCGGCGTCACCCCCTGCCTGGGCGTCTGCGCCGGCGGCCCGCTCCTCGTCGTCTATCCCGATGGGATCTGGTACCACCACGTCGATGATGCCGTGCTGCAACGCATCGTGGACGAACACTTGCGTGACGGCCGCCCGGTGGAGGAGTACATCTTTCATCGCCTGGAAGGGGGAGCGGGTACGGCATAGTCACGTCTTGTTCTGCAGCCGGCGCGCCTCGGCAAGGGCGGCCGTAATCGCCTGCGCTACGTCGCAGCCGTCGTGCGCGGGCGGGCGCAGCCACACCAGAAACTCCACGTTGCCCGCCGGCCCGACTACCGGCGATGCGATCAGCCCAGCGACGCTGAGCGCCAACGCATGCGCCAGTTCGACGGTCTCCTCCAGCACGCGGCGATGCACGCGCGCCTCGCGCACCACGCCCCCCTTGCCGACATCATCCTTGCCAGCCTCAAACTGGGGTTTGATCAGCGCCACCACCTCGCCCGCCGCCTGAAGCAGCCGCAGCGTTGCCGGCAACACCAGACCCAGGCTGATAAAACTGGCGTCGATCACCGCCAGGTCGGCCAGCACGCCGTCGGGCAGATGGGTCAGATAGCGAATGTTGGTGCGGTCTATTACCACGACGCGCGCGTCTGTCTGTAGCTTCCACGCCAACTGGCCATAGCCCACATCGATCGCGTAAACGCGCGCCGCCCCGCGCTGCAAGAGACAGTCGGTGAAGCCCCCCGTGCTGGCGCCTACGTCCACGGCAACCCGCCCCGTCACCGCTACGGCAAACGCATCGAGCGCCGCCGCCAACTTGCTGCCGCCCCGGCTCACATAGGGCAACGGCGCACGCACATGCAGATCCGCCGTCACCGCCGCGCTCAGGCCCGGCTTGTCTACCATCTGACCGTCCACCGTCACTTCGCCCGCCATAATCAGCCGGCGCGCCTGCTCGCGGCTCTCCACCAACCCGCGCGCCACCAGCAGCACATCCAATCGTTCCTTGGCAGGTCGCTCTGTCTGCGCCATCGCATCCTCATTCATCGCCACGCGTTGCCGGTTCTCTGCCGCCAATCCTACGCCAACCTCGCGGTGCGGGCAAGCGTCGCCCAGTCGTTGCGTAGCAATGCACGGTGACTTTTCCCCAAAACCCCGCCATCTGCTACGATCCTTTCCCATGACCCGCTTCCTGCGTCCCACCCTCATCTTTCTCCTGACCTTCCTGCTGGCCTTGGTTGTCTATCGGGCCGGCCGGCTGGGCTATCTCGCCTGGCAGACCAACCAGCACGTCGCGGCATTGACCACGCCGCGCGCCGCCGCGTCCTGGCCCACCGATTGGCGCGCCACGGCCATCTCGATCGACGCCCTGGCGGACACCGTCGCCACGCTCGACGCTGACGTCCAACCGCTGGCTCCCTTGCTGGGCGCTCTGCAGCCGTTGCCCGGCTATGGCGCGACGCTGGCCGCAATGCCCGCCCTCGCCGGCGTGACGCGCCAGGCCACCCGTCTCGCGCAGCGCTTCACCGCCCTGGCCACCGCCGCCGGCGACGCGGCCGCCACCCCCGCTTCCTTCCTGGCCGCCGCCGGCCCACGGTTGCCGGCGCTTGCCCCCGACCTCGACGCGCTCGCTGCCGATCTGGCTGCGCTGCCGCCGGTCGACGCCCCGGAGAGCCTGGCCCGTTTTGTGCAGCAGGCCCCTGGCCTGGCAACGTTGGCTGCTGAGGCTGCGCGTCTCGGCCCGCGCCTCGGCTGGCTGCTGGGCATGGATGCGCCGCGCACCTACCTGGTACTCGTCCAGAACAACCACGAGTTGCGCGCCACCGGTGGCTTTATTGCCGCCTTTGGCCGTGTCGTCGTCGATCAAGGCCGCCTCGTCGATCTCGATGTGGTCGACAGCTATCAAGTCTACAGCGACCAGAGCGAATACGGCCCGGCGCCCGCCCCTATGCTCGCCCACATGGGCATCGAATTGCAGGTCGCGCGGGACGCCAACTGGTCCCCCAATCTGCCGACTGCCGCGCCCGTCGTGCGCCGCCTCTACACCCAGGACACCGGCGTGCCGATCGACGGCATCCTCACTGTCGATCTCAACACCATCCGCCACCTGATCGGCGCCTTTGGGGAACTGAGGGTGCCCGGCCTCCCTGAACCGCTCACGGCGGCCAACGTCGAAGCGCAATTGATCCGCCTGTGGGAGCAGCCCCTTTCCTCCAGCGAGCCGGGCGGCGGCGATTGGTGGTCGCAGCGCAAGGACTTTATGCCTCTCGTCGCCGAAGCTGCTATCGCGCGCACGCAAAGCGGCGCGGTTGACCCTGCCGCGCTCGGCGCGGCGGTCGCCGCCGCCCTGGCCGACCGCTCGGCGCAACTGTGGGTGAGCGACCCCAGCGCCCAGCAGGTCTTTGCTGCCGCCGGCTGGGATGGCGGCCTGCACCCCCAAGCCGGCGCCGATTTCCTTGCGGTGGTCGACAGCAATCTGGGCTACAACAAGGTCGATGCCGTGATCCAGCGCGGCGTCGACTACGCCGTGCGCTGGCCCGATGGCCCGGACGCGCCGGCCCTCGCCACGCTGACCCTCACCTACACGCACCCCATCACCGCCACCGACCCCGGCTGTGACCCCTCGCCGCGCTACGGTGCGGGCTACGCCGCGCTGATCAAGCGCTGCTACTTTGACTACGTGCGTGTCTATGCCCCTGCCGGCAGCCGGCTGATCGACGTCGACGGCATGGCGCCGGAGACCGTCACCAGCGAGGCCGGCGAGGCCGGCACCCAACGCTTCGGGGGCTTCTTCATCCTGCCGCCCAATAACCGCCAGGTCGTCACCTGGACCTACCGCCTGCCCGCTGGTCTCACCCCCGACAGCTACGCGCTGATCGTCCAGCGCCAATCCGGCACCGCACCCCTCCCCATCACCCTCGACATTGGGGGCAAACGTCACAGCACCCTCCTATCGGGCTCCCGCCTTGTCTTGCCCTCGCCTCCATAGCAACTCTGTTAGATCTCTAGACCCGTTCCTACCCCATTGACATCTCCTCCCTGCGTGTGAAAGAATAATCGCATCATGCCACGCCCACTTCCAGCCAGCGGAGGAGACCATCGTATGTCCCATACCCAGCCAGACCCAGCGTCTACGCCCGCTGCCACACCTGCCGGCTTGACCGACGGCACCGTGGCTACGCCGCCGCTCCCGGTGGCCTATTCACCGCCCGCCATCATCTTTCGCGCGCGGCTGGAGGCGACCGCCGCTTTCTGCGGCGACCCGCCCAATGGCAAATCCTTTGGCGTGTGCGATTCGTGGGGAACCCTCAATAGTTGATCCAGAGACCTGTCATAAGGAAAACGATCATGACCACTCCTCTCTTACGGATCTTACGGATCTTACGGACAGCCGTCTTTCTGGTTCTCGTCCTGGCCACCGCACTGGCCGTGGGACTCCTGCCGGCACACCCCGTTACAGCCCAGAGCGGCCACACCTGTCTTTCCACCGTCAGCGGCGAGTGGAGCAACCCCATGACCTGGAACCAATGCGGCGGCGGCACGCCCGGCGCTGCCGACGACGCCTATGTGCAGAGCGGTTACATCGTGACGTTGACTCAGGATGAGGCCGTCCACGACCTGCACATCAGCACCGGTACGGATGGGCCCACGGTGGGGTCGGACGGCAAGCTGGCCCTGGGCGCTCACACGCTCGACGTCTATGGCAAACTGCGCAACTATTTCGGCACGCTTTTCCAACCGCCGGGTATGTCCAGCACCTCCATTGGCTCCGCGCCGATCGTCATGACCGCCGGCAGCGCTGGCCGGGTTCGCTTTGTCGGCGATACCCGTTCGATTACGAACTTCGGCGAATGGTCGGTTGCCACCACCGGTAGCGCCACCACTTTTGCCGTCGAGATCGCGCTCAGCGCCAACCAGACCGCCACCCTGCAGATCCCGCTCAAAGCCTCGGTGTGGACCATCACTTCGGGCATTCTTGATGCCAGCGGCAGCCGCATTGTGGTCGATAATGGCTTTACCGGCAGCGGTACTGTCACCGTCGCCGCCGGCGCTACGCTGATTTCGGCGGCCACCACCATCAACAATCCGGTGGTCTCCCGCACCATTGCGGCGCGGGGAGGCGACTTCATCGTCGACGGCACGCTGGTGCTCATGGGTCAGGCGCCCTATATCGGCATGAACACGGTGGTCTTTAATGGCCCAGTCGACTATGCCAGCCCGCAAGCCCAGGTGCTTGCCCAGGCTACGGCCATCACTGCGGCCAGCCCGACCCGTTACACCGATCTGCGGCTCAGCGGCAATGGCATCAAAGGTTTGGGCGCCAACATCACCGTGGCGCACAAGTTTACGCTGGCGGGCACAGCCACCCTGGGAGTCGGCGCCTCCGCCTTGGCCTATGCACCGGGCGCCGTGCTTGAATATGCGGGCACCCTGGCCCAGACCACCGGCGCCGAGTTTTTGTCTTCCGGCATCGAAGCGCTGACCATCGCCAATCCCGCGGGTGTCACGTTGGCCGCCGACCGCACGGTCACCGGTACGGTGACGCTAGCCACCGGCGACCTGAACACTGGCGCGCACACCTTGACCCTGGCGCCCACGGCTACCTGCGCCGGCGCGGGTGACGTCGCCGGCACGGTTTCCCGGCCTGACCCCGCCGTGGGCCAGGCGTACTGTTTCGGGCACCCCGACGTACAACTCACGTTGGCCGCGGGCAGCACGCCACCCACCGCGCTGGCCGTCACGCTGGCGAAAGGCGTGGCGCCCTTCGACGGCGCCGTCTCGCGCACGTACACGGTGACCGCCCCTGGGTTCGCCGGCATGGCCGCCCTGCGCCTGCACTACGCAGAAAGCGAACGGGCTGGCAACGACGCGGCTGCGCTGCAGCTCTGGCGCCAAGAGGGCAGCCGGTGGATCGCACAGCCGCGCACTGGCGCCGGCGCCGACTACGTCGAAAAGAGCGACGTCACCGCCTTCTCCACCTGGGCGCTGGCTGCCAACGGTGCGCCGACCGCCGTCACCCTCATCGCCTTCACCGCCGATGCGCGCGCCGACCCTGTGTTGCTGCGCTGGTCCACCGGCAGCGAACTGACGAACTGGGGCTTTTCCCTCTACCGTGCGTTGGAGCCAGGCAGCGTGCCCGTTCGGCTCAATCCGGCCCTGATCCCATCCCAAGACCCGGGCAGCCCCACCGGCTACGACTACACCTGGGAGGATCGCGACGCACTGCAGCCTGGCGCCACCTACACCTACTGGCTCGAAGACGTGGACTTCCAGCAGACCGTCACCCGCCACGCGCCGGTCTCGGCGACGATCGCGGCCCAAGCCAGTCTGTACCTGCCCTTCGCCGCCGCTGATGCGCCATGAGCCGGTTGTCGTCTTGTCTTCACAAGAAACTTGTGGAGCCTAGATTCCTGCGATCCCTACTCCCGACCGGGTTCCTGTCCGGGCTCCTCGGCGTTCTGATCTGCCTCGCGGGGGCGGGTGGACAGGGCGCTGAGCCGGACACGGCGACGGTGCAGGTCGTAGCCGCGGATACGCGCCAGGTCGTTGTCGACCTGGTCATCCCCCGTTACGACCTGCATCGTCTCGTCGTCGCCGGGATCGAGTATACTGCGATCAGCGTTCCGGGGTTGGACGCGACGACTGGCCCCGGCGATCCGCAGTTGCCCGGTGCCGCCACCCTGGTCGGTGTCCCGCCCGGCGCCACGCTGACGCTGCGCGTGCTGTCCGCCGACGCGATGACCGTACCCCTTGCGGCGCCCATATTGCCTGGCGCCTATCCCGTCTTCGCCGATGCCCCACTGGCGATGCTGCCCAGCAGGAGCGACGCCGTCTACGCACCCAATCAAGCCGTCTATGGGGCGGATGCCTGGTTTCCCAGCGCCCTCGCCACCGCTGGTGCGCCGGTTCAGTGGCGCAGCCAACGTGTCGTCGCTGTCCAGTTACATCCGGTGCAGATGAATCCCGTGCAACGCACGCTGCGCATCTATCACCACTTGCGCATAGCCATCGAATTCAACGACACCGGCTTGTCGCCCGCGGCGGCGCGCACCGCCGTCGACGAGGGGCCATTTGAGCGTGTGCTGGCCGCGACACTGATCAATTACCAGCCCGCGCGCGCCTGGCGCACGCCGGTCGCCAGCCCGCAAAGCCGGGCGCAGGTGGCCACGACCCCCTGGCTGCGCGTGGTGACGGGCGAGACGGGCATCTACGCCTTGCCCTGCCCCTTGCTGGCCGCCGCCGGCCTCGACCTCGCCAACGTAGACGTCACCACGCTCCAGCTTTTCCGGCATGGCCAAACCGGTGAAGAAATCGCCTTGGACGTGCGCGACGCCAACGGCGACGGTCGCTGCGACGCCACAACCGGTGCCAAGATTCTCTTCTATGCAGAAGCCAGCACCGCTCCATCGAGCGTCACACGCGTCTACTGGCTGACCTACGGCCACCGCGCCGGCAAACGCATGCGCATGGACGCCGGCGCCAACCCTACGGCCACGCCCGTGACCACCTATCTGCATTCCACCCGCCTGGAGCAAAACCGTCTCTATTACAGCTACATTCCCCTGCAAGAGGGCGCCGACCACTGGTATTGGGATGTGCTCTCACCCTACACGGGCACGTCACGCAGCTACACCGTCACTGTCGACCACCTATCGCCCGGCGGCGCGCCGGGGCGCCTCGACATTGCCCTGGCCGGTTATGATGGCGGCCATCGTACCCAGTTGTTTGTCAACGATCGTCTGGTTGAGGATACAGCCTGGCAAGGGCGCACGGCCTACACCGCAACCGTAGCCCTGCCCGATGGGCTCTTGCAGGAAGGGGCCAACACCCTGCGTGTGGCCGCCACCGGCGGCGCCAGCGACTACCAATATGTCAACGCGTTTGCCTTTTCCTATGCGCGCTCCTTCTATGCAATGGAAGATGGCTTGCGCTTTGACCAACCCAGCGGCGGCGCCTGGCGCTACACACTGGCGGGTTTCACCGCCGCCGAAGTCGCTGTCTACGACATCAGCGCCCCCGCCGATGTGCACCAGATCGCGACCATTGCCAATGCGTCGCCATGCCCGTGCACCGTTGACTTCACGACGCCGGCCGCCGGGCCGCGCACCTATCTCTCCCTTACGGCCAGCCAGATGCGCACTCCGCTCAGCCTTGACCTGGCGTTGCCCTCCGACCTGCTCGCCCCTGCCCAAGGCGCCGACTATCTGATCATTACCCCGGCGATGTGGACGGCGCAGGTGGAGCCATTGGCCCAATTGCATGCAGGCGAAGGGCTGCGTGTGCGGGTGGTCGACTTGCAGATGGTCTACGACACCTTCGGCGACGGCAGCGCCGACCCCGCCAGCCTGCGCGCCTTTCTGGCGTATGCGCTGGCCAACTGGCCGGCGCCGGCGCCGACCTATGTTCTGTTGGTTGGCGACGGCTCCTACGACCCGCGTGGCTATGTGACCGCTGCCGGCCAGAACCCCATGCCTGCCTACCTGCGCCTGGTCGACCCCTGGCTGGGCGAAACCGCCAGCGACAACCAACTCGTCGCCTTTGACCCCGCCACCAACCTGCCCGCGCTCGCCATCGGCCGCCTGCCGGCTGTCACCACCGGGGACCTCGACGCCATTGTCGCCAAAATCGTCGGGTATGCGCAGGCCACGCCCGCGCCGCGCCGTCTGGCCGTCGTCGCCGGCGCCGCCTATACCGCCGGCGGGACACCCGACCCCGCCGGCAATTTCTGGCAGTTCGGCGATCAGGTGGCGGCCAGCGCAGCGCCGTCGCTCGCTGTCACGCGCCTCTACTACAACCCGTGCCCTGCCACAACCAATCCCGCCTGCGCGTTGCCCGACCCACCCTACCCTGCCTATCCCAGCGGTCCGGCCCTGACTTCGGCCCTCGTCGACGCCATCAATGCCGGCCAAACCCTCGTCGCCTACACCGGTCATGGCGCACCCGGCAGTTGGGGCGGCAATCCCACCCTCTTTGGCGTGGGGGATGTGTCGCGTTTGAACAATGGCGACCACTTGCCTGTCACCCTCGACCTCACCTGCTACACCGGCTATTTTCAAATGCCGCAGCGTGTCACCTTGGCCGAAGCTCTGCTGCGCCAGGCCGGGAGCGGCGCCGTCGGGGCCTGGGCTTCCAGCGGCCAAGGCGTCGCCAGCGGCCACCTCTGGCTCGCCCGCGGCTTTCTCACCGCCTGGCTGGACCAAGGCATCGACCGCGTTGGCCTCGCCGCCCTCGCCGGCAAAGCAGCCCTTTGGGCCAACGCCGGCGGCGTTCACACCGAGTTGATCGACACCTACCACTTTTTTGGCGACCCCGCCCTGCGTCTGCCCCCCTCTGCCATGCCCCCCGTCACGCCCACCCCGGTGCTCACCCCCGCCGCGCCGACGAGTACACCACCGCCCGGCCCCACGGCCACACCCCCAGCGACGCTTTTTCTTCCCCATCTCTGCGCCCCCCCGCCGTCACCATCGCTCCCGTCGCCACCACCACCACCCTGAATCGCGGATTCAAGGGATGATGAGATGACGCAGATTTGAAAAGGGGAAGGGAGGGTGACATCGCGGATTCAAGGGATGATGAGATGACGCAGATTTGAAAAGG